>Ga0307379_10000150_pt1 | contig 120047 bp, 107 predicted proteins | sample UN2MG_FD_202237 | JGI IMG/M metagenome (GOLD analysis project Ga0307379, IMG submission 202237) | Soil microbial communities from Risofladan, Vaasa, Finland - UN-2 | ecosystem: Environmental > Terrestrial > Soil > Coastal area > Acid sulfate soil | place: Finland: Risofladan, Vaasa... | reverse complement strand
ATCACCTGCCAGTTGATCTGTTCACCGGAGGCAGGGTCTGCCCTTGGTGTTGAGTCCTTTTCTCGGGCAGTACCGATACCGGTGAAGATAAGAACAAGGAACACCGCCAGTCCAATCATACTGTCTATATTCTTCATGCACATAACACCCTCCGCTACTTCCGCTTCTCTGCTTCAAGTTCAGCGATCCGGCCTTCCAGGCCCTCGATCTTCTCTAGTAACGCCTGTATAGCCGCCAGGGCAATGCCGTCCGGATCGATCGTGCTGATGTGCTTGTCATCCTCACCAACGGCGAACAACCGATAGAAATCCTGCGCCATCGGGCCGATGTGCTCAATAGACTCATCCTGCGTCTTGAAGCTCCAGCGGCTGATTTCGAGACGGGCCAGTTTCTCCAGTATGTCGACACCATCGACCGGGCGGATATTCCGCTTCACATCGCGGTCCGAGACCGAAGACCAGGCGCCGCCACCGGCCGCAACCGTCACGCCGGTGGCCAAAGCGGGGTGGGTATAAAACCATACCCCGCCCGAGGCCCGGGCCCGGAACTGATTAGAGGCCGTGGAACTGATATCCGCATTATTGACATCCCCCCAGACAAAGCTGCCGTCGTGCAGCGCTTTGGCATTGCGCCCGGCCGCAAAGGAATAGCTGCCCTGAGCCACATTTCGCATGCCGCCGCCGACCGTGGCATAAGTGCCGCTCGCGGTGTTCTCATAGCCGCCGACGACCGTGGCATCGTTGCCGCTCGCGGTGTTGGACAAGCCGCCGCCGACCGTGGCCCCATCAAGGCTCGCGCTGTTGAATCCGCCGCCAGCGACCGTGGCACCAGAGCCGCTCGCGGTGTTAGAGGTGCCGCCGCCGACCGTGCCATAATCGACGCTCACCGTATTGCTGCTGCCGCCGCCGACCGTGGCACCAGTGCCGCTCACGGTGTTGGACAAGCCGCCGCCGACCGCGGCACCGGTGCCGCTCCCCGTGTTATAGGCGCCGCCGCCGACCGTGACATAAGAGCCGCTCGCGGTGTTTAAGGAGCCGCCGCCGACCGTGGCGTATTTGTAGTTCTGCCCCGCGACACCTGTCGTACAGGCCACGCCCAGATTGACATGGGTGCTGTCGTGAGTCCCGTAAAGCGTGTTTCCCGCCCGGGCGATACCCCACTGGCCATTCGTGTAGAGAACATCACTGGTCAAGCTCCAGTCGTTGTCAGGGACGCCTGATGGCGTCTCCCAGGTGGCGGTGCCATCGGCACCGGAGGTGAGTACTTTGCCCGCCGCCGGACTCCCGCCACGAATTCGAATCTGTCCGTTGACGTCCAGGTCAGTTGTGGGATCAGTGAGATTGATTCCCATCCCGCCGCCAGCCCGGATCAAAAACTGGTTGGCGGCCGTGGAACTGAAGTCGGCATCAGTGGCATCGCCCCAAACGAAGGAGCCATTATTCAGTGCTTTCGCTCGGCGCCCGGTGGCGAAGGAATAGTTGCCCTGGGCAACGTTCAGCATGCCACCCGGAACCGTTGCACCAAAGCCGCTCGCGGTGTTATTGGAACCGCCGCCAACCGTGGTCTGAAGGCCGCCCGCGGTGTTACTATAGCCCCCGCCGACCGTGCTAGCGCTGTCGCTCGCGATGTTACCTAAGCCGCCGCCGACCGTAGAACGAGGACCGCTCGCGCTGTTATTGGAACCGCCGCCAACCGTGGTCTGAAGGCCGCCCGCGGTGTTACTATAGCCCCCGCCTACTGTGGCCTGTTTGCCGCTCGCGGTGTTACTATAGCCGCCGCCGACCGTGGTAGCGCTGTCGCTCGCGGCGTTCTGCCCACCGCCGCCGACCGTAGAACGAATACTGCTCGCGGTGTTATGCTCGCCGCCGCTGACCGTGGCGTATGTGTAGTTCTGCCCCGCGACACCTGTCGTACAGGCCACGCCCAGATTGACATGGGTGCTGTCTTCCGTACCGTACAGCGTATTGCCCGCCCGGGCGATGCCCCACTCGCCGGCCGTGAAAAGAACATCATCGCTCAGCGCCCAGTCGTTGTCAGGGACCGCTGATGACGTCTCCCAGGTGGCGGTGCCATCGGCACCGGAGGTGAGTACTTTGCCCGCCGCCGGACTCCCGCCACGAATTCGAATCTGTCCGTTGACGTCCAGGTCAGTTGTGGGATCAGTCAGATTGATTCCCATCCCGCCGCCGGCACGGATTAAGAACTGGTGGGCGGCCGTCGAACTGAAATCCACAGGGTAGCCATCCGCCCAAACAAAGGTGCCGTGATGCAGTGCCTTCGCCTGGCGCCCGGCCGCGAAGGAATAGTCGCCCTGGGCCACATTTAGCTTGCCGCCCGGAACCATGGCATTATAACCGCTCGCAGTACCTGCTGAGCCGCCGCCAACCGTGGCCTGATCGCCGCCCGCGGTGTTACTATAGCCGCCACCGACCGTGGCATCGGCGCCGCTCACGGTGTTATTGGAACCGCCGCCGACCGTGCCAGCATAGCCGCTCGCGGCGTTATAAACGCCGCCGCCGACCGTAGAATACGTGGTGTTTGCCGTGTTCTTAAGACCGCCGCTGACTGTCGCATATGCGTAGTCCTGCCCCGCTACACCTGTCGTACAGGCCACGCCCAGATTGACGTGCGTGCTGTCTTCCGTACCGTACAGTGTATTGCCCGCTCTAGCGATACCCCACTCGCCATTCGTGTAGAGCACGTCATCGGTCAAAGTCCAGTCGTTGTCAGGGACCGCGCTTTGATCGGACGCTATCCAGGCTGTCCCGTTCCACTTCATGATCTGGCCTGAAGCCGCACCGTTCTGCCCGATATCGGCAAAATCGACAGCCCCGTCGGTTATTGCCCCGGTCGAATCGGAATACAAGGATAAATCCGCCGAGGACGCCGAGTACGTGTAGGGAACCGAGGCCAGACGCTGACGCGGCGACAGCTCCGGGTCGGCACCGATCTTGATACTCAGATAGGTTTCGGCTCCCGCAAACGCCGAATCGGGGATCGGCGACACCGAACCCAGAAGAACCGAAAAAAGACCGTCGGCATTCGGTGTAATATCTTGCGGCTCCGACCAGAGGGAATCCCCTGCGGACGGATCGTCCCAGATGGCGAAGATGACCGTTACCGGCGTGGTGACCGGGTCGCCATCGGCATCCTGTAACTTGCCCTGGTAGTTGATCAGGGGCGGCACCCCGGCAACCGCCGCCAAGGCGATCGCCAGGACGGCCACCAGGGCCGCCGTCAATACGTTACTTCTGAAACGCATAGTTAACCTCCAGACCTGCCGTTGATTTATCCAGATATCCACACTGTTGCCATGGCTTGTGAATGGAAGGCACACGCGCCCAGACTTCTGGACTTCTTGTTTCCGAATGATTCAGCTATGATTGGGCTTTCTGACTTCGAGCCGCGCGTGCCGGCTGTGGGATAGTATGCACGCATCGGAAGCGTACCTCCCGTGTGCCGAATGCTAGATGCAATTAACGACCTGTGGGGCAAATGCAAGATGAGGAATCAGAGGCCGCGCTATCGTCCTGCTTCAATATAGCCGACCACCCCCGTAAGTCAACAGGTTTGCCGGTGTTCCTCTGTGCCACCGCTTCACCAATTGCAAGTCGTGCCCGACGACATGTCAAGCGACGCTTCGGTATTGCACGGCAAACACGGGAGTATTAAGATGAGTTTTGTGGACTTTCGCCCCGCCTACCCCCTCACTGACACACCGCCGGCAGTTGGCGAGAGGCTCGAAATCTCCTCACCAGTACGACGCATTGTAGATTAGAATCGCGGGAGGGTACAAATCAATCTGGCGGAGAGGCAGGGATTCTCCGTGGGGTGTTTGTGTAACCTGTTGGAATGCAGTAAAATAGGCCGTAACTGGCTTAACAGGATAGATTTAGGTTTTTTTGTTTCTTTTTGTCTAGTTTTGTCTAGTTGTGTCTCTTTTTGTCAACCGTGGTCACAGGATGGACACCTATGAAAAGGCCGCGGTCAAGGGTTTCTTTCTTCTTTCTGGTCCTTTGGACGCGCGTGTTTCCGTCGGATTGTTCTGGTCACCTATTCGAGCTCTTCGCTGTGAAGGCCCACGATATTGTTCCGTAGGAGCGGCCGCCCACTCACAAAGCCCGGGTTCTTCTCGACCCAGCCCAAACCTCCGGGCTGACCGCTCATCTGCAATTCCGACTCTTGGTCCTCTGTTTATGCTGTCTCCAGACGAAACGGTTCGCTGCGACGGAGCATGGCATAGATGATGACGGCCAGCTTTCGGGCCACCGCCACTTGTGCCTTCTGAACATTGCTGCGATAGAGAATGCGACAAAGCATTCGGTTCAACTCCGGTGATTTCCGGACAGCGTTGATTGATGCTTCCACCAGAGCGTGACGCAGCGCCCGGTAACCCAACCGGGTAATGCCTCCCGTCCAGACCGACTCCCCCGATGACCTCACGATCGGAGTTAGTCCGGTGTAGCTGGCCAGGGCGATGCTGATCAGAAGCTGACACCAGGAAGCTACCTGCTCACACTGAGACCGTCGCCGCAGCCCCGGGCAACATGCTTGATGTGTCAACATCAATGGGCCGTTCGTATATGCTGACAGAGCGCAAGCACCGTACTGAAAAAGTCCCTTGTGCGACCGATTCAATCCTCGTAAGTTGTTGTTAGCCGGAGTGGCGGAACAGGTAGACACCAGGGACTTAAAAACTGATCATGACGATTCGTCAAGTGATTGAGTGACATCGTAATGCAAAATGAGCAAGGCAGATAAGGCATATTTGTTCAAGCATCACTTTGGATTGATTTGGAGCGTTTTGGAGCAAAAGTGGTCCCAGAATGGTCCCAGAGTAGAAAAAGGTGTCTTGTTTTGAATCTTGTAGGAACCGTGGACCTGCGCACTTGGTGACTTCTATGAATGAGTACGTCCTAGTCTTCAAGAGGGACCGTGTCAGCTTACCTTGCACGGGCCAGTTCTTCACAGACACAGGAATTCTTGACGAGATCTTGAATTCGGTAGAGTTCGCAAGGCGGGGGGAAGTCGAAGAACAGCCGTCCATGCTCCAGATCATTCCATACTCCTTGTTGAGGTATGAAGAAAGAGTACTCACCTACAGAAGAACCGGTGCCGGTGACGAGGATCGTCTTCACAATCGCCAATCGCTTGGTGTTGGTGGACACGTAAACCGCAGCGATTTCAAGTCAGAAGATTGCCTAGTGATGGCGGCAATTGAGACCGCACGCGACCGTGAGATTCGGGAAGAGTTTCAGGTAGACCTCAGCTCTGCACGTCCATTTGTTGGAATGATCTACGATGATGGCAGCGCCGTGGGGAGGGTGCACTTCGGTTTGGTTTTCGAATGCTGGCTCAAGACGCCTGAGGTGAGCGTAAGGGAGTCTGTATTGCACAGAGAGCCGACCCTAATGACAGTGCCGGAGATTCTGAATCTTATAGGGGAGTACGAGAGCTGGTCCAGGATTATTATCGACAATTACTTGACTTAGGTGCTTCGCTAACTCGGTCCTTCTTGGCTACCAGAACTTGCCCTCCGCGCCACCTCAGCTAGCTTGTCGCTGAACTCGTCGATTTCTCTCTTTCCCAGACCAAGTTCCAGTAGCTCCTCATCGTCGGGGCGGGGCTGCTTGAGCATTTGTGCCAATGCTCTCTGTTCAGGCACAGAGAAAGTGATGGCATGCTTGCGGTAGTCCTCAAAGGCTCTATAAGCTAGGGGACAGACTGTCTTCACTATGGATGCCATAACTTCAGCGTATTTGCGGATCTCACTCTGTGCTAATGGACTCGTACGCAAATCCAAGAAGTGTAGAAGATTGTGCAGATCCATCTTCCAGTACCACTCGGTATAGACAGACAATGGTAAGTCGATGCGGCACAGCTCCCTTGCCAGTCCGGTCTCAACAAAGGAAGTGTAACGTTCGTAGGCGTCCGCTTGCGTCCCTTTGAGCGATGCAAGGAACTTCTCAGCGGTATCAGAGTCTACTGGTTTCTCGTCGCGGCCCTGTCGATTTGCCTTCGACTGCATCCTCAGATCGCTGACTTCCGGTACGAAGAACTCCTCCCGCATGACAGAGTATCTTCCCGAATATTCGTTCACGCTGGCCGTCCTATGCCTGATCCATTGTCGCGCCACGAAAATCGGCAGTTTAACATGGAATTTGAACTCAACCATCTCGAATGGCGTCGTGTGGCGGTGACGGTACAAATATCTTATCAGCGCCTCATCCTCGGAAATTGCTTTGGTGCCTTTGCCGTAGCTAACTCTGGCCGCCTGAACAATCGACGCATCTGAACCCATGAAATCCACTAGTCTTACAAAACCTTTGTCCAAGACACGGAATTCCTTATTTATCAGTGCCTGCGCCTCCGCCTTGATTTCTGGCGATACCATGTCGCTCCTTTCCGCCGGTTCACGCGTTCTATGAGAAGTCGCGTCGAGGTTTACAATCGACTGACCGGCCAGTTCGCAAATCTTGATTTGCGGGCTCGAGTACGAAATACAATATGGCCGCTTGACACTCAGTAGTAAATGGTTTTCTTTAATTAATTTGGAAACAATGTCACGATTTGGGTTGTAACGGCGAAGGGCTTGTGTGTGAAGTAGGTCACAACTCAAGAATGGAGGACACAATCCTCCTCCGAGGGCTTATCCCCGCATTAGTGAAGGTGGAAGCAAATGAATGACCACATCTTAGAAGCTTTGATGAGCCGGTATGACATCACGAGCAGGCCACAGGCCGTCAGCTTTCGAGACTTAGTTTCGGGAGTGAACGGCTGCGACCGCGCAACGCACCTGATCCACACCTACCCCGCTAAGTTATTGGCCCACATTCCCAAGTTCTTCCTCCAGAATGATGTCCTATCTAGTCCAGGTGACACAGTTCTGGACCCCTTTTGTGGCTCCGGTACTGTGCTGTTGGAGTCTTTGCTAGCTGGACGCAGTGCAATCGGCGTCGATGTGAATCCGTTAGCCTGTCTTATCTCCAAGGTCAAGACGACCCCCATTGATCCTGCACGTCTTAGACGGGCTCTCGCAGCCGTAATCCAACGGACCGAAACTGGGGGCAGTTCGGATGACCCAGATGTCATCAATATGGACTACTGGTTCACTGCGAGGGTGAAACGCCAGCTGAAGAAGTTGAAAGTCGCGATCAATGCGAGCCGCAATCAGGATTTGAGAGATTTCTTCTTGGTCTGTTTGTCGCAGTGTATTAGAAAGGTGTGTCTAGCGGATCCTAGGTTTTCTGTTCCGGTGCGCCTGAGGCACAACAAGTATCCAGAAGGGCATACCCTTAGGGAACGATATAATAGACACCTTGATAATCTTGAGCGAATCAAGGTCAACGCTGTGTTCGAGGCGATTGCGGAAGCGAACATTGAACGGATGCGGCAGTTTGTTGTCGATGCAGATCTGTCAAACTACTCTAGGGCTATTCTCGGCGACATACGGCACTTGTGCAATGGATCTTTGAATGCGGAGGACCAAAGGCAACATCACATCGAGAGGAGCAGCGTCGATCTCGTAATCACTTCTCCACCGTATCCTGGAGCACAGAAGTACATTCGGGCCTCCAGCCTCAGTCTGGGCTGGCTGGAGTTGTGCGATTCAGCGACGATGCCAGTGTTGAAAGATCGAGTGATTGGCCGTGAAGAGACTAGAGCGAATGGAACAAAAAGACTCTCTAAAACGGGCATCGCGGTGGCGGATCGGTTCGTTTCGTATGTTTGGAATCGCAATCGGACCAGAGCACAAATTGCAGCTACATATGTGGAGGAAATGAAGTCTGCAATGAGTGTAGTAGCCCACGCTTTGAAGAGGGGTGGCAGTTTGGTTATCATCGTCGGTGACGGTCACTTTGTAGGGAGGAGATTTCCAAACCACGAGATCACTCAAGCCATTTGCGAAGACGCAGGTCTTAGGACTAGGCTGGTCCTAACAGACAAGATCAGATCAAGAGCACTGCAAACCAAGCGTCACTGTACTTCGAGAGTGATGCAGAAGGAGTGGGTGATGTTGTTCACCAAGTAGGGGGATTCATGGCACTTCGCGCACCAGAACTCATCGATAACATACAGGAGTTGAACGAGCTAATATGGGAACGACAAGTTACGGAGCCGATGATAGAGGATTGGGTCTCAAACTTTAAATCAGAACGTGCAAGATTCCCAGACTACGAGGTTAACGCGCTGTACTTATTGTCGAATTTCCTGTACTTTGGGAGCAAGGAAATCAGGTCACTACTAAAGTCGATGTATAGAGACAAAGTCAAGTATCGTATCGTCGCGAATATTCGTAGAAGTCTTAATCATACTCTCGATGCAAACACAATACACGAGCACTACGAGCGGGAGTTAAGAAGGTCCCGTTTCATCCCTGTGGGAAACCCCTCCGAAAGCGGATCCCATCTGCTCTATTTCTTCCGACAAGAGAACCAGCTGGGCAAGGACCTGTTCGTGAATGCCCATCAAATCTTCGAAGGAAATCACTTAAGAATGGACTTCAGAGGAGGGCGGTTCTTGCGATCGTTGTTTAGAGCGCTATTCGGTACCAGACTGAGACTTCGTTACCCTTTGGTCAAGCGTTACATTTTCATCGACGACTTCTGCGGGTTCGGATCACAAGGCCTTGAATACTCTCGCAGTATTGTAGAGAGAATCAAGGGCTTCGATGAAGATGTGGAGACCTCGTACCTTGTGTTAGTCGCGACTTCAGACGGTATTGACACGATAGTAAGAAACACACTCTTTGACCATGTAGATGCTGTGTTTGAACTTGATAGAACGTTTAAGTGTTTCGGGGCAAACTCGCGCTATTTTTCTGAGGATATGGCCGATATGAAGAAAGCTACGAGAGACATGTGTAGGCTATTCGGCGAGAGGTTGGTACAACCTGCTCATGCACTCGGATTTGATGACTGCCAGTTGCTTCTGGGATTCCATCACAACGTGCCGGACAATACACTTCCTGTGATTTGGTTTGACGAACCAACGGAGCCTCCTTGGATTCCTATCTGCAAACGATACCCGAAACTGTACGGCGGGGTATGAGATGGTGCATGTTAAAACAAACCCTTTCAATATTACACAGGCAAAGGACTTCAGCGACGAAGAAATCCTGCAGTTCTGGGTGGATCTGACAGGACCGAACGGGGATGGCGGATTCGACACCATTTTGAAACCTAGATCACCTGTACCGATGCTCCTTTTGGGTAGCAAAGGCAGCGGCAAGACTCATTTACTGCGGTACTACTCTTTTCGAAGCCAATCAATCAGAAATTCAAGTGATATCCTAAAGGGTCTCACAGAAGACGGCTACATCGGAATATACGTTCGGATGGGTGGGCTGAACGCTCAGCGGTTCAGTGGTAAGGGAATGGCAGATGACTACTGGGCAAGAGTGTTCCAGTACTATCTCGACCTATGGCTTGCACAAGTGCTGCTGAACTGCGTTACGGAAGTGTACGAGTCGCAACCGATGCCGGAGGAGACTGAATCTTCTTTATGTAAAGATGTCTGGGAGCTTTTCACTCACACTCACGGTGAGGTACCGAATACATTGCGAGAGCTATGCATATACATGAGTGGATTGCAGAAGCAGCTGGATAGGGCGGTCAATGACATTTCCTCAACGAGTAAGATCGAGGTTGACGTGACTGCCAATCCGGGTTATCTGATATTCGGCATCCCGAAGGTACTGGCGGAACACCTCAGTAATCTAAAAGACTGCGTGTTCGTGTATCTCATCGATGAGCTGGAAAACATCACAGAGGAACAGCAGAAGTATGTGAACACTTTAATCAAGGAAAAGGAGAACCCTTCTACTTTCAAGGTCGGCGCCAGATTGTACGGGCATCGCACCTATTATACTCTCAGTGCCAATGAGATGCTTGTTGAAGGCTCAGAGTTCGAGGAGGTCAGGCTGGACGACCTGCTCCGCAATAACGAACACTACGAGCACTTTGCTATGCGGCTCATAGCCCGACGCTTAATAGAGCATTCGTACTTTCGTCCCGAGTTTGAGCAAGCGCCTGAGCTAAGCGATAGGCTTTTGAGATCTTTCGAAGGCTCGGACACAGAGGATCTCGAAGATACTGAGCGCGAGCGAATAATGTCCAAATACGTCGCACGGGACCGACCGTACTTCGCTCGATTGCGATCCCAACTAAGCGTCGCGCTCAGTGCGCGTATTGCGCCGGGTTTGCAGGAACCAGGGCATATCGAAGAGGTCATATCGCAACTAGCGCATAGTGAAGAACCGCTGCTGGAGAAGTTGAATATATTCCTCTTCTATCGCGCTTGGAAAGATGGAGAAGATTTGCTTTCCGCTGCAACTTGCATTCAAGCGAAATGCTCTGCATTTGTCGAGCCTGGTGAGAGAGCGGCTGATTATGACGGCGTTCTGAGTCACTTCAAGTCTGACCTTCTTGCGCAGCTCCGCAAGGATTGCGGTCTCAAACAACGGTACAGGGGGCTCAAGATGATGATCTCAATGTCTTGGGGCGTACCCAGAAGTCTTCTCGTGCTACTGAAGAGGACTTTTGATCGCGCTTTGTTCCGCGACGAGGATCCGTTCAAGTTTACACAGATCAGTATCGCGAGCCAAGAGGACGGTGTCAGACGTGCTACTGATTGGTTCTACGCCGATGCGAAGATTAGAGGGCGAGATGGCTCACTTGCTAGAGATAGTATTGGTCGCCTTGCCACTCTTTTTAGGAGCGTACGTTTTAGCGACAAGCCGTCTGAGTGCTCGCTTGTTGCATTCAGCACGGATCTGTCAGGGGTTACGGAAGAGGCTCAGCGAATTATCAAGCTGTGCTGCGATCACTCGCTGCTCGTTGTAGTGAGTGAGAGGCAGGACAGGAATTCGGAAAGGATTGACAAAATATACCAGCTAAATCGAATGCTGGCGCCACGTTGGGACTTGCCGATCTTCAAGCGCGGCGACCTAGCTTTAGACGGGTTGGCAGTATCAGTAATCTTCGATCATCAGACGATGGTTGTTAACGGTGGATTCGATAGGTTCTTTGATAAAAGGCTAGCCGCTATGATGGCACCTCACTTTGGAAGTCGGCGCCCCGACCTTGGCCAACCTGATATGTTCGAAGGAGGGGGGAGAGATGATTGATTATGGCATATTCTACAAGGACAAGTTCTCTTATGAGTCAGACTGGAATGAGGCCCGTACATATGACTTATTTATATCGGCATACTCCGATGCGGAGCGTGTGCGAAAAGTATACGACAAGATCCAAGCGGCAAGAAAACTATGGCTCCTAATGCCTGAGTTCAAGTACGACAGGGCCGAATTCCCTCCCGGTCAATGTTACGCGAACGGTCACTCTTCAGAGGCGGAGTTCATTCAAGGAATGTGGACAAAGCTCGACCTGCGACGGATTCCAGACAGGATAGCGGTCGATATTACAGGCTTTATTCGTCCTTATTTGATGTACCTAGTACTGTGGCTCAGGCTTCGTGGTGTTCGGAAATTCGACGCCCTCTACTCTGAGCCAGTGGTGTACAGCGAGCGAGGCAAGACGAAGTTCTCCGACGAGTTGGTCGAAGAGGTGCGCCAAGTCCCCGGATTTGAAGGAGAACATAATGTTGATACATCAAAGGATTTCTTAATTGTAGGATCCGGTTACGACCATCATTTCATAGCTCACGTTGCCGACTACAAGAGAAGCTCAAGGAAGATTCAATTGTTTGGTTTGCCATCGCTGAAAGCGGACATGTATATGGAGAATAGGCTTCGGGCAAACGCGGCCGCAGAAGATATTGGGGATGGCACGAGTGATCACACCGAGCATCTCTTCGCTCCGGCCAACGACCCGTTCACGGTAGCGAGTGTATTGCAGACCACGGTCAAGCGGCTCAAGTGTAGGTATGGACTAACTAACCTATATCTTAGCCCACTTGCAACTAAGCCACAGGCTCTTGGCTTTGCCATTTACTATATATATGAATGCCTCAGAACTCCTACGAGCATCATCTTCCCGTATTGCGCATCCTATCCTCGGCGAACAGCGAAAGGCATAACCAATATTTGGCGATATGTAGTCGAGTTCTCTTAATGGGGCCACATGAAATCACCGCAATTGCCTTGAAGGGCAATTGACGATACTGGGCATCCTCCTACACTGAACTGGCGGCACCACACCCGCCGCTCATCCATCAACCAATCCCAATCGAGTAGGAGGATCAAATGCCACAGAATCTGTATGATGCACACCGTCAGTGGGCCATCCGCCCGCCTGATGAACGATTTCCAAGCCTCGGAGCTGTGTACGGCTTCCTGAATAGCCGTAGGAGGGCCTCGGAGGAGGAAAGGCGACCCTTGAGTCGGATCGAGGTAAAACACGACGCACAGGGCAATCTGACGCTGAATGGGACTACCCGGCTGACCCGCCCCCAGTTATTGTACCACTTTTTAGGTTAGTCCTGTTGACCTCTGACCTCACCCCGTTAACTGCACCACTTCTTGGTTAAGGATTTCGACTTTCTGCGGTCGGTTTGAAATCCATTGATCCGCGAACTCCGAGGGAGGAATGTCGCCCAGGGAGGTGTGCGGACGTACCTTGTTGTAGTCTTGTTTCCACTCAGCCAATTTGCACCTGGCATCGTCCAATGTCAAGAACAGCTCGGCATTGAGGCATTCGTCTCTGAGCCGGCCGTTGAAGCTTTCGATGTAGGCGTTCTCAACCGGCTTGCCGGGTCGGATGAAATCGAGCTGTACGCCGTTGCGGTAGGCCCAAGAGTCCATCTCCTTGGAGAAGAACTCCGAACCGTTGTCGACCGTGATAATCCTGGCCAGTCCCCGGGTGGCCGCCAAACGGTTGAGAACCGCCGTAACCCGGCGGGCAGGCAGCGAGAAGTCAGCCTCGATTGCGAGGCACTCCCGAGTGAACACATCTACGATCGTTAACGCCCGAAAACGCCGCCCGTTGTCGAGGGTATCCGCGATGAAATCCATACTCCAACGCTGGTTGGGTGCTGAGGGAGGTGCTGGCGCCACCCGGCAGTGGCTGGCCCGCTTGCGACGCTTCTTGGTTCTTACACTCAAACCTTCCTCCCCGTAGAGCCGATACACCCGCTTGTGGTTGATTCGCCAACCCTCCCTTCGCAACAGCAGATACAGTCGACGGTAACCGAACCGTGGCCTGGCTGCGGCCAGCTCTCGTAATCGCATACGTATTGCCCGATCGTCCTTGCGCTGAGATACGTAGTAAAACGTCGATCGGCCAAGCTCTAAGAGCCCACACGCCCGACGATGACTTGCTTCATACCCTTCGGTCAAACATGTCACCGCCTCTCGTTTGCGCGCGGGCTTCAGAACTTTTTTGACAGCACCTCCTGAAGCATCTGCTTGTCCAGCGTCAGATCCGCCACCACCTGCTTCAGCCGACGGTTCTCCTCCTCAAGCTGCTTGACTCGCCTAAGCTCCGAAACCCCCATCCCCGCATACTTCTTCTTCCAAGCATAAAATGTCGGCTCGGATACGCCCAGCTTCCGACAGATCTCCACCACCCGGGTCCCCTGCTCGGCCAATCGCAGGGCATAAGCTATCTGTTGTTCTGTGAAGCGCTTCTTCTTCACTGTGCCGTCCTCCTTCCAAGAACCGCTTACAGTGAAATCCTTAAGCTCACATTGGTCCAGTTTTTTGGGAGAACGTCAGCTCTCCAGGACAGCCTGCGAGCACGTTCACATTTCCCGTCTAGACGATCCCGGTTTTTTTGTGACAGTCCCGCTTGCGTTTGCGGGCCTTGACAGCCTATATTGGTAGTGACGTAAGTACTGCGACGGGAGATAGGGCGGGTCTTCCGGTTGACACTGACCGTTGGCATACGGACAAACCGGTTAGGGGAAGCCAAAAACAAGCGGCCAAGGCAGATCACAAGGTGACAAGCGACACAAAGAAGCGCTCCGGCGGAGACCTGTTTATTGTCGATAACAGTGATTCCGACTGGAAGGTCAGGCAGTACCTGCACGAATGGGCCGACGTCGCCAATCGGTTCGACATAGCAACAGGTTACTTCGAAATTGGGGCGTTGCTCGCCCTTGACGGTCAGTGGCAGAAGCTCGAGAAGTTGCGGATTCTCATGGGTGACCAGGTGTCAATGCGGACCAAAAAGGCACTCCTGGCAGGCATTGAAGCCGCAAAGACTGTCCTCGACCAGAGCATTGAGAAGGAAAAGGAGTCGAATGATTTCCTGACCGGTGTGCCAGCGATGGTAGATGCCATAGCCAAGGGTCAAGTAGCCTGCAGGATCTATACACAGGACAAGTTTCACGCCAAGGCTTATATCACCCACGCCAAGCAGGCCGTGATCGGGTCATCCGCTCTCGTGGGTTCCAGCAACTTCACTCATCCGGGCCTCACGACAAACGTTGAATTGAATATTCAGATTCGCCGTGAGGTCGATTTGCTGCAGGAATGGTTCGAGAAGCACTGGGGTAAGGCCGAGGATGTGTCCGAGGAAGTCCTAAGGGTCATTGAACGCCACATCCGTCAATACACTCCGTTCCAGGTCTACGCCAAATCGCTCCACGAATTTTATCGCGGTCATGAGATGACTATCGGTGAGTGGGAACTCGAAGAATCACAGGTCTACCCTATACTGGACCAGTACCAAAAGGATGGTTATCGCGCCCTCATGAAGATCGCCAAAAGCCATGGCGGGGCTCTCCTCTGTGATGGAGTGGGTCTGGGTAAGACATATATCGGGCTGATGGTGATTGAGAGACTCCTACACGACCGCAAGAAGGTTGCGCTCTTCGTGCCCAAATCTGCGCGCGGACCGGTTTGGGAAGACGATCTGCGCCGGTACCTACCCGACCAGTCCGGCGATTTCAGCAACCTCGCCACCTATAACCATACGGATCTGCTTCGCGAGGGCATTTACCAGGAGCGCATGGACAGAATCGCACGGGTAGTCGATGCTATCGTTATCGATGAGGCCCATCATTTCCGCAATCAGGCTGCCGCTCGCAGCAGAAGACTCTTCGAGATGGCCGAAGGAAAGCAAGTATTCCTTCTCACCGCAACGCCAATAAACAACAAGCTCCCGGATCTGCAGCACCTGATTGAGTTGTTCTCGCGCAAAGAGGGTGACCATTTCAAAGAGGCACCTCTCGGGATTCACAGCCTTTCGGGACACTTCAGGAAAATGGAAAAGGCCCTGGAGAAGGTTATCGACGGCAACCCGTACGACGCCGGTGGCATCACGTTGAAAGAGGCCGAGGAGGTCCTGGCCAAGGACGACTTGTTCCGGGCTCTTGTTGTCCAGCGAAGCCGGGCTTATGTTCGGGAAAGCCAGAAGCAACACCGCGGGCGCGAAATCCTTTTCCCCGAGCGCAAAGCACCCAAGGTCGTCGCGTATTCTCTGACCAAGACATATGGTTCTCTTCTGGACTGCATCGAGAAGGCTATGAGCCGGAACCGTCCTCTGCTCAGACTGGGGGTTTACTATCCTCTGGCCTACTATCGGGGGAAAGACGAAGCTATTGATCCCATGGAGCACGGACGGCAGAAACAGGTGGTCGGCCTCATCAGGACTCAATTGCTGAAGCGGTTCGAGAGTTCGGCCGTCGCATTCCAGGCCACCTGTGAGGCCCTCCTGCTCAAACTTCTGGCCTTTGTGCAGAAACATGAGCCGCCGGACTCAGAACGCTGGCAGGTCAGTCACAGCGCTCTTATACAAAGAATCCGGGATCATCAGATTGAGCGCGGTGCAATCGAAGAAGAGGACTTCGAGGATGATGTTATCCCCGAAGAATTGCTGGAGCTGTTCGAGGATCTGGACCCGAAAGAATACGATGTCGCAAAGATCATCAAAGATACTCTTCTGGATCTCGATCTCCTTGCCGAATTCCTCGAAGAACTGAAGAGTTTTACACCGAAGAACGATGACAAATTGCGGGCTCTTGTTTCCGTTATCAAACGAGACAAGAGATTGAAAAAGCACAAAGTCCTGATCTTTTCCGAATACATAGATACGGCCAGATACCTCGGGCGGGAGTTGCACGCTAGGGGAATTGGGCCACTGCAGGAGGTCGACAGCGGTACCAAGAGAGATAGAGGGCAAATCATCAAGGCCTTTGCACCCTACTATAACAAGTTACTCGCTGACGCCATCGAACGACTCGGGGATAATGAGATTCGTGTTCTGGTATCGACCGACGTTCTCTCGGAAGGCCTGAATCTCCAGGACGCCAGCTGTATCGTAAATTACGACCTCCACTGGAATCCGGTACGTCTCATGCAGCGCATCGGCCGTGTTGACAGACGACTGGACCGCACTATAGAAAACCGGATTTTGCGAGACCGCCCTGACCAGATCGATGATCCCCGGCAGGTCCATATCTGGAACTTTTTGCCGCCGGATGACCTCGACCGGCTTCTCAACCTCTATAACAAGGTATCGAAAAAGACGCTCCGGATTTCGAAGGTGTTCGGGATCGAGGGAAAGAAGCTTATAACCCCGGACGATGATTATGATGCCCTGAGGGATTTCGATCACGCCTACGAGGGTGAGGTCACATCCACAGAAAAGATGTTTCTCGAGTATCAAAGGCTGCTGCGAAATCACCCGGGCTTGGCTGAACAGTTGGATGGATTGCCTCTGAAGGTCTTTAGCGGCAAATCTCACCCCACAGAGGACGCCAGCGCCGTGTTCCTGTGTTATTCTATCCCCGCCCGTGATGCAGAGAAAGGAGAATGGACGCGTGAGGCCGGAAACTGTCGATGGTACCTCTACGATTGTAAAACGGAGGGCATAGAGGAGGATCCTACTGCTATGGTCGATCTGATCCGCTCAACAACCCGGACGGCGCGTAAGACTTCCATGCAGCAGAAATCGCTTAGTGAAATACGGGGCACGATAGACAAGCACATCAAGAACACGTACCTCAAGAAGGGTCAGGCCCCTCTCGGGGTCAAACCGACCCTCCTGGCCTGGATGGAGCTATGCTGACGTATGAGTAGATCGGAATTAGAGCGCCTCCGCGGAATCAGGACTTTGCCATCACTTATTGCGTACTTGCGGGATGAGCTGGGGTGGCCAATGGAGCAAAGTATGGTCGAGGAAGACCTCACCTTCGATTACTCTCCGGATGAACTTGGCATTGCGCCAGGCCAGGCAGTTGGGATAAAGGAAATCAAGCAACTCCGACCAATGGAAGCGAACCAACCGTGGGGTATTTTTTGGATCAATTTCGAAAAGAAGCGCCTCCCCGTAGTAATACTCCGCCGCATTCTCGGACATCTGGTCATCAAGAAGCGCGCCTCCGCCAAGAAAGCCAGCCAGCGCACCTGGCACGCCAGCGACTTGCTCTTCATTTCTGCCTATGGCGAGGACAATGATAGGGCTATCACGTTCGCTCACTTTGCACAGGATGCCGGAAACGGTGGCGATCTACCCGTACTTAAGGTTCTCGGATGGGACGGCGGGGACACGGTCTTGCACCTGGCGGACGCCCACCGAACCCTGACCGAGAAACTCCGCTGGCCGGACAACCCTGACGATCTAGCCGACTGGCGCGACCAGTGGTCCAGCGTTTTCACACTCCGGCACCAGGAGGTCATCAGCACTACCCAGGCACTCGTTGAGGAGCTTGCGAAACTGGCAACCTCTATCCGCAAACGGGTCGACGCCATTCTTTCCCGAGAGTCCGAGCGAGGCCCCATGCGCCGGCTCTATGCCGCGTTCAAGACTGCCCTCATCCATGACCTTAGCGAGCACGACTTCGCAGACGTGATCGCCCAGACCATCTCCTATGGTCTGCTTGCTGCCCGATTCTCCAGCAAGGGCGGCATCTCCATCAAGAGCCTGGTGGAAATGATTCCCCCGACCAATCCTTTCCTGCGGGAGCTACTGGGGGAATTGCTCGCCGTTGCAGGGCGCAAGAAGGGCGCCTTCGATTTCGACGAACTCGGTATTCAGGATGTAGTTGACCTCCTGAACCAAGCTAATGCCGAAGCTGTGAAATCCGACTTCGGGAACCGGACGCGTAACGAGGATCCTGTCATTCACTTCTACGAGCATTTCCTGAAGGCTTACGACAAGAAGAAGAAGGTGCAGCGCGGCGTATTCTTCACTCCGCAGCCCGTCGTTTCCTACATCGTCCGCAGCGTTCATGAACTCCTGCAGACTGAATTTGGCCTCGAAGACGGACTCGCTGACACGACCACGTGGGGCGAGATGGTGAAGCGAAACAAGGACCTCAAGATCCCCGAGGGTGCGAAGCCCGGCGATCCCTTCGTCTTGATCCTCGACCCAGCCACCGGAACGGCGACCTTCCTTGTGGAGGTGATAGAAGTTATCTTCACGCAACTGAAAACGAAGTGGACAGATCTTGGAAGGAAGCCCGCCGAGATTTCTAAGCTCTGGAACGAGTACGTGCCCAAGAACCTGCTCCCGCGTCTCTACGGCTACGAACTGATGATGGCCCCATACACCATTGCCCACATGAAGCTGGCGCTGAAGCTCCAGGAGATCAACGCCCGGCTCGGCCAGCCCGACTTCCAGTTCATGTACACCGACCGCGCTCACATCTACCTGACCAACTCGCTTGAGCCGGCCGGGGACAACAGACAGGGCGTGCTGGAGGGCATCTTTCCCGCGCTGGCCCACGAGGCTCAGGCCGTGAGTGGAGTGAAGCGGAACAAGCGATTCACCGTGATCGTGGGCAATCCTCCCTACTCGAAACTGTCAACGAACTTCAATGAGTGGATCGATGCGCTTCTGCATGGGCGTGGTGATGGCGCCGCTGACACCTCGGATTACTACTGTCTTGATGGTGCTCCTATGGGAGAAAAGACGGTCTGGCTTCAGGACGACTACATCAAGTTCATGCGGTTGAGTCAGCATCTCATAGTTCGGTCGGGGCTGGGACTTCACGGCTATATCACGAACAACGGGTATCTCGATAACCCAACTCTGCGGGGAATGAGACAGCAGTTGGGTCTTGCGTATGGCAACCTATATCTCCTAGACCTACACGGCAGCACCAAGCGCGGCGAAACGGGCGCGCAAGGCGGCGGAGACGAGAACGTCTTCGACATCCAACAAGGTGTCGCTATCGGTATCTTCTCCCGCGCCGTCAGCCCCGGCGCTGGCGTGGTGAGACATGCCGACTTGTTTGGCGCGAGAACGCGCAAATATGCATTTCTTAGTCGCGGGACAATTTCTCAATCAGACTGGGAGGTGCTACAGCCATGTTCGTCCTTCTATCTCTTCGTCCCCGTCGATGTGACTAATCAGGCGGAATATGAAGCTGGCTGGCGTGTTACAGATGTTTTCGCGGTGCAGCATTGTGGGATCATCACGAAGCGGGACGCACTGACGATCGGATGGACAGCGGAGGATGTCTATCGGACAGTCTCTGACTTCAGCAGGATCCCACCTGAAACTGCTCGCAAGAAGTATAATCTACCGGAGGATGTGCGAGACTGGAAGGTTGAGTGGGCACAGGATGATCTACGGAGTTGCGGGATAACCCGAGATCGTGTGATCAGGATTCTCTATCGGCCCTTTGATGTCCGTTTCACGTACTTCACTGGCCGATCAAGAGGGTTCGTGGGATGGCCCGTTGCCGATGTGACACGACTGATGCTGTCCGGGCAGAACCTCGGTCTTGTGACGACGCGGATGACAAAGGGAGAGAGCTTCCATCACGTTCTTGTATGTCGGCATATGTCTGAGGTGATTTGTCTTTCGGCGAAGACTTCGAACAACGGTTTTATCTTCCCCCTGTATCAGTCGTCCTCCGATCTTGACGGGCCCCTTTTCGCCAGATCACGAAACCGCACATCGGAACTGGCGCTAGAAAGCAACATAGCTCCAGATTTTCTAAGAAGTATTTCTGCGTCTGTACAGCTTGCGTTCGTCCCATTCGGCAGAGGAGACCTCAAAGCGACATTTGGACCGGAAGATGTCTTTAGCTACCTTGTTGCTGTCCTGCACTCCCCCAGTTACAGGCTTCGCTATCGTGAATTCTTGAGCCGCGACTTCCCGCGCCTTCCGCTCACATCCAGCCTCAACCTCTTCCGCGCCCTGGCGAAACTGGGCGGCGAACTCGTCGCGCTGCACCTGATGGAATCGCCGAAACTTGACAAGCACATCACCAAGTGGATCGGCAGCAAGAACCCCGAGGTCGAGAAGATCACGTACTCCGACGAGACCGTCTGGACCGACAAGGCCCAGAGCGAAGGCTTCCGCGGCGTCCAGGAGAACGTCTGGGCCTTCTGCATCGGCGGCTACCAGGTCTGCCAGAAATGGCTCAAGGACCGCAAGGGCCGGACGCTCTCCTCCGACGACATTACGCATTACCACCGCATCGTTGTCGCGATAAGCGAGACTATTGGCCTTATGGCCGAAATCGATGACGTGATTCAAAAGCATGGTGGCTGGCCAGGTGCATTCCATTGAAGAGTTTAGCAGGGCTGATCTTCTTGTGATCGATTGAAAGCCGGTTAGACGGTTTTGATAGGTTGAAATTCACTTCCACTAGCTTTTGTAGGAGTTTTTGAGTGAGGTTTAAGACCCAAAGGGTATTGGCATGGATAGTCTTCTGCATAGCGCCGCTATACGACATAGCAGACTATTGTGGATGGAGTGACAAATTGTCCGATAGAGTGGCCATCGAAAACGCTTGGCAACGTTTCACCTTTTCTCAGGGGGGCCAATATTATCCTCTTCGAGGACGATCCAGGATTTGCGGGGTTGCCGGATTCTGTACGGCGAGACGCTGTCTACGAGGCTGTAGCTGATCTTGTAGCCCGAAGACTCGACAAAGCCAAAAGTCTCGGATGAGAACAAACTGTATTAGAGGTGGGTAATCATGGCCCGAGCGGACCAAGCAGCTGACTTACTCAGAAAAGGTAACTCTCCGAGCAGAATAGCAGCTGAGATGGGAATCACTGTTGCCTCGGTAAAAGGCTATCTATACACAAAGATAGGGGATGGCACCATTAGCCATTCGGACATTGTCTTTTCCATCGATGCGCCGATCCGAGATGCCATAGAAGATTTTATTTCGACAAGCGGAATTACGGTTCCATACCGGATCAGTCAGCACCTTGAGAAAAATGGTCTCCAGATCAGCAAAGAGGAGATTGAATTCTACCTCAGGTCTCGTCATGAGTACCTTGGCGACATGTATGCCCTGATTCGCGAATTTGAAGTGTTCCTACACCGAGCAATCAAGCGAGTGCTCGTAAAAGATTTCGGCGAAGATAACTGGTGGCGCTCCGGTGTACCAGTCAAGGTACGAAAAGAATGTGTCGTACGCCTCGAAGAGGATGACGAACCGGCAGATGACCCATACTGCTATACTAATCTGATTCATCTACTCCAAATTCTCGAAAAGCAACGGAGCACGTTCTCACTGGTCTTGCCGAGCAACATCGCAAGAGATAAGCCCGGTCTAAAGAGGAGCTTCAACAGACTTAATCGAATTCGCAATGCCGTAATGCACCCCGTTCGTGGCGAAATGCCATCGGATGAGGATTTCAGTTTTGTCAGAGAATTCACAGCCGAGATGAAAATGGACAAGTGGCGGTTGGAGTAATTCAGTTGCCGATTGCCCATGTATAACCTTACTCGCTCACCTACTATGTAGGTATACCATACCTCATGAGACACTCCTTACGTAGACTAAGAGTGATTTGAGGAGGTTTTGCTTATGAGCAAAGAGGCACGAGATTATTTGGATTTGCAGCGGAGGCTGGCTGTTTTCAAGTATGCGGAGGGGTGGGGAAACGTTGCCAAAGCCTGCCGTGCGTTTGCGATGCCGCGAGCATCCTATTATCACTGGAAGAAGGCCTACGACGCCGAAGGCGAAGCAGGCTTGGTGCGGAAGCAACCGATAGCTAAGAAGCACCCAAGGGCGATCGGGCAGGAAACCGTAGATGAAGTGCTGGAACTGCGTACAAAGTACCACCTCGGGCCACAGCGAATCGTCTGGTAAATGGAAAGGTATCACGGAATGCGGATCGCCTTCTCCAGCGTTTACCGGATTCTCGTGCGTCATGGGCTGAGCCGATTCCCCAATCGGGTCGGTTGCCGTGCCCTGCACACCCGTCGCTATGCGAAGCAGGTCCCCGGGCATCATATCCAAGTGGACGTGAAGATTCTCTCCCTGACAGCGCCTGATGGCAAGAAGATCCGACGCTTCCAGTACACCGCTATCGACGATGCTACTCGGGTACGGGCGTTGAAGATATACCGGCGTCATACTCAGAAGAATGCCATACATTTCGTTGACTATGTAATCGAGAAGTTTCCCTTTCGCATCCATACGGTCCGTACTGATCGGGGCCACGAGTTCCAGGCTCTGTTCCATTGGCACGTTGAAGATAAAGGAATGCGTCATGTATATATCAAGCCACGTTCGCCCCAACTTAACGGTAAAGTCGAGAGATCCCACCGATCCGATGGTGAAGAGTTCTATCAGCTATTGACTTACACTGACGATGTCGACTTGAACAAGAAACTGGCGGAATGGGAACGATTTTACAATTATGATCGACCCCACGGCGCCTTTGATGGAAAAACCCCTTACGAGGCGCTTCGAAGTATGTTATAATTAGCCCACAACTGTCTCACGGAATATGCAATATCACAATTCCCTGTGTGACTCCAACTTCATGTAGCGGCCCGGCGCTTGCGTGGCGTCGGGTCTTTTTCTGTCCAGCTGGACGCCTCGAAAGACGCAGTGTCCCCGAGCTTCTATGCGACGGCGAGCCGTGCCACACGCCTGACGTCCACAGGAAGGCCCCTCTTAGTCGGTTTGTCCGGGGATTCTGAGGCAATGTCGCCGTCTAAGGGGTGGGGGATACCCTCACTCAAAATCCATTGAGAAAACGCCTGAAAATCGCGCGTACAAAACGGCTCGAATAAGCCCTTCTAAGCGACGAGTTTGAAAATAGGTGTATTGATAGGGGTAAAACGGCTCAAGTCCACGTTTGGGAATGGACCACCTTGTGGTACAAGGGATTACGGCGGGCCTAAATGCGAACAGCAGCAAACACGGAGAACCCCAAGTTTAGGGGTTAAGCCCTTGTGTAATAGTAGCTTCCATAAACCGGACAAAACAAGTCCGGCTGTTTATCCCAACCAACTTTACCGTACCGGAGAGAGCGGGCTGAGAATCAGCCCGGCAATGACATGAAATGATATGGAATCAATGAGACGAAATGACCCGTCTTGACCTGTACGGAATCACAGTAAAGACCTTGTCACATCGGCGCTTGCGCCCTTCACAGCCGCAATGACACCGCGTCATTCGAGCGCCAGGGTTGCTATAACACTAGGCCATTCGGCGCCGGATCACTTGCGGTCCGCGAGGGTGCAATGGTACTAAACCCCGGTATCGCTTGCGGCACAAACACGTGGCGTCATTGTGCATTGCACAATAGTGCACAGATAGGGCCAGCAAAGTTGCCGGAAAGTGTCGTCAAACGTGGCAGTTTTCACCATGTCATACTACGCGAATCTGCACAATCGGGGACCTTCGCACAGTCGCCTAAGTGCCTGTCGCTGGGCCCGTTGTGTCGTTGCGGCCATGCGGCTGAGTGCGTAGTGTCGGATTATGGTCATGACCAAAAGCGGCAATAGTCGCGGTGAGGTCACGCCGTGAGATCTAAAGAGACCGCCGGGCTGTCATCGGAAACGCTGCAAGAGCTATCTGCACAGCAGTTTAGGCGGCTCGGCTACTCGGCGGAAAGGGTTGCATGGGTAATGACCCCAAATGACCCATCCCCGCCTTCACTGCCGCTTGACGGGCCGGGTTTCCTTGAACACGGTGAAAGGGTGCTCTCTGACTATCGGCGGGTAATCCATGAAGTGGCCGTGTGGACTTCGACTGATCCCGGTATCGTCCCATTCGATCGAATCGGCTCCCCTCACACGCCCCAGAACCGCCCTGCCGTCATAGTACGCTTCCAGGAAGGCTTGCAGCTTCTTCAGGAACGGCCCGCCGCTGAGCGAGCATACCTGCTCCTGTAGCAAGAAGCTAGGTGGAACGACAAGGACGTCTTCCTCAACTCGTTCGGTGCCAACGCCCTGCCTGTCGGTAGTGCTCTTACGTTCCGGCCTTGACCTGGTTGTTCGTTCTGCCACGAATCATCACTGACTCTGAGTGCCCCCGCCCCTGCTTGAGTTAATATACACATCTGTGCAGTATGTCGTCAACCGTCTGAAGCGCCGAAGAGGGCTCGACGTCCATACCCACGACGCCTATACCTGAAGACAAGGCCACCGTTAATAACTGTGGCCGCGAGAGCGGTTTCTTATATCTTATTGGCAGCGGGGAGGACCAGTAGTCCCATGAGCGGTTCTGTTGACTCCGGTCAACCTAGAGATAATCCTCGAGCCACAGCATTCCAGCAGCTTATTGAGGAACGCGCCAAGTCTATCAGGGGGAAGTTCCTAGTAGATGAATCCAAGGTACAAAGAGTGCTTGAGAACCTAGTCTACTCAACGAACATCAAGCTGCTGCCGGCGGAGTCAGGTCTGCAGATTATAGACACCCAAGCTTCAAGGCTGTCGAACGCCATTGGTTCTGCGATACTAGATGATGACCGTCGGCGGATTATTGACACCTTGTGGGAGGGTGACACGGTCAAACAATTGGGCCGCGTGTTGGCGCTTGACACATTGTCTGATTATGCTTGTCCCCTTTATTCTCTGAACGAACTACAGCATATTATTGAGGCGTTTTACGATCATCAGCTGGCTAACAGGATTCACCTCATAAGGACTGGCCACCCCCAGACAAGCTTCGAAAGATCTGCTTGGCTCGAGGACTTCCTAAACGTGCTTCTGCCGACCAAGCACACATTTATCGTCAGGAACGAAAGAACCGAGACCGGTGACCTCTGGCACACCTACTTCTGGCCTGCCAGGATTATCGAGGCGCGCATGGTGACACCTCCCGCGGGTGTAAGGGCGGTGCGGTATGGTCCCGGCTTTGTGATTGGAGCAGATTTCAGGGTATACGGCAGAGACGATGTCGAGTTAAAGTCAGTGGAATATGAGGATTCGCCGGTACCTAGGTTCTATCGCAGATTACAGAAATACTGCCGTCTGACCTCTCTAGAGGAACGGGCTAGGTTGATGGATGCGCGGATTGAGATCATCCGCACGCTGGTCGAGGGGCTGTCATTTAGAGATCCCGAACGCCTTCGGTCGGATTTCACACGAGCGCTTCACAGTACCCTATCATCTCAGGACATCGATAGGCTTCTGCGCATCGAATATGCTCACTATTGCTGTCGAAACAGAATACAGAAACCCGATTACGACAACTGGGAATTGCGCTGCTTTCCTGCCAACTCGATCGGGGGCCTGCAAGATCTGATGTCCCTAGCCGGATGTTTCGAAAGGGAACTCAGGCTCGGCTGCTATCATAAGGCGCGACAGTCGCTGGGAGATCTGGGCTTAGTGCACGATGACTTGCTACAGCATCCTCGTCTAAGATTCGATTCGGATGTTGATATCGCCACTCGAGCAAATACCCAGAGGATCAAGGCGGCGCTGGATGCTTTTCATGCCTCGTGGGAACCGGAACTCGATTTCTGGAACCTCTATGAGTATTGGGCTCAGCAGATGCTCCGCGATGATTTTGATATCGAGGTGGTCATCAGCAAGAAGGTCAAATCAAGTCAAGTGATTAGGTTCAAATCCGCTGTCGAGTCCTTTGTAGATATCGCTAAGAGGCAAATCGATTCGGCTGGATATATTCCCGACCCTCAAATGACTCTAGGCGGACACACCGGTTCCCTCGCTGCTTCTGCTGACAGCACAGAATCTGTGGACGAAAGCGTGTTCAGGCACAGCCCCGATTACCGCGCCGTATGGTTACGAGGGTCGGAATACATGCTGACACCACGGGAGGCTCAGGTTATCCAAATCCTGCACGAACAGTACGAACAAGGGGTGCCTTGGATCGGGAAGGATTGGATTATTCAAGAGGTGTCTGGCTCCGAATCGAACATCCAGCGCTTGAGAGACCTTTTCCGAGACAAGAAAGTATACTATGCACTTGTAAAGAAAAGTGAAGGTCAAGCCATATATCGTCTAAACATCTAAGTTCCCCTTCCCGGCTGAACAACAGGCCTTTGGTTCACCTGACAGGTGAACTTTTCCAGTTACCCCAAAGATTACCCCACTAACCACCCCAGAAATCGCCCCCCCACATCCCCTATCTTATCTCACAGAAGATGAGAGAGGTAAGCAAGACATTTGGCACTGTCAAGGGTATCACCCGACTCCCGGCCGAGTCAGATCCTGAATCACGCACCGCCTGCCTGCCAGTTCCATCTCTGTTGATGGGTCAGCGAGATGATTGAGCGCAGCAGCGGCCCTTGGTGGAGCGGCAACGCGGCCCGAACGCGGGATGAACGACGGCTGTCGCGCAAGGAGCGGCTCGCCCGGCTGCACATCACGGAAGAGGAGTTCGGGATATACAGAAACCTGTTTCTTAGCATCCGCAGACCCGACACGTACGCCGAACAGAGACACGACGGCACCTGGCCGCAGTTCAGACGGAGATGGAAGGAGTCATTGATTCTCCGCCACCTGTGCGGTGAGACGAACGTATCCATCCCCTTTGCCGATCGGATCGACCAGATCGTCATCGACATCGACTGCAAGGGCAACCAAAGCCGCCGTGACGCCGAGAACACGGTGCGGCTCGTCAGAGACGCCTTGCCCGGTGAACCGCTGCTCTATCAGAGTTCCGAGTCCGGGGGCTTCCGTATGATCTGGTTTCTTGACAACCGAGTCTCCCGTGAGCACCTGCACCGCTGGACCGAGGATCAACTGGACCTAGCGGGCATAACGGTCAAGCCCGGCGTCTGTGAGGTCAGGCTGGGAAAGGATCCCGACCGCCTGCCCTTCGGGTCTTTCAGTATGCTCGTCGACACCGTCACACTCGACCCGATCTACCACCTGACACTGTCAGAAACACTCAGCATCGTCAACGATCACCGGACCCGGTTTCGTGTGGACGTCCGGCCGGCTGCGGCACACGGCGGCAAGGTGACAAGGGATCGTAGCCGCACCGCCGCGAGGCTGCTCAAAGACGGCCTGCCGTCGGATATGACCACCAATGACTGCCTCCTGATCCTGGCCCGGCACGGCCGGATGCGCCTGAAACTCAACGACGATAATCTTGAGGCTTTCCTCTGGTCCTGGATCAGCGAAAACCACCACGGCAACTCGAACCGCATGAACAGCGGCAACCATGCGAGCCTTCAGCGCCAGATCAGCCGGATCGTGGCCAATCTGCAAATAAAGACTGAATGTAACACGCTGCAAGTCAGCAGGTTGGGGCTGAACAAGAATGAACTAACACGCCTGCTTGACCTGCCGGGGGATTACAAGATGCTCAAAGGCGGTCATGGCGTGCTTTGCTATGCAAAGGCAAAGCACGCGGCCTGCCTGACCAGGAAAGGAGGAGGATACAGAGGAAGAGAGGGTACTATCAAATGGGGCACGGTTTTTACACAAAACGAAGACAGGGTAAATGGGGCACGAAATTTCGTGCCTTATATAGATCTGGGGAAGCAGCATCTGCGGCTGCTCAAGGTGCCGTTTTCAAGCAATCCCGTGCGGCTGGTGGGATGGCTGGAACGGTTAGGAGTACTGGGTCTGAAGCGCAAGGCGTGGCCCAAGGGCCACAAGGTGCGCCAGTTCTGGGTGAACTTCCCCTTTGACCTGACCGAACAACCGCTGTCCGAGGACTTCGACGAGGCACTGTGGGACGCCGTGGGCTATGAGGGCATAAGGCACCGGTTCACGCGCCACCAGGCTGAGCGGATCGCACGCAAGATGACAACCAGGACAAGAAAGGAGCTTCATGAAGGCAGACATCTGGAAATGGTTCGGTAACGAGTACAAGGTGCACTGCGAACGCCGTGAAGACTACAAGACGATCCTGAGCTGGCCGGGATGTCGCTGGGGCGGCGACTACTATCATCCCGACGGTCATGTCGAATTCGACGTCATCATCCCCGCCAGGCATCGTAACGCGGCGGTGCGACTATTGGGGTTGAGACCCAAAAACAGCGAAAAATCATCTGTTGTCGCACAACAGGTTACAGAGGGCCCATTTCAGAATTAAGCCCGTAGAGCGACGACTTTTCGATTTAGGTGATAAAGTATGGGCAGACTCGAAAAACACGCTCAGAATCGATTTCTCAGGAATCTGGCGCACACGGTGATCGCACGCAGCCCCGGATTCAATGAGTGCCAATCCCCCCGGCCAGATCGAGCCATGGCCCGTGCGATCGGAACAGCAGGGACTGTAATGACGAGCCACGGCGGTTTCTCTCCCCCGTCCCGGTCAGTGCCTGCCGGCGTGCGTCAGCGTGAGAGGCTGCCGGAATAGACTATGACGACGACAGCATGAATAAACTCCTGACACCTGATGAAGTAGCAGAGCTTCTTGGCGTGGAAAAGTCCACCATCTACCAGTGGACCCACCAGGGGTTTATTCCGCATGTCAAGCTGGGCAGACTCATCAGGTTCAGGCGAGACAAGGTGGACAAATGGCTGCAGAAAAAATCAGTCGCCGGCCGAAGTACCAAGCGAATCAGCATCAACGACCTGACCCTGTCCCCTGTCAGAAGGCGAGCTTATTGACCGCGTCCGAGAGGTGGTCCGGTGAAAGGTGTGCGTAGATCATCGTCGTCTGGATGTCCGAATGCCCCATCAGCTTCTTCACTGTCGGCAGGTCGACACCGCTCATCACCAGATGACTGGCAAATGTGTGGCGCAAGGTGTGTACTCGCGTCAAACCTTCTATCCCCGCCTTCCGCGCGATCTGAATCAACTTCTCCCGCAGCTTGGTCTTCAACCTGCCGCCGTCCGGGGCACTGAAGATATAGTTGCTGTTGACGCCACCGACATTCTTCTCACGCAGGTCCCCCAGCAACACGTACAGCGCGTCGTTCATCGGAATCTCCCGCTCCCCCGTCTTGGGCTGCCATGACTCCTTGCGCCGGATTCGGATCTTCCTGCGCGTGAACTCTATGTCATCCCACTCAAGGTGCTCCAACTCCGCCTTGCGCATCCCCGTGTTCAGAAAGGTGAAGTAGATAGGGCGCAGGTCAGACGGACAGGCTGCAAGCAGACGCTGACATTCCTCAACCGACAGGAACCTTGGCGGCTTGGAGTCGGTGACTTTCAGTTTCGTCACCGCACTGGTCGGGTTGTCCTTCAGGTACCCCCACTTGATGGCCAGGTTGAAGATCGTCTTGAGCGTGCCGATCTCGAAGTTAATGGTGTGCGCCCGGGCACCCTTGCGCGTGTGGCCGTTGACGTCATCGTCCGACGCCACCGGCTGACCGTTCGGGTTCACCCAGGCGTCTTTCCGGTACACCTTGTACCGATCAACCAGCTCGGTCGTGATCTCCGAGAGGAACGTGACGTTCGGCCCGCTCTCCAGAAACTTACGAAAGTGATCAATGACCGCACGATAGCGGCTGGTCGTCATGGGTTGATGATTGGCCCGGGAGTAGTCGAGAAACAGATTGAAGAACTTCTCGATGCTGACATCGTTCCTGGCAAAGCCGAACTCGTCGCGTGCCGCCTTGACCTCGGCGTCCTGCAGGGCCAGCCTGGCGACTTCTTTCGACCTGCCGATCTTCTTGCGGATACGTCGTCCTTTGACGTACAGGTCGATGTACCAGTTTTTGCCTCGTTTGTAGATGCAGCCCATAGCTCAAAAAAACCCGGATTCACTGGTCACTATTTGGTCACAACGGTCTACAAAAACAAGATAGGGATTTGTAATAGGTTGTCAATAGGAAAGTTACGAAGCCCCAAAATAATCTGGCGGAGAGGCAGGGATTCGAACCCTGGATAGGGGTTACCTATACACACTTTCCAGGCGTGCGCCTTCAACCACTCGGCCACCTCTCCGGTACGTCAGCGTTCAGATGTTCGGGAAATATATCGCGGGCCCCCCGGATATTCAAGCTCAATTCCGCCCGATCCCCGGGGCTGAATCAGCGCCCTTGCGGCGTGGAAATGAGAATCTTGTTTCCCTCGACCGTGATCTCGCACCGCCTAACGTCCTCCAGCATCTCGCGGTAGACGATTCCAAAGTACGTCTTTACACCGGAGTAGAGACGTTCCTCTACGATTATACGGGCGTCCTGAAGTTTTGAGATAGCGGCCTCGACCTCCGCCTTCCTCGTCTGCAACATCTCGAGATTGGCGGGCAGCTCCTGCTTGAAAACCTGCAACTTCTGAAGAGCTTCCTGTTTGTCAGGCGGAAGTTCACCATCGAGCTGAAGCCGGTAGAGATTATAGAGAGCCTCCTTGACGCGCTCGCCGTCCTGTTCCAGGCGGCTGATCTCACTCTGGATTTCCTGATACTGCGCCATCAGCTTGGCGTCATAGGCGACATGGAGACATGTGGGTGTGCCGGCGTGTGAACCGACGACCGAGGCTCTGATCTCTTTGCCGGCGCGCACCACTCCCCCTACAATCTTGCCGCGCCGACCCTTGATATGCACGCTGTCGCGCGCTGTCACCTCACAGTTAATGATCTCGCCACCGACGTAGACGTTTCCGCCCGATGTAATCTTCTGTCCCTCGGTATACTTGACCGTAATATCACCGTCGGCGTGCATGGCGCCGCGCCCGCTGCCGAAAAAGCCGCCCTTGACCAGGATATTGCCTTTGACCTGAACAGTGGCATCCTCGACATTGCCCGAGATCTCCAAATCACCATCTATTTTCAGTACGAAGCCGGACTTGACGTGACCGGCCACCCGCACCGAGCCGCAGCAGTCGAGGTTGCCAACGCTGAAATCAACGTCTCCGCCGATGGCCAGGACATCCGTGACGGCGACTTTCCCGTGCTGGAAAACAATGACTCCGTCGGTGGTAGCGCGAAGTTCAAGTTCGTCCCCGGATACTTTCGTATTCGCACCGCCGTTGATCGGGATTTCGCGGCCGGAAGGGCCCGCGTATTCCTTGCCCAGCACGCTCGTTCCCGGGGTTCCTTCCGTGGGTGGTATCTTGGTGACCAGCAGGGCGCCCTTTTCCGTGTTCTGAATGAAGTTGATATCGTGATAGTCGATGCGCCCGTCTTCGTCTTCTTTAGGCGCGTGCTTCTCCATGGTGTCAAAGTGATACACGAAACTGGCGCTGGCCCCGCGTTTGGGCCTGGTGCCGGTGGCCACCCGAATGGGGACGTTGTAGGTCTTCTCCTCTACGGTCTTCCGGATCACGTCCTGATCGACACCGAATACAATACCGGCTTTGCCAAGCTCCTCCATTATCTCCTCAACAGTGATGTCTGGCTCCTCCGGTTGTTGTTTGCGCAGCAGAATAGAGGCGCTCATGAAATCCTTGGATACGGCGGTCTTGACCCGGTTACGCCTCACTGTCTGCACTTCGCCGCCGCTCATGAGCAGGCTCCTTTACTCCACCTGCGGCAACGCCTGCCGGGCTTTAGACAGTATTCGCCAGTACGCTCGCTCGACGACCAGCGAAATCTCGCAGGTCTTGAACGGCTTCGATATGTATTCGTCGGCCCCGAGAAGAAGCGCATCTTTCACCGTATAGGTATCCCCGTAGGCCGTCATCATGATCACGTCTATGCGGGGAAACTCTCTCTTGATGGCCTGTAACAACTTGAATCCGTCCATGCCGGGCATTTTCATATCGGAAACGACGATGTCCACCTTCTCAGTTCGAAGGGTGTCAAGCGCCCTATTTCCATCCTCGGCCAGCAACACGCAATAGCCGTCGCGCGAGAGGATTCGCTCGATAAGGCTCCGAATCATCATCTCATCGTCGACCACCAGGACGGTGATGGTGTTTTTCATGTGGGCAGGCTCCTCTAGTGACCGGTGTTTTCGCCTCACGGCCTGGGCCTCACCGAAGGCGCGGCGTGTCCGGTGCCGAACTCAGCGCACCAGGGTCGAGGCCAGCACCTCAATGAAATCATCCAGCTTCACGGGCTTGTACATCACCCGGCAGGCCCCCAGAACACCGGCCCGGTTTACCAGCTTTTCAGTGGCGTTACCGGTGATGACCATGATCGGAACGTGCGGCGCCACCCGCCGGATTTCCGTGAGCGCGTCCAGACCCGACATCTCCGGCATAATCAGGTCCATGGTGATCAGATCATAGGACCCGCCGGCAGCTTTGTCGACCGCCTGTAAACCGCTCGAGGCAAGATCGACCTCGAGCGCGTCCGTGAGTTCACAGAAGTCCCTGAAGACATCCCGTACCCACGGCTCGTCGTCGACAATGAGGATTCTGAAGGGCTGACCTTTTTCGTGAACCATGCGGTTCAGCTTGTCAAGATTATCTGACGCCATAAGCAACCTTTGCTCAACTCAGTGTGTTTTTCTCGCGACCAACCCGCTGATAGCGCAATGACTTATCGCTATATCTGTTATCGACACGGCCGTCTCAATTCTCAATGGTGAATTTCCTGCAGCCATCTGCTCCCCGGCCCGGTCTGCAGAAGCCCCGCACCGGCGCTCAGGCGAACATGTCCTTGGCCCGCGACAGAGACTCAAGCACGCGCGTGCACTGTTCCAGGATGCCGTGCAGCTTGGTCTCTATCCGGTCCTTGGCCAGACGTCCGGAGGGTATCTCATAGATCATCTTTCCCTCGTTACGGGCGGCGTTCAGGATTCCGGCAACCTCCTGGACCACCCGGACAGTGCCGTTGACCAGCCGTATGAAATCCGGCTCGAGCCGCACAAACTGCTCGGAGCCGGTGCTGGACTTGAGCTTGGCGAGATACAGGGCCAGGTTAAGGGCCAGGCTCTTGACCTCCTCGCTCAGCCCGTCCACTTCGGCAACGATGTCCGGAATTGGCTGCTTTATATCGTTCTGATCACTCACGATTCCCCTGCCTTTGGATGTCTGTTTCAAGCAACCTGCGGTTCGTCTCACTGATACGTAACGCGGCGGCCTCAATCCGCCGCAGGCGACTCAGCGTTTTCTGATCTTGGGTCCTCTCCTTAACCAGCAGGCACTCGACGTTGCCGACAATGACGGCCAGTGAATTGTTAACGTCGTGGTGCACCGAGTGCGACCGATCAACAGCCGCCCTCAGTCTCTCTTCGGCGGCCGCCGCGGCTTGCCGCTCGTTGCGCCACTGCCCGGCTTCGTCCAGTTCCCGCTTTCGCGCCTCCATCATCTCCTGCCGGGCAAGTCGCTCGAAGCCGATCGAGAGTTGGTCGGCGACCACCGCTATCACGTCCAGGTGTCTTTCGTCAAACGCCCGGGCGCGGCGGCTGCCGAGGTTGAGCACGCCGCACACTTCATCACCGGCCAGAAGCGGCACCGACATAACCGATGCCAAGTCGCTGTCCGGATCGAAGTCACTCTTGTTTGACCGGTCGGCGAGCAGGACGGGTTTCTTGTTGCGCGCGGCCCAACCCGAAAGACCGCCGCCGGTGCCAAGCCTCAGAAAACCCAGCGGCTCCACGCCTCCCCCGACAACCGCCTTTTCCGCTAAGCGCTCGCTGTCCGGGTCGACTACGTACAGAGTCGCAGCATCAAAGGGCACAATCTTCCTGAGAACCTCCAGGGCGGCGACGTACACCTCGCGGGACGCCGGTTCTTCGCGCAGCCGGCTCGATATCTCCGCCACCAGCTTGATCTTTCCCCACACGTCGCCAAGCTCGCCGGGCCCGGCTGATTTCCTTCTGACTGCTGCCACGCTACCGACTCCGCACCATCCCCTTAATCTTTCCGACCAGCCGCTCGGCGAGCTTATTCTCCAACTCACCGAACAGTGCCTGTTTGGCCGACGCCGGAACATGAAGGCCGGGATCAGCATAGCTGTTATCCGGATCTCCCTGTATCAGACGCCGCGCCCGGTGCCGTTCATCGAACGATTCGGCCAACAGCACGCGACCCCGCTGGAGATCCAGCAAACGGACTTCACCCTCGATGACGCCCACTCTCTCCCACTGATGAACCACCAGCGGGACGCTGAAGGTCTTGTCAGTCTGGAGCCGTTCGCTGTGCACCACCACCAGCAGCAGGTACCGGCCGCCGATTTCCCGCCCCCAATCAAGCAGACTGTCCGGATCGAAGCGGGCTGAGGGAAACGGCGGGGTCTGGTCGTCGCCGCAGGAAGCCAGCCGGACACGCAGTTCGGCTGACCGGGTGAGATGCCGGTCGAGGCTCTCGGCCAGTCGAGACTCACCCCAGGCCAGCGGTGCCGGCTCGACGTACACGATAATCTGTTGGGGGGTGCCGCGCACGGGCCCGCTCAGGCAAGACACTGCCGCCAGCAGCACCAGAACAACGCGAATGCTCATGTCAGACCACCTCACCGGTCACGCGTGTGCGACGGACGTAGTGGTTCAGGACGTTGCGAACGGATTCTTCGAAGTCGGCGTACTTCCCGGGCAGAAGGTCCATCTCACCGCGCGTGAACAGGTCCTGCAGGTAGTCTCGCGTGATGAATTCAATGCCTGCCAGAATCGCGTCCGGCTCATGGTCCACCCGTTTGACTAATCCGAGCACGTTGTCCAGCGCCTCGACCTCCTGCAAGGTAAACCGCATCGACACGATGTCTCCCTCATTGAGCGTCTCGTTGAGGTCCACCAGCACGCCGCCACCGGAGATATTGAGGATCAGGCCCTGGATGACGCGGCAATCTCCGTCCGGCCAGAACCCTCCGGCGGGATCTTTTATCTTTTGAAGCGACATTGGCATGGAAATCTCGAGCCGAATGAAACGGCGTTTGTTCTGAGACTCCAGTTCGAATGGCCCTTGAACCGATACCGCTTCCCTGTCGGCGTCAGCCTCACGGGACGATCTGGCTTTGGGGTTTGTCTTCATCCTGTCTCCTATCCAAGAGTAGAGAATCTGTCTGAGGGTTCAGCACGGCCAGCTTCCGGTTCAGCTTGAACCGGTGAAGCTGCGTGTAGCCAAAAAGACATCCCGGCAGCGCGCCCCTGCGAGCCGGTGAGAAAAGCTGTCGGGCCAGTTCGCTCACAATAAACTCGACCCCGATTCTGAACTGCCCGGGATCGACGGAATGACAGTGCTTGACCTGGCCCAGCACCAGCGGGGGAAGGAAGTCTACGTCCCAGTCAACATTCATCAACAGGTAGACCCCCTGTTCGAGAAAGCTGGGCAACTGGATCATGATGCCGCCGCTTGAAAGGTTCAGGCTGTCCGTCGACATCCAGCGCAGGCTCGACAGGCCGCGCCGGCTGTGAGAGGCTATCGGAAACGGGGCCAGCCTGACCGGACGTTTCAGGGTCACCCGCCGATACCTTCGCTGCGACAGCGGCACCACGTCCTCGTCAAGCACAAATTGGCACTTGCCGCCGAACGTGCGTATGAGTCTCGCCCGTACCGAGATCTCCTGCCCCTTGTACCCGAACTGCGCCACCACCTGCTGCTGGCTGACCAAATTTTCAATCAACCCGCGGTCCTGTCCGCTGTCGACACTGATGCGCTGGTTGTAGGCCGATGTTACCTTGGCGTGGAGTTCCCTGCCGGGAAACTGCTCGGAAAACAACTTGATCTCGCGACCGACGAGCCGGGAAATGTCAATACGGATGGCCGAGAATCCGACATCCTCGTCGGCGGCCTGCCTGGTCGACGCGTCCATGCTACAGAACTCCCTTTTGTCGAAGTTCCACCTGTTCTCTGAAAACGGCAGACACCAGCTTGTTTACGACGATGTTGTCAAAAATCCTGATTGCGGCCGGCAGACGACTTAGTGTTTTCTTGTCGATGTAATCGTGAAGCCGGCTGGCCACCACGAATTCCAGCCCGGCGAAATGCCCGCTTTCCCTTTCGAACGTGCGACGGCAGATGCCGACCACCAACTCCGGCAGATCGTGCCGCCGGAAAAACTCAAGGCGCATCAGGAGAAGCGTCTTGTCATCGAGCTTCTCATTTGTCCGTATCAGCACCCCACCGCCGCTGATATCAACGCACTGGCTCTCCTCCCACGTCAGGCAATCCTCCCAGTTGTCCCAGTCCAGCATGGGCACCAGCCGGGCATACGAGACCACTGCCGAGGTCCGAATACGAAAAAAACGGCGCCGTTGCACCCGCTGAATGTTCCTCGCGGGCGCCAGCAGCATCCTGGCGTCCCCCTTGAGCAGGCGACGCCTGATCCGCGAATGAAACTGGTACGCCGCGTCCTCGCGCGTGAAGCAGACTATCACAGGCACGTTCTCGCGAAGCAGCGTGTGACCCTGGACGAATACCGGATTCGAAATGATGATGCCGCCGTTGATGAAGTCCTCAACGCGGGCTTCGTACTGCCCCCGCTCACCGTCGTCGCCCACGAATATCTGGATCTTCTCCCAGACCCTCAACAGCTCATCGGGTTTTGACTGAATCGACTGCACGCTGTGGCTTCCTTACCGTGTTACGCGCCTTTAAGCGCGGCCAGGTTCGATCTTCCCTGTTCGATGGCCAGCTCCAGGATCTTGCGCGCCAGGATCGTCCGTGACTGGTCATTCCGATTCCGATAGATGAACTCCTGCCCCGCCTTGATCGTGCTCGTGAAATACTCCTTTGCCTCCTCGTAGCGTCCGATCCGGTGCGAGAGCTCGGCAATCATGTAAGAGGCTTGGATTTGCTGCGTCCCCGGCAGGATGTCGCGCCCGCCGACGAACGCCGCCTTGTAGTTGTCGACCGCCTTTTCGATGGCCTCGCGCTCGTCCGCCACGATCCCGGGCCACGACCGTTTGGCCTGTTTGAGGAATTCCTGAAACGAGGCACAAGCACCGAAAGCCCGACCGTCGGTTTGACCGCCGCCTCCCAGGAGGGCCTGACTGTACTCCTCGATCAGTTCCCCCATACTCGTCAATTGCCTGCGGGTGTCGTCAAGGCACGTATTCAGCGCCGTGACACGCTCCTGGTACCGGTCCTCGAACGCGAGCATCTGCGATTTGACCTCGGTCGTGACCTCCTCCGACTCCTGGTGCGATTTGACCTGCTGGGCCAACGACTCTAACTCCGCCTGAACTGAATCCACCGTCTGCGACAGCATCCCGTACTTGTTGTCCGTCTCATATAACAGAGCGCGCAGGTAGACCTGTTGCGGGTTGTCTCCTTCCTGAAGGTCACGAAAGACCCAGCCTATGCGCAGGTAGAGGCGGCCGAGGTCCAGCTTGCTGTGGTGGTCGGCAAGCCGTTCGTCGTAGACGGCCAGGTGCAGTTTCAGGATGGCGGACTCGTTGGGATTCCGGGGAACGTCAATCGCCTCTCCCAGCATCTTGACCACCGAGCCGGCCGTGGACAACTGTTCCAGGTGCTTTTCCTTGACCTGCTTGAGGCGGTAGAACCGGAAGTTGTTGTCGTTCTTCCAGTCCTTGAAGCTGTTGGTAAACTCCCGCGTATAAAAACAGTTGCTGCAGGTGGCCGTGAAGAACACCAGCGGGTTATACGCCTGGTACCGGGGAAAACGCCACTTGATGCGTAACGGGCAGAAATCCGTGTCGCGGCCGTCCTCCGCGTATGCCCCCACCCGAATCATCTCGAATTCGTTAATCGTCTTGCAGATCGGGCACTCGACCTTGAACAACAAAAATGGGCTATCCTTGGGCATTCTTTACTCCGATTCGTTCTACGGCCTACCCTGATTGAGCAGCGCCAGCTCACCATCGGATATCGGCAGCGTCCGCTTGATCGTGTCCTGCGGCGCGCCCGCCTTCAGCATTTGCCGTGCAATCCTGATGATGTCGGCCCGGTCGCGGCGCGCGGAGGCAGGGCTCACCCCGACTGAATCCCCGTCCGCCCGCTGACCTGCGGCCCCGGCACTGTGTGATCGGCCAAAGTTTATGAACTCGACTTGTTTCCCGTCTTGCGGCGAAGTATCCCCGGACGTGTGAGCCGCCTTCACGGCGACATCCGGCCGAAACCGCCCGGCCGCCGGCGAAGTCTTACGGCGTCCGGCAAAGGCCGAGTAGACCAGCATCCAGAGCAACCCGGCCGCGATGTATCCGACGGCGTTCAGGCCCACGTCAATGATTCGATCGTTCAAAACATCCATGTTCACGACCCTTTCTGGTTCTGCGTACTATGCTTTCACGTCAATGTGAGCGTCCGTATCCGGACTCCCCGGCGTATCGGTCTCCGGTTCGTCCGCCCCGGCCCGGGAGGAATCTTCGCCCTCCCGGCCGTCGTCCTCGGAGGCCGGACGGTCGTCGTCCTCCAGCAGGAGTTCATCCTCCTGCCCCTTCCGCCGGCCTTTGCCCAGCTCTTCTTCCATCTTCTCTCGAAGAGCTTGGGCAAACTTGCGCTGCTTTTCGCGCTCCGACTCCTGCAGGGGTTTGACCCTGTCGGACGACTGGTAAGGCACGTGCTCTACTGAATCCAACTGCTTATCCATCTGTCACACTCCGCCTCGGCCCTGCGCACCTCAGCCCGTGAGGGCAAACTTCTCCCTGACCATGTTCCGCAGTTTCATGACGGCCCGGGTATGAATCTGAGACACGCGTGACTCCGAGATCGACATCACTTCCCCGATCTCTTTTAGCGTCAGTTCTTCGAAATAGTACAGCGCGATGACGAGCTTCTCCTGGGCGGTCAGGCGGTCGATAGCCACCACCAGGAACGACCGGAGTTCTCCCCTTTCTATCTCACCGAGCACACCCCTGCTGGAGGTATCGCTCACCGTCTCGATGCGGGGAACCTGTCGGTTGTCGTCTTCCGGATAGATGATTTCGTCCAGGGACAGTATGTTCGTGCACGAAACGTCGTCAAGCGCCAGATACAGTTCCTGTTCGGACATGTTCAGTTGCCTCGCCAGCTCTGATGATTCGGGCGCGCGGCCGAGCTCGTTCTCCAGAACCGTCATGGCTCGCTCAATCTCACGTGACCTGGCCCGCGTGGATCGCGGTACCCAGTCAAGGGCACGCAGCTCGTCCAGTATCGCTCCCCGGATGCGCGGCACGGCGTACGTCTCGAACTTGACCCCGCGATTCGGGTCGAAATGGCTGAAAGCTTCTATCAGCCCGATCGCACCCGTGTTTATCAGGTCTGTCAGTTCAACCGAGCGCGGAAAGCCCATCGCCATCCGGGTCGCCACGTTGCGAACCAGGGGCAAATACTTGTTCAGCAGCTTTTGTCGGAGGTCATCCGACTTATACAGTCGGTACCGAGCCCAGTCGCGCTCACTCGCGTCCCACTTCTTCGGCTTCGGCGCTGCCTCTGTTCTGAGCACCCTGGCTGCGGCGACCGTTCCTGATGTCCGCCCGCGCTTCTTAGGAGTTGCCTTGAGCGTGCTAACCATATGAATGCTATCCCCTTATATCGGCTGCGGCCGTGGTTTTATTTATCGCCTTCACCTGTGTGCCGGTCCGGCTGGACTTCCTAAGACCCAACAACTCCTGGCCCAGTTCGCTAAGCGCCTGGACGACAGGAGATTGAGGCATAGCAACGGCTACCGGCACCTGCGACGCGACGGCTTTGCGCACCGCCTCGTCCTCCGGCAGGTACCCGATCAATCCCGGCGCCCTGCCAAGAAACCGTTCGGCCAGGGCACTGAATTTCCCGTGGATATACTCTGCCTCCCGATCGGATTGCGTCCGGTTAACCAACACGAACGCGTCCATCCGATCTCCTGCCTGCAACAGGTACTTGTAAAGGCCGTAGGCATCGGCTATCGAAGTCAGTTCCGGAACCAGCACCAGTAGATTGAGATCCGACCCCTGTGCTATCACCGTGGCTGGATCGGAGACGCCTGAGGAATGATCGACAACGATCACGTCGTAATGTGAACCCTGGTCTCGCAGGCGTTCGACGAGCCTGGCCGTCGCCTGCACGTCCTGCCAGGCTTCGGCCGGACCATCCCCGCCGGCCCCGAGAACGTCCACGCCGTCAAGGACCGGTACCACGGCGTCTCGAAGGCTCAGCTGCCCGCTGCTGAACTGCCGCACCCCCGTCTCACAGCTCGCGTTGGCCAGGATATGTATGTTGCCGGAGGAAAAGTCCGCGTCGACCAGCAGTACCCGGTTTCCCTGCGAACCGATCCGTTCCGCAAGGTTGAACGCAAGTACGGACTTGCCCACGCCACCTTTGCCGGACAGCACGGAGACAATCCAACTGCCGCCGACCGCCCGGTAGTCTCCGGCATGAACCGAGGAATCAAACCTACTCACGGCCGGCCTCCCTGCCGAGAAGCCGGTCGGCTATCCGCGACGCGTCCGGTGACATAGCCCTGCCCGTGCCACTCGGCGAATCGGTGACAAACGCCACGGGCAGACCGGTGGCCCGGTGGCCCGCGATGACCGCCCCCCACCGAATCGTCAAATCCAGCATCGTTACGGCCAGGTGCGTCGGCTCTATCGGCTCGATCCATCTGGCAAACTCGAGGATATCCGACGAACGGTTCAGAGCTGACAGGGTGATAAACCGGTAGCCGGGGTCCAGGCGGTCCACCTGAGCTTTCAGATCGGCGATTTTCTGCCGTTGATGGGGGAACGCAGGCGAATCTATCAGCAGTATGCGGTTGCCGTTGTCGGCCACGTCGGCTCCGGGCGCCGGTGAGTCTAGTACGTCGGCTTCGAGAAGCTCGGCGTAGCTGTGGATTTCGTCGAACGCCCCCACCTTGCAGCCGTCAAGCGTGACCAGCCGGACATTCTTCCCGGAGACCACGAAGTGGGCCGCCAGCTTGCCAAGCAGCGATGTTTTCCCCGACCCCGCCGGTCCGACAAAAAGCAGACGATCGCCGTGACGAAACTCCAGTCGGCTGCAGGCCATCTTCGACAACTCCAGCCGAAGCACCCGCTCCATCGCCGCGTCCAGGGGTTCGCCGCCACCACGGGTCTCCCGAGCCCGCGCGACCAGAAACTGAATGAACTCCGGTGGTACGTCTGCGTCCTGGAGTGCCAGCCGGACGTTGTGCACGCCGTCGGCGTCATGGCTTCCTTCGCCCGTCCCCGCCGTGGCGTTGCGCAGCAGCAGATCGACCTTACGATCCAGGGCGGCCAGTTTCTCACTGAGGACCGCATCTCCGGGCACGCCCGGCGCAGCCTCGCTCGGCCCGGCCATGCTGACCTGCGCTATCGTCGTTCGCCGACGACCTGCCATGTCGGGAAGCGCCATGCCAGCTTGCGCCACGGTCGGCTTGTCCAGACAGGCCGTGACCTCAATGCAGCCCTTGCCGTCCGTGTCCGTCAGTTGCCGCGTCTTGAGCACCACGGCGTCACCGCCCATCTCCTTGCGGACGGTCTTCAACGCCGCGGCTACCGACCCGGCCGTGAATGACTTAATTATCATCTTGTAACCTCACCACTCCACTGGATACCAACTCCACGTTGGGCAGAATTTCGTTGTACGAGACCACGGCTATGGACGGATAGGCCGCTTCCACAAGCCGGCGCAGCGCGAGCCTGATATTGGGCGAACAGATGCACACCGGCGTCAGACCCGCCGCCTGCAGCTTGTCCGCATGCTCCCCGATGCTCTTGAGGATGGCCTCGGTCATGGCGGGATCGAGAACCAGCATCAGCCCCTGCCGCGTGTTCTGCACCGAATCAGCCAGCTTCTGCTCGAGAGCCGGATCGACCGTGAACACGTTTATGCGGCCGTCCTTGTCCCGGTACATGTCCGTTATCTGGCGTTTGAGCGCCATGCGAGCGTACTCGGCCAGAACGTCGGTCTCCTTGGTCGAGCCGATGTAGTCCGAGACGGTCTCGACGATTGTGGCCAGATCGCGAATCGGTACGCGTTCGGCCAGCAACGTCTGCAATACCTTGTGCAGCGTGCCGAGCGGAACGATTTCGGGAATCACCGAGTCCACCAGGGCCGGGTAATCTTCTTTCAGCGTCTCGACAAGACGCTGCGTGTCCTGGCGCATCAGGACCTCCGTCGCCGAGGAACGGACAAGCTCGGTCAGGTGCGTGGCAAGCACGGCCGACGGTTCCACGACAGTGAATCCCTTGGCTTCGGCCATCTCGCGCATCGCCGGCACAATCCAGGTCGCCTTCAAATGGAAGGCCGGGTCTCGCGTTTCGAAACCGTCGAGCGTCTCGTCGATGTAGCCGGGATTCAGGGCCATCACGTGGTCGGTCATCAGGTCAGCCTCCGCCACCCCGATGCCCTTGATCTTGATCCGATACGCGCTCGGTTTCAGCTGCACGTTGTCGCGTATCCTGATGGGGGGGACGATTATGCCAAGTTCGGCGGCCAGCTGCCTGCGAATGGTCGAGATGCGATCCAGCAGGTCGCCCCCCTGCGCCGCATCAACCATCGGTATCAGACCGTAACCTATCTCCAGGCCGATCGTGTCAACCTTGAGCAGGTCTTCCGTACGCTCCGCCTGCTGACCCGACCGCGCCTTGAGCTCCTTCTGCTTTTCTTCATCTTTGGTGGCCACGGCATGTCTCCGCTGAACCTCGCGCGTCACGTAGCCTATTCCCCCGATAGCCAGGCCGATGGCGAGGAACGCCGAGGTCGGCATCCCGGGAACCAGGCCGAAGAGAATGAGCGCCGTTGCCGCCACCAGAATCGCCCGGGGCTCCCTGGTAAGCTGTACCGTAAGGTCCGCGCCCATGTGGGATGTCGAGGTCGCGCGTGTGACGATGACGCCGGAGGCCGTGCTCACCAGCAAAGCCGGGATCTGTGTCACCAGGCCGTCACCAATCGACAGCAGCGAGTACGTGCGCATGGCTTCCACCACCGTCATCCCGTTGATGGCGGCGCCGATGATGAACCCGCCGACGATGTTTATGAGCGTTATCAGAATGCCCGCGATGGCGTCGCCGCGCACGAATTTCGAGGCGCCGTCCATCGCCCCGTAAAAGTCGGCTTCCCTGGATATATCCTCGCGCCGGGAGCGCGCTTCCTGTTCGTTGATAATGCCCGCGTTAAGGTCGGCGTCGATAGCCATCTGCTTGCCGGGCATCGCATCCAATGTAAAGCGCGCGGCCACTTCGGAAATGCGCCCCGCGCCTTTCGTGATCACGACAAACTGGATAATGACCAGGATCACGAACACGATAAACCCGACCACGTAGTTGCCCTGCACGACAAAGTTGCCGAAGGAGTTGATGACCTCGCCGGCGTACGCCGTGCCGAGGATCAGACGGGTCGATGCAACGTTTAAGGAAAGGCGCATCAGCGTGACGATCAGCAGCATGCCCGGGAATACCGACAGGTCGAGCGGGCGCGTGACGTAGAGAGTTGACAGCAATATCACCAGCGAGAAGGTGATGTTGAAAGCCAGGGCAAAATCCAGAAAGGCCGGTGGCAGCGGTATGACCAGCACCGTGATGATGCCGATGACACCCACCGCCAGCACGATATCGGAGCGGGCCGTAAGTTTGCTCATCAGCTTGTCATATCCCTGCGCCATCGTTTACCTGACCACCTTTCCCCTCAAACGGTACACGTAAGCAAGCACCTCGGCCACGACCCGGTATAGCTTCTGCGGAACCATGTCACCTATGTTGCACATCTTGAACAGCGCGCGCGCCAGCGGCTTGTCCTCGACAATCGGGACATCGTGTTCCAAGGCAATCTCTCTTATCTTCTGCGCAATCAGCCGCTCGCCCTTGGCCACCACGTGCGGCGCGTTCATGTTCTCATGGTCATACTTGAGGGCCACCGCCAGTTCGGTCGGGTTGGTTATCACCACGTCGGCCGTCGCCACGTCCTGCATCATGCGCCGGCGTGCCTGTTCACGCTGTATCTGCCGCACGCGCGCCTTGACCTGTGGTGAGCCCTCGGTGTCCTTGAATTCGTCGCGCAGTTCCTGCTTGCTCATGCGTATGGACTTCTCGTACTCGTATCGCTGGTAGGCGTAGTCGAGAACGGCAATCACCAGAATGGCGGCGCCGACTTTCATCACTACCCACAGCGCCATGCTGACCATGGAGAAGGCCAGCTCCGACGTGTTCATGTTCGGCAACAGAAAGAATCCCTCGAACTCCGAGGCGATTGCCTTGTAGGCGACAAAACCAATTATCAGCAGCTTTATCGTGTCGCGGCCAAACGTCACCAGCGACCGCACTGAAAACAGCCGCTTGAGCCCTTTGACAATGTCCAGTTTCTCGAGCTTGGGCTCCATGGCCTTGGGCGTCACCCGGAATCCGACCTGGGCCACGTTCACCCCCAGGGCTATCGCCACCATCACGGCGAAGACCGGTCCGAGGATGGCGAAGAATTTCAGCATATTGTCGGCAAAGATTCTCAGGTAAGACGGATCGGCGGCGGCAATGAGCGGCGCGTTGGCCATCGTGTATCGCACCAGTTCCTGCAGTCCACCGGAGAGATGCGATCCCATCAGGTACAGCGTGAGACATCCGAACAAAACCATGAGCGCTGAGTTCAGCTCCGTGGAGCGAGCGACCCGCCCCTTCTCACGGGCCTTCTGGCGTCGGCGTGGCGTTGCCCGTTCGGTCTTTTCCTGGAAACTTTCCTCAGGCATGCGCAGCTACGCCTTTCCCATGGTCACGAGTAGAAATCCGAGTTCCCGGTCGAGGTAGGCGGTGGCCTGGCGGAGAATGTACGCGAATATCGGCATCGACATCGCCATCACCAGCAACCCGACGCCAATCTTCAGGGGAAAGCCGACGATGAACACGTTCATGGTCGGCATCATCTTGGCCACCACACCGAGAGCCACGTCGGTCAAGAACAGCGTCACCATCACCGGCGCGGCCAGCTTAAGCCCCAGCACGAACACGTAGGCCGTATACTTGATGATCAGCTCCCCGGTGCTTCCGGCCACCGCCACCTGCCCGGGAGGCATGACGGCATAGCTGTCGGCAAACGCCTTGATGATAAGGTGATGCCCGTTGATGGCCAGGAAGATCAGCATCGCCACTACGAACCACACCTGGCTCATGACCGATTGCTGACTCTGCGTGTTCGGATCAAGGACGAGCGCGATGGCAAACCCCACCTGGTATCCGACCAGTGATCCGGCTCCGCGCACGGCCATGAACAACAGCGCGAACACGAAGCCGATTGTCACGCCCACCAGCATCTCCTTGAAGGCAAGCGCTACCAGGGAGGCGAACGAGTCCGCCGGCGCCGCACTGACATCGCCCAGCGCCGACGTAAGAAGGATCCCAAACAGGATGACCAGGCCGATCTTCGCCGTCGTCGGTACCGAGCGGTGAGACAGGACCGGGGAAAGCAGGAACAGCCCCGAGGCCCTCAGCAGAATCAGCAGGAAGACCTGGAGCTTATCCGCGCCGTAATGTATGAACTCAAACAATTCAGAAATCCCTACAATTCACCCATATCGTCAATCCTTTATTCAAAGACTGTGCCAAACTGAAACGGGTTGACGGGGGATCGTAAGCCGCTGCCCGACAGGTAATTACAGCGCGACTCGCAAACCGCACGGACAATCCGGACGGCGGATGTGGAAAATCTTACCAGACGTGTAGGAAAAGAGTTCAGAATTACGGACAAACCTGAACCGGCTCATCTTACCCTACCAGCCCCGGTATAAGATCAAACATGTGCCGCGCGAAATCGGTCAGCGTGTTAATCATCCACGGCAGGAACAGAAGAAGAGCCAGGGCCACCGCCAGGATCTTGGGCACGAAGGTCAGCGTCATCTCGTTGATCTGGGTCACCGCCTGAAAGATTGACACGATCAGGCCGACCAGCAGCCCGAACGCCAGCATCGGCCCGGCCACCAGGACCACGACCGTCAACGCCTCGCGCCCGATGCTTACAACCATCTGTGGTGTCATAGCCGTTACTCCCCGCTACACTCGGAACGATTCCACCAACGATTTCACCAACAGGTACCAGCCGTCCACCAGCACGAAGAGCAGGATCTTGAACGGCAACGACACGATGATCGGCGGCAGCATCATCATGCCCATCGATAACAGCACCGAGGCCACCACCATGTCAATCACGAGGAACGGAACGAAGATGACGAACGCGATCTGAAACGCCGTTCTCAGTTCCGAGATGACAAAGCCGGGCACCAGTACGTGAAGCGGAACGTCGTCCGCGTTGTCGGGCTGCTCGAGACCGGCGATGTTCACAAACAGCGCCAGGTCCTGTTCTCGCGTCTGGGCCAGCATGAACTTCCGGAAAGGCGCGCTGCCCTTCTTATACGCTTCCTCGCCGCTGATTTCGCCTTCCAGGTACGGGCGTATTCCTTCCTCGTACGCTTTGTTGGCCACCGGCGTCATGATGAAGAAGGTCAGCAGCAGCGCAAGTCCGACCAGAAGCTGGTTCGGCGGCATCTGCTGCGCACCCATGGCTTGTCGCAGAAACGACAGGACCACCGTGATCCTGACAAACGACGTGACCATGATGAGAATCGAAGGTGCCAGGGCAAGCACCGTCAACAGGAGAACGATCTGCAGCGTCGCCGAGAGATCCGAGGGTTCGGCCGCCTCGCCTACCTCTACCGAAATCTTCGGCAGAGTTTGCGCCGCCGCCGTGACCGTGCCGCACAGAAACGCGGCAGCCGTTGTCGATGCCCCGAGAAGTAGCTTTTTCATGTCCTATATCTCTTGTCTGCTGACGCCGCAACGTCCATGTCACGACGCCCGACCGCGGCCGTGGCCGCTGTCGGATGGGTTCAGCCCTGCTGGACTGCCGCCTTTCCCTTTGTCGCAAAACGGCCCAGCCTGCCGGCCGCCGCGGCCAGCAGCCTGCCGAAATTCTCTCTGCCCTCTTTGTCCGGTTCCCGTTCGAGAATCGCCGCCGTCTGCTCGGCGTCCAGCTCGGCCAGGACCGAAATCTGGCTGTCGGTTACCCCGATCAGAACGGAGCGATCGGCCACGCGGAGCAGCGACACCGTCTTCTTCGGCCCCACGTACGTGCTCTGTATGACTTCGAGCAGGTCGGCGGATCCGCTTCCCTTCCGGCGCGCCTGCAGCAATCGCCTGAGAAGGTACAATCCGGCGTAGATACACAGGATGACGATGATCAGCGCGCTGACCATCTTGACAATGGAGCCGATCGGAGCCGACATCGAGAACGGCGCCTGCGCGTTCGCATCGCCCTCACCAATGTCCGGCTGCCCGGCTGATGACGCCGGCACCGCGCGTGCGGCCGTAATGTCATCAACGTTGGTGGCAAACAACCCGGTCAGGGACGCGGCCAGCACCAGCAGAACCGTGACGGCTACCCGCCGATGGTATCGCTTACTCATCGGCCAGCGCCCTCAGGCGTTGGTCCGGCGTCATGAGCTGGGTGATGCGCAGCCCGAAGTTCTCATCAACGACCACTACCTCGCCGCGCGCCACCACCTTGTAGTTGATCAACAGGTCGGCCGGCTCACCGGCCAGCTTGTTGAGCTCCACGACCGATCCCGGACCAAGCGCCAGAATGTCCTGGATCGACAGCTTGGTGCGCCCGAGTTCGATTGACACCGGCAGTTCGACGTCCATGAGCAGTTCGATGTTGCGCGGTTCCGAAACCGCGGCCGACTGCTGGAGTTGCTGGAACTCCACGTTTGACACCGAAGCGGAACCGAAGTTGATATCGTCCGGGGATGCGGCCTGGTCATCCTGCGGCAGCCCCTCGAGCATCCTCATCATGGCCGCCTCGTCGTCGGAACCCTCACCTTCACTTACGCCGGGTATCTCCCCCTCGACCTGCGACTCGAACGCCGCCTCGGGTTCATCAGCCACGGCCGGTTCAGCCTGCTCGACCGCACCCGGCTCCGCCTCCATACCCGCGTCAGCCGGGTCTGCCTCGGGCAGCGACGCCTCCGCGCCGTCGGCAGCCGGCCCGGCCGGCTCTGCTTCGGGCATGGATGCGTCTACACCGTCGGCGGCCCCGTCGGCCACACCGTCCTGAGCCTCGTCAGCCGGGACCTCCGGCTCCGCCGGCACTCTGACATCCTTCTCGTCAGTCATTCTTCAGCTCCTCAGCGATATTGTCCCATACCTCAAGCACCTGAAACGCTCGTTTCTTCCCCGACACGCCCGCTCTGGCCATCAGCTTTATGCGCCTGTTAACCAGCACACTCATGGGCGAATCGATCTTCATGTCGGACGGAATGACGTCGCCGATTTTCAGGTCCAGGAAATCGCGCATCTTGATTGTCGTTCTGAGCAGTTCGGCGGCGAGCGTCGCCCCTACCTGCTTGACATTGTGTATGTTCGTCTGCCGATCTTCTTCCTGATTCTTCTTCTTGGTGGCATCGATCCAGTTCTGCGCCGACAATCTGCCCACGATCGGCTCGAGCGACACGTACGGATAACAGATTGTCAGCAGTCCGGTCGACTGAAACAGCCGCACCTGGAACGAGATTACCACCACCGTCTCACCCGGCGGCACAATCTGGATGAACTGCGGGTTGGTCTCGAAGCTTTTCTGTTCGATGCTGATCTGGACCAGGTGCTCCCACGCCCGGGCCAGTTCACCGTACACCCGCTGCACCAGCCGGGACATGACGGAGCGTTCGATGCCCGTCAGCTCGCGTTCCGTCTCCATGATCTTGCCGTGCCCGCCGAACATCCGGTCGATCACCGAGAACGTCAGCGTGGGGTTGAAATCGACCAGGCAGACTCCGTCCAGCGGCTCGGCGGAGAACGTATACGTGCACGAGGGAGATACCAGCGACATGATGAATTCCGAGTACGTGATCTGGTCAACCGAAACCAGGTCGACGTCAACAATCGAGCGCAGCACGGCCGAGAGCATGGAGCCGAAATGACCCGCGAAGTTGTCGTGCAGGTTCTCGAGCGTCCTGATCTGGTCCTTGGAAACGCGGTTGGGATGCTTGAAGTCGTACGCTACAATCGACCGCAGCTTCTCGTTGCTGTAGCTCGCCCCCTCTCCCTCGCCTTCCCCCGAAGTGACCGTCGTCAGCAGGGCGTCGATTTCTTCCTGTGAGAGTATTTTGGCCACGATGACGGTCTCCTACTGCAGCACGAAATCCGTGTAGTACACTCCCGCCAGCTCGTCGGTCTGAAGGAGTTGCTCGACCCGCTTCTTTATCTGGTAGCGCGTGATCTCTTTTTGCTTGGCGTCGGTCAACTCGGCCACCGTTTTCGAGCACAAAATCGTTATCAGGGCGTCCCGTATCACCGGTTCGCGCGACTCGAGCTCCGCCACCAGTTGCTCCGAGGCCACCTCGAATCCGAACGAAACGGATAGAAAACGGGACCCTCCCGTACCGGCCGGGTTGACCACTATGTCCCTGATTGCGTAAACCACGGACTTGCCCTCATCGCCTGAGGCTTTCGTCCGTTCCTTCGGCTCCGCCTTGTGCCGCTCGGCCTGTTTCGACTCGCGGTCCTCCCGGGGCTGTTCAAGGCCCGCCGCCTGTTCCGCGGCGCCGCCGCCCGACCCGGCTACCATGGGGCGAACCACAAAAACAGCCAGCGCAACGCCGAGAACCAGGCAGACGGCGGCAATGCCGCCGTACAACACGAGCTTTTTCCTTGAGCCCGGGGAGGACGCGTCAGATGCGGCCTCTTCACCCGCTACAACCGTGGTTTTCTCATCGTCTGCAGGCATAGCTATCTCCCGTCAGGTATTGCATCGGGGCCCGGAGACGGTATCCGGGCCGCCGACAGCCTCTTGAATCTCGCCACCCGATCGATGATCTCGTCAACGGCCTCCTTCACCATGATCTTCTTTCCGGTCGTAAGCGTAATCATGGTCTCCGGAATCGACTCGACGAATTCAATCAGGTCGGCGTTGATAACCAGTTCTGCGTCATTGATTCTGGTTACATGTATCATCCGTCATCTCACGTTATCTCTTCAGATTCACCAGTTCGTCAAGCATGTTATCCGAGGTGGTGATGATACGCGCATTAGCTTGGAATCCGCGCTGCGCCGTAATCATGCCGGTGAATTCCTGGGCGATATCCACCGCCGACGACTCCAGCGCTCCGGACGTGATGGTCGCCGCGATCGTCGCCCCCGCCACGCCCTCAATGGCGTCCCCGGAGTTGGCCGACGGCTGGTACATGGACCGCCCCGCCTTTCTCAGGCCCGCCTGGTTCGTGAAATCGGCCAGCATGATCTGCGCCAGCACCCGCGTTACTCCATTGGAAAAGATGCCCGATATGTTTCCCGCTTGGTCGATCGAGATCTTCTCCAGCACACCCAGACCGTAGCCGTCCTGCTGGATAATGGCGGCCGTATGGTTGCCGGAGGCGAACTGAGTCACACCGTCAAAATTGCCGATCGTCCCTGCATCGTACCGGACGCGCATGATTTCCGCACCGTTGTGGGGGTCTATGCTGACCGCAGAGGCACCGCCGAAATACTCAAAGGTGTTCAGCGACCCGTCCGAGTTGAAAGACACGTACCCGGTACGTCCGGCCGTGACCTCCTCCACGCCGAGCAGTGACGTCGTCCACTCCCAGCGGTTCCCTATGAGCGACTTGAAGAACTCTATCGTCAGCGTGTGCTTACCGCCCAGCGAGTCGTAGACGTTGATCGAGGTGGACCAGAGAGTGGGGTCGGTGGTGATGATCAGGTCGTTTCCGCCCGTGGCCATCAGGCCGGCGGAATTCGTCTTCATCTCAACACCGCCGCCGCCCAGACCGCTCAGGCCAACCACCAGTCCGCTGGTCTCATCGAAAACCAGACCCAGGCTCGTCACCGCCGGCCCGGCCGCCGCGCCGAAACCGCGGTCCGGGGTGAAAACATCAGCGGCCGCGAACGTCGAAGCGGCACCGCCGGCCGAAGCGATCGTCCCACCCCCGTCGACGCCGCATATTACGCCGACGATATTACCGCTGGTGGAAGCAGCTCCGCCACCGGGAACGGCGACTCCGGGTGTGGACACGAAGTTGTAGGCCGCCGGGTCACCCGCCTTGTCACGAGCGATCTCTATCTCACCGCCCACCAGACTGGCCGTAATGCCGTTGATCTGGTTGATGGCGTTGATCAGGTCCTGGATAGTCGAACTGGCGTTAAGGCCGGGGATGATCTGCATCGCGCCGCCGTCAACGGAGAAACCGAAATTGCTGAAGTCATCCACGCCCAGGCCGCCGAGCGTCATGGTCGTACCCAGAGCGCCCACCAGACCGCCAGCACCGTCGTTCCCCTGGTTGCTGCCCGTGAAACTCGACTGCTGCGCCTGGTTTCCCGTGATCGTGATCACGTGCTGACCGCCGACACCGTCAATCGCCGTGCCGCTGACCTCCACCACGTTGGAATTCCCCGCTTCGGTCAGGGACGTCCGGGCGTCGGATGCCGTAGCATCGAGATTGTTGGCCAGCGTTACGATCTCCGTCGACTTGGCGGGATCCTGTTGGCCAAACGGCAACATCACGTTGCCGGTTGTAGCCAGCGACGGTATCTGCCCACTAGCGTCAGCCATCTTCCCCTGGACGAACAGACCGGTGGCCGGATCTACCAGGTTGGACTCGGCGTCAAAGCCGAAGGCACCGGCTCGAGTGTAGAACAGGTTTCCGTTGTTGTCGCCGAGAATGAAGAAGCCGGAACCCTGGATGCCCAGGTCGGTGATCTGGCCCGTCGTCTCCAGGCCGCCCTGCAGGAATATGTTGTCGATCGCCGCCACCTGCATCCCAAGCCCCAGTTGCTGTGGGTTGGTACCGCCGGTGACCGCACTTGGCCGGCCCGCTCCCTTGAACGTCTGCACCAGCGCTTCCTGGAAGTTGACCCGACCGGGCTTGAAACCAATGGTGTTGACGTTGGCGATGTTGTTGCCAATGACGTTCATTTTCACCTGGTGATTCTTCAAACCCGACACACCTGCGAATAATGATGCCATCATTTTTTGGTTACCTCCTTGCGTCCGCGCAAGGCCTCCCCATCTGAGATGGGGTCCGACCTCGTACGTCGTTTCCTCTACTGTTTACATCTTGCTCATCTTTTATAGAATGACCGCCGAGTCTATCGACGTCACTACGCCGCTGCGAAGATTCTCGCGGTCAAACGCCGTGATCACGGTCCGGTTTGCCACCGAAACCACCAGCGCCGCCTCTTCAGTCAGAATCAACGTCTCTTTTGAGTGCTTGTGGGCCGCCCGATCAATGGCGTCCGCGATCCGGTTGAGCTGCTCCGCGCTCAACTCGATGTTGCGCGAGAACAGCCGCTGCGAGGCGTGCTTGGAGAACTGGACCGACCTGCTGTCGGCCAGCTCGCGCGAAAACATCTCCTTGAACGAGCCGCCGTCCGGCGCCTCCGCCGGCTGCGGCTGCGGCCCCCGTTGCGCGATCTCCAGCAGATCCACCGGCCGCTGGTAATTGCTGATTCTCATTCCGTTCATTGGCTCCCACCATCACCCGCGCTGCAGGTTCAATCATCCTTGCTCAGGCTGCCCGGCTCGCCGACGGCCACCACGTCGCCCAGCGCGATTTCAGTACCGTCAACGACCAGGAACGCCTGGCCGTCCCGATAGATAACCGTCGATACGACCCCGACTAACGTCAGGCTGGGTGCGAACACCTCGCCGGACGGTGTGACTCCGGATGCTTCGACGGTGTAATATCCTTCCGCCACGCGATTGCCGCGCTGATCCCTGCCGTCCCACGTTACGCTCCCGGTACCGGCCGCCGCCCCATCCACGGTCAGCGTCCGAACCACGTTACCCTCGGCGTCGTGTATCTTGAACTCAATCCGGTCGGCGTAGCGGCTGGTGCTGTACGAGATCGTCGGTTCATTGTCCTGATCAGCGTAGACACCGGTGAATTCGGCCCTGATCTCGTTGCCGATGAAGCCCGCTGCCATGACGTTGTTCATCGACTGCATCTGCAGGTAATCCCACTGGTTAGAGGCACTGATTCCCTCGGCGATGTTGTTCATCTGTTCAAGCGAGGAGAACTGGGCCAGCTGGGCTATGAAGGCCTCGTCCTCAACCGGCTTCAGCGGATCCTGGTAGCGAAGCTTGGTGACGAGCAATTGAAGGAAGTCGTCCTTGCCGAGAATCTGCTGCGATCCGGTCGTTCTGGGCTGGCCGGAGCTATCGGTTAGAATCGGCGATATGAAAGACATCTGTCACGCTCCTATGCGAGCACGTTTACTCCGTATTGGCTGATATAGGCGGCCTCTCGCGCCGCCATCACCGGCACTCCTGCCGCCGCCTCAGCCGCTTCGGCCTCATCCGGCCCCAGCGGGCGGAAACGTACGGGCCGATGCCAGCCGGTACGGCGATCAGAGAACTGGTTGCGCATACCGTCACCGGCCACGCTAACCTCTATGTGGTCAACTTTGATCCCTGCGCGGCCGAGGTGCTCTCTTAACTGGTCCAGGGAGCCTTCCACCGCCGCCTGCGCCTGGAAACTTTCAACGATCACTCGGGCGTTCAGCGAATCACCGCGCAATGCGAGATGCAATCGTGCGGTGCCGAGATGATCAGGTTCAATGCGAATTGTCACTGAATGGCGATCCGGACTGAGGACGCGGCCTATGTCGTCCGGTAGAGTGAAACGGACCTGTGACGCTGACAGCCTCGCCTGCACCGTGCCTGAACGCACCGCGGCTGCATCGCCGCCGGACAGGTCGGCCGACGGAGCACCCTCCGTCTCCCAGGTCGCCCACGGCTGGTCTTGCCGATCGATCGCGTTCAACTCGTTCATCCAGCCCTGCTGCCTGACGAAGGGCGTCGCCGTCCGGCCGTTCGACCCCGACGGGACGTCCGGGCCGAATTGACCGCCGAATCCAAAGTCCGCAGACTGACCGGCCGACTTGCCGGCACCTGCCGTCGCCCCCGATTCGAGAACCTGCCTGTCGGCAGGAAACGCTACCGGGCGCTTCTCCGCGACGGTAGCGTCGATCTTGTCCCTTGCGATCCTGCTCCGAATTACGAACTCACTTCCGGCATTCTCCGCGACAATTTTGAACGTGACGGAATCCCCGGTCGCTTGAGCAGTCTGTTCGCTCACCGGCCCGGAAATCTCGATTGACTTCAGATTCAGATTCGCAATCAGATCGTTGAACCTCGGCGTGGTCGGACCGGCCGCGTGAAGATCAACCCTCGCCGGGCTCAGAAGCTCGGCACGCCCGTTCGACGTATTCAGACGGCCCTCTGCCGCGGCCTTCAGAAGCTCCGCCGGGAGGCTGAGTCTGATCTGTCCGGTGTCAAGGCCGTGCGGTTTCAACTGCAGGTCAATCCGGTCATCGCCAAGATGCCAGTCGGCGATATCATACGTGCCGGGGCTGAGATTCATGCGTTGAAGGATGACCAATTCACGAAGCGTCAGGTTGTCCAGCGCCGACTGACCCGGCCAGGCTACCGACATGGCGTTCTCAGTCACTGCCGGAGGCCTTGCCGATGCCGGCGGAACGGAAAAAACGTCAGGTATTCCAGCCGTAAGGCTGTTGGACAGCCGCGCGACTCCGGCCATATCCATGCTCAGTAATGCCCCGGTCGGGCTGTTTTCGTCGACAGATGCGGTCCCGCTTGCGCCGGGTCCGATGTCCGTCCCAAATGGCCCGAACGGCTGCTCCGGGTCGGCCACAAGCAGACCGAGAACATCACCGAACGCCGGCCCCGTTAACGCCGTCGTGCCGACAGCATCAGACGGGCGCGCCGTACCGCGCTGGTCCGCCGTGCCGAGAAGCATATCCAGTATGTTTACACCGGGCTGCATCATCACTTTTCCGCAATCGTAATCATCTGCTTGGAGAGCCTGGCCCCCCGCTTTGCCGGCATGAGCGCCAACACCTCAGATGCGTTCTTGATCTTCATGCGCGGCAGGATCGCCACCACCGTCTCGTCGTCCAGGTTGGCGATCAACTTGGCCACCGCGCGCGGCTCCATGCCGTCATAGAGTTTAGCCAGGCTGGCTATCCGTGAGGATTCCGCCTGTTCCAGGGTCAGAATTTTCTGTGTGACTTTCTTGTCGAGGATATTCAGTTCCCGCTCGCGGGTATTGAGCCCCTCTTCCTTCTTGGTCAGCCTGGCTTTCTCGGTTTTCAGCCAGTCTGCCGCTTTGGCGGAATCGCTGACCGTCATGACCATTTGCTCGTCCTCGGCCATGTCCGCCGAAGTCGGCTTGTAATCGAGGAACTCGAGGTTGTTCATTATATCCTCGATAACGCCCGAGTCCTCTTCAACCTGTGCCAGGGTGGAGTCTTGACCGGCGGCGTCCGCCGCTGCCCCGCCTTTATCAGTCGAGGCGGCAACCGCAGCCTCAGAAACGGCCGAGGCCGGCGTTTTGTCGGTGCCCACAACCAGCAGCGTCCCGACTACTACGACCGCGACGAATCCCACGGCGACGACGCCGATGGCTACGTACTTCAACACGGAACCGCCGAAAGCGAACTTGCCGCGCTCGGCCGTCTTTTCCGATTTCTCGTCAGCGTCCGGTTTTGCCTGTTCGACCATCACACACCTTTAAGCGCATAGCATTTCTCCACGGCATGTGAAGGCAAGGCCCGTGCCAACTATTGCCCGCACCCGCTAGCCCCCTGAGCAACATCGACTTACGCCTTCCATGCGCCACCGCCCGTCCCTGGCGTTGTGGCAGGTCAGAGAAGATTTTTCCTGTGTTCCGGGAAATAATTATGCGCCGCGCGCGTGGACGGTCGTCCGGGCTAGCGTGGCGGACCGGCGGGAATAAACGTTTTGCCACCGGCGGGCTCGTCCGCCCCCCTTCCGCCGATGCCTGATCGAGGATTAAGGTGAAGCAGGTAAAGGATGCTCGACGTCGACCAACTCCCCCTCGACGTAATCTTCGCGAGCCGATCTGACGCGCACCCTGACGATCTGCCTGCCCCCCGTGAATTCCGGGGGCATTTTGACGCGTACGTAGTTGTCGGATATGCCCCAGAAAAAGCCCTTGTCCTTTTGGCGACGCTCGGCAATGACGTCAAGGACCAGCCCGACCTGGCGTTGGTGCGACCGCGCCCGAAAGTCGCCGGATATGCGGGTGAGAATCGCGTTCCGTCGTTTGATCACGTCCGGTTTCACTTTGTGCGGCAACTCGGCCGCCGGCGTGCCCGGACGATCCGAATAGCTGAAGACGTGCAGGTAGTCGATGAGGCCGGACTCGCAGATACGTCGCGTCCGTTCGAAATCCTCGTTCGTCTCGCCGGGAAAGCCGACAATCACGTCGGCGCCGACAATCATTTCCGGCACGGTTTCCTTCACCAGCGCCAGACGGCGAACATAGAAGTTCTGAGTGTAAGGGCGACGCATCAGCCTGAGGATGCGCGGTGACCCTGACTGGAGCGGAACGTGCAGGTGGCGGCAGATGCGTCCACTCATTTGCGTGTAAGTGTCCACCAGCTCATCGGACACCATCTGCGGCTCTATCGATGAAATGCGGAGCTTTTTCAGTTCGCTCCCCTCGAGGATCAGGCGGCACAGCCCCGCCAGGTTCTTCACCCGCGGCTCGCCACGCCGATACCGGTAGTGCCCGACGTGAACGCCCGTTAGCACCACCTCATTGAATCCGTTCTCGACCAGCGCGTTAACCTCGTCCAGTATCTCCAGCGGCGGGCGATTGCGCAACCTGCCCCGAACCGCCGGCAGGACGCAAAACGAGCAGTTCTGGTTACACCCGTCTGAGATTTTCAGCCAGGAACGGTTGTAGTTACTGAATGGCGGATACGTCGCGGCGCAGCTCGTTTCCGGTTGCTCTGCAAACAACTCCGGCAGGCGCTCCGGGAGAATCTCCCCTATTCGCTCCTTGTCCGCGTTCGGAAGCAGCACATCGACGCCTTCCATGGCGGCGATCCTGTCCGGATCGCTGTCCACGTAACAACCGGCCACAACGACACTGGCATCGGGATTTTCACGCACCGCCCGGCTGATCATGTTGCGGCTGCTCTGGTCGGCTCGATGGGTGACCGTGCAGGTGTTTATAATGTATAGATCCGCCGGCTCACCTTTTTTAGCCCGCCGAAAGCCGTACCGGTACAGGTCGGCGACCATCCGCTCGGTCTCGTACTGGTTGAGACGGCACCCGACCGTCCGGATTGACAATTTCTTGAACGTGGATTTCTTCACTCTCAGTAATATAACGAAAAGACCGTGCTCGATAGTTGCCTTTTTAGCGCCCTCTACGGCCAGTTCGTCGGGCAGGCCGACCGCCGGGTCCCGGCTCACCATAAAAAAAAGGAGCAGCAGTCCCTGTGACCGCTGCTCCCATATCGTAAAGAGACCGCCCCCGTTAGTCTTTGGATTCCTCCACGGATTGATCGTCCGCTGCCGCCTCGGGCGGAGCCTCACCGGAGCCAGCAGCCTGATCGGGACCGTCATCCGGCTGAGCCGAAGACGGTTCGATTCCCCGTTCCTGCTGCTCCTCGGCGGACCGTTCAGCCGGCGCGTGCTCGGAGGCCGGCTCACCGGACGTCTCCTGCGCAGGAGCCGCCTCGGCTTTCGCCTTCATCTCCTCGGGCATCACGTCAGCCATGGAACCACCGGCTTGAGTCGAATGCTTGGTGAGGTAATTGTCGAACTCAGCTCGCTCTCGCTTCTTGTAGTACGCCACAACCGACAGGACTACCTTGTGCTGATTGCGGTCGAATTCGATTACCTGCAGCGGGATCTCCTCGGCTTCCCTGAAGACGCCCGTGGGATCGGTCAGTTCCTGCGTGGCCAGCTGGCTGGCCGGAACAAACCCCTCGACGCCATCACCCAGATCAACCACTACTCCGCGGTCGAGCACTTTGACGATGGTGCCGAGCGATTCGGTGCCCACGGCCAGTTTCCTTGCCAGTTCCGGCCACGGATCCTCGGTCAGTTGCTTGAAGCCGAGTGAAATGCGACGGTTGTCATGGTCGATCTTGATGACCCGGACCTCCACCGTATCCCCCTTCTTCATCACCTCGGAAGGGTGCTGAACGCGCCGCGTCCAGGACATGTCCGAAATGTGCACCAGACCGTCGATCCCCTCCTCAAGCTCCACGAAGGCGCCAAACGCGGTAAGGTTGCGCACCTTGCCCGTGACCACCGTGTTAATCGGATACCGGTGCTCGATGGTCAGCCACGGATCGGGCTCCATCTGCTTGATTCCCAGAGAAATCTTCTCGTTCTCCTTGTCCACGGAAAGCACGATGGCGTCAACCTGATCGTTAACGTTCATGATCTTGGAAGGGTGCTTGATGTGCTGAGTCCACGACATCTCAGAGATGTGAATCAGCCCCTCGATGCCTTTTTCCAGCTCCACGAACGCCCCGTAGTCGGTTATCGAAACGACCCGGCCGGTAACTTTCCTGCCGATCGGGAATTTCTCTTCGATGTTCTCCCACGGGTACGGCGTCATCTGCTTGAGGCCAAGTGAAATACGGGACGTTTTCTCATCGAAATCGAGAACCTTGACGTCAATCTTGTGGCCAAGCGAAACCATTTCCGAGGGATGGCGGATCCGGCCCCACGACATATCGGTGATGTGCAAGAGCCCGTCCACCCCGCCCATATCGATGAAAACGCCGAAGTCGGTGATATTCTTGACCGTCCCCTGACGAATCTGGCCGACCTCGATCTCGCCCAGCAGATGCGACCGCATCCGATCGCGCTCCTCCTCGAGCACGATGCGGCGCGAAACGACAATGTTACGGCGGCTTTTGTTCAGCTTGATGATCTTAACCGTCATCGTCTGCGCGATGAGGGCGTCGAAATCCGGCACCTGACGAAGTGAAATCTGCGAGCCCGGCAGAAAGGCGTCAACGCCCATGATGTCGACCACCACACCTCCCTTTATCCGGCGCGACACCCGGCCGTCAATCGTCCCCCCGGCGTCGTGCACGTCGCGAATCCTGTCCCAGACGCGCATGAAGTCGGCCTTCTGCTTGGACAAAATAAGCTGGCCGTGCGAATTCTCGATCTGCTCCAGGAACACCTCGATGGTGTCACCGACCGCGATGTTGACCGGCAGAGGAAACTCGCTGATCGGGATAATCCCCTCGGACTTGAAACCGACGTCTACGATGACGTCGTCCAGCGAAACGCCAAGCACGCGGCCTTTTACGATCTCGCCTTCCTTGATGTCCTTGATGGTCGAATCATACATCTCAACCATCGCGTCGTAGTCAGCCTTGTCGTAAACGACGCCGGAAACGTCAGTGATCTTGACCGCCCGTATCTCCGGCTGGACCTCGGGCGTTTGCGCCACCTGCACGACGCGGTCGCGAGCTCGCTGGACTACCCGCTCACGACGCACCGTCATTACCATGTCTTGCAGTTCCGACTCCTGCGGCTTGATGGCCTCAGGCTCCACTGCCTTGACTGCCCCCTTGGTAATCTTGGTCTTGACCTTGACGGTCTTCCTACTGCCGGTCGCCTTCCGCCGGGATGTCCTGGCAGGGCCGGCGGTGCTCTTTGTTCTTTTGGCTGTAGCCATGTACGAAAAAAAGAACCTCCTTCGAAACCCGGAAGCTTTGGATTTTTCCCTGCGGGAAAGCTGCCGGGGACCTCGCCTTCAAAACGATTCCGTTATGAGGAGAGCCACACAGTATAACGAATATCCCAAATTTGCCAAGCGGTTTTTCCCGGAAATTGCGCACTATCCACACTTTCGGCCAGTGCGCTCAATTACTTGAGATGCTCGACCCCGTCCTTCAGACGCCGTATCCGCTCCATGACCATGCCGGTAATCTTGATATAAGCTTGTTTCCCGGCGGGAAGTTCCCCGTAGTCGTCGGGCAGGATGGGCTCGCCAAACGTCACCGACAGGCGCTGCCGCCCCAGAAAGCAGTCCAACAGCCGGTTCGAACCCTGAACATGGGCCACCACAATGGGGCAGCGCACCCGGGCCGCGATCAACCCCACCCCCGCTCTCGGCGGCAGCAGGTCGCCGGTCATCGAGCGCGTGCCTTCAGGGAACATGACCAGACCACGCCCCTGGCCCAGGACACGTATCGAGGTATCGAGCGCCCGACGGTCAACCGACCCGCGACGCGCCGGCAAAGCGTTGACGCGTCGAAGCACCGCGCCGAACAACGCGTTGTCAAAAAGTTCTTTCTTGGCAAAGAAATACAGTTCCCGCCTTACCGACGCCCCCAGAAACGGCGGGTCATAAAACGAGATGTGGTTCGAAGCCAGGATGAAAGCACCTCGGTCGGGTATGTGCTCGGTGCCCGTGATTCTGACCCGGAACAACACGCTCATAATCAAGCGCGACAGGCACCAGCCAATGGCATAAAGAATCTTGACCTTCACTTCAGTACGGCCTTGAACAGGACGAGGACCTGCTCAACCTGTTGATCGATCGTCTGATTCGAGGTGTCTACTATGTGAGCGTCCCTGGCCCTGGTCAACGGCGAGTGCTGCCGCTGCGAATCGTAGGCATCCCGCCGCTCGATATCGGCAATCTGCTCCTCGATAGTCGCCGCCACACCCATTCCTGCAAGATCTATCAGGCGTCGCTGCGCTCGCTCGCGGATAGAGGCATCCAGGTAAACTTTCAGGTGCGCGTCCGGAAAGACCACCGTCGTGGTGTCACGGCCCTCAGCCACTATCGAACCGTCCCTGCCCAGCTCCCGCTGCTTGACTACCATTGCCTCGCGCACCCCCCGGTGGGCCGACACTTCCGAGACGTGCCGGGTCACCTCGGCGCTGCGTATCCGGGTCGTGACGTCTTCGCCATTGACCAGGACCCTGTTCACGTCCTCGTGGGTTTCGAATTCAATGGCGAGCTTCTGCGCCAGCGCGGTCAGCCGGGTGGCATCAGACGGAAAGACACCGTGTTTTAACGCAAACCACGTCAGGGCCCGGTACATGGCTCCCGTGTCCAGATACCGGTAGCCGAGCCGGGCCGCGACCAGCCTGGCCGTGGTGGACTTGCCCGATCCAGCCGGGCCGTCGATGGCGATGATCTTGCCCTTGAATTTCGTAAGGTTGTACCGTGACGCAGCCATGTGACCGAATTTAGGCGGCATTCGACCCGAGTGCAACCCGAATTCGCACGGCGGCCGCCCCCCGCCGCTCAGGAAGCCGCCGAGTCACACCCGGGCACCCGGGTCATTCAAGTACGGCTGACCATAAATTAAGCTGGCCCGCGGGGATCCGCGGGCCAGCCGGCAATAAGAGTACTGGAGGAAGAGTATATCAGTAGAAATCCAGAGATAGCGACCGAAACCGATCGCCCAGATCAATTTCTATCTTCCGCTTCAACGTATCGAAGCCGTCGTTGACAAAAAATCCGCTGTCTTCTTTCAGACCAATTCGTTTCAGGAGATTCCGGTGCTCAGCCCCGGAGACCCGAAGCCCAACGTCTCGCGGCACCCGCAACCGCAGCTTCGATTCGTCACCCTTGACCGTGACGCTCACGAACGGCAGCAGGTCGCCGATCTTGAGGTATATTTCGGCATCGTCGGCCTCGAGACGCAAATCGCGCAGCGGTGTCGTTGACAGGTTCATGTGTATATCCGAATGGTCGCCGGAACACTCCAGCGACAGCGGCACGTGATCGGAAAATGACAAGTACCAGTCGTCGGGGTCATCCGATTCCACCTGTACAAGGCCGCTGAAGAACCGTCCCGACCGGCTGTCGAACACGACCTCCGCCTGATCACCTTTAAGCGAATAGCTGATCTTGGGCTTGCGCGTGAACTCCCGAAATCGACCGTAGACCATGTTATCTCCGGCATCACGAATCGTCAGGTCCCCACTGCCGAGGTGCAGCACGGCCCGAAGGCTCTCGGCCGACGGATCGGCCTCCTGAGTGTATGTTGTCTGCGAGAAGAAACTGGCTTCGCTGCTTTCGGCTCCCTCCAACGCCACGAAGGCTGCTCCGCCAACCAGGGCTACCGTGGTGAGATATGAAATGAACTCCATCCGGGAGCCGGTAAAGATCTTCTCAATGCCGACCGCTATGAGGAAAAGCGGGAAGTATATTATGAAATCCCACCAGAAGTTGTATTCGAGAACGTCAAAATTGCGCAACAAAACAAGCGTGCCGATAAGAATCAGCAGCATGCCCCATCGAAAGCGTGCCGGTGTCATACCGATCCCATCCCGTTATGACTGTTCATATTGTGGCCGTTTACGTGCTGACTTTCCGTCCCTTCATTGCGCTTGCTGCTCCTGAGGAAAATGAGCCCCAGTCCGGCAAGGATTAACAGGACAGCCCACATCTCACCAAAATCGAACCAGTACCAGAACTCACGAAGGAGCAGGGCGGCACCGATGGCGATCAGGATCACCCCCGGAAGGTACTTATGCCAGGATGAATAGTGCCGTTCACCAGATACCGGTTCCCCAACCGGACGCTTCGGCATCACGATCCAGGCGACCATATAGGCCAGAAATCCGACACCGTGTGCGAAGAAAAGGATAACCGCGATGATCCTTACAAGCACCGGGTCGACCTCGAAGTAATCGCCGAAACCACCGCAGACCCCGGCGAACACCTTCTGAGTTGTCGAGCGGTAAAGCCTTTTACTCACGGGGACTCCTCCTACTCTCCAGTACGGATCTCTGGTATAGGTATACGGAAGGCCGGTGCCAAAGATTCACTGCTTTGCGGCCAATCTGCAGGGGGCACCTACTGCTTTCTCAGCCTTTCGAGATACCGGCGAGCCAGGTCACGGCTGGGCGAGGTGGTGTCAACGGCTATGCTGTCCAGTATTGCGGCCGCCCTGGCCGTCTCACTGCTGTCCGGGCTCAGGATTGCCACCCGGTAACAGGCCTCGAGCAGTCCCGCCTCGATCCGTGCCTGAGAATCGCGGTCCATGGTCGTCCTCTCGACAAGGGCCGATTTCAACCCGGCACGCTCAACGATAGACTTGTCAGGCTGCGAAGGGGCCCGAAATAAGGCCATCAGGGAATCTCGCCTCTGCCGCCAGACGCCAAGGTCACCGGCCCCGCGCGGCTCCAGATCCGCGAGTTCCGGCACAACTGCCTGGGGCTGAAAAAACTCCTCCTCGGACTCTTTTTTGACATCACTCTTGTAATCCCGGGACTCAAGTGACTCACCCGCAAGGTGATCTTCCTCACCCTTCTTTCCGCCCTGAACATACACAGTCTCAGCGGGCGGCTGCACGCTGACCGGCGCCGGTTCCTCTTTTCTGCCACGCGTGCCCGAACTTGCCGCCGGCTTCTCCCGGCGATCTGCCGCGTCCGGCAACTCGGTCGGCTTTGCCGGCGTCGGTATGAATTCCTCCTGAATGGCACCAGAGGGCTCCTCAACCTCCGCTTCCTTCACTTCCGGGACCGATTCCTCCCCGGCCGCCGGTTGTTGCGGCGCCCGGACAGCCGGCACCATCGTTTCGTCCCTCACAATGTCCGACTGGCGCAGACCGATGGCCGCCAGAATGGCCACCGACGCCACCGCTGTCGCCCATTTCCAGCCTGGCCCCCGGCCGCGCCCGGCCGGCTGCACATCTGTCACCTCGGTAGCGGCAATGCCGATACGCTCCTCGATCTTGCGAGCCGACTGCTCCCAGTATCCGTTCCCGCCCAGCTGGCTGTGCCGGTCGACCAGCCCGTCCAACTCTTTCAATCTGGCCAGCAATTGCTGGCACTTCTGACATGCCTTGAGATGTTCTTCTACTGCTGCCTGCTCCATCGGCGGCAGGCCGTGGTCCAGGTAGGCTGAAATCCGATCCTCAAAATACTCGTGATTCATAGGTTCTCCGTTCGTGCCGGTATCCCCGACCTGAACGATTCTACAGCCAATCCCGCAGCGCGGCCATCAGGTACCTCCGCGCCCGGTACAGTCGAGAATCCACTGTCCCGGGCGGAATCTTCAGGAAGCTGGCAATCTCGTTGTAATCCATACCCTCGAAGTGCCGCAAAACGAACACCGAGCGGTATTCCACCGGCATCAACTTCAGCGCCCGATAAAACCGCTTCTGTCCCTCCTTGTCCAGCAGCTTCTCCAGCGGGCCCAACTCCGCCGAGCGCGGATCAAACCCTTTGCCGGTCAGCTTGTCCAGCGACTCCTTCTTCTGCTCCCGGTGGATTTGATTGATCGCAAGATTGCGCGCGATAGTGGCCAGCCACGGGTAGAAATCGTGCTCCGTACGAAAGGTCCCGATGGCACCCCAGGCTTTCACAAACGCCTCCTGAACAAGGTCCTCAGTCTGGTCGAATGACCCGGTCAGTCCGTACACGAACCGAAACAGCCGCTTCTGGTAGCGCCGGATGAGGGGGCCAAACGCCTTGTTGTCACCGTTCTGGACGGCCTCGATCAGCTTGCGATCGCTGACCGCGTTATCTACCTCAGCTACTCCCAAAGCGGCCATTTCTTCCCGTCGAGCTTGCCCTTTTTGCCGGCTATCCGGCCGACTCCATCAGCTTCAGAACCAGCGCCTCCAGCGCCATTCGCGGTTTCATGCTCTGGCGGCGCATCATGGCGTCACAGGCCGCAATCTCCGTCAGGAAGTATTCCAGTTGACGGTTGTCGAACCTTGACGCCTGCTGCCGGAACTTCCCCGCCAGGAAGCGGACATTCGGCGGCAGCGGTTTGTCGTTCCTGACAAGATACAGGGACAAAAAATGCTGACCGACGAAAAAAAGAATCCCCGTGGGCGAACTGCCGTCCGCGATCAGAGTCTGCACCTGTCTGAGCACACGCCGTCTGTCCCCGTTGATAATCTCGTCGGCCAGCGTGAAAATCGAATACACTTGAAACCCGGCCGAAACCGCTCGAATATCCTCAGCCGTCACCGTCCGGCCCTGTCCCACGTAGTCGACGAGCTTGCCGGTCTCGGTCTCAACCGCACCGCGATTGCCACCCACGAGTTCGGTCAGCAAGGTCAGAGCATCAGGCTCAATCTCCAGGCCGTGCCCGGCCAGCTTTCGGCTGATCATGCCCGCCGTCTCCCGCGCCGTCATCTTGGTGAATTCCACCGTCACCGCCGCCGAGGCGAGCCTGTTCTTGGCCGCTGAATTCTTCCTTGGCGTCCTGGCTGACGGCGAACTGAACACGACAATCCGGTTCGGGTCGGGCGGATCGAGAATCTTCAGGATACGATCTATTTCGGAGGCGTTGTAACTCTGGATATCGGAGACCGCTATCACCTGACGCTCGCCGAGCATGGGATACGCCGACAGCTCCGCGAGAATATCGACGCACTTTGTTCGCCGTCCGTCCATTCTCCGGTAGTTCGTCGGTATCTGGCGCTCCGGCAGAAACTGATGGGCCACAAACTTCTCCGCCTCCACAATCCGGTAGTCTTCCGTACCATAGAAGTAGTACAGGGGCTCGAATTTTCCCGAGGAAACAGCGTCCGATAGAGCTTTAGGGGTTAAAGATCGCCTTTCGCGAGTCATGGCAGTAGTATACCACGACATTGGAAAACAGGTCAATCGAAAAGCGGATCGACGGCGGGATTCTCGGAACGAGGCACCCAGTCAAGTGAAAACCGATACTTCTCACGGTATCTGAAGGCTCGTTCAATCAGAGGGGCAAACTGATCGGGAGAATGTTTGCGCCCGTTCACCTGGTCGATAACCGACTGATTGTTGCCGAAAATCTGAAAAGTCTGATTGGAGAAGTACTTCTGGTTGGAGTCTATGAACTCCAGCAGGGCCAGCAGGGAGGCCAGACCAGAATGGTTCTTGTCCACCGCCGCAAAGGGGGCTTTGAATCTGATCCCCATGTCCGGTATGTGGAAGGTCACCACCGCGGACTTGCCGTCGGCAGCCGTTTCAGGCAGATCGAAGGTCCCGAAGAAGCACTGCATACCGGTACTCGGAGCAACCCCTGTGCCCCCCGGATCTGCCCGCGTCAGGAAACCTCAGCCCTTGTCTTTCAACAGGTTAACAGAAGGCCACCGCTCCCGGCGACCGGCACCCTGCACTATCATTCACATTTCACTGGTATGGATATGCCTAACGGACCGCCCTCAGGCCGGCAGGAACCGCCTAAGCTGAGGACGCCGGACCTCGTTTTCAGTTGACGTCGCCATACAACCGCTCAGCGTAGCGGTCGGTCATGCCCGCGATATAATCAGCGATAACCGTCTCGGCCTGTTCCGTGAGCAGCATCTCCTGGAACCGGGCCGGCATCAGCGTCGGGTCCGCCTTGAAACTGTTGAACAGCGTTACCACCACCTGCCTGGCGCGCTCGGACTTCGCCATGAGCTGAGGATGACAGTACAGGCGGGACCGTAGAAAGGCCTTGAGTCCGTCCACCGACGCCGCCATGGCCTCGGAATAGGCGCATACTCTGCTCGGAGCCGATCGCAAGGTCTTCATGTCGACGACACCGAGAGCGTCAATCCGCCGTTGCGTCTCGTCAAGCACGTCTCTGGCCTTGCGATCAACCAGCCAGCGCACGAGCCGGTAGCGTGTCTGGTCGTTTTCACCGCCGGACGTGCCTTCCTCGTGACCGAACAACTCGTCCCGTTGCTCTCCCCAGATGGCCAGATCACGGATATCATCCAGCCGTATCAGACCCGACCTCAGCCCATCATCAATGTCGTGGGCGTTGTAGGCAACCTCGTCGGCGATATCGACCAGCGAGGCTTCCAGGGTCGGCCACTCGCCGGAGTCAAAGTCCGGATGGGTGATCGCCCGGGTGGTCTCGTGCTTGACTATTCCCTCCCGCACCTCGTAGGAGAGGTTCAGCCCCGGGTGTTCGGGATAGCGCTGTTCCAGGATATCCACGACCCGAAGCGACTGCCGATTATGGTTGAACCCGTCACGGTCCGTCAGCAACTCGTCAAGCACATCTTCTCCGGAATGCCCGAAAGGGGTGTGCCCGACGTCGTGCACGAGAGCCACCGCTTCGGTGAGGTCTTCGTTGAGGCGCAGGTTTCTGGCCAGCGTTCGGCTGATCTGCGCCACTTCAATCGTATGGGTCAGGCGCGTCCGAAAATGATCGCCTTCGTGGGCGAGAAAAACCTGCGTCTTGTATTCCATGCGCCGGAAAGCGGTCGAATGCACGATGCGGTCGCGATCTCGCTGGTACACCGTCCTGAGCGGATGATCGTGCTGCGGAAAGCCACGCCCCCTCGTCTCGGCCGAAAAGGCCGCGAAGGGCGCCAGCGTCTGCCGCTCACGCTGTTCGATGTCAACGCGGCTGATCAAACCCGTCTCCCCGCAAGCGCGACTGCTTCGAACCGAACGTGAGCGCAACGGTGTGGGAGAACCCCAGCACCGGATGCACCGAAGTTGCGTAAGATATCCATATCCTTTTCACGAACAATTCCAGACCCGCACCGTACGTCAGCGGCGCCGTCGACACCCCCCAGAATATCGTCGACCCGCCCGATAAACGAAGTCGCTGGGCAAGCGCAAACTGCGGTTTCTCTGTATCCTGGAAGGCGGCTCGCCCCGTCACGGAAAACGACGCTTTGCCGACAAACTCGCCATAGAGCGAATAGTTCGGTCTCCGGGCGACCGACCCCTCGTAGAGCTTCGGGCTGGTGAGATTGTCACCGACCGCACAGACAAACCATCTCCCGCCACGGTAGGACGCACCGGCACCGATCGTGGCAGCCCGTAACTGGCCGTATCCCCCGCTGATGTCAACCATCATACCCGAAACCGACAACCCCACCGAGACGGAATCCCTCCGTACCGCCAGCGACCACTTTAACGTACGTTCGGCGTACAGGTCTCTCTGGCCGAACTGCATCAATCCCAGGCTCGTGGTGAGCGCTCGCCACCGGTACGCCGCCGCGATGAAGGCACGGTCAAGATCGCTCAGGTCGAACTTCCGGCTCGCCCCCATCTGAACCTGCCACTCGCCCGGCACCATGCTGCCCGTCGGGACGCTCACCAGTACCGAGGCCGAGGATTCGGAAAGCATAATCGAACTCCCCATCCCCGGGCCGTCGGAGGTCATGAATTCAAACGCCCCGGCCGGCGACAAAAGGCAGAGTGCCGAGAAGAACGTCAGCCCGATGATGCCTGCGGTCTTCATCGCGCTATCACCACCGTCTTCTTACTCGACTCCACGCCGCCGGCGTCAAAATACAGAATGTAGATCCCGATCGGCAGGCGGTTGCCCGAGTCGGCGCGCCCGTCCCACGTGTACTCCACCCGCACCTCCCAGGGACCGGCCTTGTCCATGAACGTTTTTACCACGCGGCCGTCGCTGTCATATACCTTCATCGTATAGTCAGCGGCGGGGGGAGCGATGATCGTGATTACCGTGACGTCCTGCCATCCGTCGCCGTCGGGAGAGAAAATCCGGGGATACACGTCCACCTGCAACCCGGTCGCGCTGGGCGGAACAAAGACGTCGTTACGCTCCCCCGGGCTGCCGCCCGTCACCGATGAACGACCCCACTGGCTTTCGACGACACCGCCTTCACTTAGGCTCCACGTATAGTTGCTGTCAAACGTGGCGACGTACGCAAATCGGTCCGCTTCTATGCCGAACGGGTCGACCAGCCGCACGACATCGCCCTGCTGATCGTTCAACTTCGCCCAGCCCAGCGGCTCACAAAGCAACCCGTCGAGCGGCCCGTAGAACCGTTCGAACGCCGCCGCGTCTTCGGCCAGGACCACGTAATCGCCCGGGCCTGCAACCAGCGGCGGGCCGCACATGGCGTGCAACCCCAGCTCATCACCAAGCATCCATTCGGATATATCCAGAGTGCTGTCACTGCGATTGTACACCTCTACCCATTCGGACGTCAACGGATCCTTCGGGTCGGCCAGAAACTCGTTGAGAACGACCGGCGGATAAGCCGTGCCCGGGGCGAAGAAATCCCGGTGGTTGTTTGCAGGCCGATCGTCGTCGTCCACCGACGCACCCAGGTGCACGTAGTACCCGGGCACCGCCACGCCCGTCTGCAGGATCGTGGTGAACCCCGTATCCACCGGCGGTACCGGCAGCACCACCACGACGCTGTCGCGGTTCTCCGAATCGGCGGGATCAACATAATACACGGTCACGTTGCTGCCGGTCACGGTGTTGAGCCCGACGTTGCTCACGATAAAAGTCAGCAACGCACCATCGTCGGAGGCCTCGACCGCGACACTCCCCAGCGAAAGGTCCAGCGGCAGCGGCGTGACCGAATTCACCTGCCCCGGCGTGGCTCCGCGTGGATCCGTCGATTGCGCCAAGTCGCCGGATTCCGGAAGTATCCGTTCCCAGGACACGCCATCGGCCCCGCTCTCAGTCCAGAGCAGCTCGGATTCCGGGTTGCTCAGACGAAAAAGCCGGATCAGGCCGCCGTCATTGGTCAACCCGAAGGTGCGCTGGATGATCGTGTACGGGACGTCCGCCGGGTTGTCCACCCATTCCTGGACAAAAGCGAGCGAGTCCCGGCAGATCACGGCGTAGGTTTTCGGAAGCATGGCGCCGCCGCCGGCAAAGTTCAGCGTGTCGGCACCGATCTGCGCCTGAAAGAAGTCAAGGTTGACCAGACCGTCCGAGTCGTTAAACAACTCAAACCATTCCAGATTCACGTTGCCGCCCGGCTCGTTGACCATCGCCTCGTTTACTACTACCGACGATTCGACCGTCAGGCCGCTCGCAATCAGCAACAGCAGACTTCCCAGGGCTATGGCGTTTCCCGTCTTCAAAACAGCGCTACCAACTCCACCGAGATGACCGGGCGGTGCGTCTGCGCAGCCGTTCGACTGTAAGTATGGCCGAACTTGGCGGTCAGCCGAACGCGTTCGTGCAACTCCTGCTCATTCTGCAAAAACACGTACCAGTACTGAATTCCGTCCCCGTTCAACCGGGCCAGGTCCGACCAGAGCACAACGCGGCCGCCGGCCTGAGTCTCCAGCCTGACATAGACAAAGAGTGACACGTTACTCGCGCGCCTGTCACTCGCGTTAAGAGCAATATAACTTCTCACCGATACCTGACCAGAAGTAAATCGAGCCTGCGCCCGCAGGCGCTGATCGACCCGCTCTTGCCGATTTATCCCGACCCCCGTCTCCTTTCTGAGAGTAAGGTAAGTAAGCTCAGCAGAGAGAGCGGACGACAGGTGTCTGACCAGTGCCGCCGAGACCTGAGTCGTGGATGCCGCTCCCCGGCTCATCCCGTGCAGCAGAGAACTAGTGAACTGGACGTCTTCGCCCAGCAGGGCCGACGTCCGAATGAGGGCGCCCCGCTGCCCCGACCGCCTCGTCGAGTAAGCAAACGCCAGCTCGTCCATCTCCACCGCTCGACGCACGTTGGCTGCTTTGCTCCCTCCCGTGAGATCAGCGTAGTCACGCCCGTAGACCCAGCCGGCGTAGCGCAACTCGGCCCGGGCAAACCGGTGCCGTCCCTCCATGACAACGGCGGCGGCTTCGCCAAAATCGCCGGACTGCCCCACCACTTCCAGAATGCCGTAACCCTGCGTGTAACGGTACTCCGAATTGACCGCGAGTTTCCGATCCGTCCCGGCGGCGCCGTCCGTCCGACGTTCCAGCCGGCTGATGCCGAAGACGGCACCGGGTCTGAAACGTCCCCGCTGCCGCGCTACCATGCCGCCCCCGGTCGTCAGGCTGTGGGTCGCACCCCGGTTGCTCGAACCGAGGGCGCAGAATTGCACTTCGTTCGTGCCGCCACGGACAATCAGACCGTTGAATCCACCGTAATCCGGAAAAAGAAACGACTCGGTGCCGAGCCGGGGTGAATTGGAAAGCAGTTTGCCGCGGTAACCGTACACTGTTCCCAGGCCGAGACGCTGCGTAAAACTGCCCAGCGTCACGTTGCGAATGAACCCGCGACGAGCCCGGTAGCTGATTGCCCGCCCGACAAACCGCTCTCGCCCGGAGAACTCCCGATGTACCTTGAAACTCACGCTCAGGCGCTCGCCGAATCGCAGCCGACCTGACAGCCGATAGCAATTCGCATCGTCGTTCTGCAGTTGTTGCAGGAAGCGGTAGCGGAGCTCTCCCGCGACCGCCGCCGGCTCCGGGCCGGCCCGAAACGGAGCCTGCTGCTCAGCTTCAAGAGGCGTCACCAGCGATCCCCGTGTCGGGGCGAAGTAAGACAGGTTCGGAACCTGATCGTAGAGGAACCGGGTAGTGGAATCAATGCCCTGCAATGCAATTTCCTGCAGGCGCCCGAACTCCTCGTAATCTATTTCGCCCAGAAAGAGCGCCTCGCGCAATTCGTCCTCAGACGGAAAGACCGTCGTGGACAAACCCTGCGACAGGGACACCTCCGCGCAAAGCACGACACCTATCATGCAGACGGATAAGAATGTGACTCTGATAGCCCCCCAGCCCCCTTCCTTGCTCAGTGCAGGTTATACTTGTTGAGCTTGCGATACAGCGTTCGCTCTCCGATGCCCAGCTTACGGGCCGTCTCCTTGCGATTACCACCGGTTTCCGCGAGGACCTGCTCGATCATCGCCTTTTCCATGTCTTCCATCGTCGAGGAAGGTTGCGCCGCCCGCCCGACTTCCTGCCCGGCCGCCGACGATTCACTCGGAATGTTCGCGGTAATAAGGTCGCGCAGCAGCCTGATTTCGCTGCCCAGCGACAGGATGGCCCGGTAAATCAGCTCCTGACCGGCTTCCTGGACTGTCCGCCCGGTTGACACCGGCAGGTGCGTGGCGGTGGCGTGCTGTTCTGAGATGAAGCGCTCTACGTCTGCTTCCTCAACCAGACCGCCCGGTTTGAGCGCCGTCATCCGGTCGGTGAAGTTGCGCAACTGGCGGACATTGCCCGGCCAGTCGTAGCGCGTCAGGAGATCCAGGGCCGAGTCCGAGTAGTCCGGCCGACCGCTGTCCCGCAGAAAATGCTGCAGCAGCGGCTGAATGTCCTCCTTGCGCTCCAGGAGCGACGGCACCACGATCTTCACGGCCCCGACCCGGAAATACAGATCCTCTCGAAATTGTCTCTCGGCGATGGCCTCGCTCAGGTCGCGGTTCGTCGCCGCCACCACACGAACGTCGGCCCGCTGCGGGGTCGACGAGCCTACCGGGTAGTAGGTGCCGTCCTCGAGCACCCGCAGCAGCTTGACCTGCGTGTCCGGTTTTGTCTCGCCGATTTCATCCAGGAAGATCGTCCCGCCCTCGGCCTTGTGAAACAACCCTTCACGCTTGGCCACCGAACCGGTGAAAGCCCCCCGCTCGTGTCCGAACAGTTCCGACTCGAGCACGCCCTCGGCCAGCGCGCCGCAATTGAAAGTCACAAACGGATGGCCCGTCCGGGATGAATCCTCGTGCAACGCGCGCGCCACCAACTCCTTGCCCGATCCGGACGGCCCCACGATCAGCACCGAGACGTCGGTAGGCGCAATCCTCTCGATGATCTCACCGATCGCCTTCATGGATGCCGATCGCCCGATAATTCCGTACCGGCTGAGCCGCTCCTTGTCGGCAAGGATCTGGCGGATCTTTTTCTCGATTCCGTCCTGCCCGAGTTGAACGGACAGCTCGCCGTCGATGCGGCTGCCCGCCTCCCAGCTCACCGATTCAGCATGCATGACCTCCCATATTTCGGTCAGGCCGTTCTGCCGTCGAATCCGCGTGGCTACCGGCTGCGTAACGGTGATCTCAGACGTGTCAACGAGAATCAGGTCGACGCGGCTCTCTTTTACGACGCGATAAAGCTCCGCCAGCCCCCCGACGACTTGCCCCATCTCCTTCCACGCAACGCCGTGTTCTCCCGCCCGCTTTGAATCCGTCAGAATGACTACCCGCTTGATCATAGCGTCTCTTCTCTTCCGGGCCCCGTGCAACTGCGAAGTCCGGACCCCGCTCACCGCACGCGGCGGCGCTTTCGGACCTTCGCTTTTCTCGTCGCCGTCGCCGGAGGCTTGCTTTCCGGCCGGGCGACCTCCAGGTCGATTTCGCTGCGTTCCGTATCGACTTTGACGACGCGGACACGGACGGCGTCACCGAGGCGAAAACTGCGCCCGGTGCGTCGGCCGATTATGCGGTACTGTTTCTCGTCATACTGGTAATAGTCATCGTCGATCAGCGACATCCGCACCATTCCTTCAGCGCCCATGTCGTCCAGACGAACGAAGAACCCGTACGGCGTGGTGCCCGAAATGACGCCGGCGTACTCTTCTCCGAGGTGCCGCGCCATGTATGCCACCTGCTTCACTCTCACCGCCTGCCGCTCGGCGGCCTCGGCGTTACGCTCCGTCTCGGAACACTGCCGCCCGACGTGATCGATTACCGTGCCCACCCGACGGCCGAAGGCCACCGGATAGCGATCCCGTTTCAGCTTACGAAGGAGGCGGTGCACGAGCAGGTCCGGGTAACGGCGGATCGGGGAAGTGAAATGCGTGTAGTGCGAAAAGGCCAGCCCGAAATGCCCGATATTCTTGCGCTGGTAAACGGCCTTCTTCATGGACCGAAGCATCAACTCGTTAATGAAATCCCCCTCCGGAGCATCCTTGACCTTCTCCAGGAACCTCGCGAACTGGACCGGCCTGATCGTCTTGGACACCGGAAACTGGTGCCCGAGCCGGCGCATCATGTCCGAAAAGGCCTGGACCTTCTCCAGGTCCGGCCGGTCGTGAACACGGTAGAGAAACGGCTGGGCCTTCCGGAACACTTCCAGGGCTACAACCCGGTTGGCGGCCAGCATGAATTCTTCAACAAGTCGATGTGACTCCAGGCGCACGCGATTGCCCAACTCGATGACCTGCCCTTTTTCGTTCAGAATGATCTTCGCCTCCGGAAGGTCGAAATCCAGCGAACCTTCAGCCGACCGATTCCCGGCCAGCAAACGGGCCAGCTTACGCGCCGTTCTGAGGCTGTCAGCCACGCGCTTGATGCGTTTCGTGGCAACGTCGCTGTCGAAAAACTCCTGAACCTCGTCGTACGACAACCTGGCCCTGGACCGGATGACCGTGTCCGCGAGCCGCCACTCGCGCACCTTTCCCTTGTGGTCGAAGTCGATGAAAACCGAATACGCCAGCCTCCGCCGGTTCGGTTTTAACGAACATACGTCGTTGGACAGTACCTCCGGCAGCATCGGAACGACCATCCCCGGCAGGTAAACCGAATTGCCCCGCTCAAAGCCTTCGGTATCCAGCGTTGTGCCTTCTTTCACGTAGAACGACACGTCCGCTATGTGCACGCCCAGCCGATAGCCGGTCGCCGTCCGTTCCACCGATACGGCGTCGTCATGATCCCGGGCGTCGGCCGGGTCGATCGTATAGACACATTCCGCGGTCAAATCAAGCCTTCGCGCTTCTTCCTCGCTCGTGTCGACGGCCGCGGCGCGCTCGGCCTGCCTGAGCACCTCAGGCGAGAATTTCTCCGGCAGGTTGTAACTCCTGATGACCGCAAGCATGTCCACACCGGGTTGGTCCGGGTAACCCAGCCGCTCGGTTACTTTACCTTGTGGGTTCAGGTACGAATCTTCCCACTCCGTCAGGACCGCCACCACCTTCTCCCCGTCCCTGGCGCCCAGGCTGTCGTCCGGGTGAATATAGATGTCGCGATGAATCCGCGGGTTGTCCGGCTTGAGGTAGAGATACCCGCGCCCGTGGTGAAACAGACCCACGATATTGCGCTGCACCCGCTCCATCACTTTGATCACCGTACCGGCCTGGCGGCCGACCGGCCGGCCGGTAAGACGCACCATCACGCTGTCCCCATCCAGGGCCGTCTGCAGTTCCGTCTTCGGGATCAGGATATCTTGTTCGTCCCCTTCTCTTTCGACGAAGCCCGTCCCGGATCGGTTGACCGAGATTCTTCCGACCACGATGTTCATCTGGTCCGCCAACCCGATGCGGCCCCGTTTCAATCTGACCAGATCTCCCGAATCAACGAGCTTTCCCACCGCCTGCCGGAACCGACCATAATCGGACTGCTCGATGGACAGTGCCCGCGCAAGCTCTTTGACCTTCATGGGATGATCAGACTTGGACTGAATGAACCGCAGTATGCTGTCAGGGTCCTGGCGCATGGATTAATGATAGCCAGATCAAGTGCGCACGTCAAGCGAGTCTGCCAGAATCCAGCCACAATGGCAGAGGAATCTGTCTAACTTGCTTTCAAACAAGACATTATCGTGATCACATACTCCCGTGGCACAGTAAAGCTAAGGACCACCGTCCGCCAGCCCATCAGGCAGCGCCCCGCTCCCGGTATCTGGAGCAGGCTTACAAACCGGCCGGCCGCACCGGCAAAAAAAAGCCCGCCTTTCGGCGGGCTCCGGTATTTACGGTACGGCAGAGGCTAACGGCCGCCATGGGGCATTCGGCGCTCCTGGTCCGTTTTCTTGCGCATCTTCTCGCGTCCTTCCATGTGCCGCTTCTGTCGCAGTTCCTTGAGCTTCGCGACCTGCTCTGCGGTGAGCGTGCTTTCCACCTGTTTTCGGTGCGTGTAGCGCATCTTCTGCATATCGGCGCGCAGACGAGCGAGCTCGTCTATGGCGCGCATCACCTGGGACTCGGCGGCGTCACTCTCACGCATCAAGGCGTGCAGCCCAACCTGTGCTTTCTCTACTAGTGCCTTCTTATCGATGCGTTCAAGCTGAAAACGCGTCTGTAATTCCTTCAACCCTGCCCGCTGCTCATCGGTAATACCTATTTCGTCACCAAGCGCGAGCAGGTGACCGATCCCCGCACCCATGCTTCGGGCACCCGGCCCGGCCTTCTGCAGGCAATGCATCGGTCCGTGCCCGCGTCCGGCTGCTTCGGGAGTCGTCCCGCCGGGCTGTGCCAGGGCAAGCGCCGGCACGGCCAGGGCCAGCACAATCACCAACATTCTCTTCATTGTTCACCAACTCCTTTACTTTGTGTTAGTTGTATATCATTGCCTGTGTCTTCTTCGGCTGCTCTCACGGAGTCCCGGTCGTATCCCCCTGCTTGCGTCGTCTCTGAGTGCGCTCCTCGAACTGTTTGACCTTCTCGAGCAACTCGTACTCAAATCTTTCCTGGAAGATCACGAACTTGGCCGCCTGCACGGCCGTCAGATACCCGCGGCTCTCCCTGAGGAATTCCTGACCCAGTTTCTGCTTCTCCTCGTTTATCTGAATCACCTCGCCGATCAGTCTGTCCAGCTCACGTTGATCAGGGCTTTCTTCCCCCAAGGTGCGCGCCAGACGACCGACTACCTCCTGTCGACGATAGTCGACCTCGCTTATCTCGCGCCGGATTCGGGAAAACGCGCGGATGAATTTTTCCTCCTGGTTTTCCTCGAGATCGAGAAGCTCCAGCAGCTTCAGCAGGCGAAACTGCTCGAGGTGCTGGCGACGCTTACCCATCTCACGTTGGCGTCGCGCCAGCTTTTCCTGGAGGCCGGCCTGCACCTCGCGATCACGTTGGGCCTCGACCTCCTGCGCGAACTGCCACAGCCACTCGGCGGGCGGAGGTGACGGCTCTCCTGGCAGCAGCGTATCCGGAGTCTCCAGTTTACCATCACCCGGCGACGACGGATCGCCGGTCCCGAGTGCTGATGTCCCGCCCACCAGCAGCAGGCCTAACACGACTACAAGCACGCGCACCATCACAGCAATTCTCCCACGTCGAAGTTCTCTTCGAGATATCTCAATTCTTCTTCGCTCAGATCATCAAGAAGCAGTCCGCCTGCCTCGAAATGGCGCTCAGCCACGAAGTCAGAGAGAATCAACTCGAAGACGGAGTTATCAAACCGGTCTACTTCATCCTCGAAAAGGGCCGAAAGCGAGGCCTGCGTCGTTGCACCGGTCGCCTCAAAACCTGCCGCCGTCCCCACGCGCCCTGAACGAGCCATCCATAACCCGATTAGCGACGCGCCGACCACGAGCACGACCGCCGCAGCAGCAGCCACGTAGCGCCGCCGCCCGATCCACGTCTGCGAACGCGACGCCGCCTGTTCAAGTCTTCTTTCAACCTCGCTCACGAACTTGTCTTCATCAAGATCGTCCGGCAGCAACGGCCCGGCATCGACCAGGCGAGTTGCGGCCGAGGCGACGTCCTGGCGGAACCTGAGGCACTCCGGGCATGAACCGAGGTGCTGCAGGACTTCAGCCGGCAAAATCCCCCCGCCCGCATGCAACAGGATCTCGTCCTGGCATTCCCGACAGGTCATCATCGCCAGCCTTTTCTCAGCGCGAAGTCGCGCAGCTTTCGGACCGCTTCCCTGTAATTGGTCTTCACCGTGCCGACTGCCGCACCGGTAACCCTGGCTATCTCGTCGAACGGCATCTGTTGATAAAACCGCAGGTTGAACGCCAGCCGCTGCCGGGGCGGCAACAGCTTCACGAAAGCCAGCACTTCCTCGCGAAGGGACTTCGTCTCCAGTTCCGTCTCCGGATTGCCCTCGGCCGTCAATTCGATCTCGTCCTCGTAAAGGTCTTCAGATCGTCGAACGGCCTTCTGTTTAAGGAAATTCAGGGTCTTTTTCGAGGCGATAGCGAACAACCAGCTTTCGAACTTTCCCTCACCCCGGAACGACCTGAGGTTCTCCCAGGCGGCCACAAATGCATCCTGGGCAAGATCGATGGCGCTTTCTCTATCCTGAGTCATTCTGTATGTCAGTGCCACTACCGGTTTCATCATAGACCTCACGATGCGGGAGAAAGCAGCCTTATCGCCCCCGACCGCCCGCTCTACGAGTTCATTCAGTGCCGCATCACGTAACATCGCCATGATTTAAACTTCTACAAGTATGACAGCCCGGACGGCAAGAGGATTAATGGGATTTGTCGTCTTTTGGTGACGCCCGGACACCGGTACGTCAGCCGGGCCGGGACGCGCCGGCAGCTTGGCGGCCTGTACTGCTGCCCGCAGCGTTTGAATCAGCGCGCCGGTCGCAAGGTCAGTTGCGACGGCTCGTTTCCAGAACCTTGGGATACTGGCTGAAGTTTTCCAGGACCTTGCCGGTGCCCCTGGCCACGCAGGTAAGCGGATCCTCGGCCACGTTGACGGGGAGATTTGTCTCCTGCCGTAACCGCTTGTCGAACCCGCGAAGAAGCGCCCCGCCGCCGGTCAGAACAATCCCGCGATCGAGAATATCGGAAGCCAGTTCGGGAGGCGTCATCTCGAGAGTCTGACGAACCGCCTCTACCACGATGTCGAGCGTTTCGGAAAGCGCCTCGCGTACCTGCACTGACGAGATGTTCAGGTTTTTCGGCACCCCGGCCACGAGGTCGCGACCCTTGACCTCCATGGAAAGCTCTTTATCCAGCGGGTAAGCCGAACCGATCTTGATCTTGATATCCTCCGCCGTCAGCTCACCTATAAGCAGGTTATAGTTCTTCTTGAGATAGTTGATGATTGCGTCGTTGAACTCGTCGCCGCCCACCCGAATCGACGTATCGTGGACTATCCCGTTAAGGGCGATGACCGCGACTTCCGAGGTTCCGCCGCCGATGTCAACGATCATGATGCCGGTGGGCTGGTCCACCGCCAGGCCGACGCCGATCGCCGCCGCCATAGGCTCCTGCAGCAGGTACACCTCGCGCGCCCCGGCGTTTTCTGCGGAATCGCGCACGGCCCGCTTCTCTACTTCCGTGATCCCGGACGGTACCGATATCACGACACGCGGCTTCATCAGGTATTTGTGCTTGACCACGCGACGAATGAAGTCTGCGATCAGACGTTCGGACATCTCGAAATCGGCAATCACGCCGTCCCTGAGGGGCCGGATCGCCTCGATCCCGCCCGGCGTGCGACCCGTCATCTCCTTTGCGGCCGAACCGATGGCCAGGATTTTGCCGGAGCTTTTTTCAATAGCCACAACGGATGGCTCATTGAGCACGATTCCCTGTTTCCGGACGTATACAAGTGTGTTGGCAGTACCAAGATCGATGCCAATGTCGTTCGAGAGCATATCAAAGAAGCCCAAGGTAAATCCCTTTACTGTACTGTCCTATTCCTTATCAGGCCGCGTGCGAGGCGCGACCCGTGTCCAATATTCTCTATATCGAATGAAGGACCGTATAAGTTTAGCGGTTACGCGCCTCCGGGGCAACAAAAAAGGTAACACCGCGCTCTCTGGGCGGTCAACCCGGGGTCACGATGGCCGCCCCGGCGGTATTCGGCGGCCCGTGGCGCCAAGCGGCACGTCTATTCCCCCATACGCAGCACGGCAGGACCGGTCGGGTTCTGCCGTGCTGCCATCTCAACGATTCCGCTGCAGCTTCACGCCGCGCGTCGTCACTTCTTCTGCTGGGCGGCCACCACTGCGATTGCCGCCATGTCGACGATCTCGTTGACGTCCAGGGTGCGGTGCAACACGTGCACCGGCTTGGAAAGGCCCATCAGGATCGGGCCGATTGCCTGAAGCCCACCCATGCGAAGCGCCAGCTTGTACGCTATGTTGCCCGAGTTGAGGTCCGGGAAGATAAGGACATTGGCCGCTTCTGTCAGCTTGGAGAACGGGTAGTGCCGCTGCATATACTCCGGCATCAGGGCCGTATCGGCCTGCATCTCACCCTCGACGACCAGGTCCGGCTGCCTCTTTTTCACGATCTCGGTCGCCTTCGCCACCTTGATCGACTCGGGGTACTTGGCCGAACCGAAATTGCTGAACGAGAGCATGGCTATGCGCGGCTCCATGTTGAACCCGCGGGCCACCCGCGCCGAGCAGATCGCGATTTCGGCCAGTTCCTCGGGAGTCGGGTCGATATTCACGGTGGTGTCGGCGAACAGGTAGAGCTTGTCCCTCTGCACCATCGCGAACAGCCCGGAAACCCGGGTCACGCCCTCCTGCAGGTCGATAATCTCCAGCGCCGGGCGAACCGTGGCCGCGTAATCCGAAGTCACGCCCGAAAGCACGGCGTCGCAGTCCCCCATCTCCAGCATCATTATGCCGAAATAGGTGCGGTCGCGCATCTTCCAGGTCGCCTGGTCAAGCGTGACCCCCCTGCGGCAACGCTTCTCGTAGTACTTCTGCGCGTACTCCTGCCGCTTGGGTGACGTGACCGGATCGACAACCTTGATGCCGTCCAGTTCGATCTCGTGCTCCTTCGCCGCCCGCTGCACCTCTTCCAGGTTGCCGAGCACTATCGGCTGGCCGATCCCATGCTCCAGGACGACGTGCGCGGCTCGCAGGATGCGGCTCGAGTTGCCCTCCGGGAAGACGATCGTTCGCGGTTCCTTCTTTGCCTTGTCGGCGATGACGTTCATGAAAACCCGGCCCTTGCCGATCCGTGTCTCCAGCTGCTGCCGGTACTCTTCGATGTCGACAGGACGCTGCGCCACGCCCGTCTCCATGGCTGCCTGCGCCACCGCCGAGGCCTCCCAGATAAGGACACGGTGGTCAAACGGCTTGGGAATGATGTAATCCCGGCCGAACCTGAAGTGCTCTCCGCCGTAAGCCTTGGCGACCTCTTCGGGCACGTCCTGCTTGGCCAGGCTTGACAGAGCCCTGGCCGCAGCAATCTTCATCTCCTCGTTGATCGCGGTGGCGTGCACGTCCAGCGCCCCGCGGAAAATAAACGGGAACCCCAGCACGTTGTTGACCTGATTGGGATAATCCGAACGGCCGGTAGCCATAATAACGTCGGATCGCGCCTCCACGGCGTCGGGATACGTTATCTCCGGGTCGGGATTGGCCATGGCGAAGATAACCGGATCCTTGGCCATGGTCTTGACCATCTGTTTCGAAACCACGTCCTTGGTCGAAACACCGACAAACACGTCGGCGTCCACCAGGGCGTCCGCCAGCGTGCGCAGATCCGTCTTGCGAACGAACTCCGTCTTGTACTTGTTGTACTCATCGCCGCGCCCTTCGTACATCACGCCCTTGGAATCAACCATGACGAGATTCTCATGCTTGACCCCGAGAGCGCAGTACAGCTTGGCGCACGCGATCCCGGCCGCCCCAGCACCCGAGAACACCACCCGCACCTTGCTCATTTCCTTCCCGACCAGCTCCATGGCGTTCATGAGAGCCGCACCCGAAATGATCGCCGTGCCGTGCTGGTCATCATGGAAGACCGGAATCTTCATTGTCCGCTTCAGCGTTTCTTCGATATAGAAACACTCCGGCGCCTTGATGTCCTCCAGGTTGATCCCGCCGAACGTGGGCTCCAAAAGCTGGGAGCACCTGATAACCTCGTCGGGATCCAGGGTGTCCAACTCGATGTCGAACACGTCGATATCGGCAAAGCGCTTGAACAACACCCCCTTGCCCTCCATCACCGGCTTGCCCGCAGCGGCTCCGATATTGCCCAGTCCGAGCACCGCCGTCCCGTTGCTGATCACCGCCACAAGGTTGCCCTTGGCCGTGTACTTGTAGATCTCAGCCGGGTTCTTCTGTATCTCCAGGCAGGGCACGGCTACGCCGGGGGTGTACGCCAGGGAAAGGTCAAGCTGGGTAACACAAGGCTTGGTGGGACATACTTCCACCTTGCCCGGCTTCCCCACCGAGTGATAATCGAGGGCTTGTTGCTTGGTATACATAGCTTCACGCTCCTAATAAACGCGCTCCCAATTGGTTATTTTTTTCACAAAGTCAATATATGCTCTGGCTCCCGCTCGTCAAGCGGTTCGCGCAATACGGCACAGAATATACCTACTTATCTACCGTTTACCTAACCGGGCTCGGCTGCCCCGCCCCCGGCCGGGCCCACCGGGAGCTAACCCGCCAGTACGTTTGTACTTGACAATCTCCCGGAAAGTAGTTTACTGGTATACAGGCCCCGTGCCGGGGCAGCAGTGTTTGATGATGTTTTCCGTAGAGAGGTTAGAATCGTTACCCTGCTTCTACCTCTGACAGAAGCATTGTTGGACGTGGATTAACAGTTTTCGGAGGTAGAAGTGGCAGGTAACAGACTGTACGTAGGTAACCTCAGCTATTCCGTCACCAGTGAGCAGTTGACCGAACTGTTCGCCAATTACGGTCAGGTCCGCGACGTCAACATTATCGAGGGCAAAGGCTTCGGCTTTGTCGAAATGTCCGACGCCGGCGAGGCCACCAAGGCGAAAGAGGAACTCAACGGGTCCGTGTTCACCGGGCGCACCATCAAGGTCGACGAGGCGCGGCCGCCGAAGGACAAGGCGGATCGGGGTTATCAAAGGTACTAGTACCGAGAAGCTTCGATATGAGCTTGCCGGAGGCGGGACCCCCCTGGGGTTCCGCCTCCTCTGTTTTATCTGCCGACCGTTGACATAACCGACCTGGACGTTACAGCCGGAGAAGAGCGTTCACACAAGCTGCACGTGCAGCATCAGCGCACCCGCCGCACGACACAACGAATGTACTAACACATCCCCACACACGGCAGTTGAACGTTCACTGACAGTTTCTGACAGTCGCAAGAAAAATGTGATTCCATATCGATTTCCCGTTTGACGGACAAGTGTCGTCCTGCGTCTTTCTGGGTGGGCACCACGTATTCTCACCGGGGCTGTTTTCGTTATGAGACTGAAGACTTCCAAATTCGTCGCGGTAATCGTGCCGGCCCTGGTGGGTGGCTGGGCCGGCTGTGGCGACGACAGGCCTGCAGCTCCGACCACGCCGCCTAAAGACTACATCGTGTACATGTGGGATCGGGCCTCACACTACTTGGCTTACCACGCGGCCACAGGAAGACTGGACACGTTGCCACCTGAGGCACTACATCCGTCGGACCTCGATGTCGCGGCTGACGGCAAGCGGCTGTACATAAGACGGAGCGATACGGTGACCATTCTGGATGCCTCCGACTACTCCGTCCTTGGCGAACTGCCGTACCCAGGCAGGGGGCCCGTGACGGTTTCACCCGACAATCAGCACCTGGTCATTTCCACAGGCGACCTTTACCTCCTGCGAACCAGCGACTACGCGGTCGTTTATCACGATACCGATGCGGTCACCACGGGATGCTTCAGCGCCGACGGGGGACGCTTTTATGCAACGGGTGCGTACCAGGGCTGTCAGTATGTATACCGGTTGGATCTGACCACGCACGCAGTCACCCGGACATGCCTCCCTGATGGGTATCAGACATTCCAGATACTGGCCTCATTAGATGAGAAGTTTCTCTTTCTTTACCGGCGGATCATGCATGATATGTTCTGGTTTGATGTCTACGATGTCGCCGCTGACTCATTTGTCTTCCGCAAGATTCTCATACCGGGCTTTGGCAAGATGACGCTTGGACTGCAGGGCAGCTATGTCTACTTCTCGAGTCCCGGTCAACTCAATAGTGACAATGCCTGTTTTATGGCATTCTTTACATACGATATCACCAACCGGACCGTAGATTCGACCTATGCCGAGGGACGGTGTTTGGGTTACCGTATCGGTTTTGTCTGCCAGGAGTTGGTCATAACCCCAGACGGACGCTACCTGATTGGATTCAAGCACTTTTCCCCATTCGGTATGCTTTATGATCTCCAGGCCGATGCCGTCACGGCTTCCATTTGCCTGGACCTTGGAACCTGTGGCACGTATCTGACCTGCCAGACGTTTCCATAGTCATTTGCGTGGTCTCCGGGCACCGGTTCACGTGCACCGCCGACGCCGTACATAAAAAAAACGGCGGCCTTGCGGGCCGCCGTTTTAGCAGGCGTTTCTGCTGCTACTCTCTAACGTCTCACCTTCACGCGCCGTTGCTTTCGCCACGTCGGGCCCACTCCGCGCTTCTCCAGACACTCCAGCGCGGCGTCCCGCACAAACTTGTCGCCATCGTCCAGCAGCCGCTCCATGGTCTCGGTCGAACAGCTCCTGTGGTAACATACCAGCCGTCTCAGTTCCGGCATCTCGTGCTGCGATATCCTGTCCAGCGTCACGGCGCTGGAATGCCGGTTAAAGCAGAGCGCCACTTTCGGCGCCCAGTCATCAAGCCGCGCGCACCAGTCGAGAACGATCGGATCGGTGAATTCCGCGACGTCGTCGCAGTCGAAGTACCCGTCGTTGTACTTCGCCTCCAGGTCTTCGAAACTCAGAAAGTGCCACCGTTTGTTATTCGCCATCACGGCCTCCTTACGTCTTGCCGGGGATTTACGCCATTTCTGGTTTTATCGGTCTGTCGGCGCGGTTTCTTAACGCCGACAGCCGTCTCTCACGCCCAGACCCAGCCGGTTGCCGGCCAAGGGGATACGGACAGTCGTGTGGGCCGGGACCCATACCCGGAACGTGGTTCAGGAGTGCAATTGTACGCAGTTGAAGGCGGACAGCCCGGAAGGACCGTATCGGTCCCGGTTTACCACCATTGTACGCGCTGGATGCGCTGTCTCGGACCGCCGCGAATCTTGAAGATGGTCTTTAGAACCAGATAACCGAAAATAAAGCCGCCGACATGCGCCATCCACGCCACGCCGCCCCCGGTGGAGCTGTCCGCCAGCCACATGAGGATCTGGTAGAAAAACCACAGCCCCAGGACTACCCTGGCCGGAAACTGCCGGATAAAGATGAACACAAACAGAATAAGCACCGTAATCCGCGCCCTCGGGTGCAGCACCATGTAGGCACCCATGACCCCGGCGATCGCCCCCGAGGCCCCCACCAGCGGCACCGGTGAATTGGGGTTGAACAGCGTGTACAGCGCCACCGCCGCCAGCCCGGATATAACGTAGAAGAAGACGAATTTTACCGGGCCGAGATAATCCTCGATGTTGTTGCCAAAAATCCACAGGAAGAGCATGTTGCCGATCAGGTGTATCCAGCCCCCGTGAAGAAACATCGACGTCAGCGGCGTCACGTAGTACCACGTGGGCCCGATGTACTCCGTGCCGAAATTCAGGTAGTACAGCGGCGTGAAACCGAAATACGTCACGAAAACGGAATGCCCCTGCGCGCCCAGGGTCTGCGAGTAGAGAAAAATCGCCGTGTTGATGAATATCAGCCCGATGGTGAGATGCGGCGTCCGAGAGGTCGGCTGATCATCCCTGATCGGTATAAACACTGGTCTCCCCTATTCGGACGACTGCGAGCGGTTCTTCGGCACTCTGACGCGAAACATCAGACCTGCTTCCGACCTGTGGCCGGCCCGGTCGACCACGGAGATCGCGAGTCGATGTTCCCCTTCCGCCAGCGGCTTTACGGGCTGCGTTCTGCACAACTCCGCCTCGGGGTCATATTCGGGTATCATCCAGTCGCCGTCGATACGGATGTCGATACTCCGGTCGTCGGCGATGCCCGAGAGGCTGTCAACCAGCAGAAACTCGATCGTCGGATACTGCGATTCCACCGTTCTTCCTTCGATCAGGTTGAGAATTTCGATGCTGGGCGGTTTGACGTCGTACAGGACCGCAAACGTCCCGCCACCGAGTGAGGATGCCAGGACGGCGCTGTCCTCGATCCTGCTGTCTTCCAGCCATACCCAGCGGTTCTCCTCCTCATCCAGCCAGCACAGCCCGCTGAAATCGCCTTCCGGCCCCGTCCGTGAGAGATTGCACCGGACCTCGAAATCTTCCCGCGTGGGGAACGCAGGGGGAAAAACGGCGTAGAGATCGGAATTCGTTCGGTAACGGCTTTTCAACCAGATCGCTTGACTGGTCAGCCCGATGTACTGGGGAGTGAAAACGTTTTTCCGGCCAATATACACGCTGAGCACGGAATCGAACGTCACCGTCTGCTGTTCGTCGAAACCGACCGCGGCCAGCCACACGTCGACCGACAGCACAGGTCGCCACGTCGTGTCGTTTGACCAGACAAGGTCGATCCGGTCTACCATTCGGTACTCCGGCCTCGGGGGCACGAAGAAGCAGTGCTTTCTCATCGTGAAGAACCGTGTCGGGAACTCACGGCCCAGCAGGCTGTCCCGGTAGTAGAAAGCCAGGTGCGCCTCGCTTGACCGGCCGGAATTCGACGTCACCGTAACGATCAGGCCGTCCTCGACAATGGAGTAATCCATCTCAGCCTCCTTGCCCACTTTCTTGATGATGCCGTTGAACGGTTCGTCGGCAATGACGCAGCCGTAACGCGAGACGGCGTTCAGGCGGAGAGTCGCCGGGACAATAAACATGGCCGTCGCCTCCAGAAGCAAGCGGTCGTCCTCAAGCGGCACGATCCTGACGCTCGGCGTGGACGTCCAGCTGTCACCGGCATTCAATAGAACAAAAAGGGAATCGATCTGAAGATCCTTATAACCGTCCACGGGGGTGAAGTAGAAGTCCCACCGGTGCGTGCTGTCCGATCTCATCGTATCGAGCGTGAACAGGTCGGAAGCCGGCCCCCAGACAAACTCGAACGACAATTCGCTCGTGTTGCCGCAACAATCCTCGGCCGTGATTCGTCCGCGATGTCGACCGAACCGGAACGCCGGGTCCAGCCCCACCACCCCGTCATACCCGTTCAGTCCCCGGCTGCGCACAAATTCGTTCCCCGGCCGACGGTATAGCCGCCGTACCGATGCTTCATCCTGAATCGCCAGCGCGTAGTCATACTCGAGACCGACGGAAGTGCCCGTTTCGAAGTCGAGCGTGTCGAACACGGCCTCGAAAACAGGGTTATCGTCGACGTAGGCCGTCAGCCGATAGATCGCCTGGCGCATGCCGCCGTCACGCATCAGGTCAAAACCGTCGACCAGCAGTCCGAAAGGCCGATTGAAGTACAGGACCGAGTCGAGGCGGTACTCTCCCGGGTTGTCAGCCGGCCGCACGTCGACTATGACCCTCCGACTGCCGTCGGAAAACAGCGACTCCTGATCAGCCATGGCAAAGCCGATTCGCGACAGCACCGGGCGCAGCTTGTCCTGAACGTCGTGCCCGTGAACCAGCGGGTTGAGCGGGTAATTGTCGCCGGTCCGCTTCTCGAAATGCAGGTGCGGCGCTCCAACCCCGGTCTGTCCGGTCAAGCCCAGCTCCTGACCTTTCGCCACGCGAATGGAATCCTCCGGGAAATACAGGTCCACGTAGTACCGTTCAGCAGCGACCTGGGCCAGCTTTACCGGGCGGTCGATCGCTTTGGCGAACGTGCTCAGATGGCCGAAGACATAGATATGGCCGTCGTCCCCCATGATGTACAGGCCCTTGCCGTAACCGGTATACGACGTTTTGACGCGCCAGACGTAACCGTCAAGCGGTGAAAAGAATCGTCGCCCGATACGGCCGCTCGTGCGGATGTCAACACCGGCATGGAAACGGCCCTCCCGAAAATCGCCGAAACCCGACGACAGATCGGCCTTCTGCCTGAGCGGCCACGCCGATTGCTGGGCATAACCGGTTGCCATGCAGTACATTACAAACACTAACAATGAGGCGGAAAAGGTCGATATCTTTCTCATAGAAACACCGCCGGTGTCGGCACAAACATTGTACCGAAGTTATGCTGGTTTATGTCCGAAAAACAGGCTTTTTTGCGCAAATTCGGTAGCAACGGGTATTGCCTGGCACGGGCTTTTTGTTATATTTGACAGCTATCTGAAGACCGAAACAACAGTTGAGTCATGATGACACACAGCCTCGAAAGCACATGTCAGGAGCGATGACGAATGTTTGATGCCCTTCGCAAGATGATCCTGCCTATTATCATTATCGTACTCGTGTTCTTTGTCGCCATGATCGTTCTCCAGTGGGGGCTCGACATCACCGGCCAGCGGCAATTCCAGACCGCCAGGTACGCCGGTCTTATCAACGGCGAGAAAGTAACCTGGGACGCCTTCCAGTCCGTCTACAGCAACCTGTACCAGGAAGCCAGCCGGGAAACCGAGGACGAACTGTCCGAAGAAAAGATCATTGAGCTCGAGAAATCAGCCTGGCAGCAGGTACTGCAGGATCGCCTGCTGCTACAGGAAGCAGCTAAATACAACATTGCCGTCACCGAGGACGACGTGTACCTGTTTCTGCGCCTTTCTCCGCCGCCGTATCTGCGTCAGTATCCGCGCTTTCTCACCGAGGACCAGTTCGACTACCAGAAATACGTCAACGCCATGGCCGATCCGCAGTGGGCGCCGTTCTGGTCGTCCATGGAACCGCAGGTGCGCCTTGATCTGAGAAAACTGAAGATGCAGCAACGCATTATCGAGGCTGCCAACATCACCGAAAACGAAATCAGGCAGGCTTTCCTGGACACCGAGGAAAAGATCAAAATCAGGATGATCAACGTCAGCTACGTCCGATTTACACAACCCGCACCCACCCTGACCGACGAAGCCCTGCTGGCCTACTACGAGGAACACAAGCAGGACTATGTCCTGGACGAACGCGCCGTGCTGGACATCGTCATGGCGGAGAAACGGCCGACTGCGGCCGACTGGGAGATCTCACACGGCCGGGCTCAGGAGTTCTACGACTCCGTCATGGCCGGCGCTGACTTCGCCGAGCTGGCGAGAAGGTACTCGGAGGATGCCGGTTCCGCCCCCAACGGCGGCGACCTCGGCTGGTTTGAACCGGGCCGGATGGTAGGCGCCTTCGATTCCGTCGCCTTCAGCCTGCAGGACGGTGACCTGTCCGAACCGTTCGCCACGCGGTTTGGATGGCACGTCGTCCTGCACCACGGGTATCGACAGGACAATAAGATTCTTCCCGGCAAGACTGAGCCGGAGAAGGTCACGTCGGCCCACGTCTCGCATATCCTGATCGAGACCAAACCGTCCCAGTCAACCCTGGATGCCGCTTACCGGCAGGTAGCCGATTTCCAAAGCGTGGCCACGGCCTCCGGATTTGACGAAGCCGCCCGCGATACCAGCGTGAAGGTGCTCACGACCAGCCCCTTCTACCGAAACCGCTCGATTCAGCACATCGGCATGTCCCCCGAGGCAAACGGGTTCGCGTTCGAGAGTGAGGCAGGCGCCGTCTCAGACATCTTTGAGAACGAAGCGGCGTATTTCGTCTTACGAGCCGCGCGCAGGATTCCCAAGGGCCCCGGCGAGTACGATGAAGTCAAGATCCGAGTGCGCCAGGATCTGAGCCGCATGACCATCGCCGGGCTCAGCCACGATTCAGCCGCAGTAATCTACGCCGACCTCCAGCAGGGAACCGATTTTGAACAGGCGGCAAGAAGACACGATGAGGAGGTAGACACACCGGAGCCGTTCGCGCGGAACGACTTCGTCACTGGCCTGGGACGTGATCCCAAGGCCATCGGGGCCGCCTTCTCCCTGACCGCTCCCGGGCAGATTTCCCCTCCCGTTGACCATGGCAGCGGCACGGTGGTTTTCTCTCTGATCGAACGAACCCCGGCCGACCTGAGCGTCTTTAACGAAATACGGGACTCCATTTTCACGGAGCTCCTTCAGTCGAAACAGCAGGCGCTTTACGGCCGCTGGTTTAACGACCTCGTTAACAACGCTGAAATCGAGAACAACGTGGAACGCCAGCGCCAACTGGCCGGGACCGCTGCCCAGTAGCCTCCGAACGTACGAACGCGCTCAGACTCCCGCTCCGGCGGGAGTTTTTCGTAGCGCCGCGCCGGCCCGTGCCGCCCTTCCAACCCCGCGTCCGGCCTGGCCCTCAGCCGTCCGGACCGCTCGGCGGAACCCTCGATGATATGGCCTTTCGCTCCTGCCGCGCCCGGAGCTTGGTACGAAACTCACGCAGCTCGGCGAGATCGAGCGTCACGCTCAGGATACGTCTTTCCGTCTCGGCCGCGAAGTCAGTGCCGGTGATTATTCCCCACGGCGCGGCGATCAGCGAGCGCCCCTGCAACGGCGTCTCGAAGATGGCCCCGACACCGCACACCTTGACAACATAAGCCCCGGCCGACACGGCGCCACAGACAAAGTACTTCCAATCCCGGAACACTTTCCTGGACCGAGAATCGGCCGGACGAAAGGGCGACGTCGTGGGAACAAAAACAAGGTCGACGTTTTCCCGGCCCAGTTCCGAATACAGCGCGGGGTTAAAAACGTCGCCGCAGATCAGCACGCCGATTCTCACCCCCTCGACATCCACCACCAGCTTCTCGGATCCGGCGGCGATTCCCTTCCTTACCTCTCCCGGCACCGGGAACCGCTTGCGGTAACGGCCGATCACCAGACCGCGGTTGAAAACGAAACAACTGTTGTACAGTCGATCATCTTCTGCTTCGACCACCGTACCGCCGACCAGGCAGGTCGACAATTGGTCGGACAGCGTTTCCATATCCTGCAGGAACTCGGTTTTGCGCAGGGCCGCCCGGTGGTAGTCCCTCACGCTCTCGTCAAGCAGATAGTATTCGGGCAGGCACACGAAGTCCGGGCGCTGCTTGAAAATGTAGATCTTCTCTTCAAGTGTGAGAGATTGACCCATACGGGCCTGTGCCGCCACGATCTTTACCAGCATACACCGTCATCCTGATGGATAGAGAGTCCTGTCACTTGATACGTAGCCGGCGCGAAACTGTTCGGAAAAACGGGGCGCCGTCCCGAAGCGCATTCCGGGACCGCCCCCCGGGGCCCGGGCCGGTGACGCCATAGCCGCAGCCACGGCAGAACACTCGGAACCGGATCAGCAGTTGGTGTAGTTGGGTCCCTCGCCTCCCTGCGGCGTAACCCATCGAATAACCTGATACGGATCGGCGATATCGCACGTCTTGCAGTGCACGCAGTTGGAGGGAGTCAGTTGCAGCTTCAGCCTGCCCTCCCGAGCCTCGTCGTCCACCATCTCGTAGACCTGTGAGGGGCAGAAGTGCTGGCACGGGTTGCCGTACTCCTCGCTGCAACGGTCACTGCATATATCCGGATCGGAAATGACCAGGTGCGAGGGCTGGTGCTCCTCGTGCTTGGTGCCCGACTTGTACACGTCGGTTACTTTATCGAACAGGTAGGCGTTGTCAAACTTCACTTGCGTTTTCTGCGGCTCCCGCCCGAACCGTCTCCCGTACATGCCGATTTTGAGCATGTGCTCGTAGTCGTGCCGGTTGACGCGTCGATTGAACAGCCCACGGCCGCCGCTGAACATCTGCATCCCGGTGTGGAACATGCCGGCCCACAGGCCGCCCTTGAACCCGGCATGGAAATTCCTGCTGCGGAACAGTTCCTTCCTTGCCCAGCTCCCTTCGAACCGTTCGGCATACGTCTTGAGAGTCGCCGACGAAAAGTCCTTTGCCCTGACGGCGTCAAGGAGCGTCTCGGCCGCCATGATGCCGGCCTTGATGGCGATATGCACGCCCTTGAGCTTACTTGCGTCGAGCATCCCCGCCGAATCACCGCACAGCAGAAGACCATCGTGGTAAACCCTGGGGATTGAATAGTACCCGGCAACAGGTACCGTCTTGGCCCCGTAGTGCAGCATCCGGCCGCCACCGAGAATTCCGCGCAATAACGGGTGCGTTTTGTAACGCTGGAACTTCATATGCGGATCGTTGGTCGAATCGGGAGAATCCAGGGCCACGGCATATCCGACGGACACCATAGTGTCCGACATCCCGTACACCCATCCGCCGCCGTACTCATGGCCGGGCTGCGGCCAGCCGATGGTGTGGATTACCCGGCCCGCCTTGATACGTCCGGGCGGCACCTCCCAGACTTCCTTGACCCCGGTCAGATACGATTGCGGCAGCGAATCTGCCGTCAACTCCGGGATCTTCTCGCACGCATACCTGGCCAGAGACCCGCGCACTCCCTCACAGAGCACGGTCACTTTCGCCTTGATCAGCGAGCCGGGTTCGAAGTTCGACTTCGGCGTACCGTCCTTGTCAAGGCCCAGGTCCGCCGTCTGCACGCCGGTAACGCGGCCGTCCTCCACCAGGAGATCATAGGCCGAGAGACCGGTGAAAATGTCGATGCCCAGTTCTTCAACCTGCTGGGCCATCCAACCGGTCAGCTTGTTCAAGGATATAACGTACTTGCCCGTGTTCTTCAGGGCTGGAGGCAGGAAGGGTGATTTGAAACCGCGTTTTTCCGTCAGGAGATAGAAGGCATCGCCGCTTACTTCCGCCTCAAGGGGAGCGCCTCTCTCTTTGAAGTCGGGTATGAGCTCCGCCAGCCCGCGGGGATCCATCACGGCCCCGGACAGCGAATGCGCTCCAACGTAGGAGCCTTTCTCCACCACCATGATTTCCGGCGTTTCAATGCTGTCGTCAGCGGCTACCAACTGGGCCAGCCTGTAGGCCGTCGACAGTCCCGCCGGTCCGGCTCCGACGATAAGGATATCGGTCTCGAGAACTTCGCGTTCCACATCCATGCCAGTTACCTCCCGGTTGCTTTAACCGCAAATATAGGTAACCCCGGCGGAATTGCAAAGTCCTCAGGGACGTGTAAGGTGGTTATTTAGCGGTACTGAACTGTTCAACGCGCGCGTTGCGATTGCGGCGCCGCGGCACATCGACATTCCGGTCACCATTCTGGTTAATCCGGAACATTTCGGATATCTTTCTCCGGTCGTACCCCACCGTCATCAGGCGACCGCTCCTGACAATGGGTCTCCGAAGCAACGTATGGTCTTTCGCGATCAGATCGAGAAGCTCATCCCTGCCCGGGAGTTTCTTGTCCAGACCGTACTTGCTGTACGCCTCGGACATACGATTCAGAAAATGCGATATATCCCAGTAACCAAGCAGACCGTCTAACTCGTACACTGACAAAGGATTTTCCGCAATATCACGAACGTCCAACATGACGCCGGCGTCTTCTATGAACTTGCGGGCGTCATGGCACCGCTCGTCATCCCCATAGGTGAGGAACTGCGCTCGCTTAGGAGCCATACAACCTCCTGCTGACAGACCAAGATCCGCGCCGCTGAACGCGAACGCAGAGAATTACCAGGTATTAAGGTGATATCGATGATTATTCCCGCCCACGGGAACATCACGCTTGGAACACGCACTAGATCGAGTCTTCACAGCTAGTATCGTGAGCCAACATATAAACGTCTGAGCACTCAAATTGTCAACATAAAACTGCGCTCAAAGTTCCGGAGATCCGACCGAGTCCAAGTGATTGCCGGACGGGCTCGAACCGAGCCCCGGTCACTATTTAGGGTCTAACCTCCCGGAAGGTGCCGCCATCCTGTACGCTGTCGCCGGAGACCACCTCTTCGAGAGCGACTTTGCCAGGAACGTCCCCCGAATAATATATCGGAAAAAGCCGGCGGCATCTTAACAGTCTCTGCTTCCATAATGCCTACGCGCTCAGTTCGGAAAAGTTCCTGCTGTCTTCAGAGCCGGACCGCCACGCCCAGACCATCCCTGATGGGCAAAACAGTCGTAAAGAACCGGCCGTCCTGATACAGGCTTCGCGTGAACTCGACAATGGCCCGGCTGGCCTTGTCCGGGTTCGCAGCTAACACGCGTCCCGACCAGATCATATTGTCCGTTATGAACAGCCCTCCGCGGCGCAAAAGCCGAGCGGCCAGATCCAGCGTTTTCGGATAGTCCTCTTTGTTAATGTCGTTCAACAAAATATCATACTGCCCGCTGAGACGTCTGGCGATGTTGAGCGCGTTGCCGACCCTGAAATCGAAATGGCTCTGAAGGCCGGCCTGCTTGAAATAGCTGAAAGCCAGCCGCTTGTTTGCCGCGTCCAGATCGGTCAACGTGATCTCTCCCTTGCTCCTGGCGGCCAGCGAGAACCAGCAGGCCGAATACCCAAAACCGGAGCCCAGTTCCAGTATGCGACGCGCCTTGATCACCAATACCATCTGGTACAGGAAACGCCCGACCAGCGGGCCGACAATCGGAAACCCGTCCTCGGCCGCCCGCTGCTCCATCTCGCGCAACACCGGCGGGCGCTCCGGCGTTATCTCGGATAGGTATGCGTGGATTCTATCAAACATGCCTGCCGACTCCCAGCTGCTCACCGAGCAGCGACGCCAAGCGTCGCGACTACTGTCTCATTTGCGGGGCCGTTTTCCACCATCGCACTGTCGCCGGAACTCAACCGCTGTCATCTTCCATGCAACACTTCGGCTGGGCCTCCGGGATCAGACAATGAAGTGGCGGGTCGAAATCCCCTGAAGAACAATGCCCGTCTCCTGAACCGGTTCCTGGAACCGGACAAGACCGACATTGCTAAGATAACACATTCGGCGGGAAACTCAACACAATTCTGGCCTCAGGCCGGACTGCCCGACGGACCTGCAGACTGTCGTTACGGCCCGCCGATATCTCAATCGATCAGTCTTCATCCCCGGTCGGGCGTGCTTCCGCCCGCCCTCTGCGGCGCTCCTGTCGCACCACCTCGGCACTGCCGCCTGAAAGCCAGACCAGCTTATCAATGACCTCCCTGACAAGGAAATCCGGTGTCGATGCCCCCGCCGAAATACCGATCGTTTCCACGCTTTCATCGGCCGTAAACCATTCCCGGTCGATTTCCTCGGCCGACCCGATGAGGATTCCCCGGCCGCACAGGGCGCCGGCGATTGAGGCCAGCCGCTTGGAGTTGGCCGATGTCCTCGAACCTACGACGAAAATCATGTCCACGTTTGGCGCCAGATCGACAATCGCCGACTGCCGCTGGTGGGTGGCATTGCAGATCGTGTCAAAGACTTCAAGCTGCGGCCACTTCCGTCTGGCCAGCCTCTGGAATTCCATGGCCTCATCCATGTTCGAGGTCGATTGAATGGTCAGCGCCAGCTTCCGGTCGGGCCACGCGGGCATCGAGTCCAATTGTCCGGCGTCAGACAGCACCACAATCCGGTCCGGGGCGTGCCCTACTACCCCCTTGGTTTCATCGTGGTTGGGATCCCCGAAGTGGATGATATAGTACCCGTTGGCCACCACTTGCTTGATAATATCGTAGATCCGGGAGACCAGCGGGCAGGTGGCGTCGACGACTGTCAATCCGCTTCCCCGGGCCTGACCGATCACCGCCGGTGCGGCGCCGTGCGCCGATATTATCAGCGTGCCGTCTTCCACGTCGTCTACACAGAACACCTGACCAACGCCCTCATCGCGAAACCGCTCCACGACCGCTTCGTTGTGCACGATCTCGTTCAGGATCGTGACGCGCCCGTCCGCGTCACGCGCCGTATCCTCGGCAACGGTTATGGCCCGCTTCACGCCCATGCAAAACCCGTAACTGCGAGCCAGTATGATCTTTTTTATCATCTTGCCTTCCGGTCTCGATTTGTGATACCCGGAGTATCACGCGGTCGACCCGCATGGTCGACCATGTTACTGCCTAAGCTATACGTCCGGACGGCCGGTATCCGACAGGAACTTCGTGAGAAAATACCGCAGCAGGTTGGCGCTGCCGTCCAGTTCGGCGTGAAATGACGCCGCCAGTATGTTGCTGCTCCGCACCAGCACGGGCGAGTCGCGATACACCGACAGGGTCTGCACCGAGGGCCCGGTGCGCGTAACTTTCGGCGCTCGAATAAACGCCGCCCGGACCGGTTCGGGACCGTCACTCAGGGCCATGCTCAACGTTTCTTCAAAAGAGAACACCTGCCGGCCGTACCCGTTGCGGACTACATCGATATCGATCAGCCCCAGCGGCTTGATTCCGGCCCGGTTGTCTTCGATGCCCCCGGCCAGCAGGATCATGCCCGCGCAGGTACCGTAAATCGGCCGCGTACGCGCGAAAGCCGTAAGCGGTTGCCGCAGGCCGAACCGGTCGATCAGCACCTCCATTGTAGTGGACTCGCCGCCGGGAAGTATCAGCGCGTCAAGCCCCTCGAGGTCAGCCGGGAGCCTGACCAACCGGCCGGGCGCTCCCAACCCCTGGAGCTGCCGCAGGTGAAGGCCGTAATCCCCCTGTAGAGCCAGTACGCCCACCTGTAGTTGATCGAATCTTTCCATCATCTTAGTTAAACACGCCCACGCACGGCCGGTGCCGGAATATAGTTACAGTACGGCATGGATGAAAGTTCTGAGCGGTCAGAATAGTGACCGAGCCAACGGCATCTCGTCGTAGGTCCGGCCGTTAAGCCGACGCCCGGTACGGCGCCGGTTCACACCGCCCCACTGCTTGAAGAAGAAAGCGGCCCCCTGTTCCCGACACTGGTGCTGGATATCGAGAACCCATTCTTTCTCCATGGGTCTGGCTCCCGGGCCGGATTCACCGCCCACAATCACCCAGTCGATGCCGGTAAGATCAAGTCGCACAAGAGGCCCAAGCAGCGGTTCGAGTGAAAGATACTTGATCGCCGCCGGTGTCTTCCGAAGGTCGTCAATACGATACTGATACCGCTCATGCTCGACCGTAACGCCCATCCAGACGTTTGAAGGCCACGGCAGCCGCGCGTGGAGCCGGACAAGCTGTCGGGAACGCTTGGTCAGCACCTGGAATATGTGCTGCGAAGCCCGCGCCATCACGTCGAACGTCCGGGCCTGGAATTCAAAGGGGATTTGTTCGTGGAACAGGTCGCTCATCGAGTTGACGAATATCACCTGCGGCTTCTTCCAGCCCAGCGGCACCTCGAGTACATCGGGGTGGAGCGTCACCTTGAACCCGTCCCGGTATTTATGCACTCCCATGGCTTGCAGCCGCCTGGCCATTCGCGCCGCATAACAGTGCTGGCACCCGGCGCTTACCGCGCTACAGCCGGTGACCGGGTTCCAGGTCGAATGGGTCCACTCAATCGCTGACTTCTTCACTGCGCTGTGATCTCAAGATATTCTGATCCATAGCTCATCTGCGAATGTGCCTTTTCGCCGACGGCGCGCAGGCGGCACGCGAACGTGGAGTCGCCCGTCCTTCTCGAGTTCGCTCAACGCAGACTTGATATTCTGTGACGTATAAAGATACTGCTTCTTATCACAGCTGTCTATCACATCTCTGACCCTCAGCCACCTGCCGCCAAACTCTTTCCGTAGCAAGTCCTTGAGCTCTGCCATGGGGCCGTCTATGCCAAAGCTCAGTTGCTTCGCACAACCCTCGTAACCCTCGATATAGACATAGGAAACCCTGCCACCGTACCAAGGGATGCCCTCGTCAGTTTTGCTAGAGTGCTTTGCCATCACATACTTCATGATGCTGAAACCTAGTGGGTGCTTAGTGAGAAAAACCAAGTGATGACTAATTCGCCTAGTCCTCTTGAAGTTGAATTGCATCGGCAGCACATATCGAGCCCCAGCTTCTCTGGCTGTCTCTGCAAAGGCATCAAGGATGCAGTGTTCGCGATCACGTGCTCTGGCGGCAGATTGACCCAATAGCCGCTTGTACCGCGCCTCCCCGAATAATCTCACAAAGTCTGGCCTGCAATCAGGTCTGTCCATGTTGCGATTTATGCCACTTGTATGGAAAAACACCAAGCATTCGCAAGCAAAGTCCTTAACCACTGACTCTATTAACTGCATCGACACACCTTTGTAACCATATGGATCAATAAAACAGAACGTAGGGGGCTTTTTCTTAGTCCCCAAGACCCGAGCCAGCGGCTCGTCAACCTCACGCTGAAGTACAATGGGCGCATTTCTAAACTTAACATTGAAATTCTCGTCATCAATCAGTTTTCGGAGATGACTGCAATTCAGCGGCTTGACATCGTTGAATATGGCCAACAGCTTATCTCTTAAGAACGGGAGTTCCGCGGCACGGCGAAGAACCATTAGGGGCGTGGAGATTTCGCCGGTCCAGTACTGCCCCCGACCAGCATATAGGTCCAAATAGACAAGCTTTTCGCTACTCTGGTTAAGTACGCCAGCCCATGCAACGAAGTAAGCCGTGACAATCTCGCTTTTTACCCGTGAATGGGGCGGCCGCGGTTTCCGCCAGTATCTTGCCGATTCAGCCAATACGACCCCCTATGCCCGCAATTCTATACTACACTATAATCAACGCTTGTCTGCCTGACAACACATTATAACACGTACCCAATGATGACCCCTACTTCCGTTACGCGTCTGCTCAGGCGAAGTAGCGGAGTTTGCGAGCGAAGCACTCAAACAAAAAAGACAGGCCGTCTCCGGCCTGTCGTCAACTGATCGTTATGCAGACTGTTTGTCACCGCGTCTGCAACTGCTGCCCTTCCGGGATTGAATCAGCGGCGATCCCTTTCATCGGTTCGCCCAGTCCGTGCGAGCTTTGAGCAATGATCTCGTAGTTCTCCCAGTGGGCGGTGGCACTGACAATGGCCCTGGCCCTCTTCTCGGGATTGGATGATTTGAAAATCCCCGACCCGACAAACACCGCCTCGGCTCCCAGGTGCATGCACAGCGCGGCATCGGCCGGAGTCGCGATCCCGCCGGCGGCGAAATTCGGCACCGGCAGCTTGCCGGTCTTGGCCACCACCCGTATCAGATCAAGCGGAACCCGGTGCTCTTTGGCCGCGCCGTAGAGCTCTTCGTTGGACATCACGGTCAGCGCCTTCATGGCGGAGTTGATTTCGCGCAGATGCTTCACTGCGTGCGACACATCCCCCGTGCCGGCCTCGCCCTTGGTGCGGATCATGGCGGCACCTTCGGCTAAACGCCTGAGCGCCTCTCCGAGGTTGCGGCAGCCGCAAACAAACGGTACCCGGAACGGCCATTTGTCGATGTGGTACTTGTTGTCAGCCGGCGTGAGAACTTCGGATTCATCGATAAAGTCTATCTCCAACACTTCGAGCGCGCGCGCTTCGATAAAGTGACCGATCCGGCATTTGGCCATCACCGGGATTGTCACCGCACGCTTGATCTTCTCGATCACTTCCAGGTCGGCCATGCGCGCGACACCGCCCTCGGCCCGGATATCCGCCGGTACGCGTTCGAGCGCCATCACCGCAGCGGCGCCGGCCTGGGCGGCAATCTCCGCCTGCTCGGAAGACGTGACATCCATGATGACACCTCCCTTGAGCATTTCGGCCAGCCCGACCTTCACCCGGTACTTTTCGTCCTGGAAATCTGTCATCTACCTGCTCCTTGTGACCCGTCCCATGTCTCGAGCGCGTTCGCCGCAAGCGGCACTGCCGCCGGAAACCAGTCGGCCACCCCGTGAAAGGGCTTACGGCCTCGCCCGGCTCACAGCCTTGCGCGCACGATGCGCCGTGGGACTTCCATCCAGCCGCAATATAACAGCACGGGAGTAATTATACAACCCCGCGCACGGGCCTGACCCCGACCCGGTCCGGCACATACCCACGACTCGCCGAAACACGACGCCAAGCCGCCGCGCTCCGGACCGTCTGACTGAACTGGTGGAGTCTCTGATCGAATTCCGGCCGGGCCGGCTACCCTCTCCGACCTGATTTCCGGGCGGGTTTCTGTCTGAGTCGGTACCTGCCGAAGTGTTGTTTGCTCAACGCCCGCTTGAACATCTGCTCCTGCGTGACCCAGAACTCCCGCATGTTGCAATCCTCGGCCCGGTCACACCCGCAGTTGGATCCTTCTTCCGTGCAGATGTTGATGTGCAGGGGACCTTCAATGGCTTCGATCACGTCCAGAAACGAAATCTCTTTGGGCATACGGGCCAGCCGGTAACCGCCTGTCACTCCCTGAAATGACAACAGGACGCCACTACGGGTCAGGTCCTTGAGGATTTTGGCAAGAAACTCGCGCGGGACTTTTTCAGCCTGAGCTACCGCGTTAATCGATCCCAACTTCCCCTTGGGTTGGTTGGAAAGATAGCGAATGGCTCTCAGGGCGTAGTCGGCTTTTCGTGACAACTGCATTGTACTTCCCTCGTATCCTCATCTCCTTGTGGTTGATCCATGGGCGAAAATGGAAATATCCACCCGGTCTTCCACTATGACAACGGATAATACCAATAAAGATGCCAATAGTCCACAAAAATCTCTCCCGCCGACCGCTTTTTCTGACATTGCCCCTCCCGATATGCCGGCAGACCAGCAATCCGATAAAATTACTCCTGTTTTCTCTCCACCTGACCGTCAGCCGGAAAAACCGAACCAAACGGCCACAATCTTGTTCCACCGTAACGTACCGTCAGACAGGCAAAATGACTTGATTTCCACGCCGGCGCCGGGTTACCTTACTCCCCGTTTTCGATGATCTGCCGAGGGGCGCGACCGATGCCGAAGATGTTGTTCCTTCCGACCGGGGCCGAAGTTGAGGTCGAGAGCGGCACCACCGTTCTTGACGCGGCGCTGGATAACAACGTACGAATAGACCACAATTGCGGGGGCAACTGCGCTTGCGCCACCTGCCATATCATCGTCGAAAAAGGCTACGAGACGCTTGATCCGCCGTCAGAGGACGAGGAAGACATGCTCGACGAGGCAGAGAATCTGACCGAGACCTCCCGCCTGGCCTGCCAGTGCCGCGTCACTCAGGATCTGGTTGTCAGAATACCCCCCAAACACGACCAGCCGGCCGAAAACGCCCCGTGAACCCGGCTCTCAGGCCCTGCAGGCTGCAAAACGGCGACCTTGGCCGGCGGTAACCACCGGCCCGCCGAAGATACCTCCGGATCTGCCGATACAATGGTAAACGGACCCGTCCGGGTAGAGGCAGAGGTATGCCCGCTCTTCAGAAAGACAACGGCTATTCGCTCATCGAACTTATTGCGGCTCTGATAATCATCGCCGTGATGGTCACGATAGCCCTGAAGTCGCTCGGTACGGTCACCGACACGGCACGCATGGAGCAGACCAGGAAGAGCCTCAGTGGGCTGGCCGACGCCGTCGTCGGCAATCCGGAGTTGTTATCCAACGGGGCACGGACCGATTACGGGTACGTCGGGGACGTGGGCGCGCTCCCCCCTGACCTGGACGCACTGGCGTCCAACCCGGGCAGTTACACCACGTGGAACGGCCCGTACATCCAACGCGATTTCACGTTGGGCGGCTCGGCCGACAACTTCAAAACCGACGCCTGGGGAAAACCATACAGCTACACCGGCCTGGCGATCATCTCGTCCGGCGGCGGCACCACCCTGACCCGGCAGCTCGCCAATTCGGTCGACGACCTGCTGTTTAACCGCGTGCTGTGTTCAATCACCGATCTCGATCACACCCCGCCGGGGAACGCATACCGGGATTCCATCCGATGCGTGCTCGTTTGTCCGGATGGCGCCGGCGCTCTCTCTTCCCGTATCCTGTCTGTGGACCCGGACGGTTCTGTTGCCTTCGACTCCGTGCCGATCGGCATCCACCCGCTGATCGTGGTGTTTACGCCGACCGCAGATACTCTGCGTCGGGACATCAGCCTTGCCCCGGGCCAGGATTATTTCGCGGAACTCGCGTACGGCGACAACTACTGGTAAGGTATGAACAAGCGCAGACACATCCTCTTCGTTTCTCCGGCAGCCAATGACCGGCCCGGCGGCAACGCGGGTTTCAGCCTGATCGAACTGCTGGCCGTAGTCATCATCGTAGGCCTCCTGGCCTCGGTGGCCATGCAGTCGCTCAACGTAGCCATTGAGGACGCCCGTCGGGCCAGGACCGAGCGTGAGATGGACGTGCTCGCGCGATCCATCGTCGGAGATCCCTCCATCATGCAAAGCGGCCGGCGCGCCGATTTCGGCTACGTCGGCGACGTTGGAGCCTTTCCCGCCGACCTGGACGCGCTTTACCGCAATTCCGGCGGCTTATCAACGTGGAAAGGACCCTACCTGCCCCCCGGACTCCTCGAAGACACCAGCGGGTTCCGGATCGACGAGTGGGGGCGACCCTACACCTACGGCGGCGGCATAACGATTGTCTCAACGGGAGGCAGCCGGGTAATCACTCTAAAGATAGCCGATGCCCAAAGTGATTACCTGCTCAACACCGTCAGGGGTGACATTCGTGATGCCAACGATTCGGTCCCCGGCAGCCAGTATGCCGATTCCGTGGACGTCGTCGTGACCGTTCCCGACGGTGCCGGCAGTGTCATCACCAAATTATGCCATCCCGATGCCACCGGAGCATTCATCCTCGATTCCCTTCCGGCCGGCAGGCACCCGCTAAGACTGATTTACCAGCCGGCCGCTGATACCCTGGCACGCCCATTGACCGTTCTGCCGCGACATCGGAACAAGCCGGTGCTGCAGTACCGCTTTGCGTCTGCTCACTTTTCATCAGGCGGCCCCGGAGGGGGCTGCGGCGGAAGCGGAGCCGACACGCTGCGGCCCAATACTTCCGGAAGCAGCACCGAATTGCTCCGGTCCGGCTGCGCCGCCAACTGGCAGTGTGTCGACGACGTGACAACCGACGGTGATGCCACAACCGTGCGCACCATCGGCAATTCATATCTCTCGGATACGTACAACGTCGACGATCCGGCCGACACCACCTGTACCATCACCGGGCTGACCGTGTATGCCCGCATGAGACGAAGCCGCCCTTCGTCCGCCTTTGCCCGGCTGGTCATACACACCGGCGGTGCCGACTACGCCGGTAACCAGACATCCGTGGCCCGGTTCTATACCGATTACAACTGGACATGGGCGAGCAACCCGGCCACCGGCGACACGTGGACGTGGGCTGACGTCCGCCAGGTCCAGTGCGGGATCAGAATGCGGTCGGTAAACTCCTCGGCGTTTGTCGCCTGCACGCAGGTCTGGCTGGTGGTTGAGTATGAATAGGCACAGCAGGTTAATCATGCGGCGACGGCACAATTCAACGATGACGTTCAGGGCCGGCCAACTCGGCTTCACGATGATAGACGTTGTCCTGGCGATCATAATCGTGGGCATTCTGCTCACGGTCGCGATGCGCGGCGGCCGGCGTATCACTGCGACGGCGCGTATGGAGGAAACGCGGCGGGAGATGGACGCCCTGGCGCGAGCCTCGGTAGGCAATCCCGAACTTAGCAACCACGGCGTGCGTTTCGACTTCGGCTACGTCGGCGACGTCGGCGCCCTGCCGCCGAATCTCCAGGCGCTTCTGGGCAACCCCGGGGGGTATACCACCTGGAAGGGACCTTACATCGAAACCCGATTTACCCAGGCAGCCGACGACTACCTGAAAGACGCCTGGGGCGTTCCGTACCAGTACAGCGGCGACGTTACCATTACTTCGGCGGGATCGGGAAGCAGCCTTGTTCGCCACCTGGCCGTGTCCACCGACGATCTTCTGCGCAACTGCATCAGCGGGGCGGTTACCGATCTCGACGGCACGCCGCCGGGACAGACGTACCGCGATTCCGTCACCGTCAGGATCACGCTGCCTGACGGTTCGGGCGGCACCGTGACGCGCTCTCAGACAACCGACGCCGGCGGATACTTTTCGTTCGACTCCGTGCCGATCGGCAACCATGAGGTAAGGATCATATGGGTACCCGGCGATGATACGCTCAGGCGGTTTGTCTCCGTGCCTCCCGGCGCCTCACCAACTGCCGAGTTCCGTCTGGCTGCCGACTTATGGTCCGCCGGCGCCGGCATCCTGCTGGTGCCGGGCTCCGATACCCTGTCCCCGCCGGGCTGTTCCAGGCTTCGATTTTGGGTCACCAATACGTCGACCACAGACATAGCCGTCGGTTACCTTCGGGTCACCTGGACCACGCAGACGGCGTATTACAGGAATGTAATCTGGAACACTCAGACCGTCCGTTCGGGCCCGCCCGCCCTCGGATCGGGAGATACCGCATCTTTCACCGGCGCACAGGTACTCCAGCCGGGAGACAGCATCCCGATTCGCATCGAGACGTTCCAAAGTCTTCCCGGCGGCGGGCCGCGGGTTGACATGAACGGTGAACAGTTTACCGTTGAGTTCTCCAACGGTTCGATTATCACTTTTACAGCGGACTACTGCCAGTGATGAGTACACGGCCTCGCCATAAGGGATTCACGTTGATCGAAATGGTGGTGATGATCGTCGTGCTGGGGATCATCGCCGTGGTCGCCACAAAGACACTGACCCAGTCCGTGCAAACCGCCCGGTACGAACACACGAAACGGGAACTGGACGAGCTGACCCACGCTATAGTCGGAAATCCGGGCGTCTTCACCGGAGGTGTCAGGACCGATTTCGGGTACGTCGGCGACGTCGGAGCCTTACCGCCGAATCTGGACGCGCTCGTGCAGAACCCCGGTCTGTACGCCACCTGGGAAGGCCCCTACATGTCACGCGGCATTGCCGGGGATGATTTCAAGAAGGACGGGTGGGGCAGCGAGTACGTGTTCGCCGGCACCCTGATCAGGTCGACCGGCTCCGGGGCGGACATCGACAGGGTCATTACCGGCTCCACCACTGAACTGCTCGCGAACACGGTCGAGGGCACGCTTGCCGATGCCGACCAGGGCCTGCCCGGCGAAATCTTCAGGGACTCATTGCTGATCAGATTGATTTACCCGGACGGTTCCGGGGGCCTGACAACGGCTGCGATCGTTCCCGACCCCCACGGTTACTTCCGGTTTACCGGCGTTCCCGTGGGGAACCACGGCCTGAGCATCATCTATATCCCCGACAGCGATACCGTCACCCTGGCCATCACCGTCTGTCCGGGCCGCGACGTGAAACTCGACGTCGTCTTCCCCGCCGACCTTTGGTGAACGAGAGGCCGAAGGTCGGCTACTCTCTGATGACCAGCTTGATACTGCGTTTCTTCAACTGGGGGAAAAAGAGAGACGGTTTTACGACGAGTTCCTGTGGTTTGACTCCGCGAGCGGTGATCTGACCGGCCGCCGCCATCCAGGCTATGATCGCCGCCGGAAAAGCCGTCGTGCGCATCATGGCCGTCAGACCCGTTTTCATATCCTGACGATCGACAATCTCATAGACGATGGTCGCAGCCGCATCGTCTCTTTCCCCTTCGACGACCACCCGCACCAGGACCATATCGAGGTCGCCGGATGAGAGGGTACGCTCCAGCACGGCTTTGAAGACCGCTCTTGGTTCCGCCGTCTGTCCGTCAACCTCGACCTTCCTCCGCGAACCCAGGCCGATTTCAAGCATCGGTCTGAACAACTGGCAGTGACCGGGGTAGCGGATAGTCTTGTAGTCCAGAGATCTGACCTTCCCCTCGTACGTGTCCGGGAGAGTGGACGTGCCTCCCGAAGTGAAGAACGCCTCCAGTTTGCCTATACCGTCGAACTCGAGCAGCTCCAGGCCGGTCATCGGATTCACTGTCTTCTTCTTTCCGTCCTCCAGGATCACGCACGGCTCCCAGTACTCGTTGATCAACCCTTCCGCAGAAAACACGATCTGGTAGTTCAGCGGAGGTCGGGGCGACTGCGGCAGACCCCCCACCCTGATTCTGATGGATTCGGTCCGGTCCAGTCTCGCGATTCCGTCCGCCACCATCACCGAAACCATTCCGGGCGCGAGACCGCAATCGGGGATCACAATGACACCTGCCTGCTCCGCCTCGCCGTCCATCTCCAACTGGCTGTGAACGACGTCGTTGTTGCCGCCGAGATCGACGAGATGGCAACCGGCCCGCACCGCTGCACGCGTCAAATCGACGTTGTGTTTGTAGGTCACGCAGGATACGGCCGCCGCGTAATCCCTCAGGACCTCCACTGCCCCTTCAATGTCACCGGCGTCGAGCCGGGCGGCCGTCGCCTTGCCGTCTCCGTATTGCTCCGCTACCTCGCGAGCCAAATCCGCATTGACGTCAAACACACCGACGCTCTGTACACCGTCGGCCCTGGCCAGGTCATACACCACCGCCCTGCCCATCAGCCCCGCTCCAATGACCGCTATTCTCATCGTCTTCTCCAAGTCCGTTCAAAACAATGAACGCTAATATAAGCGCCAATTCAAAACGAACAAGGCCATTCTCACTGATCCGGTGCCGAGCGCCGGGGCCACCGGCCGATAATGTCCGGGCCGTTTCTGCCGATATCAGGTGAAGGCAACGTGCGGCGACGTGACGTCACAGAAAGCAGGTTCTCTATGCCCGAAATGTCCCTGTCAAAGGCAAACCTCGGCGACGAACTCAAGGAAGAAATCGCGCTCTATCGGGTGCTGAAGCCGTACATCGCCCGCTGCCTGACCCTCAATCATGACATCAATAATCCCCTGGCCGGCATCATCGGGTACGTGGAATACATACTCATGGACGAGGACAAGATCAGCCCGGGGCATCAGCAGAGCTTACAGCAGATCATGAAATGCGCAGAGCGCATAAAGGCTCTGGTGGATGAGCTTCACGATGAGAAAATCGCCTTGAATGAGAAAGTCGATTTGAGTTCCGTACTTGACACCTACGGAAACGCGGCCGGGAAGTCAGATTAGCTGGTTAACCTTCCGCAGGACCCATTCGACGGCCAGCGCGCCGACGAAAACCGCAAGCAACCAGAGCTTTCCCCAGACCGTCACCTCCCCCTCTTCCCTCTCAATGATCGGCCCCGGATCTATGGCCGCCACAGCCCGGTTGAACTGCCCGTACGTATAGTAGTTACCCCCCGAGAGTCTCGCTACGGTCATCAGGCTGTTGGGATCTCCCCGCTGGTCGAATTCCTCGAGTGAGAAGGCTTCCACGAGAATCTCGCCGTTCTTGCGTTTGAGCAACTGTCCCCCCTTGTCGAATTCAGCCTCGTACTGATACTTGCCGGGCGGCACGCGGGTAAACTCGGCCACATGCCTGCCTTCTCCGATCTGGACCAAGTCGGCGCTGTACCGATCCGCCGGGCCGGGACCGACCAGACTTACGGTGCCGGTCACACCGGGAATGGGACGAAACCCCTGGTCAAAGGCAAAGCCCGCGAAACGGATTACCTCGCCCCGGTTGAAAACTTCCTTTTCCGGCGCGATCCGTATCGGATCGAAGTCCTCCGGCACCGTCAGCCAGCTTATCACGCCGTCCAGGAACCGTCGGTAGTAACTGTCATCCTCACCGAACCCGAGAGTGACAAACCCCCAGTGCCAGACTGGAAGGGCCGCCGATGCAATCAACTTACCGGGACCGAACCGCCGGTAACCGAGAATGGGCAGGTTCTCGGCGTCAAGTCCCGCCCCGGCCGCCCGCGCCAGCACCACGCTGTTCGGGTCGACGCGATCACAGCGGACGAGTGATTTGAAAGGTGGCACGCCCGCCCAGGCCTCACGGATGCCGCTGCGATCGTCCGCGAGGCGAATCGCCGGGTGAAACAGGTGACCCTCGGCCGGTTCTCCGTGAAAGTCCAGCCGCTGCAGTCTCTGCCGCGAACTCTGGGCAAACGGCAGCAGTTCGTTGAACCAATCGACGGGGCTTTTCGCCGCGTACTGTTCACCCATGATCACCCAGACGGCACCCCCCTTTTCCGCCAGGTACGATCTGATCACCCCCTGATGAGCGTCGAACGCCGATGGATCAGGGTCGTGCAGCACCACCAGGTCATAGCGGTTCAATTCCGTCTGGCGGGATGGGAAACGCCGCGACAGGTTGCCGGCCGACGGGTCGGTGACGGCCAGGTCGGCGTCGTACCTGTCCGATTGCAGCAGGTGACGGTGCAAAAACCCCACCTCGTAGTCGGGCCTGCCGGTCACCAGAAGGATCTTTAAACGACTTTTCAGGATTTTCACCGCGATCGTGCGTTCGTTGTTGCCCGTGCTTTCCTCGGTCTCCAGGGCCGGTATGCGCACACGCAGCAACTTCTGTCCGGGCTGTTCGGGAACGTATCCCAGTGTTACCAGGCCCAGTCCATCCTCCTGGGACAGGGCATACTGCGCCTCGTCAAGGACTTTCGTATCGTCCAGCACCTGTACCTGCAAAGCCTCGTTGTCGGCCCCGCGCCAGTCGAGGCCGACGCCGATCTCCGTTTTCCGGCCGACAAACATGACCGGGTTATAATCGACCGCAGTAAGGCCCACGTCAAAACTGCCGACGTCACCGGCCATGTTTACGGCGTACACGGGTACCGTAAGCCCGCGAGCCGCGTCCATCGGGCGGCGGCCGCTGTTGGACCTGCCGTCAGACAGGAGCAGCCACAGGTCAGACGGATCAACCAGTTCACGGCTGGCCAGTTCGTGAATGGCTTCACCCAGCGCCGTCTTGTCGCGGTTGATCCGGTCGGCCGAGGCCTCGACCGTCTCCCCGAAATACCACGTCCGCACGTCGGTGCGGTCCTGTAACTGTCGGAAACCCGGCGTGGATCGCAGCGAGTCCAGACGAAGCATTCGCGTCTTGCCGAGTTCTTCATGGTCCATGCTGCCGGATCGGTCCGTCAGGACGGCTACTCGCGGTTTCCGCTCGTATTCGCGCCGAAAGTGAATCACCGGTTCCAGAAGGGCCCCCATGAGCGCCAGCACGGCGACAGCGCGCACAATACCGAGAATAACCCGCAGGTACACGGGCAATGGCGGATTCGTTCGGAAATACAGAAGGAAGGACAAGGCCAGAAGAGTAACGAGGGCCAGGCCGACGGCCAGCGGACTGGCCGACAGAAAATCTACCGAGATATCCGTAAGGCCGAACATGTTGCTTCTTTATACCTCTAATGCATCGTCAGGGTCGGAACCGGGGGAAAGATTGAAGAACTTGATCCCGGAGGCGATCATCCGCTGACAGTCCGCTATGAGGTCCGCGCCACCGTGTACCGAACGAGATCGAGCAGCGAATCAGCGTATCTCGACTGCTCCAGCGGGGAGATGGACTCCAGCCCCTCCCGGCAGAGCTGGTCGGCCCGTTGATAAGCATAGTCAATGCCGCCGTTTTCGGTCACAAAATCATAAACGCGGTGAAACGAGTCTCCGTCCGCATCTTCGCGCAGATACCGGACAATCTCCCGCCGGCCGGCCTCGCCGACCTGCTTAAGCGAGTGGATCAACGGCATAGTCACCTTGCCGTTCAGCACGTCGTTGCCCGGCTCCTTGCCCGTCACCTGGGGGTCCCCAACGTAATCGAGGAGATCGTCAATGACCTGGAAGGCGGTACCGACTTTTTCCCCGAACCTTGCGAACCGCGCGCGATCGCGACCGCTTCGCTCGGTCAGAATGGGGCCTGTCTCACACGAAACCGCAAACAACGAGGCGGTTTTGTCGGCGATGATTTCGAGATACTCCTCCTCCGACAAAGAGTAATTGCCGGTTTCCTCAATCTGCCGAAGTTCCCCCAGCGAGACGCGCTCGGTGGCTACCGATATCGCCTTGACCAACTCACTGCAGTCCGTGCTCAGGATTATCCGGAAGGCCTTGGCGAACAGGTAATCGCCCAGAAGCACCGATATGAGATTGGCCCACTTGTGATTGATCGTCTCCTGGCCGCGTCTCATGTCTGACTCGTCGACGACGTCATCGTGCAGCAAAGTGGCCGTATGAATCAGCTCGATGGCCAGTGAGGCGTCAACTGAATAATCCGAATACGTATCTGCGGCCCGCGACGAGAGAAACAGGAACACCGGGCGGATCCGCTTGCCTTTTGTCTTCAGCAGGTGGCGGGCCAGGGAGGTTATCAGGGGGGAATCACCGCGAAGGTAGTCGTTTAGTTTGCGGTCAAACGTATCCAGGTCCGACTTAACGGGCTCGATATACGTGGCCAGATTGTCTTTGTGGAGCATTGTCATAACAGAACGCTCGCTCCCCACCCTGTAGGCCGTGAAATAAACAGATCAGAACCCCCTTGTCAACCGCTTTGATGCAAACGCCACTGTTCCAACTGAGAGGTGAGACCGGGCTACAGACTCCCGATGAATTCACTCAAGCCGTTTATATACAAGTAATTAGACATGTAGTCGTGCTCGTTATGCCCGCCCTGCAACTCTACGAAGCGCTTTGGTGCCGGGGCCGCAGCGTACAGCTGCCGCCCCATCTCAAACGGGATCAACTCATCCTGGGGGGAATGCGTGACCAGAATTGGACAGCGTACCCGGCCGATCTTGGCCAGGGAGTCGAATCGAAAGCGCAGCAACAGGTTAATGGGCATGTACGGATACATGCGGCGGCCCAACTCGGCCATCGACGTGAATGACGATTCGACTATGAGGCCCCCGCATTCAACGCCGGAGGCCAGGTCAACGGCCACAGCCCCGCCGAGTGAACGGCCGAAAACGATAACGTCAGCCGGGGATACGGCCCCGTCACGGCACAGCCAGCGATACGCCGCCGTGGCATCGGCGTACATGCGCTCTTCGCTCGGCGTACCGTCGGATCGCCCGTACCCGCGGTAATCGAAAAGCAGGACGCCGACGTCCAGGCCGACGAGCATCTGCACCGTTTCGAGCCGATCCGATATGTTCCCGGCGTTGCCGTGACAAAACAGCACCGTCTTTCTTCCCTCGGCGGCGGGAAAATGCCAGGCGTGGATACTGTGACCCGCACCGACGTCAAGGTAGACGTCCTCGTAGGCAAGGTTCACATTTTCCGGCGTGACCGATATCGTTCTTGAGGGAAAGAATACCATCCGCCCCTGATTCAGATACAGGTAGAGGGCAAAAGCCGCAAAAGCGACGCAGAGAGCGATAACAAACCAGAGGATCATCTTAAGAATCTTCGGTACCATGCGATATCAGCGCCAGGCCGGAGGAGGCGCGGCGGTGTGCTTACACGGTCAGGCAGCCGCGCGGTCGCTCACTCCCACTCAATCGTCGCCGGGGGTTTGGAGGACACGTCGTACGTCACGCGATTCACCCCGGCCACCGAGCGGATTATCCGGTTGGATACATGGGCCATGATGTCGTGGTCGATCCGGGCCCAATCGGCGGTCATGCCGTCAACGGACGTCACCGCCCTGAGTGCCACGACGTTCTCGTACGTCCGCTCGTCGCCCATTACTCCAACCGCCTTTACCGGCAGCAATACGGCAAACGCCTGCCAGATGTCGTCGTAAATGTCGTGGCGGTGCAGCTCCTCGATAAAGATGGCATCGACCTCCCGCAGAAGATCCAGCCGCTCGCGGGTGACGTCGCCGAGTATCCGCACGGCCAGGCCGGGGCCGGGAAACGGATGACGGCCGATTACCTGCGGCGACAACTCGAGGCTCCGGCCGAGCACCCGCACTTCGTCCTTGAACAGTTCCCTCAGCGGTTCGATCAACTCGAGGTCCATGCGGTCCTTCAATCCGCCTACGTTGTGGTGCGACTTGATGGTCGCCGACGGTCCCCGGAACGACGTCGATTCGATGACGTCGGGATACAGCGTACCCTGGGCGAGAAACCTGATGTCGCCGATCCGCTCGGCCTCACGCTCGAAAACATCGATGAACGTATTGCCGATTATCTTGCGCTTGCGCTCCGGGTCTTCAATTCCTGCCAGGCGCTCAAGGAACAAATCGGCCGCGTCGACCGGATACAGGTTGACACCGAGCGTGCGCAGCATGGCAACTACGTCGGCGAATTCGTTCTTTCGAAGCAGGCCGTTGTCCACGAATATCCCGAAGAGCCGCTGCCCGATCGCCCTGGAAAGCAACATTGCGGCCACCGATGAATCCACGCCGCCCGACACCCCGAGCACCACCCGCCCGTCGCCGACCCGATCACGGATGCCCCTGACGGTCTCGTCGATGAACGACTCGGTCGTCCAGTCGCAGCGCGCTCCGCAAATCCCCACCAGGAAATTACGGATGATCCGGCCGCCCTCGTCCGTGTGGTGCACCTCGGGGTGAAACTGAAGGCCGTACAGGCCCTTGTCCTCGTCAGCTATGGCGGCCGTCGGCAGTGAATCGGTCGACCCGATAACGCTGAAACCGGCGGGCAGTTCGACTATCGAGTCGCCGTGCGACATCCAGACCTGGCTCCGCGACGAAACGCCCTCGAGCAACCTGCCGTCCGAGCGCACCGTGAAGAAGGACCGGCCATACTCGCGATTCTCGCTCTTGACCAGCTTGCCCCCGAATATTTCCACCACCAGTTGCATACCGTAACAAATGCCGAGAACCGGACGGTTCACGTCAAAGAAAGAACGTTCAAGACGGGGCGCGTCGGCGTCGGCCAGCGAAGACGGGCCGCCCGAGAGAACGTAGCCGATCACGTTGCGGTCGGAATAGGCGCTCAGATCGGCGTTGAACGGAAGGATTTCGCAGTAGACGTGGGACTCACGGATGCGCCGCGCAATCAGCTGCGTGTACTGTGAACCGAAATCGAGAATTAGAATCATCTCATGCGACGGCGACATCAGGAGACCTCCTTGTGCGCCAGGCCCGGAATGACTGTGTCTTTCTCGAACTCCGGGGAAGTCTCCGGGTATTCCCCGAGGTAATGGAGGCCGCGCGACTCCTTGCGCAAGATGGCCGACCGGATTATAAGTTCGGCGACGGTGGCAATAGCCCGAAGCTCGACGATATTGTAAGTGGCCGGGGTCGCCATATAGTACTGGTCTACCGCCTCCTTAGTCTGCCTGACTTTCTCGAGGGCCAGCGACAGCCGCTCCTGGGTGCGAACGATGCCGACGAAGTCGGACATGACCCGGTTCAGTTGGCGGCGATCATGGGTGATAAGTATCTTCTCGCGCGGGTACTGCAAAGAGGAGTACAGCGCGTTGTCGACGGGAACCGAGGCGGGGAAATCACTGTGGCGATAGTAGTCGTAGGACTTCCTGGCGGCGAAGTCGGCCTGGACCACGGCCTCCAGCAGTGAATTCGAGGCCAGCCGGTTGGCCCCGTGCATCCCCGTCATCGCCACTTCGCCGGCCACGTAGAGACCGGCCAGCGCCGTGTCGCCATGAATCGTCGAGACCACCCCGCCGCAGGCGTAGTGAGCCGCGGGCACAACGGGGATGGCGCGCTCGGTGATGTCATATCCGTAACGAAGACATCGCTTGTAGATGTTCGGAAAACGCTTCCTGATAAACTTTGCGTCCAGGTGATTCACCTCCAGCAGGACGTACTCTTCGCCGCTCGCTTTGAGTTCGGCGTCGATGGCGCGGGCCACGACGTCACGGGGTGCCAGGTCCTTGAGTTCGTGCGCTCCGTCCATGAAATACCGGTTGTCCACGGACTTGAGCCGGCCTCCTTCGCCGCGCACGGCCTCGGAGATCAGGAACGGCGCCCGGCCGGGAGCGTACACCGTGGTGGGGTGAAACTGTATGAACTCGAGATTGGCCACGGGCACGCCCGCCCGGTGGGCCATCGCAATCCCATCACCGGTCGCAATTCTGGGATTTGACGTATGAAAGTAAACCTGGCCGAGACCGCCGGTGGCAAGCAGGGTCACCGGCGCGTAGAACACGTCGAACTGCCGCCCCTCCTCACAAAAGACGAACACGCCGGCGCACCGGTGCTCCCCGCCGACGCTGTACGTTACCAAGTCAAGAACCATGTGGTCCGGAAAAGTGGTGATATTCGCCTGCGCCCGGCAGGCCAACAGGAGCGCGCGCTCGATCTCTCGTCCCGTCAGGTCCAGCGCATGTACCACCCGGCTCTTGGAATGGCCGCCCTCGCGGCCAAGATCAAACTCCCCGTCGATCCGGGTGAACTGAACCCCGTAGGCCACCAGATCATGAATCGCCGCCGGACCGGCCTCGACAATCCGTTCCACCACCTCTTGATGGCACAGCCCGGCGCCCGCCTGCAACGTGTCCCTGATGTGGGCCTCAAAAGAGTCGGTCCTGGCCAGCACCGCCGCGATTCCCCCCTGGGCTCGGTTAGTGCTCGTGACGGCTTCACCCTTCTTGGTGACAACTGCAATCCTGGCCTTCGGGTCCTGAGCCGCCACTTTGAGCGCATAGAAGAGACCGGCGATACCGCTGCCGATGACTATGAAATCAAATCGCCTGTCCATTACTACCCGGCCGTTCAAGCTGAATTTTCTGCATGATCTGCTGGATCAGTTTTTCCTCGCCCGGATCCAGGTCAACCGAAACCCCAAGATAATAAATCTCGCGGCCAAAATCAAAATCGCCCAGTTTCACCCAGTCCTTGCCGGTAGTCAAGATGACGTCGGAACCGTGATCCCCGGCCATCGCCTTTATGCGCCTGAGCAGGCCCTCGTCATAGACCTGGTGATCCGTCAACTCCAGTGCATAATCCAGGTCGCCGGCAAGTGCCGCCACCTGCTTGCGCAGCGGTGAAAAGTTGCCCACCCCGGCAAACAGAAACACCGACTTGTCTTCGATGTACTTCACCGGCAGGCTCTTATCGCCGCTGACGAGCACCTCCGGCACGAACCCGGCATGGTATACTTCCGCGCCCGGATTGACGCGGCCGAGCCGCCGGCGAAGCTTGGCTATGTCCTTGGCGAACTTGGCACGCGTCATGATTATCATATCCGCCCGGCGCAGCGCCCTGACGGACTCACGAAGTACGCCGCTGGGAAACAAACGCAGATGCCCGGGTTTGAACGACGCGTCATACGCGACAACATCGATATCGCGGAACAGCGTGAAATGCTGAAAACCGTCGTCGACGACGATAACGTCGACGTTCCCGCTCCCGGCCAGCGCGCGCGCCGCGTCCGTCTTTGACCGGGCTATGGAAAAAATCGCTTCCGGGAGCTTGCCGGATAATTCACGCATTTCATCGCCGGCCATGTCGGCCGGGATGCGCTGCAGCTTGTACCCGGGCAGAAGCAGCGGTTCCCGTGACGAACGGCCATAGCCGGAAGAGACAACGCCCACGCGTACGCCCTCGCCCTGCAGTCCGCGCGCTATGACCTCCACCAGCGGCGTCTTGCCGGCGCCGCCGATCATGATACTGCCGACCGAGACGACCGGCACGTTCAGCCGCGTAGCCCTGGTTCGTGTCAGGCGGTACACGTGAAAAAACAGCCGGTAGATCACGGAAACAAACCAGAAGACAGCCGCCGGGATCACCAACCAGGAATACGGCTTACGTCGCAGGACTTTCTTCCAAAAGGTCTCAAACATCTCGCAACTTTTCCAGGATATAGTCACCGGCGACCGCTGCCGCGGAATGCACCAGGTCAGCCGTGGTCTTGGTACGAAACGTGCGATCACCCTGCACGACCGCCGTCAACGTCCGCAGCAGGTCGTCACCTGAACTTACCCGCGCACCGTAACCGTGCTCCAGGATGTACTCGGCAGCCTCCCGTACATTGCTTACGAACGGCCCAAAAAGCACCGGCCGGCCGGCCCAGACGGGTTCGAGCAGATTGTGACCGCCCCGATCCACCAGCGTCCCGCCCACAAAGGCGATGTCGCCGGCCAGGTACAGTTCGTTGAGCAGACCCATCCTGTCCAGCACGATTACGCCCTCAGGTACCCCGCTGGTACCATATCTATAATACGGCTGGTCGTGCTCTTTTAGCAACGCCGTAATCTCATCCGTTCGCTCCACGTGGCGCGGCGCCAACAGCAGGCGCAGCTTGGGGCAGGTCGCCTTCAGGGTCCGGTACGCGCCCAGCAGGTGTGCTTCCTCGCCCGACCTCGTGGACCCGGCCACGACCAGGAACTCATCGTCGGCCACTCCGACACGGTACCGTATCTCTTTGATCCGTCCTTCCGAACGCTCCTGCAAAGGCGCGTCAAACTTCATGTCGCCGGCGACCATCGACTTGTCCGCGGATACACTGAAGTACGCGAAGCGGCGTTGAGCCACGTCGGTCTTCAGGAAGAAGCGATCATAGGTGACCAGCAGCCTGGCCAGGCTCTTTCTGACAAGACGGTACCGGCGATAAGCCCGGGCCGACATACGGCCGTTAACAAGAATGAGCGGAACCCGGCGTTCCGCCGCTTCCAGCACCAGGTTCGGCCAGATCTCGGTTTCGGCCACCGCGAGCAGTTTCGGCCGTATCATGTCAAAGGTGCGAGCCATCGCCCGGCGTGCATCCAGCGGAAAATAGGATACCGTCACCTCGGGCGGAAACAGCTTGACGGCGGTATTAAAGCCCGCCTCGGTGACAACGGTGACGTGAATCCTGATCCCGGCCCGGCGTCCTCTCAGATAGTTGACAAGGTAGCCGACCACCCGGGTTTCCCCGACTGAAGCTGCGTGGATCCAGACGTCTTTGTCTCCCACGTCCGGAATCAGTCCCAGCCGGCCGCGCCATAGTTCCCTGCCGGCCAGCGCCGAGTGCCTTCGCAGGACGTATATGACGGCATAAGCCGCGCGCGTCAGCAACCTGTAGATGCCGATCATATGTATGAACCAACTATTTCGGCCACCCGCTGCGAGGCACCCTCTCCGCCGAGCAGCGCCGGGAGGCGGTTAAGGTTCGCGCACACGCCGGAACGGCAGGCATCGTCGGTCAGCAACCTCTCCAGTTCAACCGCCATTCGCTCAGGCGTGGCTGCGCCCTGGACAAGCTCCGGGACAACTTTCTCACCCAGCACCAGATTGACCAGCCCGATCATGTCCAGTTTGACGAGCCGCCGTGCGATGTGGTACGTGATGAACCCGGTCCGGTACACTATTACCATCGGCCGCCCGATAATACCCGCCTCGAGCGTGGCGGTCCCGGAGGCCGTCAGCACCAGCCCTGATTCGTACAGGACCGTTCGTGGATCGTCGTAGCAGACCGTCACGCCGCCGTCACCGTCACGTTGCAGCAGACGCTCATAATCACAGGCGCCGCGGATGCCGGCAACAACCGCACTCGTGCCGTGCCGTCGGTGCAGGTGCCCGGCTGCTTTCAGCATGCCCGGCAGCATGCGCTCGATTTCCTGCGGTCGTGACCCCGGAAGCAGGGCAATCTGGCGTTCGTGCACGGGCCGGGACTGGATATACTCGCGTGGAATATCCTCGAGCAGGTAGTGGCCCACGAAACGCGTGGGTACCCCGGATTTTACGTAAAATGACTCCTCGAACGGCAGAATGAGCAGCATGAAGTCAACGTACTTGCGAATTGCCGCCATCCGTCTTTTGCCCCAGGCCCACACCTGCGGTGAGATATAATAGACCACCGGAATACCCAGCGCCTTGACCTTTCTTGCCAGTCGCAGGTTGAACCCGGGATAATCGACAAGCAACACGCACGACGGTCTTCGGGCTTTTATCTCGTCAACGCAACGGTAAAACAAACGGCGGAAAAACGGATATCGTTTGGCCACCTCCCAGAAACCGAGCACCGTCAGGCGGCCCGGCTCGGCCAGTTGCTCCTGGCCGAGAGACTTCAGGCGGCTACCGCCGAGACCGAAAACCTCAAGATCGGGTCGCTGCCGTATGAGCGCAGCCACTACACGGCCGGCGGCGTTGTCGCCGGAAACGTCACCGGCAGCAAGGAACAGCAGGGGTTTGCCCATCTACTCCGGCTGGGACTCCATTACAGGGCTGATCGAAGCAAGCCCGATCCGCTCGACTTCCAGCGCCACCCTCAAGGCCTCGGCGGCTTCACTCAAGGGCACGGCCACCGGCCGGTCTTCGATGACGGCATGCAGGAACGATTCAATCTCGGCGGACAGCATATCTTCCCCGGTATCGGGCCGTTTGCGATAGACAATCTCCCGCCCCGAGTTGCCGAGCGGAACGCGCATGCCGTCGATCTTGTCTCCCTGGCCGGCCAGGCTGTACAGGTCGGCCTGTCTGGCCGCAAGGTCAAGCGAGTAGTAGCCGGATCTCTGGAAGATGCGGAGTTTTCGCATCGGCCGAAGCGATATCCGGGAGGCCGTCAGATTGGCCACGGCCCCGTTGTCAAACGTCAACCGGGCGTTGGCGATGTCCGCCTGGTCCGATATCACCGCCACCGCCGATGCCCGGATGTCGACCACCTTGGAGCGCACGAACATCAGCGCGAGATCGATGTCGTGAATCATGAGATCCAGCACCACCGCCACGTCGGTTCCGCGCGGGTCAAACGACGCCAGGCGATGCGCTTCGATGAACGACGGCCTCACGTCGTCGTCCGCCAGCGCACGTACGGCGGGGTTGAAACGCTCTATCTGCCCGACCGTCACTTTCACCCCGCTGTCCTCGGCCAGCGCCTGAAGCTCCGTCGCCTCAGCCATCGTCGCCGCGAGCGGCTTTTCGATCAGGCAGCTAACGCCGCGCTCTATCAGGCGCGAGGCCACCTGAAAGTGCGCCGAGGTGGGCACCACTACGGAGGCTGCCTGTACGCTGTCAGCCAGCTCATCGAGCGATTCAAAAACCCTGACGCCGTGCTCCTCGGCCAGCCGGCCGGCTTTCTCGCGGTCGATGTCGTACAGGCCGACCAACTCGGAGCCGGCCGCGCGCCCGAGCCACTTCACGTGGTGGCGGCCGAGCGACCCGACACCCACTACGCCGGTCTTTACTTTTCTCATACGGTTATTATCTCTCTTCACGCCGCACCGACGGCGTCGGTTCCCAAGGTAACACCATGCGCGGAGCTCTGGAAGAACGAATCGACAGGCGAACGATCAGCCGGCATTATCCAGGCAATCCGAGCCGTGGTCACCTACTTCACGATTCCTCGCGTCGAGCGATCAAGGAAATCCAGAATCGTCCGGACTTCCGGAATCAGCTCAACCTCGCTCTTGATGCGCTCAACCGCCTGTGACGTGTTCAGTTTCGAGAAAAAGAGAATCTTGAAGACGCGTTCGAGCCGGTGAATGGTCTCGACCGTGAAACCGCGCCGCCTCAGACCGATTGAGTTGATGCCGATTACTCGAAGCGGATAACCGGCCGCGAGGCTGTAAGGGACCACGTCCTGCTGCACCCTGAAACCGCCGCCGATCATCACGTGAGCGCCGATCTTGACGAACTGGTGGATCGGCAGGACCCCGCCCAGAATGGCGTAATCGTCAATCTCGATGTGCCCTCCCAGGTTCACCGAGTTGGCCATGATGACGTGATTGCCGATCACGCAGTCGTGAGCCACGTGAGCGTACGCCATAATCAGGCAGTCGTGACCAAGCGTCGTCTCACCCCGTGCCTCCGTACCACGGTTGATCGTAGCGTATTCCCGGATGACCGTGTTGTCACCGATGACGACCGTGCTCTTCTCCCCGGCAAACTTCAGGTCCTGAGGATTCGTGCCGATCACGGCGCCGTGGGAGACGCTGACGTTCTTCTTGAGAGTCGCGCCCTCGGCCAGCAGCACGTTCGAAGCTATGCGACAGCCGTCACCGATTACAACACCGGCCTCGACTATGCTGTGAGGGCCGATGGACACGTCCTCGCCGATTTGAGCCGAAGGAGATACGATGGCGCTGTCGTGAATGTCCGTCATCGGTCCATCACCCTGGCCATGAAGTCCGCGCTGGCCACCACCTTGCCGTCCACGAACGCCTGCCCCGACATCTTGCACGTGCCGCGACGAAAGGCGTGCATTTCGAGAACGAAACGCAACTGATCCCCCGGCGTGACCGGCTGCCGAAATTTGGCGTTGTCTATCGACATAAAGTACACCAGCTTTGTCTGGGGCTCCTCGATGGCGCTCAGTAGCAGCACGCCGCCGGCCTGGGCCATGGCCTCGAGAATGAGCACCCCCGGCATGATCGGATGATTTGGAAAGTGCCCCTCGAAGAACGGCTCGTTGATGGTCACGTTCTTCAGCGCCACCAGGCGCTTTTCCGGCTCCATGTCGATGATGCGGTCGATCAGCAGAAACGGGTAGCGGTGGGGCATGATGTTCTGAATGGCCGTGGTGTCAAGGAGAGCCTTGCTGCCGGCCGTGCTGTATTGCCGGGCTATCTTCTTTCTCTTGTACAGGTCCCGCATCTTGCGCGCCAGGGCCACGTTCGCCTTATGGCCCGACCGCGCCGCCAGCACGTGCCCCTTGAACGGCACCCCGATCAGGAACAGGTCGCCCAGCAGATCGAGCGTCTTGTGCCGCACCGGTTCGTTGTAAAAGCGAAGCGGAACGTCGTTGATGATGCCGGTCTCACCGACGAACGCCCGCTCCTTCAGATCAAGCGCCTTGCGGATGCGTTCGACCTCCACCTGGCCGAGATCGGAGTCGTAAATGATTATCGCGTTGTGCAGGCCGCCCCCCTTGATCAATCCCTGCGCCTTGAGCATCTCCACCTCGGACAGGAAGCAAAACGTCCTGGCCGGGGCGAACTCCTCGACGAATTCCTTCTCCAGGTCCACCAGCGACGTGTACTGGGTGCCCAGCGCCGGGTTCTTGTAGTCGATCATGAAAGTGATCCGCAGGTCATCCGACGGGGCCACGATCAGGTCCACTCCCCGCTCACGCTCGCTGTACGCCATCGGTTGGTCGATCTCCAGGTAGAGCTTGTCCTTGTCCTGATCCTGAATGCCCGCCTCGAGGATTGTGTCCACGTACGGCCTGGCCGAACCGTCACCCACGGGCGGCTCGTTGGCGTCCAACTCCACTATCATGTTGTCGATCTGCAGCCCGGCAAAGGCCGCCAGCACGTGCTCCACCGTATATACCTTTGCCTCTCCGTCCTGAAGCGTCGTGCCCCGCGAAATGTCGACCACGTGGTCAAGGTCGGCGATCACCCCCGGCGAGCCGGGAAGGTCCGTCCTGACAAACCTGATGCCGTGGTCCGGGGGGGCCGGCTTGAAAACCATCGTGCAGGCGTTGCCGGTGTGAAGGCCGATTCCGGGAAACGATATCTCCCGAGCGATTGTGCGTTGTTTCTCGTACATAAGCGGCGTAGTTTAAACAGGTTGCACGAAGTATACAAAACCACCGCGCCCGGTTCAAGCGCTTTTTTCCTGCCCCTGATATCCGATTCACCCTTGCCATAGTCGAGCGCCGGCACTATATTTGTCCTAAGGGGTTCCCGATGCCACGCAACTCGCGCGCACGAGGGTCCCGGGCCGGTTTTCCGCCGCGCTTTACATGACCTTTGCTCCTGTGTTCTGCATCAGTATCCGCAACGAAACCGACCTTTAGAAGCAGCGCCGTGCCGGTCCCGTCTCCCGTGCCCAGAGCCGGGAAGCGAGCCGCCGGGACGGCCCGGCGTCCCGATCTTGGAGGATATTTCGTAATTCGCGCGGCCCCTTGCGCAGCGCACGCGGGCCGACAACCATGGGGAGGGAATGATGACTTTCCGGAGCACACGACTTTCGGCAGTCGTTTTTTCAGTGGCCGTCCTGACCGTCGGGCTGACCTGTCCGGCGTCAGCCAGGGCCGTCTTTGACCAGGCCTCGGGGGACCGGGTGCTTGACAAGCGGACCAACAACATCACACAGTACGGCTTCCCGCGCATCGATCGCGAACCTGTAAGGG
>Ga0307379_10000146_pt1 | contig 123452 bp, 105 predicted proteins | sample UN2MG_FD_202237 | JGI IMG/M metagenome (GOLD analysis project Ga0307379, IMG submission 202237) | Soil microbial communities from Risofladan, Vaasa, Finland - UN-2 | ecosystem: Environmental > Terrestrial > Soil > Coastal area > Acid sulfate soil | place: Finland: Risofladan, Vaasa... | reverse complement strand
TGTCAAGTTTCACCACATTGTGAACAGTAGTTCAGCAAGTGGGTAGGCTCTTTGATAAACAGGTTTGGTTGTGCCTGGTAGTACTGGCAGACCTTGGCGTAAGGGGTGATCCTGCCGATTCTTCGGTGCTTTCGGTAGAAGTTGTAGTAGATAAACCAGCTCTGGAGAGCTTCTACCATCTGCCTTGCGCCAGGATATCTGTTCCGGTTTGTCGTGTCAGCGCGGATGAGGCCGATCACTCGCTCCACCAGGCCGTTTGTTCTCGGTGTACGGGGCTTGATCCGCCGGTAGTCGATAACCTCCCTTCTGCAAAGCTCTTCGAAGGGATGGATCGTAAGCACCCGGCTGCCCCGCGCATTCTTGAAGCATGCATGAGTGAACGACCGGGAGTTGTCGGTGAGCACCGTCCTTATCCGAAAGGGGTAGAACCGAAGGCATCGAGCCAGGAAGTCCGCCGTCACATGCTTTGTCTGTCGCTCGTAGACCCGAAGATACACGAGCCTCGTGGCGCGGTCTACTGCTACAAAGCAGTAACGCTTCCTGGCATCTACCCTGGGCAGGAAGAAGAAGTCGATGTGCAGGTATCCGGGAGCGTACTCCCCAAACCTGCCACCATTCTCCCTCTCCCGCCTGGGCAGCCTATTCATCCCCCGACGCACCAAGAGCCGGTAAAGATTGCTGCGGCCAAGACCAGGCAGCACCGACTCAAGCGCATCCAGGATGTCATCGATGGATAAGCCGAGCCCGCGCATGAACAGGACGAGCCGCTCCTCCTGTGGGAGAAGCGCATATCTCTTCCTCTCGGGCTCGCAGCTTCGATCTACAGGATCGTCTCTGTGCTTCCAGCGATGCACCGTTGCAGGCGATACTCCAAACCTGGTTGCCAAAGAACGACAGCTCATAGAGCTGTTTCGAATCAAAATCCTTTGCCTGATACTGGTGGTTGCGTTAGAATGGATCTGCATGCGTGTAGTCCTCTTTCTTTGGTTTGGTCACCAAAGAGACTACCGCATGCACCTCCTCTTTCTCAACTCACCGTTCATAATGTCATGAAACTCGACAGTTAGACTTTAGCAGAAGCCGTCCGGTGCTGAGGCTAAGGTGTATCGTCCAAGGTCTGAAGTCTTCCTCGACGAAGTATCTCGCAATCAAATCACGGTTGGACGGCCATTATTTTGGCGCACTCCTCGGGGAACGCCGCGATGAAGCGCAGCTCGGCCTCGTGCAGGGGTTTGGCTGTGTGCAGGTCGGCGTACTGGACGAGTTCCAATATCCTCTGGGCCTGTTCGGGACTCTCAAAGTGAATGCCCAAGTCTGCATAGACCTTCAGAAAGCCCTTGACGCCGCCGTATGCGCCTGTAGTAATTATGCGGCCTGTCTGGACGGCTTCCGGCTCGCCCCTGCCGAGGTCCTCATAGTCGTACAGCTCGTAATTCTTCCTATCTTTCAGTGCGCCGTCCGCGTGGATGCCGGATTCGTGGGCAAATGCGTTTGCCCCCACGCCTGGCTGGTTGAGCGGAATCGGGATATCAAAGACATGGGAAGCATACTTCGCCAGCCTCCAAGCCTTGCTGAGGTCTACACGCTCGTCGAGCAGATTCAGATCCTTGAAGCCGCTGGAGTGTTTCAGAGCCAGGATGCACGAGACCAGGTCGGCGTTCCCGGCGCGCTCCCCTACCCCATTGATGCAAGTGTTGATGTAGGCATCCACTCCCGCGTCAATGGCGCCCTTTGCGCCCTCGACGGAGCTTGCCACCGCCATACCGAGATCGTTGTGGCAGTGGACCTCTATCGGGATCCCGACCTCCTTCGCCAGTTGGTTGATCCTCTTGTAGATGGTTTTCGGGTCATCGTAGCCCAGGGTGTCGCAGTAACGCACGCTGTCCGCGCCCGCATCCTTCGCAGCCTGTGCAAACCGGATCAGGTAATCCATGTCGGTGCGTGAAGCATCTTCAGCGTTCACGCCGACTGCTTCCACACCGTGCTCCCTGGCAGCCTGGGCAGCCTCTTTCATCCCGGATATGATGCTGTCCCGGTCCAGCTTTCCCTGGAACTTGTGAGTGATCATCTGGTCGGAAGTCGAGATGGAAAGGTTTATAAGCTTCACGTTGGTATACTTGAAGCTCAGCTCAACATCCTGCGGAATAGCCCGGCACCAACCGGACAGCCTCATGGGCTTCAAGACGCCTTTGTCCCAAAGGTCGAGATTCGTGTTCAGATAGTTCGCCTCGTGCCGAACAAAGGGGAAGCCGAACTCGCTCTGGAAGATACCCATCTCGTTCAGGAAGACGTTGAGCAGCGTCTTCTGGAGCTTTGCCGCTCCGATTCTCGACGTCTGCACACCGTCCCTATTGGTGACATCCACAATATATATCTTAGGCATGAAACAGCTCCTTCGCCGATAATTATCTCGCGCCCTAGTATAGTACGCGCGTGGAGGCCGTGTCAATAAGCAGAGGAACGGATTCGAGCATGAGGCCCACTTCGCCGAGTCTTGCTGTACGCGCGATGTGAGACATAGCCGGGGTTCCTAGGCGTTGGAGACGGAGATTCGATGAGTTCTATCTACCTACTGCTCGACGCCTTCGAGTTCGCCGACCCGGAGCTCGATCTCCGACCTGTCTTCGATGCGCTCGATCTTGCCGTCGCGAATCCAGACGACGCGATCCGAAACGTCAATCATCTTCAGGTCGTGAGTCGCAGAGATAACGGTGACTCCCTGCTCGGCGTTCAAATGCTTGAGCAGCAGGATGATCTCTTTCCCGGTCTTGAGATCCAGGTTCCCGGTTGGCTCGTCTGCTAGGACGATAGCGGGCTCATTCGCCAGCGCGCGGGCGATCGCCACGCGCTGCTGCTGGCCGCCCGAAAGCTCCGAGGGCTTATGGTGCAGCCTTTCTCCAAGGCCCACCAACTCGAGCAGATTGATCCCCTTCTCGACAGAGTCGTCTGTCGGGACGCCGGCAAACACCATCGGCAGCGTGACGTTCTCCAGCGCCGTCATGACCGGGATGAGGTTGAATGTCTGGAAGATATAGCCTATGGTTCGGCAGCGCAAGTACGCCAGCTCATGGGCGTCGAGTTGGGCCATGTCAACGTCGTTGATGAAGACAGACCCCGCGGTCGGCCTGTCCAGACCGCCAATCATGTTGAAGAGCGTTGACTTGCCCGATCCGGACGGCCCCATGATGGAGATATACTCGCCCCTGAACACGTCCAGATGCACGCCATCAAGGGCGCGCAGAACCTGGTCACCCATGGTGAACTCTTTGCAGAGTTCCTTTGTCCTTACTACGTACTCATTCGCTCCCATGCTATTCCTCACCCTCTACTGTGACAAGCACCGTGGAAGATCCGAGTATTGGGAACCCATCACTCCAATACTCCTCTCCAGTTGTCTCCTCTATATTTCTGTCCTCAATGCCATCGCAGGCGGCATCTTGGCCGCACGGATCGCCGGTGGGATAGTGGCAATAACGGTGAGCACCATGCCGGTGCCTATCCCGATGCCGAGCGTGGTCAGAATCTGCACGATTCGTATGCTTCCGGCCACGGCCCAGCCGTGACTTCCCATCGCCAGAAGCCAGATGCTCCCAAAACCGGCCAGCCAGCCTGCGAATGAAGCGACTATTCCCAGAACCCCCGATTCAAGCAAGAATAGCTCCACCACGAATATGTCCAAGGCTCCCAAGCACTTCATCGTGCCGATTTCCTTGAACCGTTCGGTCACCGACATGAGCATAGAGTTCGTGATGCCAACGGTGCAAACGACCAGCGACATGATGACCAGCCAGATCTGGCGGTTCTTCGCGGCCGCCTGTGCAGCGGCGTCCATCGTCCCTGGGAGGTGCTGCTGCACGAGAGACGTAGTGAGCACCGAGACCAGAAACGCGATACCCAGGAATATGCCACCAGCAGTGATCACGGACCGCCAGAACCTTATCCTGATGCTCTCCAGACTGATCGCAAACGCCTTGCGGAGAGGAAGCTGGATCTGCCTGCCCACCACCGCCTGGCCTGCTGTTCTGCTCATTTCTTTCGACGGCCTCCTACCTGAAAACCAAGCAAACGCCGCTCACCCAGCGTCTTCAGAAACGCGCTCACGGATGCCTCGCACTCCCGCCGCGTCATCTTGTATTTCTTGGACACAGCGTAGACGATCGCCTCCAGGCTGTGTTCCCCATCGCAGAGCTCCCAGATGTCCGAGCCAACGTCGTCCAGCGCAATCTCCCTATGCTCAGCCGCGCGGAATGCCCTGGCCAGCGCCCTACCCACAAGGTCCTTCCTGCGCGGGATGAGAAGGCGAATTTCTCCCTCGTCGCCCCTTTCCCATTCCACCGCGGGATTTCTGAACGGACGGGTGCGCAGCGCCTGGTCCCTCGTCAGGACCGGCTTCTTCCGCACGAACGGCAGATATTGTGCCACAATGTTGTAAACGGCGCCCATGTCAGTGGCAGCCTACTCTTTCCAGCACTTGATCCACTATGTTTTCGTTCCGCCGGTGCAGCGACTGAACCGCGTAAATCTTATTTGACTCCTGACATAACCACACGTAGCCATCCAGATACACGGCCGGCCTCCGCAGGGTCACCAACTCATACGCCGATTTGAGTGCCTGCCTGAGTCCGGCCCTTCGGCCCGTGATCTGGATGCCGGACTCCTCCTCGAATTCCACATCCTGAAGCGAATAGCGATACGCCTTAAGATCGTATGCCGCCCGGTCGTCAAACCACTCATGCAGGCTGCTGTGCTTCAGGGCCACGTTTGCGAGCCCCCAACGCTCGATCACCAGCCGGCTCGTTCTCTTTCGGAAAACGAGCTGGATATACCCCGACATCAACCGGTGCTTCTCCAGCACATACCCTGGCGGCACATCAGCGATGAGATCGTACATCGCCCACGTCCGCCAGCCGTCCTCGGAGTGATCCTGAATCGTCGGCAGAATCTGGGAAGCCAGATTCTGAACGTCTTCCGATGGGCCTCCGCTGACCTGGGCGATGATGACCCGCCCGCACTCGTCACACCGCCAAAGCCTGCCCTGCCCTTTTCTATCCGACCGCCAGGAGAAAGTGAGGACCCCGGCGCCTTTCGACTTTATCTTGTGCTCGAAGCTTGCTCTGCGCTTGCGAGCCCTACGCCGCATATCACTGAGATAGGCGTCCAGCTTGCTATAGAGATCCACCTGCCTGCCGGCGCTAGACCACTTCGCCTCCAGCATCAGACTGCCGCTGCCGTCCACGCGGAAGTATCCGCTCTTCTCATCGCCGCTCACTGCGGCCAGGTTCCAGTCCGCAGGGACTTCGGCAACCACTCCCTGCCAGCCGACCCAGGTGCCGCTGCTATTGCCTTTCATGCTTCTATGTTACAACTCGGACGGGCGGCAAGTCAAAAAATCGCAGATTGCAGATTCCAAATTGCCAATTCGGAAGCTGCACTCCCGGAGACTTCTCCTAGTACGGCAGGTATGATACCGACTTCGAGATCAGTGCCAGCGCGATGGAGCTCATCCCCATCAGGCCCATGCCGCAGGAGAACCCGGCCAGCAGCACCGGAGAGTACATGCGCCACTTGTCCACGCCGAACCTGCGCGCGAAATAGTATCTGCCGAGCAGAGCACCCGTAAACTGTGGGACGGCCATATGCGGCAGCATGCCCACACCGGCGGCCGCACCGTAGAAAAAGAGCACCGGCAGCTTCAACACGGAAACCGCTCCGTAAAAGCACAACGCGCCGACGCCTCCCCACAGCATCAACGGCGGCTTCAGCGCTTTCAACAGCCAGCTATCCCCACTCTGGTTTGACGTAACCCAAATAGACTGCATCGTGGCGTGCAGCGGCCAGAACTTCTGCGCGAACGGGAACTGCGGCGATGGAATCGGGCTGGTGTGCCAGAAGAAGGCCCAGAAGAGAAAACCGGCGGTCAGCATTATCGGGAGCATGAAAACCTCGGCCTTCAGTATGCTCGTGAGCTTCGTCCCAGTCAGCTCGACCTCGCGGAACCTCTGCGCAGCCCAGCCCATATCGAAGATCGGTATCCCCGCAAACCAAATGTCCAGGCCTTTGTATCCGGATTTCAGAATCGTCGCTTCCCTGAGATAGGGCAGCCCGACACCCATGCTGGTCAGACCGTACATTCGCGCATTCACGTAGGACATGAGAGGCGAATAGAAGAGACCGAAGCCGATCAGTATCCAGAGAGGGAACATCGGTACCAGCCTGTGACTGATGATGATGGAGCCGAGGGTTGCTATAAGCCACGCCCCAATGGCCAACGATATCGGGAAATCGCCTCTGCCCTCTGGAATAGAGTACAGGTTGCGGCGTCTTTCCCTGGCCTGGCCGCTGGTCTTCACCACCGCGGCAACAACTGTGGCTATGCCGATCAGCGCCACCACTACGCCGATGCCGATCCCGACGCTCATCCAGAAATCCAGATTCGTCGAGAGGCTGGTGTCAATAGTGCCCATCCCGTATCGCCATGTCGGGAGTAGGCTGTGCTTCTGCAATATGGGATTGGCCGCAATCTGACAGAGGATAGAAGTGGTCACCATGCCGGCGAGCATATAGAACGGCAGCACAAACCCTATGAGCAAGTTGGTCAAATCGCCGGAGACTCCCGTCAGCGCGGCCGGGAGTATGCTCTCCGTGTTCCGCGTGAAATCAATGAATGGTATCGGGATAAGCATAATCGGCTTGCTCAGCACCACGCCCGAGAATATCGGCAGCGCGAGGTAGAAGAACCCAAACACCAGGCCCGCCATAGTGCCGATGGAGAAGACCTGCCACCGCCAGGATTCCTCCTTCGTGGATGCCTCCGCGAGAGCGGTGGCGCCGGCCGCCGCGACAGGCGCCATCGGGAACGGCAGACGCTCGACATCTGAGGTAATCCTGAACAGGAAGTATCCCATGCCGATCCAGTTCAGCCTGCCCAGGACCTCATTGATGACCAGCAGAGCAATAGGAACGAGCCACGCAGAGTCGAAGAATGTGCGCCCGATGAGGGCTTTCGAACCGGGCTGAGGCACGACCCAAGCAGGTATGTGCTCTGCGATTGCCGCGGCTTGAGGAGATTGGATGAAGTACTGATTCCAGATCAGGTTACCGAATGAGCCGCCGGAAAGTCCCTTGTCCGCCGCTCCCATCGCCACCAGAGACCCGGCGATGTAGTACAGGATGTATATCTCCTGGCGTTTCAAAGGCAGGAACGACCGCCGGGCGATCTCAGCGAAGAGGACGATGGTAACCCACTGCGCAGCGGGTCCCAATCCCTGGCCGGCAACCAGGCCCAGATAAAGCGCACCTGGAAGCATGATGAAGGCAATGAATATGGCGCCGACCACGGCCTTCGACGTGAATCCCTCTTCGTACCTTATCGGCTCACCGGCGTCCGTCGCCGCCTGTTCCGCCCGCTCCCTGGCTTCCTCGATTGTGTTTCCTTCGACCGCCAATGCCCTGTCTTCCCTTCTACCCGGCAGTCCCCGGCTTCGTCACAGGTGTGCCGACGCCCGGCGCGGCAGCCTCGTGTCCTCTCAAGTACCGATCGCGCTCCTCCGCCCTCATAGTACGCCAAATCAGAAACTGCCTTCTGAGAGTATTGAGGAACCTTCGATTTACGCGCTTCCAGTTCGATATGTCTCCGCTCTCGCGGTTGATCGTCAGCTTCACCTCGTACACATCCTCCATAGACGTGGGGATCGTCTCCAGGATGACTTCCTGGCTCACGCCCAGATCAAATGGCGCGAGCCACGCGCGGCATCTCACCCTGTGGGCGCCACCATAATCACTCGCGAACTCAGAAGTCACGACATCCTCGGTCACGAAGTCGCCAACCGAGTACTCCTCGTAGGCCTGGAACCACTCCGTGATGAACCCGCTTACGCCCTTAGCCTGCACCCCTGTAACCGCGAAGGGCATTTCAACCTTCCACACATCGCCCACGGGATCGGAAACCTTCCAGCTTCGCTCGATTGCCGGAGTTGCGACCTCCGATGCCTTCCGAGCCGGGTAAATGGTGGAAAGAAGAACTACACCAACCACTATGAGAGTAGATAGAACCGCCGAAAGCGAGCTGAAGTTCAGGTACAACCCCGGCAGGAGATTGAACGTGTACATCACCTTCGAGGCCGCCTGTCCGATCAGGTAACCGGCAACTGCACCGAGTATGGCGTAGACCATCGCCTCCGCCATGAACAACATCGCGATGTGGTTCGGCGCCAGCCCCAGCGAGCTGAAGATACCGATCTCCTTCACTCGCTCGTAGACCGATCCAAGCATGGTGTTCAGCACGATCAAAGCGGCTATCAGGATCGGGATGAATATTGTGCTGAAGCCCTTGCCCGCCTTGGCGGCAATGGAGCTGTAGCGGTAAGCCCTGTCGCCCATGCCGGCATAGAGGTTCAGCCCAAGCCGGGGCATGAGCTTCTTCAGGACCATGTTCACCTCTTCCGGCGTTACAAAGTCAATCGCAACAGAGCGGATTTCGCCACCCAGATTGACCAGGGTCTGATAGGGAACGTAGAAGGTAGCGTCCGGCTCAAGGTGCGTATACTCGCGGAAGCCCGCCTCCCCCATTGTCTTCCCCTGCTGGGTCAGTTTCTGCATCAAGACGAAATCCACCGGGGTGAGCGGCTCTCTGTCAAGGTCGGTGATCCTTTTGAACTTCTTGTTGTCAATGATGCCGATCACGGTGTACTCTACGCCGCTGAACGTTACTTTGGCTTTGCCCACATCCTGATCGGTAATCTCAAGCGCATCGGCAACGGCGCCCGGAATGATGGTCGTGTATGTGTCCTCTTCTCGGAACCAGCGTCCCCCGCGTCTAAGGGCTCGATCAACACCGGTGACCTCTTTCTCCTCCGCGGTGAGACCGACCGCGCCCTTGGCATCGTAGGTCTTGTCGTTCCGCTTGAGGGTCAGGAAGGTCTGCTCGCCGAGCCAGGCGCCGAAGAACCAGGCCCTCGGTGCGACAGCCCGCGTCTCGCCGAACTCGTCTCTCAGCAATCGGTAAGCCGGCTCCTGGAGCGGATCCCAGACCGCAGTTCGAAGTAAAATTCCGTTGTACCTCGGCTTTCCCGGCGCCGCGACTTTGTTGAAGCGCATGGTCTCAACTATAGAGGTGAACGACAACACGGTGAACGTCAGGATGATCAGGGTTATGCAAGTCAGCATCGTCCTGGCCTTTCGCCGCCTCATGTTGGAAATTCCCAGCGAAAACGCCGCCGCCGCGATGCTCATGCGGCCTATATCCACCTTGTGCACACCGCTCATAGCCTGGTTCAGGCTTTTCAACTGCTCCTCGAATCTGTTCCCCACGAGAACCATGACCAGGACGCTGAGCGCGAGCATGGTGAATGCAATGAACACGATCACCGGGTTCATCGTTATGTCGAAAGCCGGGTGGAAGAACTTGAATGCGAGGAATACCAATAGGAATATCGCAAACGCAGCCACAAGCTGCCGCTTCAGATCAGAATAACCGAAGAAGAGCCTCTCGCAGAAATACGCAAACGGGAGCAGCAGTGCCAGATAGAAGAGGACGCCGTTCACTACGTCCTTCGCCGTCTTCTGGACATCCGGATAGGCCCTGGACTCATAACCCCAGGCGGCACGCGCGTGCGCGTCGAACGTCGAGTACTGCTTCTCCGCCAAGGCATCCTCGGCAAGCCGCATCTCGTCTTTCGCCAGCTTATGGAGGCGGTCTATACCCTCGTTGATGATCCGGTACTTTCTCAGACGAGCGATCCTGAACTCATCCAGGGTCCACATATCCTTGGCGACCATGAGGGCTGTATTTGTGATCGAGCTGCCGTCACCGACGACGTAGCCATCGCCTTCAGGCTTCTGCGGTGTGGCGTGGATCAGCAGGAATCTCACGGCCGCAGGGCCGGCCGCCATCGTGATCTTCAGGCGAGTCCGCGGCATCGTGAATATGACAGCCACGTCCTCCACATGGGATATCTGCCACTCAGGAACCGCCAGGGAATACCCGAACATTCTCGGCGGCGCGTTTGTGTCGCCATCAAAGATGTCTATCTGCTGAAGCATCCGCAAAGCCTGCGGATCAATCAGATCAAATACTGACGTCGCCCGGCACTTGAAAACCACCAGAGGGATATCCTTGATCCCGGAACCCACTGGTACGTCAGTAGGATAGTAATCCGCGCCAAAGATGCCCATATCTGGAGCGTAGACGATCTCACCAGTGTCCTCATCCAGCCGGTAGGCAGCCATCACGGTCGAGCGCCCGACCCCGGGGTGTGCCGTCAACGGAGCGATGCCCGGGAATCTGAATTTGGCATTCTCGTCTACCATCTGGATCATGTTCCCCCGGACACCCATCAGGGTCTTGTTCGCGACATGAGCCGCACCCACTTTCCAGCCGCGCCAGACCACGAGGCTCTTGACCACCGGCTCGTTCGGGATGTAGCCCTTCTTGAGGTTCAGGATAAGCACCTGGCCCTGAAGCCTGGCAAACCCACCCTGGAGAGTCATACGCGAGAAGTTCGATGCGTCGGTAATAGGGAACTTCGGCACATTGAGGACTTCGGGGCTATTCGTATCATTCAGAATGTGGTGGAAGAGGCACGCGAGCAGCTTCGTCTGCTCGGAGAGATTGGCAATGTTGACTTTGTCCGCCGTATCGAACGGGGTATCAACCAGCGAGCGAGAATCATCGGTGCTGATGAACGAAACGCCCCTCGCGCCGGCCAGCGTCACGGCCTCAGCATCCAGAGCCAGCTTCCCAGGGATGAAGTTGCGCCAGCTCTTACCCGCAATGGGATTGACACCATCCGCGAACGCCTTGCCGGGGTCGAAGCCGAGGACGGCGCCGATTCTCTCTGAATTCTCCCGGCAAACACGCGCGATGTCGGAGAACTTGCTCTGGATATCCTCCCGGCAATTGTAGAAATCGCCCTTGTAGAAGATGCCCAGACCCTTGGTCTGGCTGCTCAGATCGAGGCCGGCGAAGAGATAGATTTGGGGAGGCTTGCGCACGTAGTAGTCCTTGACCCCAGGGAGCACACGGGCGAACCAAGCCTTCATCTTGTCGCCTACGCTGGGATGCTGCAGCTCGGCCAGATGTCTTTCCAGGTACTCACGCATTCCCTGGAGGCTCTGGAAGTGGCCGCTTGTCGCCAGAAACCACACTGTTCGCGCTGGTGGATTCTTCTTATAGATGCGCGCCAACTCCAACAAGCCTGCAATCCCGCAGGCGCTCTCCGCACCCGGAGACAGCGAGGGAATCACGGATATCGAGTCGTAGAAGGACTCGATGACGATTATCTGGTCTCTCAGCTTGGGGTCTGTTCCTTTGATGACACCGGTGATGTTGTTGGCGAGCCTTCGCTCCCACTGCATCCGGCACTTCAGCCGAACTTTCGGGCAGGCACGCACAGCGCAGAGGGCTTGCAGGGAAGCAGCATCCGCCTTGGAGATCCAGAATCGCGGGATCGAGACGGGGATGGATATGAACTTGGCCTCGGCCTCTCCGCGCATGGTGGTGTCTGGCTCTATGAAGATGACGGCCTTTGCGCCCAATCGCGGGGCGTTCAGCCACTCCGCTCCCGAGTTAAACTCCAGCAGCACCACGCTGCCCGCGACATCATAGCCGTCGAACTCAGCCAGCCTGCCGGCGCCACAATAGATCAGCGGACCCCCTACTCCCTCTTTGGGAAGCTGAGATGTCCTCACGAGATTGGGCCACATCGGGTACAGCCGGTAGCGCCTGCCGTCAACCTCAAGGGAAGCACCGCCATCTATCGGCACGGTTGTGTGAAACGGCTCGACCTTGATGTCTTCAAGCCCGATTTTCTTGAACTGTTCGTAGACGTACCTTCCGGCCGCGTCGCAGCCTGGATAACCGGCGATGCGGGAGCTTTGTGAGGAAAGCGTCTTTACTGTGTCGGCGAGGTTGGATGGCTTAACTTCACGGGCCAGTGTCTGGTACGTATGCGCAAGTCTGGGATCAACTTTCTGGTTCGGGGCCGCCTGACACGCGACTAAAGCGAGCAAGCAAATCAGCACGGCGAAGGCTGTTACCCGCAGCACAGACATTGCGCTTGCCTTTCTAACATTAAGGATACGACCCGGCCTAAGCACGCGAACGATTATAGCACAGGCATACCCGAAAATCAACGCAGCCGCCGGTTGCGAATTGCAGACTGAAGCCGCCGGATACCAGCATCTAGCATCCAGTATCCAGGACAGCCGGCCGCTCCTACTTAGCCTCGTGCCCTGTGTTTTGCGTGCCGGATAGGATGACCCACGTCGGCTCGCCCAGAAACCGGCTGCAGACCCGTGTGACGTCCTCTCTGGTCACGCGCTTGACGTTGCTGGAATACTGGAAGTCATACTGATAGCCGAGCCCCATTACCTCATGCCAACCAAGGTAGTGCGCGCGGTCACGGGTTCTCTCATGTCGCAGAGCATGATTCCCTATCAAGAACCTCTTCGCTCGCTCCAGGTCATCATCCGCGAATCTTCCCGAACGAAGGACGTCCACCTGCTCCAGCATGGCATCCTGCACAGCCTTGATGGCGTCCGGCGTCCCTCTGGAAGAGTCCATGCCAAGGTATGCGGCGATGTGGCTACCGAATCGAAGGGACGGATACACGCTGCCTACCTGATATCCCAGGCCGCGCTCCTCTCTCAGCTTCGTAAAGAGAAGCGAACTCTTGTTGCCGCCAAGTAGGACGTTGGCTACGCACATCGCCGGGTAGTCCTGATCGTCCACACCGGGCGCGGGGTACCCAAGCAATACATATGAAGCCGACCCAGCCTTCTCGATCGTCAAGTTGCCCGTGCCCCACCGGGCATCCATCTTCCCCTCGGGTGACCGAGCAGAACGCTTCATGTTGCCGAAATACGTCTCCACTTTTCTGATCACACGCTGGGGGTCAACATTTCCCACTATCGAAATGACAACGCGATCGGCTGAGAAGTGGTCCTCGTAGAACTTCGCCAACTCCTGCTGGTTGATCTCCTGGATCTTTTCCGGATCACCGAGGTACGGCCGATCATAAGGGGTGCCGGGCTGTATCAGGCGCCTCAGCGCGGTATATGCACAGTTGAACGGATCCTCCTGGCGCTCGGCCTCCCTGAGAATCGCAGCCCTCGAATACTCCAGCGCGGCCAGGTCCAACTTCGAATTCAAGATGGAGTCAGCCAGGAGGCCGAATGTCTCTTCGCAAGTTTGCGGAAGCGTGACGGCAAAGACCTCCAGATAATTCCACTGCCAGACAGCATGAAAATTCCCGCCGACTTCCGAAACGAGCCTGGCCAATTTCGTGGCGGAACGGCTCTTGGTCCCCGCAAGGATTGAACCTGCCAGCAATTGGCCGATCCCCGCGTTGAGCGCGTCCTCATCCGGCGCCCCAACGCGCACGAAGACCTCTATGGCCGCCACGCCCGCCTCGGGCTCCGGGCGCACAAGAACCGTCAGGCCGTTGCTCAGGATCGCCTTGACCACGCCGCCGGTCTCGTAAGCTGCCCGCCCAGGACACACAGCGGCCAAGAGCATACCGACGACCAGCATGCCTACAATTGCGTTTGGTGCTCTAAGCATCGTTCTATACATCGCTAGGCATATGACCTTTGAACTAGCAACTCAGATGTCCGTGTGCTTGCTCCCTGGATCCCCGGACCCCTTCCATCACTTCTGCGCCGGCTCAGGCTCAACCAGCGCGACACAGCAGTTGCCGCCGGTGAAGTATTTCTTCGCGACCTCCATGACATCGGCCGACGAGACGCTCCTGACTGTCGGAGCGTACTTGAGCGCCAGATCATATGACGCAATCGACTCGTACAGACCCAGTGCCCTAGCCTGCCCGGAGAAAGTCTCCTGCTCGAACAAGTCGCTTCCCTCAACCAGCCGCTTGGCATCGTCCAATTCATTGTCCGGCACCGCGCGCACCCTCAACCTGTGGAATTCGGAGAGAAGAACAGGCACGACGTTCTCTGCGTCAGCGGGGCCGACCGAAACGAGCACGGAAAAAGTCGTCGGGTGTCGCTGGGTAACAAAGTCGGTCGTCACCGTACTGAACTGGGTGCCGTTCGCATTCAAAGCGGCTGAAATCCGACCGCGATGGGTATCGCCGAGCAGCGCAAGGATGACGTCGAGGGCACAAACTTCCTTCAAGTCCAAGGCAGGTGCGGCGTGATATCCGAGCACGACATAAGCCTTGTCCGTCAGGGATCGGAAGCGCCGCACTCTCGCGGACGTAAGCGGCGGCTCAGCCGGAGGAGACCCTGGCTGCGCACTCGTTTGCGCGGCGCCGAACGCCTTGAATGCCCGCTGTACTACCGCAAGTGCATCGGACGTCACAACATCACCAACGATGACTACACAAGCGTTTCCCGGCCTATAGTGCTGCCTGTAGTAGGCTAGAAGGTCATTTCTCGTCAGGCCGCTGATAGACTCTCTAGCCCCCATAGGCGGCAGACGATACGGATGCACCGTAAACGCCGCCTGGGAAAACAGATTGAACGTCCGCTGCGACGGATTGCTTTCGGCTCGAGCGATCTCGTCAAGGATTACCTGCCGCTCCTTCTCGATGTCTTCCGGCCGGAACTGCGCGTTCACGATCGCGTCGGCCACAGCGTCAAGCGCTGCCGGGAGGTATTCGCTAGCCACAGTGGTATAGAAGTGGACCCAATCCTTCGAGGTGCCACCGTTCAGCTCCGCCCCAAGCCCTTCGATCTCACGATCAATCTGCCCTGGGCCGTACCTTTCGGTGGCCTTGAAGATCATATGCTCGACGAAGTGGGAAACGCCGCTGTTCGCCGCGCTCTCATTGACGCTCCCCGCCCTCACGTAAATGTCAACAGCAGCTAGGTTGATCGCATGCGACTCGCGAATGATGACTCTCAGCCCGCTCGGCAGCGTAGTTGCGAACACACTCTCCGCGTGAATGGCCGAACCCTGGGAACACAGCACGCCAAGAAGGGCTGCTGAAACAATAGCGCGCACGTAGAAGTTCAATCCAGTGGTACTCCGGTCGTGAATTGCTTGATACTATTTCCACGAAGGCCTATGGGAATCCTCCGCACCTCGGAAAGGTCAGTTACAATAGTAGAAAACGGTCTTGAAAGGTTCAGGATGAGCAAAAAGCGCTGTCGAACGGCGTCGCCGAAGCATGGTAGAGTCTGTCAGGTCTGGTAACTCGCAGCATTCCGTCGCCAGGGAGTTTGGCACACTGGCAATCCATGGGCATTTAGGTGAACCCGGTCTTGCCAATGTGCCCTCGATCCGAACCATCAATCGTATTCTGGCACGGCACGGCGTCTTTGACGGCCGGCGCAGAGTCCGACGCCCCAATCCTCCTCAGGCATGGTATCCGCCCGACATTGCCAGCGGCAAGGCGGAACTCGACCAGTATGACACCGTCTCCGGCTTGATCATAGAAGGAGGCATTGAGGTTGAAGTCCTCAACGCCATCTCCTTACACGGCAGTCTCATCGCTTCTTGGCCGCGCTCAGGCATCAAAGCCTCAATCGTCAGAGACGCTCTGGTCGAACACCCGCGCGCCTTCGGCTGTCCTGACTACGCACAGTTTGATAATGACAACCGATTCCAAGGGCCTCACAACCACCCGGACGCGATCGGTTCGATCATAAGCCTCTGCTTGAGCCTGAATGTCACGCCGGTCTTTGTCGCACCGCGCGAGACGGGCTTTCAGGCTGCCATTGCAAGCCTTAACAACCGTTGGCAGCAAAAGGTATGGGAACGCCGCCACCACGAGACGCTAGAAGCGCTACGGGGTTCCTCCTGGGACGTTGCTGCCCGCGGCCAGTCCGAATTCCGTCCTGTTCACCAGTTTTAGCGTTCGCGCTGAGAACTGATACAGCGTGTTCCCTTGCACCACGTAGATATACTCTCCTGCTGCAGTAATGGCAGCCGACCCTGCACGCATTCCTCCCGGCATCATGGGCCCTGGTGTGTTCCAGCGCCTCGGTGGTGGTTGCATGCCGTCCACATCTCCGGACTCCGGCGGCGGCGGGGCCTCCATCCCAGGCGGCATCTGTGCGGCGGCGGGATTCGGCTTGTGCGCGATTATCCCTGCCGCGGCTGCCGCCAAGATTAGCACGAGCAGCATCACGATCATTCTTCCCTGCCTGTTGTGAAGCATTCGCGTTCCTCCTCTTTCAAGTTGGATTGTCCAGTTTTCGTACGGACATCTGTAACCCTTATACCAATTAGACGGATGAGAGTCGTGCAATGTTCTGTTTCTGCCGGCTTGACATTAATGCTCATGGACATTTGGTGCTCGATTGCCCGCCCTGCTTTCTGGCTGATTGACAACGATGTCCGCCAAATCATATAATAAGAGCAGAACATATGTGCTGAATTCCAGGATCGAGGGTTGAGTTTGTGACTGAGACCGAGAACGGACTAATACTGATAAACATTGAAGACGAGATGAAGCGCTCGTACCTTGGTTATGCCGTGAGCATGATCATCGCGCGGGCGCTTCCGGACATTCGAGACGGCTTGAAGCCCGTCCAGCGTCGCATCCTCATGGCTATGCACGATCTCAACCTGACTCCGAATGCGCACTATAGAAAATCGGCGAAGATTTCGGGCGATACCACAGCTAACTACCATCCTCATGGCGGCCAGGCCGTATACGCTACCATGGTCCGCATGGCCCAGGATTTCAACGCCCGCTACCCGCTAGTGGACGGCCAAGGGAATATGGGGTCCATTGACGGCGATCCACCTGCGGCCGAGCGATATACCGAGGCCCGTATGTCTCCATTTGCTGTGGAGATGCTGGAGGACCTCGACAAGGATACCGTCAACTGGCAGCCTAACTACGAACAGACCCGAGACGAGCCGATGGTTCTTCCGGGCAGGTTCCCGAATCTCCTCTGCAACGGTTCCGCCGGGATCGCGGTTGGCATGGCAACGAACATCCCGCCGCACAACCTCCGGGAAGTCGTGGAGGCTACGATCCACCTGATAGATAATCCCGACGCCGGCGTCGAAGACCTGATGAAGTACGTTCAGGGACCTGATTTCCCGACAGCCGGGTTGATCCTTGGCACTAGGGGAATCAGATCCGCATACGAGACAGGGCGCGGCCAGGTGACGATGCAGGCCCAAATCGCCATCGAGCCTCAGGAAAACGGCAAAACCCAGATCGTCGTCACCGAGCTGCCATACCAGGTGAATAAGGCCAGATTGATCGAGCAGATCGCCGACCTGGTGCGCAACAAGAAGATCGACGGCATCACCAACCTGGACGATTTCAGCGACCGCACGGGCATGCGCGTCGTCATCGAGCTCCGCCGTGACGCGCATCCCAGGAAGGTCCTGAATTATCTGCTGAAGCACACCGCGCTCAGGACGAATTTCGGCGTTATTATGCTGGCTCTGGTGGATGTCACGCCTCGAATACTCAACCTGAAGCAGATCATAAGCTTCTACATTGACCACCGCAAGGAGATCGTGGTTCGCCGAACGCGCTACGAGCTGGAAAAGGCCAAATCCAGGGCGCACATACTGGAAGGCCTAAGAATAGCCCTTCAATTCCTTGACGAGATTATAAGGATCATCCGGGAGTCTCGGACTACCGAAATTGCTCGCACGACGATGATGAGCCGCTACGGCCTGAGCCAGGTCCAAGCGGAGGCGATCCTGAACATGCTCCTCCGCCAGCTTACCGGCCTGGAGCGCGACAAGGTAGAAAACGAATACCGCGAGCTGCTCAGGCGCATCGCCTACCTGGAGGACATCCTATCCGATCCCAGGAGAGTGCTTGAGATCATCAAGCAGGAGCTGAAAGCGCTTGCAGATAAGCACGGCGATGACCGGCGTACCCGCATAATCCCCGTGGAGGCGGACGAGATCGGCGAGGAAGACACGATTCCAGAAGAGGACACAATAGTTACTATTACCCGCGATGGATACGTCAAACGTGTACCGATTGACACCTATAGAAGTCAGAGAAGGCCGGGCCGAGGTATCATCGCAGCGAATACGAAGGAAGAGGATAAGCTGGAGCACGTTTTCATCGCCACCACGCACCACTACATCCTCTTCTTTACCGACAGGGGCCGCGTATATCGCCTGAAAGCCTATGAAGTGCCGCCGACTACCCGCCAGGCGATGGGAACCGCGATCATCAACCTGATCAGCATAGAACCCGGCGAGACGATAACGGCCTCAGTCCCGGTGAAAGCGATCGGCGGGGAGGGTTACCTAATCATGGCAACCAAGCTGGGCGAGGTGAAAAGAACCGCCATCAATTCTTTCCAGTACCTGCGGACCAACGGCCTACGCGCTTTCGACATCGAGGAGAACGACGAGCTTAGGTGGGTTCGGCAGACGACGGGTGAAGATGATCTGATTATGGTGACCCGAAAGGGCATGGCCATCCGCTTCTCCGAAAAGAACCTCAGAGTTGCCAGCCGGATATCCGGCGGCGTTCGCGGTATCACGCTCCGCCCGGGCGACAGCGTGGTGAGCATGGACATCTGCCGCGAGGATTGCGATGTATTGGTTGTAGCCGAGAAAGGCATGGGGAAGCGTACCCCGGTGAGCTCTTACAAACGACAGGGCCGCGGCGGTAAAGGCATCAAGACTATGATCATCACGCCGAAGGGCGGCGAGATCGTCGACAGCCACATAGTCTGTGCCGAAGACAGAGCGATCATCCTGACAACCGGCGGAATCGCGATCCGGCTCAGGCTGAACGAGATACGCTGCTGCGGCCGCAGCACCATGGGCGTGCGCCTGATCAACCTCGGCGGAGGCGATAGGGTGGCCTCGGTCGCCATTATCGCCAAGAAAGACGAAGACGAGGGGAATGGCAGCTAGGGGCGCTTATGGCTTCCGACCGTTTCGAAATCTTCCCGCATACGGCGGACAAGGGCATACGGGCCTTCGGGCGCGATCTGAAGGAGCTGTTCGAGAACGCCGCATACGGCATGTTCTCGCTGATGGCGGATCTGGGCAACTATGCGCCGACCCTGAGCCGGGAGGTTGAGGCACACGCGCCTGACTTAGAATCTCTCCTGCGGACTTGGCTCGCCGAGTTGCTTTATCAGTTCGAAGTGGATAGAATACTGTTCGTGGACTTCGAGGTAAAGGCTGTCGAGGATCGGAGGGTCGAGGGAGTCGCGCGCGGCTTGCCCTTCGACCACGACATAGAATGGCTGGGCTCACCGGTCAAGGCGGTTACTCATCATAATCTCTACGCGCATCGAACGGATGACCGGTGGGAAGCGCAGATAATCTTCGACGTATAGCGAAGAAGTCGGTATGGGAGTGTGGGTGTATGGGCGATCTCTCCCACACTTGCGTACTCCCATACGCCCATACTTTCCCCTGGGAGGATGGTCAGAATGCGGAAAGAAATGACACCGCGCCAGAGGCAAATCCTTCATTTCATCTTGCAGCACATTGAGTCGAGGGGATACCCGCCCACCGTGCGTGAGATCGGCGAGGCAGTGAATCTCAGCTCGAGCTCAACCGTTCACGCGCATCTTCGGACCCTGGAGCAGGTGGGCTTGATCAAGCGCGACGCGGTATTGACCCGCGCGATCAGGCTGCTGCCGGGAACGCTCACTGTCGCGAAGACCCGGCGAGTGGTGTCCATTCCAGTAGTAGGCCGCGTCGCCGCGGGCAAACCCACGCTGGCCGTGGAGGATTTTGAGGAGGTTTTCCCTCTGCCTCAGGATATCCTTGGCGGCAGCGACGGCTTCATGCTCAGGGTCCACGGCGACAGTATGATAGAGGATGCCATAAGGGACGGCGATCTCGTCATCGTCCGCCGCCAGGAAGTCGCGGATAACGGTGATACGGTCGTGGCCCTGATAGACAATGAAGCCACGGTGAAGCGATTCTACCGCGAAGACGGCGAGATCCGACTCCAGCCTGCCAACTCGGCGATGCCGCCTATCTTCCTCAATGACGTGACGATAATTGGCAAAGTCGTGGGGCTCGTGCGCAGGATGTAGAGCGGGCAGGCCGTTGAGTCACGCATCACGTATCACGCGTCACGCAAGGAGGTTCCGTTTTGCCCAGAGTTGAAAGCTCAGTCATCATCAGCGGCCCCGTTGATAGAGTCTTCGCCCTCGCTAGAGATATCGAAGCGTTCCCCCAGTTCATGCCCGACCTCAAGAAAGTAACAATCCTCGAGAGAAGCCCTGACGGCAGCCGCACGGTCAGCGAGTTCGTCGGCTACATAAGGGATTTCAGGATCACGATTAAGTGGGTCGAGGAGGACGAGTGGGACGAGCAGGCGAAGACCTGCAAGTTCAAGCTGGTCAAAGGTGACTTCAAGAACTACTCGGGCTTGTGGACGTTTGAGCCTGTGGATGGCGGCACCAAGTACACCTCGGTGATTGATTTCGAATACGAAATACCGCTCATCGGGCCGATAATTAAGTCGCTGGTGGCAAAGCTCATGAAGCAGAATGTGGACAACATGCTGATGGCCGTCAAGAACAAGGTGGAAAGCGGATAGCAGTCAGCGTCTAGCATCAAGCATCCAGTGTCGCGCCCGATGTCAAGGTGGACCCATGGAGAAATACGATGTCATAATCGTCGGCGCCGGGCCGGCCGGCATCTTCGCCGCACTCGAGCTTTCGAAGGTCGAGAGCCTCAAGGTCATCATCCTCGATAAAGGCAGCGACATCGAAGAGCGGCTGCGCGAGGTCCCACGGTCCCTACTCTGCGGCTGGGGAGGCGCAGGCGCATTTTCCGACGGCAAACTTACACTCTCCACGCAAGTGGGCGGCCAGCTCACGGCCTACGTGCCTGAGGAGGAGGCTGCGCGCCTCATCAAGTACGTGGATCAGACCTATGTGGATTTCGGCGCACCCGAGAAAGTCTATGGCACGAACGAGGATGAGGTCAACCGCATCGCTCGCAAGGCCGTTCTGGCCGATCTCAAACTGATTCCGTCGGCGATTCGGCACGTCGGCACCGACCAGTGGCCGGACATGCTGCGGAAGATGCGCGAAGTCGTCGAGAAGCGCGTGGACGTCCGCATGGAGACCGCCGTCAGCAGCATACTCACCCGTGAAGGCAAGGCAACCGGGGTGGAAACCGCCTCAGGCGAGACCATAGAGGGCAGGTACGTCATTATTGCGCCGGGACGCGAAGGTGCCGACTGGCTGCTTGAAGAGGCCCGCCGCCTCGATCTGGAGTCTATCAACAACCCCGTGGATGTCGGCGTCCGCGTGGAGCTTCCCGCTCCGGTGCTGGAGGAACTGACAGACGCCATTTACGAGCCGAAGCTCGTCTTCTACTCGCCTTCATTCGATGACAAGGTGCGCTCGTTCTGCGTGTGCCCATACGGCGAGGTCGTAGTGGAGTACAATGACAGCGTCACCACGGTGAACGGCCACAGTTACGCTAACAAGAAGACGAAAAACACGAACTTCGCGCTCCTGGTCTCCACCATGTTCACCGAGCCGTTCCGCGAGCCGATCACGTACGGGCGATACATCGCCTCTCTGTCGAACCTACTGAGCGGGAGCGTGATCGTCCAGCGGCTGGGGGACCTCATGGAGGGCAGGCGGTCAACCTGGTCACGCATCGAGCACGGCCTGGTCGAGCCGACGCTCAAGACCGCCACACCCGGCGACCTGAGCTTCGTCCTGCCATACCGCCACCTCGGGGGAATCATGGAGATGATCGAGGCGATGGACAAGCTCGCGCCGGGAGTTGCCTCCAGGCACACGCTCCTCTATGGCGTGGAGGTCAAGTTCTATTCGTCCAGGCTCACGCTGACTCCCTCGCTGGAAACCGACATCACAAACCTGTTTACCATCGGAGATGGAGCAGGAGTCACCCGCGGCCTCGTGCAGTCCTCAGCATCCGGCGTCATCGCCGCCCGAGAAATCATCAAGCGGGGCTCCTAGGGGGTCCAGGGATCCAGGGGTCAAGCACTCAACGGATCAAGGGTGAAAAGCATTCTTTATCTTGGCGCCAGAGGCATCGAGATGTTGAAGGGCTAGGAAGGACGCAATAATGCGTGGTGACCAAACGGTATACATTGACCTTGCGAGATTAGGTCAAGCTGGGGATGATGCAGCAACGGTATTAAGACTGATAATGGCTGCCGGAGATGTCCAGATAGCAAATCAATGCATGGGGAAATGTGAGCCAGGGAAAAGCATTTTCAACTCCACACTGCGCGAAGCCGCAACTCTATACTTCGTTCGACTGCAATGCGGGCACATCAATGAAGCTATGGATGCAATTAAGGAAATTGAGCAATCGACATATCTGAGATCGCTTGTCTCTCGACTGGCACCCTATGACCAACATGCTTATCAGCGCCTGCTTGACTGCATCAAGGGAAGACCAGGTTATCGAGATTTTCAGGATAACATCGGAACGGTTAGGCAGAATGTAGCTTTCCATTATAGTAAGGGCGCTGTCGAGAAAGCGCTGAATCGCCTTACCAACGTGAGGGCACATCGGCTGTCAAAGATGACTAGGGGTTCAGACATCTCTCGATGCCGCTTCCATATCGCTGACCTTATCTTAAAAGTGACAACTAACAGGGTGCTGTGGAGGTTAGATCCGAAAGGGGATGCTGAGCAACAACTGAAGGAACCTCTCGGCTACGGATCTGACCTTTGCGAGGATTTGCTGTTGTTTGCTGGCGATTTTGCCTGGGAATACCTGAAAGCCTACACAGCCATTTGAAACGGTTGCTCCGGTGGCAGCCCACCGAAGCAACAAAGCTATCTAACCGCACTATTCCTCAAATCTGCGTGCATCGGCGGTTACGTCGCTTCGCAATCGGAAATGCTCTTGACCTCGATCCCCGTGTAGTAGTGCTTCAAAATGTCCACGTATGTGATCTTCTTGTCTGACTTCGCAAGACCGTTCGCTCCGAACGCGCATAATCCCACGCCGTGTCCGTAGCCCTTGCCCTCGATCAGGTAGTCGCCCTCGGGGGTTGCGGTCAGCGTCATCCGCGTGCTCTTTATCACGTCTTCACCGAACAATTCCCTGAACTGATAGCCTTTCATGCGATACTCGCCCCGATCGCCCCTGATGGTCACAGTTCTGACGCGCCCGGAGCAGTCGTAGTCGGTAAACTGCATGGACTGGAATCTGCCGATCTTCGCCGACCGCAGGCGTGAGAAGACGCGCGTTAGCTCCTCGGCTTTCAATGTCTTGCTCCACGAGTGATACGGGCATGCTGCGCAATAATCTTCAGATTGTGGGTTGCAATTTTCCCCCTCTCCGTTTCGGGGAGGGGTTAGGGGTGAGGTCGGTGACCGACCTTCCGGATTGTCGGCGACGGAGCGCAGATACGGCCATGGCTCCTTGCCGAAGCCTGCATCCTCGTTGTTCTGAGTGACGCCGCCGCAGTCGGTCGAGTACACCGCCGCGATCGGCTTCCCATCGTAGGTCATGATTTGGCCGTAGGTTCCCTCAACAAGCTTGTCAGCCCACTGGGCTTCCCTCGATGCGCCTGCGAAGCCCTGGCAGTGACTGCAGTCGCACACGTCGTATCCGTTATGGCGATTCGAGCCCAGATTCTTCAGCGCGTAGGTCCGTATCGCCACCGTGAGGGCCTTCTGGGCCTCTGCATGAAAGCCCGCGGGGACTTCGACCGGCACCACGCCTCGTACATAGTCCTCCAATGGAAGTTCGTTAACGACCGCGAGTGTCCGGTTTGTAGAAATTTCCAGGACGCGCCGATAGCGTGAGTGTCGCAGCTTTGTAGACACGATTTCGAATACTGCATCGTCATCGTTCGACGTGAGCCGCAGAGGACCTTTCAAGGTTCCGCTTGTAGTGCCCGCCACAGTGACTTCTATGCCGTCTTCCTTTGCCGAGAAAGCGACCTGCTGGCCCTTGGCGGTAGCGATGGTGTCTTTGTTGGCCGGGCCGGCGATTTCGAATGGACGATTGCAGGAGATGGTTAGTGAACGCGGCTTACCGATGCTTGAGATAAGCCCGACGCGCACCATGGGCCCATGCGTGTCGGCAGAGAGGGCTGCCTGGAACAAGAAGAGCCCCAGACTCGCCAGAATAATTGGGATGCCCGGTTTCGGGGCAGGTAGAAGACGTCTATGATGGCTGATCTGAGACATCGCGTCCAAGGAAGCCCTTCTTATCAGCCCGCAAAATAAAATGGTCGGGGTGGCGAGACTTGAACTCGCGAGCCTCTCGGTCCCGAACCGAGCGCTCTACCAAACTGAGCTACACCCCGACACGCATGATTGTACCATAATCTCGCGGATCGCGCAACACGTAAGGTGGCCGTTATGTAAGGAGAATAGCTGCCTAGCCCTCTGTGGGTGTCCTCGCACAAAGTCTGGCACGAGTTTCAGGTTCCAGGTTTCCGCCATTCCCCCACTCTCCCTTTCTCCCAGTCCGCCCGTCGCCCAGTGACCTCGCACCGAGTGAATTCTGCCTCGTCGCGTTTGGGTCGCCCGATCCGGTGGAAATAAACTATATCAGTCCAGTGCAGGAATGCAGAGGGTCGTTCCAGGTTTCAAGTTCCAGGTTCCAAGTTCATATACGGCGCGAACCTGAAACTTGGAACGTGGAACCCCCAGATCGGTGGCCCGCGGAGGTCGGCAGCAATGGCAAGGAGCGGCTCTTCCCAGATCAAATGGCGTGAGTGGAGCGACGAGGCTTTCGAGCAGGCCGAAAGGGAGGACAAACTCATCCTCCTCGATATATCGGCGTCCTGGTGTCACTGGTGCCACGTCATGGATCGCAGCACCTACTCGAACCCTCAGGTCATAGAGATGGTCAGCGAGAAGTTTGTCCCGATCAGGGTTGATGCGGACAAAAGGCCGGACATCCAGTATCGGTATTTGCTGGGCGGTTGGCCCACTACGGCCTTCCTGCTCCCGGACGGCAGAATCCTCACTGGGACGACCTTCATCCCATCGGAAGCTATGGTCAACAAGCTCCGGGAGGTGGACATGCTCTATCACGAACAGAAGTCCATCGTCGCAATGCATGTTACCAGCATGGCGGCTGAGGCCGAGTATGAGCGCACGGAGGCGGAGTTTGCAGCCGGCAAGCTGGACGGCCAGGTTGTCGAATCCGTCGCAGCGGCTGTCAAGCAGGCTTTCGACCCGGTGTACGGGGGGTTTGGCGCCGAGCCGAAGTTCCCGTACCCGGATGCCTTGCGCCTTGCCTTTGTGCAGCACCGGAAGACGGGTGATCGAGACATGCTGGAGATCGCACGCAAGACCCTCGACGGCATGATGGGCATCTACGATGAGATTTGGGGCGGGTCCTACCGGTACTCGGTGAGCACAGACTGGACTCAGCCCCACTACGAGAAGATGCTCTACGTGCAGGCGGGCGTATTGGACAACTACGTGGAGGCGTATCACGTCACCGGCGACGATAGGTACGGCGAGGTCGCAGCAGGAATTGAGGCCTACGTCACGCGGTTCCTGTCCGATCAGGAGAGGGGAGGGCTCTACGGCAGCCAGGATGCGGACATAGGGGGCAATGATCCGAATGCTGATCTCGTGCCTGGGGAGGAGTACTTTCCCAAAGGTGAAGACGAGCGGCTGGCGATAGGAGTGCCCTACGTAGACAAGACGATCTACACGGACTGCAACGGGATGATGGCGTCGGCCTACTTCCGCTTGTATCATGTGACTGGCGACAGGCATGCGCGCGACTTCGCGCTCAAGACCATTGACCGCATCCTTAGCGAGAGCATGCGCGACGGGCGGATGTGTCACTACACCGACGATCAAGCGAGGCTGTTCGGGTTGCTTTCGGATCAGGTCTATTTCGCTCAGGCGCTCGTGGATGCGTATCAGACCTCCGGCCACAGAACGTATCTCGCCAAGGCCGAGGAGCTTGTCGGCTTCATGGCAGCGGAGCTTCAGGACGTGGTGGACGGCGGCTTCTACTTCGAGACGTTCGATCCCGGCGCCAGGGGCGGACTCCTGGAGCGGCATAAGCCGTTCGATGAGAACGTGGCGGCGGTCCGGCTTCTCACGCAGTTGCACTACCTGACTGGCTGCTACACCTATCGGGGACTGGCCGAGCGGACACTGAAGGCGGGCGCCTACCCGAAGATCGCCGAGAGCATCATCGGTGCGGGGTATGCCCTGGCTCTCGACCTGTTCATGAGCTCTCCAGTGCGCATAGTAGTTGTCGGAAGACGGGATGACAAGGAGACCCAGGAGATGCTCGAAACGAGCCTCCACACCTACGAGCCGCAGAAGCTGGTTCAGGTACTCGACCCGGCCGAGGACCCCTTGACCATTGGCGAATTGACTTATGAGGCGGCTGAGAAACCGGTCGCTTACGTGTGCGTTCGGAACGTCTGCCGAGAGCCTGTGAAGGGAAGTGAGGAGCTGGCCGTCGTCCTGGAGAACGTGATCGGCAGAGCACCCTCGTAGTGGTCAGTCGTCAGTGGGTCATACGGTTGGCTGACGACTGGCGATCACGCCTTGGGCGGACTGGTGATTGGCTTATGCGCAGAACGTTGGTTGTGATGGCAAAAGCCCCTATACCCGGCGAAGTCAAGACGCGGCTGTGTCCGCCGCTGGATCCGCAGACCGCTGCACCGCTCCACGAGTGCTTCGTGCTCGATGTCCTGGAGAAGGCGTCGGCGGTTCCCGACGTAGAGCTGGTCATCTCCTACACGCCTGCCGGGTCTCGCACTTTCTTCCAGAACGCTGCTCCCCATGCCGCCGGATTCCTACTGCAGAAGGGTAGAGACGCTGGCGAGCAGATGGGGCGATGCTTCCGGCGGCTGTGCCAGCCGGGGAGGGCGGTTGTTATCATTGGGACTGATTGCCCGACATTGCCTGCGCGCGGCCTGGAACTGGCCTTCGACGCCCTGGCATCAGGCGGGGTGGACTTTGTAATCGGACCATTGAGCGATGGCGGCTGCTACCTGGTCGGAATGACTTCGCTCCATCCCGAGCTGTTCGCGGATATGGACTGGAACGCAACTGACGTCCCGGAAAAGAGCATCGAGCACGCTGCCGAACTGGGGCTCGGTTGGTATCGGCTGCCTGAATGGTACAGCGTCGAGCGCCCTGCCGACCTGGCGTGTCTGAAAGCTGAGCTGCTCGAATGCCCCGTCGGGAACTCTTCCGCGCGGCGTACGGCGGCATTTCTGAAACGCCTGGCGCAATCGGGCCTGGTATAACTCAAGGGAGGGCGAAGCTCTGGGAGGGCGAAGCTCCTGCTGAGCCGGATACTGCGAAGGAGGTTACCCATGCCGCAGTATGTGATCGAGCTGTCGGACAGTCCAAGTGAGTGCGCGGAGGCGCTGGACGACGTCGAGCCCCGTTCGGAGGATCTGCTCGACGGAACCTACTGGAGCTGCGTCTCGCGCGACCACACAGGCCGCGTTATTGTGGAGGCGGAGAGTGAATCGAAGGCGATCGAGATGGTCCTGCCGGCTCTGCGGGGCAAGGTAAGGATTATGGAAGTCCAAGCCGTGATCCCCGATTTAGCCCAGTCATTCGACCCGGAGGCGGTGCGGCCCGAAGCCCAGGAGCCCAATGCCTCATGAGCGCGTAGCCGCGTCCGAGCGGGAGTCCTGTGTCTAGTCGAGGTTGATCTTGTATAGGAACACGAGGCCGGTTGGATCCGTATAGTAAGTATCGGGGAAGCCCCATCTGTTCGCAGTTATACCGTCCACGCCTGCGTACACGCCTGCAGCATAGGCCTTAGCCTTAATCGTTGCTCCTGAGCGAACCGGCTTGGGGGTTCCAAATCTCGCGCGCAGTGTGTTGAGCGCCACGCCTGGCCCTATCGTGTAGGTGTAAGCCGCGAGAAGCAGGACGACCAGGCCGGCTATTCGCCAGTGCCGCCAGCCATTCAGAGCTTTGCCCACTTCCAAGCGCGATGAAAGCCATCCTCCGAGCCAGCCCGAACCCGCGACAAGTACCGCTCCTATTAGAATAGCGAGGAGATAAATCAGAATCGAAAGGACGTCCGAGGGTGGAAAACCAAGCGTCCTCAGGACAGACACGGGTTGCCATTGTAACAGGAACAATCCCAGCAGCCCTGCGAGAGCACCAATCCGGCGCCCGGCGATAAATCCGGCCGCCATCCAGGGAATTATCAGCAACACCACCATCAGCGTTGTTGCGAAGGCAATACTGCGAGTGCGGAATGGCAAGGACGCAAACCCGAACGGCCCAGGGCCAACCAGGAGAGCCCCTACGTAGATTCCCACAACCAGTCGGGCCAGAGCGGTAAGCATCTGATTCACCTCCGGCAGGCGATATCAACAAAACCCCTTGTTACGCGGCCAGATAGCTGTTTCTCCCTCGGCTACCGCATCTCCTGCCCGCCGGTGACGTTGAGCGCCTGGCCGGTCATATAACTCGCCTGGTCCGAGGCGAGGAAGACCACAACGTTCGTCACGTCCTCGTAGGTGCATCCGCGGCCGAGCGGGACCTGCTCCTCGTACTTGCGGCGGACCTCTTCCACCGTCATGTGCCAGCGCTCCGCGTACTGCTCGTAGAGGCTGTCAACCCATAGAGGCGAGTCGAGCAGGTTGCCGGGGCAGACGGCGTTTACGCGGATGCCCGCCGGCGCGAGCTCGAGAGCCAAACTCTGAGTCAAGCCGATCCCGCCGAACTTGCTCGCCGCGTAGGCGGAGTTCTTGAAGCTGCCCTTCTTGCCTGATTTGGAGTTGATCTGGATTATGACGCCGCTCTTCCGGGGGATCATGGCCTTTGCCGCCTCGCGGGCGCAGATGAAGTAGCCGACCAGGTTGACATCAATGACCTTCCGCCAATCAGCGGTGGCGAACTCGACGGCCTCTCCCGCCTTCAGGATCCCGGCGTTGCAGACCATAATGTCAAGCTTGCCCAGCTCCTTGACGGTTCTCTCGATCATATCGGCGACTTGCTGGTCGTCGGTCACATCCACCTTCACCGGTATCGCGCGGACGCCCGATTCGGCCTCGATATCCTTTGCCACGGCCTGAGCAGTATCGAAGTTGATATCCGCGACGACGACCTTCGCTCCCTCGGCGGCCAATCTCCGCGCGACAGCCTCTCCCAATCCCTGCCCCGCTCCGGTGACAATGGCAGCCTGTCCAGGCAACCGCTTCTCCATATTCCTACTCCTACTCGTACTCGTGGATCGAAGAGACACCGCAGACTGCAGTTCCCGACTTGTGAATCCGCGGGACAAGTAATATTAACCCGCGCGGGGAAGGCTGTCAAGGACAAGTGCCCGCCGAGTGGGAAAGAGAGACATGGCGATGTGGCAAGACGGGGACATAGCGGAGTGTAGCCAAGGGATCAAGCTTTGCTAGACCGCTTGGGCGTAACAGCCAGCGACCCCTCAGTTGTAGTGGCTCGACTAACCGGCAAATAGCCAATAACCTCTTCTACTATCTCATCCCTTATCTGCAAGGCCTCGGTCAGTTGCTGTTGCCACTATGCTTCTTGCTAAGCGCCGTAAGCCTTTGGTTCAAAGCCTGTACCATCTTAGGCAGGGTGTACACGTATTCCAGAAGATACTCGATGAGGTCCAACATAGCCTGCGCTGTCTCTTGATCTGGTTCCTTGTCCAGATCGAAGTGAGCACCAATGTTTCCCCCTTGGCGCAGAGCTTCGGAGAGGGTAATCAGTGGCTTTGATAGATCAACAGACTCGCTCAGTTTGTTAAGTTGCTCCGCAAGCCCGCCCTTGCGTTCAGGCTCTGGCAGTAAATCGGCAACAATGCCTTCCAAGGTACGCCGACAAAGTGTAGCGGTAGCGCTCCAAACTCCCGCGTTATAAACCCCTAGACAGCCGTGGTACGCTTTGCGAATGCGTGCTGGCATCAGGTTCTCGCCTTCGATCGGCTGGCGCGGTCGCTGAGGGGCAGGAAAGATCGCGAGGGTTCCGTCCCCCCTCTTGCTTGAATCATTCGCTGGACCGGGATTGATGACCCAAAAGTAAACAGTTTCCCCACATGATGGGCATTTTGACGTCGCACCCAGGGTCTTTCTATTATTATCGTAAGTGATGCTTTGTGGGGTGAAACTTGCTAGCACGGCGCAGAACGGGCAGTTGGTATTTACCGCCGTGGGAAACCACCAATTCTGCGTACTCTGCCAATCCGGTACCGCAGACTTCTCAAGTTCGTACACTATGATCCACTCCCTCGATAATTGCAGATCTGCTTCGCTAACTTGCCTGATTATACCACAGGTAAGGCATTTATTCCATAGCGGCGGTCTGCCATCGCTTTACCTCTTCATCTCCCACCCCTGGCAGTGTGGCGTTGGACAAGGCGCGGGGTGCAGTCAGACCCCGCGCGAGCTCATCTTGCGGAAACGGCGGTCCCGCAGAGAGGAAGGAGATGCTGGGTCGACCGACGAAACGGTAACGATAGCTTGCATCTTGTGCCTCATCAACAGAAAATCAGCAAAGCTGAGGTGATTTCCCATGACTACATATGAATTGCCGACCTTTATCTTGATGTGCATCCAGACTGGCGCGCTTCTACTGGCGGCGGGTGGCGCACTCTGGTACGCTCGTGACAATCGGACGATTCGCGATATAATGCGGGCCCAAATATCAGGTGCTCGTCCCATTCTGAGAGTCCACCGAGCTTATAACCAGGTGACCTCTGTTTTTAGAGGCTGCGTGGTTCCCGATACCATTATTCTACCTCTCAGCAATTCCGGCTTGGCAGACGCAACCGACGTGACCGTTGAGATCAAGACGAGCTGGGATGACGAGCCGGAGCACCAATATCAGCCGATGCTCGGACCGGGAAAGTCCATGGACCCTAGGCTGTCGAACATCGCTGCGATGGTGGAAGAGAGTATTGCTGCTGGGAAATCCAATCCGCCGCAGCTTGAGATTGCCATCCAGTATAAAGATGCCCAGGGCAAGGTCTATACCTGTGCGTCCAGGCAGCACTATGAGGTCGACACTTGGTGGATGGTGGATGAGGAGCACAGCAACTAGTCAGACACGCAACTAGGTTTGACATCGGTTCAGCGAGTACTACACTTGTAGGCTTGCGCCCTAGCCTAGCGGGTTTAGGGGGCGATTGTGAGCATACTCCCCAGAAGCTCGTCCTCTGCCTCGCGGTTCCAGAACATGCCGTCGGTGAGCTTCGCATGGACGTTCGGCAGGCGGTTCTTCAAATCCGACACCGCGGTGAGCTCCAGTCCCCTGATCTGCGGGTAGATGACGATCTTGCCGGGGAACCGGCCTTCCTTCGCCGCGAGCATTCCATCCCACGACGCCTCAATCCCGCCGATGGCGGCGACAGAGGTGTTGGTCGAGAGCTGACCGGACTCGGCGGCGTCGAGCGTGTCTTTCAAATCGCTGAGCTTCGAGCCGCTGCTCCCGACAAAGCGAACTTGCCTGGTGTAGACGCCCGTCAGATCGAGGCTGACTATGGCGCCGATGGGGACACCGGCGAAAATATTCATCAGGCCCTGATCGGCGAGGTGGGGCGCTGCCTCCTCGATGAGAGTAGGCACCGGCGCGAGCACGACTATGTCGTCAAATCCCCTGCCGCCGGTGAATTCCTCCACCAGACGGTCGAAATCCTGCTTGGTCATCTCGTCCGGATTGACCGCGCGGAGTTCGACTCCCCGGCGCGCGGCAATCGGCGTAAACCGCTCCTTCACGCTATTCAGGCGCTCGCTGTCAATGTCGGTCGCCAGAACCTTCGACGGCCCGTTTTCCAGCTCGACGGCCCGCTGGACGTGCATCTGGCCCATGGGTCCCCCTGCGCCGATAAACCATGCTGTGCCGCCGGGTCGAAGCTCGCTCGGGATGCGGACAGGCTCGTAAGCGGTCCCGATATGCCGGCTCGTCGTGCCGATGTATGCATGGTTCTGGTAATGGACCTTGCCCGCATCAATCTTCGCGGGCCTGTCGAGCGGTTCTGAAGCGACGATGTTCATAATCGCGTCTTTCCCCAGGAACTGTGCTGCCCTTTCGACGATGGGTGCATTCGCGCCAAGCACGATGATATCGTCAAAGCCGCCGTATTCCGCCGCGAACGCCTCAAGATCAACGGATGCGAACGAAGGCGACTCGACAAGCTCAAAGCGCCCGGCCTCCGACCAGAACCTTAGTTGATCGAGTATCGGCCAGTTGAGATCGGTGGCGATGACCAGCCTTGGATCCGTATTCGAGTCCAGCGAGTAGTCGCCGTCGTCGCCGGGTGTGCCGATGATCCAGAGCACTCCGCCGGGTTTGACAGACGGACGCCGGGTAATCCGATAACTGGCGACTACGCAAGCCCAGGGCTCTGTCAGGGCGGCCTCGGCATAGCCGGTGGAATCCGCAAGCGGGAGCAGGTAGCATCCCTCGTCGCCGTCCAGAAGCTCCTTCGTGAGCACTTGATACTGGGCTTGCGCGCCCGCCAGGACGTATCCGAAGGCCATGCTCTTTCCCCGGTAGAAGACGTCGGCCTGCACGATAAACCGCTGACCGATTCGGAACCGTTCCTTGAGCTTCTCGCCGATCCCGACCACCGTGACGGATGCCTCATGCCCAAGCGTCACCGGATCATTGGTCAGATCGCGGCCGGTGACGCGCGGGTGCTGGTTCCCCTGGTTGATGACCTTGATGTCGCTGAAGCAGATGCCCACGGCGTCCACGCGGACCAGCAGCTCGTCAGGCCCGTATTTCGGCATGGGCAGTTGAGCGGGCTTCCTGTCCTTGCCGAAGTTCTCCATCCCGGCGCCGTACAGGTGCCAGGCAAATATCTTCTGCGGCAGGTCGTACGAGACATTCTTGTACGCCTGCAGGACATCTTTCATGCATGTGCTCCTGGTGTGTGAGGGGTGACTCCGGAAACTGACCACTCACGACTCACTTGCCTTCGATCAGCTTCTTCCTCTGCGCCTCGTCCGGGCGGGTGTGTATGCGCTCCACATGGGTCTTCGAAAGATAGTTCGGGCCGCCGAACTGGAACGTCCCCAGCGTAACTCTGGCAGTCTTGTCCCACATAATCGTTATGCTCTCGACTTCCTTTGCAGAGGAACCAATTGCGATCAGGCCGTGGTTCTGCATGAGAATCGCCTTGGGCCTCTCTCTCTTCTCCTCGATGTAATCCGTCACGACCTCGCGAATGCGTCGAGCGAGCGGTACGCCGGGATCGGTGTATTCCACGTAGGCTGGCGCCAGGCCGCAGCAGACGATCTCGTCCGGGAACAGCCGCCCCTGGGTGGCGTCGCACCATCCATTCGAGCACAGAATTGCGTTCACCGAGACCGGGTGCGTGTGCCCGACGAAGTCAACCCCCGGCAGGCTGAGAAGGTACGCGTGGAACACGGTCTCAATTGACGGCATGAGCACGGCCTTGGGGTCAACTGTCGCGGCCCTCAGGCGCGCCTTGATCTGCTCGTCCGTTAGCTCCGGGTATTCGAGCATCTCCAGAACCTTGGCAAAGTCTACCTCCACGAAGCCGTCTGCGGGGATAGTGCCGAGCTGTATTCCGCTCGCTTTCACGTAGAAGGTGTCATCGCCGATCCTGGCTGAGGTATTCCCCTCGCCAAGGATCACCAGGCCGCGGGACTCCTCTCCGAGCCGGTGCGACATCTCGACTAGCTGATGTAGAATCTCACTTTTCGAAGCCATGGCAAGCGTTTCTCCTCCAAGCTATTCTATCCCGCATCATTATAACACGTAGGGGCAAGGGGAGACTAGACAGTAGGCCGTGGACGTGGAGAGTGGACAGGAAAAGCTCTTTCGCGTCTGCGGTCTCACCCGATGACTTCATACACTAGAGGCTGGGGATCAGGTGGTTTCCGGCTGAAGGTATACGCCGCAAGCGCCGACTCAGCGGCCAGGTCCGCCGATGCCCGATCGCTCGCATGGATTTCTACAAGGGGTTCGCCTTTGGAGGCGTAGTCGCCGATCTTCTTGAAGAGGTAGACTCCGACCGATGGATCGGGCACCGCACCGGGTTCCCCGCGCCCGGCGCCTAATGCAGTTGCGGCGCAGGCGATCCGGAACGCATCCACCCGGGCGACATATCCGGTTCTCGGTGACTTAATCGGCTCCACAAGTGGAGCCGCCGGAAGCAGCGAGTCGTCATCCACGACGGCCGGATTGCCGCCCTGGGCCTCGATGATCTCGCGGAACTTGGCGGCACCGCTGCCGTTTGCGAGCAGCCGGCGGATGATTCGCTCCCCTTCTTCGCGCGTGGATGCCTTGCCGCCGAGAGCAATGGCGATGCCCCCGAGGATGCCGCACAGCTCGACCAGATCGTCGGGACCACCGCCTTTCAGCGTCTCGACAGCCTCTTTGACCTCCAGGGCGTTCCCGACCGCCCGGCCGAGCGGCTGCTCCATGTTGGTGATCGCGGCGACGGTGGCCTTTCCAACCTGCTTTCCGATATCCACCATCAGCCGAGCGAGCTCGGCGGCTTCCCCTGCAGTCTTCATGAACGCGCCGGAGCCGGCCTTCACGTCCAGCACGATGGCGTCCGCGCCGGAGCCGATCTTCTTGCTCATCACGCTTGCGGCAATGAGAGGCACGCAGTCAACGGTTGCGGTGATGTCCCTAAGCGCGTAAATCTTCTTATCGGCAGGCACTAGCTCGGCTGTCTGACCGGCAATTGCGGCTCCGATGCGCTTTACCTGATCCACGATCTGCTCAGGGGAGAGATTCACGCAGAAGCCGGGGATCGCCTCCAGCTTGTCGAGGGTGCCGCCGGTATGCCCCAGGGATCGTCCGGACATCTTGGCGACGGGCACTCCGGCCGCCGCGAGGAGAGGCACGAGCACCAGCGTAGTTTTGTCTCCCACGCCGCCGGTGCTGTGCTTGTCCACCTTGATGCCGGGAATTGCGCTGAGATCAAGCGTCCGGCCCGAATGCACCATCGCCATAGTGAGCTCGGCGGTTTCCTCCGGCGTCATGCCTCGGAAGTAGACCGCCATGAGCCACGCGGCCATCTGTGCGTCCGGCGCCTCGCCGCGTGCATAGCTACCGACGATGAACTCGATTTCTTCAAAAGTCAGGACGCACCCGTCCCGCTTCCTCAAAATGATGTCGCACACACTCATATCACAACACCGACCGCCTGATGAAGAGGTTATGACATATACCCCAATGCCAAATTTCTCCGTCGGCGGCAAAATTCCTCAGAGTTGATGTTCCGCAGCCTCATTCGCCGCCCTATCAAGCCAAAATCCGGCAGGATTATAGCAAGCAAGCATGGAATAATAAGGCGTTAGAGGCTGCTATTGAGGAGTTGTTAGCTGTGCTTCAATGGCTTGTGCCCCGTATTGCGATCTTCGACACGCACGACGCGGCGTACTACATTTGGAAGAAGGCCGCCATCGCCGACGCGGCGATTATCCACGTAGATGCTCACCACGACCTTTTTGAAATCTCGGATCTGCAGGTACCGTGCGCCTCCAACTACCTTCGCTGGTCACTGAAGGAGGGCATAGCGCGTGAAATCTATTGGGTGGTTCCAGATCCCACCTGGGAATCGCGAGCAGGCCTGGAGAACATACGCACCCATCTGAAAATTCTCGCCATAACTACCGGCGGCGGGCGGTATTGGTTCAAGCCCGACGAGCGGATAGGCCGCGTCATGCTATATGGCCGGCCGGTGACCGCCTGCTGCCTGCAATCGCTTCCTTCGGCGAACGCCCGAGTGCTGTTGGACATTGATGTTGACTACCTGCTCCTGAGGGAACCTGCCGTCAGCAGTTGGCATGATGTGCCAGACAGACCATGGATGTGGCCTGCCAACTTGGCCGGCAAACTCGCCGATCTCTCACGCAGGGCCGAGAAGGTGACTATCTGCTACTCGGTAGAAGGGGGATACACGCCGGTCATTTGGAAGCACCTTGGTGACGATATAGCAGCAGTCTTGGCCGCGGACCAGCCCGATCGGGCATCGGCTTATGTGGAGTTGAAAAGGAGCATGGCCGAAGCCTTGCTGGACGGCGAGAGGGCCAAACATGCGGAACTCAGACAGGCCGCTGAAGACGAAAACCCGCTCGACGCTTCACTGCATCAATGGCGCGCGCTTGCAGATCTACGCGCCGGCAAGCCGGCAGAGGCCAGGGAAGCCTATTTCCGCGCGGTTGAACTCGACACCGCCTATGCATCCTCTATCGGCAAGGTCGGATTGGTCCTCGAAGCTCGCGGAGATCTCGAGCGGGCGGAGAAGATCTATGCAGAGGCGACAGAGCTAAACGAGCGTGACGCACTCGGGTGGTACGGCCTCGGCAGAATCGCCCTTCGCAAGAACAACCGGCCTGCCGCCAAGATAAGCTTGGGAAAAGCCTCGTCGCTCCCCGACGCGCCGGCTGAGGTGCATCGCGAGCTTGCCATGCTTGCCGAAGCCGAAGGAGACAGGGAGGAGGCATTGAACCAATACCGCGCCTATCTTCGTCTGTCGTTCGCAGGCCGGTCGCTGGAGCGCCCTATCACCGCCGTACGGCAAAGAGATTGTCGGAGTCCATTCTGGGCCGAAGGATACTCCGCTCTGGCAAGGCTTTACTCCGCGCAGGGTAACTCGCACCTCGCCACGAATTGCCATTCCCAAGCGCTGAGGCTCATGAACCCGTGTCTCCATCAAGCCGCGCGGCTGATCTTGCAAAGAGCCGCCGGGGCGACCAAGATATCCGCTGCACAGGTTGCTGTTTCACTTGCGAAATCGCTTGCTGTCTGCACGAGACTGGGCGCGCAACGCCTCCACCGCAAATTTAGGGGAAAGCTCAAAGCCATCCGGTGGCAACACGATCCCTCGGCGCGGGCCGGCACCCGCATTTGTCCTCCCATCCCGGTCTGTAAAGCTTCGACCCCTGCCAAGAACCCGTGACCGGCTCTTACCCGGTGCCAGGCGGTTTATGTACCCATGATAGCACAACTCGAAGCGCCTAAAGCCGCCGCCTGCGGAGATCCCTGCCACGCCGGACAGATGCAGTGTCTACTCCGGCTCCACTGCCGCATATACTGGGATAAGAACCCGCTCCTCGCCGTTTCGCTTCTTCAGGATTATGTCGCAAACTCGCATGGCTATGTATGGGAGTGTGGGAGTGTGGGAGTGTGGGAGTTTGGGAGTCCGGATTCCCCCACACACCCAAACTGCCATACCTTCATGTTTTCCCTATATCCCTCCTGCAAAGCTCGTTCCCGCAGGCCAGGGAGCGAGGCCGAAGAGATCGGCGATCGTGGCGGCGATGTCGGCGAAAGTCTCCCGCTCGCCGAGATTCACGCATCGGGCCGCGTTCTTTCCCCAAACGAGAAGCGGAACCTTCTCCCGGGAATGGTCGGTGCTCGGCGTAGTGGGGTCAACGCCGTGGTCGGCGGTTATTATCAGCAGGTCATCCGGCCGCATCGCTTCCTGAATCTCCGGCAGGTGCTCGTCGAACTCCCGAAGGCCGAATGCAAACCCCTTCGGGTCGTTCCGGTGCCCGTATAGAGTATCGAAGTCAACCAAGTTCGAGAAGATCAGCCCCGGCCCGGCGGCATGGATGCCGGCGACCGTCTGATTGATGACGTCCAGGTTGCCCGCGGAGTGGATCGCCTCCCTGATCCCCTGGTACGCGAAGACATCGCCAATCTTCCCTATGCCGATCACGCCGTATCCGGCATTGCAGAGGGCATCGAGAACGGTCGGACGGGGCGGCGGTATCGAGAAGTCCCTCCTTCGCTCGGTCCGCCGAAAACTCCCCGGTTGCCCGAGAAACGGCCGGGCGATGACGCGGGTGACGTTGTGCTCGCCGGTCAGAATCCTCCGGGCCTTCAGGCACATATCGTACAACCGCTCGACCGGGATGACTTCCTCATGCGCCGCGATCTGGAAGACGCTGTCGGCTGATGTGTAAACGATCGGCTTGCCGGTGCGCATGTGCTCCTCGCCTAGCTGCTCGATGATCGCAGTGCCGGAAGCCGGGTAATTGCCGATGACCTCATGTCCGATGGCCTTCTCGAATGCCTCGATGACCTCCTTTGGGAAGCCGTGCGGGTAGACCGGAAACGGGCGCTCGGTAATCAGCCCGGCCATCTCCCAGTGGCCGATGATCGTGTCCTTGCCTTTGGACTTTTCGAGCATGATGCCATACGCGGCGCTGCAGTCGGGTCGCGGCGGCACCCCCGGAATTGACGCCAGATTGCCCAGCCCCATTAGCTGCAGGTTCGGGAGGTCAAGGCCGCCCAGTGCCATTGCCGTGTTGACAAGTGTGTTGCTCCCCTCGTCGCCGTATTCCGCTGCGTCGGGCATGGCTCCGATGCCCGCTCCGTCGAGGACGATGATGACCAGGCGATGGACTACTCGATCTGCTCCGATTGCAGACGCCTCCTTAGCTCTGCCGACGCTTCCGGGAACGCCTGTTTATGCGGCAGTCCGTCTTGCGAACAGCCTGCGCAGGCATTTCAGGGGCTTTGAACACGTGCCGAGCGCGGTGATCATCCTGTAGATCTGCCTGAACTGCGCGTCCTTGAAGACGTAGTCCAGATGCAATCCCTTCTCGCGCAGCAGGCCTTCCTGTCGAAGCTGTTCGGTCAGCGGCAGCCCGTGGAAGATCTTCAGCCTCATCATGGACTGCACAGATGCAATGTTGGCCCGCCCGGATAGCCCCGTCTCGCGCATGAAGCGCAGATTCTGTTCTATCTCGTCCACCGTGACGTAAGGGTCGAGCATTATGAAGCCCGCGGAGAAGTCGAGGCCGGCGCGTCTTACTGTCTCAATCGCGCGTCTGTTCTGCTCGACCGTAATGCGCTTGTTATAGGTGCCAAGCTGCCGCTGGACGCCGGATTCGATGCCGATAAGGACACGCGTGAGGCCAGCTTCCTTCAGGACCTTCAGAAGGTCGTCATCAATCTCGTCCGCCCGGAACTCGGCCGAGAATGTGATGCCCAGTTTGCGTGCCCTGATCTCCTCCGCAATCCTGGTCACGCGCTCGCGGTTCTTGGCTCCCGGGCCGACGAAATCGTCATCCACGAACCCGATCTTCTTGATGCCGGTGGCAGCGGCGACGGACTCGATCTCATTGACAACGCTTTCAGGAGAGCGATAACGGGGCACGCGGCTGCCGGAGACGCCGTAGAAAGTGTGTATGCAGCAGAATGCGCAGCGATGATAGCAGCCGCGGCTGCTCGAAACCAGCGCCGGCGCAGGTGCGACCGACTGATTGAGCGCATCCCGTGCCGGGAAGGGAAGAGAATCGAGATCCTTTATGAGTGGAGGAGGCTGGTTCAGAACTGGCGCGCCATCTTTCAGGAACGCTATGCCGGGCGTGTCGCGCCATTCCTCGCTGCGGGAAATCCGCCCGAATACATCGGAGGCAACTGTCTCGCCTTCGCCGCGAATCACAAAATCAATCTCGGGGCATGCGGCGAGTAGCTGCTCCATGCTCAGCGTCGGGAGATAGCCGCCCACGACTATGATGGCATTCCTTCTCTTCCTGCGGACGGCTCGCACGGTGGAGATGAGCGTCTTCTTGTGCGCGTCCGCTGCCGTGATTCCCAGACAGTCGAATTCGCGCGCCAGAACCTCCTGAACCGTCTCCTTGCGGGTAAGGTTCCGAAGTTGAGCGTCGAGCAGCTCGACCTCGTGCCCATCCCGCCGCAGCACAGACGCGATGTAACCCAGCCCAAGGCTCTCGGTCCTGGAAGCCAACGGTTCGGGTTCGTCAAATCGCGGCTGCAAAAGTACGACCTTCATACCGCTCTGAGCACCGCTCCTGTATTCTTCAATTCCGGCAATTGGTTGGCCCTGCCCGTTTCCGTAGACAACTCCTATAGGAGCATTAGACATTTCCTTGAGTCTTCCTGTTTGTTCAGCCTGGAATACTCCCGGACCTCAGGAACCGGGCTATTCGGCGAACAGTCGAGGAGCAACGGGGCTGTGAGTCCGCTTCAGCGGAGTTGGTCGCCGAAGTCCGCCTCAGGCGGAAGGGATTCACCCCGGCGCCAGGGCGGTTTACCCACAAAGATTACACGCACCTCCCCCTGACTTCTCTGACTAGCAGCATCGCCCCGGATGTGCTAGAATAGTTAGAGAGCGGAGATGTCGAGACCGTGCCACCGGGAATGGCGCTGCAGGCGGTCTCCGCTGCTATCCGCCCACTGCAACAGGTGGGATAACATGAAACACGAGTCGCAATTGATGAGGTAGAGAACGATGAAGCACCGTTCCATATGCGCCCTAGTGTCCCTCGTGGGGCTGTTCCTGCCTGCTGCGGCGTGGTGTGCAAAGCCTGGAAACGTAGTGGTGATTATCAACGACAACAGCCCTGTCTCCAGGCAAATCGGGGCCTACTATGTTGCAAAACGCAGAGTTCCAGCGAAGAACGTGGTTCACATCAAGTGCCCGGCGACAGAGACCGTACAGCTCGCCGAGTACCAGACCCTCATCGAGAAGCCCGTGAAGGCTCATCTCGCGAATAAGGGGTTGAAGAGGTATGTGGATTACCTCGTCCTTACGAAGGGAGTGCCAATAAGGGTCACCCAGGGCTGGTCAGTTGACGGGCTGCTGATGTGCATGGACCGGGTGCTGCCCTTCGACGATCCAAAACTGAAAGTGCCCAATACCTATTTCGGGCAGAAGGAGCACTTCTCGTATGCAAAGTACGGCTTCTACCTCGCCACGCGCCTCGATGGATACACGGCGAAGGATGCAAAGGCCCTGGTGGACCGCGCCGTCGCAGCTAAGCCGGAGAAAGGGGTCTTCCTTTTCGACAAGACACCTCAGCGCGACACGCAGGGCTACGTGTCGGTTAACCGTGCCATGGATCAGGCGCATGATCTGATTCTCAAGAAGGGCCGTGTTTCGTATCTGGACGACAGCGAGGAGTTTGTCGGCGGGCGTACGGGCCTGATGGGCTATTTCTCCTGGGGCAGCAACGATGCCGCTTTCAACGTCGAGAAGTACAAGTCGAGCAAGTTTCACCCCGGCGCGATTGCCGAAACTGCCGTCTCCACCAGCGCGCGGACGTTCGATCGCATGACCGGCGGCCAATCGTTGATCGCGGACCTGATAGAAGCCGGTGTCACCGGAGTGAAGGGATACGTAGCGGAGCCCACGCTCGGCGCAGTCGCGGACCCAAGGATTCTCTTCGACAGCTACCTGTCCGGCTTCAACCTGGCCGAGAGCTTCTATATGGCTTCGCGTCTGATATTCTGGCGGGACATCGTGATCGGCGATCCGCTCTGCGCGCCGTATGCGGAACGGAAATAGGCGCTCAGCGTCCGATTCGCGATCAACTTTCCAAGCTGCCGGAAAATTCTGCATTAAGGGCATGACAGATCTGAGCGTATGTGGTCATAGTAGAGCACAATCAGGCGCCGAGTTTCCGGAAAGGAAATCGGGGGAACCGTTCTCTTGTAGCAGATGGGGCGAATCTCGCAGGGAGCGCGAGTAGGACAGCTTTTCGGTCCAAGCCCGTCAGCTAACTCCGAAGGCGCGGTCGAAGAGCAGAAGCAACGTGCCGCATTGCGAAAGCTGGGGAGTAGAGGCTAGGGAAAGAGAGGTGCTCTTCCTCTGTTGTCTAGCAGCTGGCGACTAGCGTCCAGACGCGGTGCGTTGCTTTTTGTGCTTTATAGCTTACAAGAACAGAGCCCGCACTGCGGGCTCTTCGGAAGTTGCCGTACTGTGCTGTGGCTTAGCTGCCTACCGAGGCATCTCAAACCTGACCCTCTTCAGGTCCGAACGGTCCATTGTGGCTAGGCCGATAACCTTATCCGCGCCGCCGTAGTAGACGAAGTAATGCCCGTCCATCTCCACTGCACCGCAGGTGAAGACTACGTTCGGAACCAAGCCTATCTTCTCGTAGCTCGCCTCAGGGCTCAGGACCGGCTCAGCGGAACGTCCGAGTATCTTCGACGGATCGTCTAGGTCGAGCAGCAGAATCCCGAGCCTGTAGTTCCGCCGATGATCAACGCCGTGATAGAAGTTGAGCCACCCATATTCGGTCTTTATGGGCGGTGCACCTGCGCCGATTCTGTTGCAATCCCACGAGCCGGGCTGCACGCGCATGAGCAGCCTGTGGTCGTGCCACGTTGTCAGATCATCCGAGTAAGCCATCCAGATGTTTGGGAAGGTCCGATGCAGCATCACGTACTTACCCTTGATCTTCTCGGGGAACAGGACTGCATCCTTGTTGTCCATATTCGGGAGGATGCACCCATGCTTCTTGAAAGTCTCGAAATCCCTGGTGGACAGTAGCCCGACGCGGCACCGGTACTGCACCGAGTTGAATATGGAAGGATTAGGTTCGCAGCAAGGGTTCAGCGACACGCCCGTATATGTTATGTAGTACGTGTCTCCAATGCGGGTAATCCTTGGATCTTCCACCCCCAGCTTTTCCAGTTCGTCGCCGACTGACTGATAGGCTGGAGCCTCTTCTCGTTCCACAACGGCCAGGCCGTTTACGCTGGTTGCATGCCCAAAGCGGGACACACCATCATCCCCGATTGCGCGATACAGAATATGGACTCTGCCATTGGAACGGGCTGCCGCGCAATTGAAAACGGCCTTATTCTCCCACCACTTCTCTGTGGGCAAGAGCACAGGATTTCCTTTGAAACGTTCAAGCTCCATCGGTGACTCCTACGAATGATCCTGCGAACAGGAAAACCCTATAGGTATTACAGCGACGCGAGACTTCCAGCGTCACCGCACCTACTGCGATAGACTGATCCCGACCCTGGCCCTTCCAGGACTACCGTGCATTTCTACAAGCAAATAGTAGCACAGAATCGGCGAAAAGTCAAGGATTTTCGCGCGTGCGCCACATCGTTACTCGTTCTATCATCCCTCTGTCACATCCCGCCCACCTGCTTTGGGACAGATGCTACTTCTGTAGAACTCTTTCCATACAACGAGCTTCTGCTCAACTGGTTTTCGATCGGTGGGATGCTGTGTTGCGATGCGGGGGAGAATCTGGTATACTTATAGCGGTCGTCCGCCGTCGGCGGGCGTCTTTTGGGTTTGAACATGGCGCCATGGTCTAACGGTTAGGACACGGCTCTTTCAAGGCCGCGGCGGGGGTTCGACTCCCCCTGGCGCTACCAGGCAGTGAAACGGCCTATCCCGATGCAGCACAGACGGGGTAGGCCGTTTCTTTGTTACTTGGCTTGCTGTATGAGATTCTTCACGCGTGCGGAGTTCTGTTCAGCGGCGGCGTCCTCAGGGCAAAGGGCTAGAACTGCCGACCATTGCTCAAGTGCCTTGTCGAGCTTGCCAAGCCTTTCCAGGCAGTGAGCATAAGTCCTGCGCGTGCGGTGATCTCCGCCCAGCTCTACGGCCCTGTTCAGCGGCTTCTCGGCCCGGGCGTACCTCTTTGTGCGGTAGTAGTGGAACCCCAGCCCGTAATATGCTTCGGGGTCAGATGGACATGCTGAAATCGCGCAGTTAAGAGTTCTGATCGCTGCCGGGTCGCGGCCGAGGCTCCATTCGAGCCATGCGATTGACGTATAGCCGTCAATGTAGCGCGGATCAAGGAACACGGCAGCCTCGAGGCAGCGTATGCATTGATCGTAGTCGCCTCTATGCCACCACCAATCGCTTTCAGTGATGAAGAGGTCGCAGGCTTCGTCCCATGCCTCGTCCGGCGGCATGTCGGCTGAGGGCTTGATGTCTGAGCGTGGAGGAGGCACCGGCGGGGCAATGTATGGTGTCTTTAAGGCCTCGCGAATCGTCCGGCTGACGAGTGCGTCTCGGTCGCGGGTGTGTCTCTGTAAAGCGCGCCTTGCTGCCGGAGTGTTTACGCACCAGAGGCCGTAAACGGCGTAGTACCGTATCCACGACGGGGCGTCTCCTAGAACCGCGGAGCATACCGTAATGCCCCGCGCATCTCCCATGCAGGCAAGGGCGATCCCGCTTTGCACTCGGACGCTCCGCTCCGGGTCCTGGAGCCGCGTCGCCAACAACGCGGCTGAATCGCCGGAGCCTATCTGGCCCAGCAGGAAGGCGCTGCGCACTCTTGCCTTAGCATCAGGAGATTGGAGCAGCTTATGCAAGAGGGACGTTCGTGCTGCGTGGCCCCTAAGCATCGGCAATGGCGCCCACGACGCGCGATACGGCTTGTTCGCCAGGGCATCCAGAAGCTCTTCGCTCGGTGCTGCCGGCTCCACCTGATCTGCGATGCATATAGTGCCGACTGCGAGGAGGCAGCACATCCACAGGGTCAGCCTCACGGTTTGCTCCTTTCCAGAATCCGTATGCCCTCAGTCCGCCTTGTAACCTGGCTGCAGCTCGGTCGTCTCTCGCGAGGTGCCGGTTATCAGCAGCGCATTGCCGGATTCGTCCAGCTTGATGGCCATTTTCAGTTGGGAGACCAAGTCCTCCTTCACAATCCCAACTCCCGGATAGACCCACATGGTAACTACGATCTTGCCGCTCTTGATTGCTGCCTTCCCTTCTTCGAAGGCGACCGTGCCGCTGACCTTAGTACAGGTTCCGCAGATCTTCAGGCACTTCTCGAAAGTTCCTGCGGGCACTGTTATAGTCTCATGTCCCATGACCTGGGCCTCAAATGGCGTGCGGATTCCGTTATCGCGGAGGACGCCGACTTTCCATTTCTTTCCCGGTGCGAGATCCGGCGGCATATCAAGCAATGGAGGCTCGTACTTTATCCAGTTGTCGCTGAGGGCGCCGTCCGGCCCGGAAGACCTGTGGGACAAGCAATAGATGCCCTTTTGGGATACCAGAGTGAAGCTCTCTATCACCGTCTCCTCTGCCTCCGTATTCAAGCCGGCTTCGGTGTTTTCCGTTTCACGTTCCAGATACACGATGTCGCCGTTCGGACGGCGCTCTTTCACGGAGACGATTTCGACTACGCTCGTGCCTTCAGCCCGCATCTCGACGGATCGCGAGCTCTCGCCCTCCCCGAAGCTGATAAAGGCCGTCTCGCTGACCGAATACTCCCACCTGTTCCCGACCGCGTACGGTATCGGCGGCTTACTCTTCGGCGCGTCGCTGGCCAAGAGCGTGCCAGCCACTACGGCGCAAATGAATGCAATTGTCAAGATTCTATGCATGGCTCCTCCCCATGGCTGCCGCTGATATCTTTTCGCTGGAGTCCTTCGGAACCGCTAAGCGCTCCATAGACGCGCCGCTATCCCAAGCATGGTTCCCGGCTGCCATGATAACAACTATGTTCTTATGCGCGTGCGGGGGAATGTCCTGCACCCGGAGACAAAGTACCGGTTGCCGGATTGGTACGCGTGAAGGTAAAATGGGTATTGGAACATCGGGCGGTGGGGCGAGCCGACTGAGTTTCAGGAAACCGGGATGCAGAGATTCGTCGTTCAGGAGCATCATGCTTCGCACCTCCATTGGGACTTGCGGCTGGAGATGGATGGCGTGCTGAAAAGCTGGGCGGTTCCGAAGGGGCCGCCGGAGCAGCCGGGCGTTCGCAGGCTGGCGATTCAAACGGAGGATCACCCTGTGAGCTACATCGGCTTCGAGGGTGAGATCGAAGAAGGGCGGTATGGCGCGGGCATGGTCGAGATTTGGGACACCGGCGCCCTCGACCTCGAAGAACGCGACCCGGAGAAGCTGCTCTTCGTCCTCCACGGCCAGCGGCTGCAGGGCGGCTACGCGCTCGTCCATACACGAGAGGACCAGTGGATATTGCTGAAGCGCAAGGGGTAGCCGCATGCCTTCGGCCTGCGCTCCCGGGCAGCGCGCATTGCCGCTGCGCGCTGTTTGACCATGCGTCTGGGTTCGTGGTATAATACACGTGAACTTCATCCGGGCCCGTAGCTCAGGCGGTAGAGCATCTCCCTTTTAAGGAGAGGGTCGTGCGTTCGAGTCGCACCGGGCTCACCATTTCCCACTGCACTTCACACAGCTTTCCACTGGGCGATTTGGCCGGGAAGCTCTTGGATGCCCGCTGGAACGGATAATGGAGCTTGCGCGAGGGCAGGCGCTTGCAGTGCCGATCAATCTGCCGGCCCGCGGGATTGGTTGCAACTCGAAGTGGAGGTGTAACAAGTGTCGCTGATGACGATCGCCGGTACCCCGGTGGAGATCAAGGTGTCGAAGGCCGGGGAAGGCGGGTGGATTGCTCTGGGCCGCATATTGGAGGGCGTTCTGCCCGGCACGGAGCTGGTTGAGGCGAACGGATCCAGCTGCGAAGAAGCGGAGTCCCGCTGTAGGGATAGGCTCGAGCGACTAATCCACGCACGCACCTGCGGATCTGAATAAGCTCCCGGGCACACGAACTTGTTCAAACGAGGGGAGACTGTATTGCCGCAATCCCCTCGTTTCGTTATGCCGGAAGTCGCTCTCGCATCCCGCCTGTTGCTCGTACTCTTACTCTCTCCGGAGATTCCGAGTACCAGTAAGAGTAAAACTACAAGTAAGAGTGGTCCGATCCGGCTGGCTCGTTTGACAAGCTTCATGTCGCGTGCTAGTATTCTGGCGGCCTGGAGGAACACGGGCCGTAAGGAGTGGTCACATGGGCCGTAGAGTATGGCTTCTCATTGGCGTCGTTGCGCTGCTTGTTTTGATCTTCGGAGGCACGCTTGCCCGCCTGTACACCGACTGGCTCTGGTTCGGCGAGGTCGGCTACAGGTCGGTCTTTTGGACGAGGCTTCTCACCCGCATCGAGCTGGGAGTGATAGCGGGGATTCTCTTCTTCGGAATTGTGTATTCCAATCTCTGGCTGGCGCGCAGGCTCGCGCCCGCGGTAACGCCGCGTTATGAGAGAAACCAAATCCGCATCAGGATTGGTGACCTCGCGAGGCGCGGCTTTGGCCTGCTTGTCTTGACCCTCGTCTTGGTCGCAAGCGTTCTTGTAGCACTGGAAGCCTCTACGCACTGGCTGAGCTATCAGATGTTCACTCATGCCAGCCGGTTTGCCGATACCGACCCGATCTTTCATCGGAACATCGGATTCTACGTGTTCCAGCTCGGATTTCTGCGCTATGTATACCACTGGCTGATTTTCGCCCTGGTGGTCGCTGCCGCTGCCACCGCCGTCGTCCACTATGCCGACCGCGCAATCGAGTTTCTGGCCGGGATGCCAACCTTCGCACCCCATGTGAAAGCACACCTCTCGATACTGCTCGCCGCCGCGCTTTTCGTAAAGGCATGGGGCTACAAGCTTGCTGCATATGGCCTCCTGTACTCACAGGCTGGGATGGTGTTCGGCGAGACCGGCAGGGTGTTCGGCGCCGGGTATACCGACGTTCACGCGAGGCTGCTCGCGCTCAATACTCTGTCTGTTGTGGCGGTCGTCGCGGGCGTTATCGTGCTGGCGAACATTTATAGGCGCGGTATCAAGCTTCCCGCGCTGGCCTTGCTGATCCTCATCGGTGCGTCTCTGGTCCTCGGAGTCTTCTATCCGGGGTTCGTGCAGCAGGTGCGCGTGAAGCCAAACGAAATCGCGCTGGAGAGCGAATTCATCGGCTACAACATCGAGGCTACCCGCAAGGCGTTCAATTTGGGCGTTGTCCAAGAGAAAGGCTTCCCTGCGCTCATGAATCTGACGGCTGAGGACATTCGGAACAACCGTGCAACGGTTAACAGCATTCGCCTGTGGGATTACCGGCCTCTGCAGAGCACATACGGCCAGCTCCAGGCGTTGTGGCAGCGATATGAGATCAACAGCGTGGACGTTGACCGCTATCGGATAAGCGGCGAGGTCCGCCAGGTCATGCTTGCCGCGCGAGAGCTCTCCACGGATGGCGGTCAGGGAGTAACTGATACGTGGGTAAACCGGCATTTCCAATACACGCACGGTTATGGCGCAGTCATGAGTCCCGTGAACAGGGCTACGAAGGAGGGGCTGCCGGACTTCTTCGTGGAGGACATCCCTCCCATATCCACTGTGGGTATCAATGTTGATCGTCCGCAGATATACTTTGCCGAGCAGACCGGCGGCTATGTAGTCGTCAATTCGAGACAGAAGGAGTTCGATTATCCGTCGGCAGGGCAGCCTGTGTACACGCGTTACGCGGGCACTGGTGGGATTCCGATCGGTGGCTACTTCCAGCGCTTGGCCTTCGCCTGGCGCTTCGGGGACGTGAACCTGATATTGACAAACCAGATCACCCATAAGAGCCGTTTGATGTTCCGCCGGCAGATAGGTCAGCGAGTAGCGACTGTTTTCCCGTTCTTGGACTATGACCCGGATCCATATCTTGTCATATCCGACGGAAAGCTCTACTGGATGTGGGATGCTTACACCGTCTCCGGAATGTACCCGTATTCCACGCCGCAGAACGTCTCGGAATACCGTGCGGTCAACTACATCAGGAATGCCGCCAAGATCGTGATAGACGCTTATGAGGGCACGGTGGACTACTACATTGCGGACACTAGCGACCCCATCGTGAAAACCTATGCCAGAATCTTCCCCGGCGTCTTCAAGCCCATGAGCAGCATGCCTGCCGGCCTGCGCGCGCATATCAGGTATCCAGAGCTGCTCTTCAGAGTCCAGTCCGACGTGCTTCGCGGCTATCACATGAAAGATCCGCAGGTGTTCTACAACAGAGGCGACCTGTGGGATATCCCGAACGAAATCGTTGGGATTTCGAAGGAAGAGGCGCCGGTTGAGCCGTACTACGTCGTGATGAAGCTGCCCGACGAGGCGAGCGAGGGATTCCTGCTGATGCGCCCGTTCACGCCGCACAAGAAGGACAACATGATCGCATGGATGGGCGCGAAATGCGACCCTGACGACTATGGCAAGATAATCCTCTATGAGTTTCCTAAGGATAAGCTAGTCTACGGCCCTGCCCAAATCGATACCCTGATAAACCAGGACGACGTGATCTCTCCACAGTTAACCTTGTGGGACTCGAAGGGATCGCGGGTCAATCGGGGCAACCAACTGGTCATTCCTATCGAGCAATCCCTCATCTACGTGAAACCGCTATACCTTCAGTCTGAGACGAGCCAAATCCCGGAGCTGAAGCGCGTGATAGTATCGGACGGTGATCGGCTTGCGATGGAGCGGACTCTGGAAGCGGCTCTGGCGGCAATTTTCGGGGCAGACGCGCGACCGGCTGAGGCGGAGGTAAGTCCGCGTCCGGCTCGTGCGCCATCGGAAGTGCAGGAGCTCGTCGAGCAGGCTGCGAAGCAGCTCGAGCGGGCAAAGGAGCTTCAGGGGCGGGGCGACTGGGCCGGCTATGGCGAGCAAATCCGAAAGCTGGAACAGACCTTGCGCCAACTGCGCGAATCCACCTCAGGACAGGGCGGAGGATAAGTTCGTGCGGGCAGACAAGCTCACCGAGTTCGTCACGGCTCTGGTGTTCGCACTGGTGATCGGGGCGGCAGTTGCGCTCACGGTGCGGTATCTGGGTCCTGGGCCTCGCGCAGTTGGGCTCATCGTTATCGGGGCTGTTGCCATTGCTGCCTGGCAGTACCTTCGCAAGAAGTTCGGCCGCGCCCGGTAGCCGCAGGCTTCACGCCTGCGGGGCACTGCTGTTAGCGGAAGTTTTGCGCAGCCATAAAGCCTGCGGGGTGCTCTGAGCTTGCATAGCGTTGTGCTATCCAGCCGTCAGTTGCTGCCTCAAGTCCTCTCTCACGAGACTGTAAGGGTACTCGTCCCACGTCGTCGCCAGCCCTGCGCGAACCGGGTTGTTCAGCACATAACATATATGCTTTGTCAGGTTCTCGTTGTCTCGGACTATGTGATCGTAGAAGTCCTTCTGTAGGTTAAGGCCGGGGAACAGCCGTTTACCCCAGTACCCGCATCTCTGCTTGAAGAGATACACACCGCCCAGAACGTCGGCGTCGTCCGTGAGGCCCTCAAGCACGGCATGTATATGGTCAGGCATGAGAGTTAGCACTATGATGTCGGTTTCGTGTTTCGCGCACGATTCGGCAAGCCAGCTGTGGAAACCCTTAAGAATGCTGCCGCACGCTAGGTTAATTGAGTCTTGGGAGCCGCACATGGTAAAGGCAGCTGCTATGCGACCACGGTAGCACTCTCGCGGAAGCCGATGTTGACGCTCCCGAGGTCTGGTTGGATAGGTGGTATCGCACTCAATGTCTGGGATACGTTCACATGTCATTGGTTCGTTAACCATTTCGCGCAGCCATAAAGGCTGCGGCTACCGAAGCCACGACGGCCAATCTGGTAGCCGCAGGCTTCACGCCTGCGCGTATGCCGGTCCTGCCCTCAGATGTCGGCTGCTACCTCATCCCCGGCGGTCTCGAAACTGAACTGCATATCGTACAGCCTGCGGTAGAGGCCGTCGTTCCGCAGAAGCTCCTCGTGCTTGCCGCTCTCAACTATCCTGCCGTCGTCTATGACCAGGATGCAGCCTGCCTCGATGACCGTTGAGAGCCTGTGTGCGATGACGAACGATGTCCGGCCCTTCAGGAGTTTGCGTATGGCCTCCTGAATGAGCATCTCGGTCTGCGTGTCCACGCTTGAGGTGGCTTCGTCCAAGATTAGAATCCTCGGATCGGCCAGCAGCGCCCGGGCGAATGAAACGACTTGCTTCTGGCCGGAGGAGAGCTTGGAGCCGCCTTCGCGGACATCGGTCTCGTATCCCTCCGGCAGCTCCATAATGAACTCGTGCGCTCCCACGGCCTTCGCCGCCGCTTCAACTTCTCCATCGGTCGCGTCGAGCCGCCCGTAGCGGATGTTCTCCCTTACGCTTCCTGGGAAGAGGAAGCTGTCCTGCGGCACGATCCCCATCTGACTCCGCAGGGACTTCGTGGTGACATCGCGGACGTCGCAGCCGTCAATCAGTATGCTTCCCGATTGTATGTCGTACTGGCGAGCGAGCAAGTTGATAATGGTCGTCTTCCCTGCGCCGGTAGGGCCGACGAGAGCGATTGTCTCTCCGGCCTTCGCAGTGAAGCTCACATCTTTCAGGACCGGCGTCTCGTCGTAGGCGAAGTTCACGTTGCGAAATTCGACGTTGCCCTGGATTTGCGGCAGCTCGTTTGCGCCCGGCTTATCGCGCACTGACGGCTCGGTATCGAAGATGTCGAAGATTCGCTCGGCGCCCGCCATCGCTGATTGCATGTTCTGGTAAAACGCGCTCATGTTCCGCATCGGCGCGAAGAATTGATGCATGTATGCGATGAAAGCAACCAGCACCCCCACTTTCAGCGTCCCGTAGATCGCCTGTAAGCCGCCATACCAGTAGATCATGGCGATGCCGATCCAACTGATGATCTCCATGGTGGGGGAGAACGCCGCCGATATAGCCTGGGCGCGCATGAATGCATCCCGGTTCTCGCGGTTGACTTGCTCGAATCGCTGGAGGTTCTCGCCTTCACGGGAGAAGGACTTGACGACCTTGACGCCGGAGACGTTCTCCGCCACGTGCGCCGTGACGGTTGCCACCTTCTTGCGCACATCCCTGTAGGCCAACCTGGCTCTGCCGCGGAATACGGCGGTCACCACCGCCATTAACGGCATCAGGGTGAACGTGAGGAGCGAAAGCATAAGGCTTTTCTTCAGCATGATGATCACTATGCCGATCAGCGTCATGAAGTCAGTGACGAGCGACAGCACTCCGGAAGTTATCAGCATGTTGAGCGCGCCGACATCGCTGGTGAGCCTGGCGATTATCCTGCCTACCTCGCGCCTGTCGAAGAAATCAAGCGACAGGCCCTGGATATGGGAGAAGAGCTTCTGCCGGATGTCGTTCACTACATGCTGCCCGAGGATGGATATGAAAATCGTCTGCCAGTACTGGCTGAACCAGCGTATGAGGTACGTGACGATGTAGATGAGCGCGGTAGCCGTCACCACCCGTACATTCTCCGCCTTTATGCCGTCGTCAATCGCGACTTGCATCAGGTGTGGCGAAACAAGAGCCGTGCCCGCCGTGACCAGCATGGCCGCGAGCGCGATCCCAAGCTGCTTCTTGTACGGCAGGACGAATACCAGCGCCCTGCGCGTCAGCCTTGCATCAAACGCCTTGCCAAGTACTTCATCGTCGTATATCGGTCTTGCCATATTGAGCCTCGGGTCCCTGGGCCTGCTCCTGGGCGCGAAACTGCAGGCGGTAGATCTCCGCGTAGACCCCGTTTTTCGCCAGGAGGTCTTCGTGTCCGCCGGACTCCACTATTCTGCCCTTATCGAGCACCACGATCTTGTCCGCCCGCTTCACTGTGGAGAGGCGCTGCGCGATCACAAAAGTCGTCCGTGACTCGGTCAGCGAGACCAGAGCCTTCTGGATGAGCGCCTCCGTTTCGGTGTCAACGCTCGATGTTGAGTCGTCGAGTATCAGGATCGGGGGGTTCATCAGCAGGGCGCGGGCGATCGCGACCCTCTGCTTCTGGCCGCCGGAGAGATTCACTCCCCGCTCGCCGATCCTTGTTTCGTAGCCATCCGGAAGCGACATGATGAAGTCATGGATGTTCGCCGCCTTTGCCGCCTCGATTACCTCCTCCAGAGGAGCGTCCGGCCTCGCGTAAGCGATGTTCTCACGGGCTGTATCGCCGAATAGGAACGGCTCCTGAGAGACGATGCCTATCTGCCGCCTTAGCGATTCCAGCTTGTACTGGCGGATGTCAACTCCATCTATCAGGATGGCCCCCTCAGTGACATCGTAGAACCGGGGCAGTAGATTGATGATCGTGCTCTTTCCCGAACCGGTCGCGCCCAGAAGGGCTAGCATCTCTCCGGGTTTGGCCTCCAGGTTGATATTGCTTAGCGCCCGGCTGCCGTCGCTATAGTTGAAAAACACGTTGCGAAGCTCGACGCGCCCGGTGCAGCCCGTCAATTCGATTTTGCCGTCCTTCAGGTGCGTCTCGGGATGGGTGTCGAGTATCTCGAAGACCCGGTCGGCCGACGCAATGGCATTCTGAATGATATCGACAACCCAGCCCATTATGCGCACCGGCCAAATCAGCATCGTGAGGTACATGTTGAACGCCACGAACTCCCCGAGCTTCAAATGATGGTGGACCACCTGCATTCCGCCATACCAGAGGATGAACGTGGTCCCGGCTGCCGCGATGAAGTCCATCATCGGGCTGTACAGCGCGGCCACGCGGGATGTAGCCAGCCGCCGCTCCAGCAGCTCGCGAGTTTCTCGCGCAAACTTGCCGATCTCATGCTCCTCCCGCGCAAAAGTCTTGACGACGCGAATCCCCAAAAGATTCTGCTGGATTGTCGTTGTCACCTTGCCGTGCTGATCTTGAAGGGCGGTGTAGAGCGGCCGCATTCTCCCGCTGTATTTGAAGACGGCGGCAACCAGGAACGGCATGGCGGACAGCGCGACTAACGCCAGCCTCCAGTTCATGTGCAGGCAGATAGGGAGTATCCCCGCGAAGATTAGAACATTGGTGACAAGGTGGATCAGGCCGTGGCCGAGGAACGCGCGCAGGGCATCCACGTCTGTCGTGGAGCGCGATATCAACTGCCCGGTTTCTGCCTCATCGTGGTAGCTGAACGACAGCCGCTGGATGTGATCGAACAGCCCGTTCCGGATGTCGTAGACGGTTCGCTGGGCGCCGTATTCCGTCAGGTAGAACTGGCCGAAGCCGAAGATCCCCTTGATTATTACCAGGCCCACTATCCCGGCTGCGTAGTAAGGCAGGAGGTCGTACCGTTTCAGCTCGATGCAGTCGTCAATGATGCGCTGCACCACCTGTGGCAAAACGAGCGCTATCCCGGTGCCGGTGAGCGCGCACACGAGCGTCAGAAGCGTCCAGTGCCAGTACCTTTTCGCGTAGCCCAGCAGTCTCCAGATGGTGCGCATGGCAGTACTCCCATTGCCTTCGTCTCGCCGGTCAAGCTTACAGTGCTCCAATAAACCTGTTCAGCGAGGAAAGTCCGAGTCCCTCCCAAAGTTTGCGATGCGGAGTCGCCGAGAACTTACCCGCGGGCTTGATTTGACACGCCCCGCCTCTTGTGGTACGATTTCCTCCAGCTTCTTGCACATTTCTCAACATTCCAAAGGGTGTATGGCGAGTGATTTCTAAGATTCCGATTGACGAGCAGATGGAACTCCTCAGGCGGGGCACCGTCGAGATCATCCCCGAAGACGAACTCCGCGCCAAACTGAAGAAGTCTCAGCGGACCGGCACTCCTTTGAAGGTGAAGCTGGGGCTGGACCCGACCGCTCCGGACATACACCTGGGCAACGCCGTCGTGCTGAGAAAACTGCGGCAGTTCCAGGACCTCGGCCACGAGGTCATTGTCATCATCGGCGACTTCACCGCGAGTATCGGTGATCCGAGCGGTGCATCCATGACACGGCCTCTCTTATCCCCGGATGAGATTGCCGTCAACGCCCGAACTTATGAAGAGCAGTATAGCCGCATTCTGGATGCGTCGAAGACCCGGGTTGTGTTCAATAGCGAGTGGCTCCGCCAGTTCGATTTCGCAGGCGTCGTCCGGCTTGCGTCTAAGGTAACTGTGGCGCGGCTGATCGAGCGCGACGACTTCGCCACGCGCCTGGCTGAAGGGAAGCCCGTCGGCGTCCACGAGATGCTCTACCCCATCTGCCAGGCTTATGATTCCGTTGCGCTGGAGTCGGATATCGAACTGGGAGGCACCGAGCAGAGGTTCAACATACTGCTGGGCCGCGACCTTCAGCGCGAGTTCGGGCAGGAGCCGCAGGTCGCCATATTCACACCGCTGCTCGTGGGCCTGGACGGCGTGCAGAAGATGAGCAAGTCACTGGGTAACTACGTCGGCATCACCGAGCCTCCGAACGACATGTTCGGCAAGGTAATGTCCATTCCGGACAACCTGATGCCTCAATACTTCGAGCTCTGCACGGACGTGCCGATGGCGGAGGTCCGGGAGGTCGAGACGGGCCTGGCAAGCGGCAAGCTGCACCCAATGGACGTGAAGAAGCGCCTCGCACGCGAGATCGTGACGATTTATCACGGTGCACAGGCCGCCGCTGAGGCCCAGACAGAGTTCGAGAGGGTCTTCAGCGCGCGCGAGCTTCCCTCCGAGATTCCGACTGTCTGCGTGCCCGCATCGGCGTTCAAAGATGGAAGAGTCTGGATCGTGCGGCTCCTGACGACCTCCGGATTCGCCGGCACCAACAGCGAGGCACGGCGCCTGGTCGAGCAGGGAGCGGTCACCCTGGATGATGAGAAGATAACCGATGTGAACGCCGAAGTCGCGCTTGAAGATGGACAGGTGCTCCGCGTCGGCAAACTGAAATTCGGCAGAATCGAGCTACCGTAGATCGTGAGTTGTGCGCTGTGATCCACAGACGTTGACACGGCCCAGCCGAGCTTCGTATAATTGATGAGGCAGCCCCATTCGCCGGAAGCGGATCGGGGCTGTCGGCGTGCGTTGCGGAGGTGGGAGCTCACTCAGCACCCATGCGGTGAGGGCTGTCTCCTTGCGCCTCAGGGCGGAGGCCGTCGTACAATGACGTTGACAGAGGTTATCGAGCTCGTTTTCCGGTGGCTGCACATCCCGCAGGTATGGGTTCAGCCGGCGGTGATGCTTGCGGCGGCGGTTATCATTCTGTTCTTCGTACTCTTCGTAGTGCTGTACCTCGTATATGGGCTGCGGAGGATCATGGGCTGGATACAGACCCGGATCGGGCCGAACCGTGTCGGTCCGCACGGGCTTGCGCAGACCATCGCGGATGCCGTGAAGCTCCTGACGAAGGAAGACATCATTCCCGCGATGGCGGACAAATGGCCCTTCATAGCCGCGCCCATTATCGTGTTCGTCCCAGCCTACCTTGTCTACGTAGTCATTCCCTTTGGCAAAGGTGGCTGGGTCGCGCAGGACTTGAGCATCGGGGTGCTCTACATCGCCGCGGTGCTCTCCATTCCCATAGTAGGCATCATCACGGCGGGATGGGCGTCCAACAACAAGTGGTCTCTGCTCGGCGCATTTCGCGCGGCTGCACAGATCGTGAGCTACGAGGTGCCGCTTGTCCTGGCGATGATACCGCCGGTCATGCTGGCCGGGAGCCTGAGTCTTCAGCAGATCATTCATGCCCAGAGTGGCGAGTGGCTGGGGTTATTCCCGCGCTGGTTCATCGCCACCCAGGTCGTCGGATTCCTCGTCTACATGGCCGCAGCGCTCGCCGAAAGCAACTTGACGCCCTTTGACATCATGGAAGCCGAGTCGGAGCTTGTCGCAGGCTACAACACGGAGTACAGCGGGATGAAGTTTGCGCTTTTCTTCCTGGCGGAGTTCGCAGGGATGTTCACCATCTCGGCCGTTGGGGCGACCTTGTTCTTTGGCGGGTGGCTGCCGATCCATCCCGCGCTTTCGTTCATCCCGCCCGTCATTTGGTTTCTTGCAAAGACTGCGGTTATCATCTTCGTTCTGATGTGGATAAGGTCCACCCTGCCCAGGGTTCGCGTTGACCAGTTGATGAGCCTGGGATGGAAGGTGCTGATACCCATCGCGCTCCTGAATATCGCCTGGACGGGGTTTGTCGTGCTGGTGTCGTGACATGTCCCTCTCCCTGTGGGAGAGACTACCGGTGAGGGCGCATTGACTTCCAGGTAGAACAAACGTATGTCTAAAGCTTTGAGAAAAATAGGCGCGTACACGTGCGAAGGCTTCTACGCCCTTTACAGCATCGCGAAGGGGCTTATTGTGACCCTGATCAACCTGCTTCGCGGGAAGGTTACGCTCATGTATCCGGAGGCTCGATGGGAGCTTCCTGAGGGATACAGAGGCTTCCCGGCGCTGCCAGTGGACCCGGAGACCGGGCAGGATGTGTGCATCGGATGCGGAGCGTGCGCGCGCATCTGCCCGACTCAGTTGATCGCTGTGGAAGCCCACATGACCGAAGACAAAAAGCGCGTTGTGGACTCTTTTGTCATGAACGCCGGGCTGTGCATGTTCTGCGGGCTGTGCGCTGATGTCTGTCCCGTAGGCGCTATCATCATGAGTGACAACTACGAGCTCTCGGCATTTTCGAGAGATGACCTTATCTATGATCGAAGGAAGCTGAACGAGCTCGGCGGTCTGAGGAAGCCGGAACCCAAGCCTGAGGAGCCCGTTGCCAGCGGATCAGCCGAGGAGCGCGCCTAGATGCAAATTACCATGCAACAGTTTGCCTTTTGCGCCGTCGCGCTGTTAGTTCTGGGTTCGGCGGTCATGGTTGTCACCCTTAAGAACATATTCCACTCCCTGCTGTTTCTCGCGCTGTCGTTCTTGGGAGTAGCCGGAGTTTACCTGCTGCTGTCGGCTGATTTCCTCGCGGCGGTTCAGGTTCTGATCTACATCGGGGCGATCGTCGTACTGATGATGTTCGCCCTGATGCTGACCCACCGCGTGATGAGTACGAAGCTGTCCCAAACCCTGGGACAGTGGTGGGTGACCTCGCTGCCGGTGGCTCTTGGGATTCTCACAATACTGATTAGGGTGTTTGTGGTCTATCCGTGGAGAGTGGAGGCGCCGCCGGGCGCCGCGCCGACGACCGGGATCATCGGGCAAGCGTTGCTGACGAAGTACGTTCTGCCGTTCGAGCTGGCATCCATCGTCCTGCTGGTTGCAATGGTTGGGGCGATCGTCTTAGCAAAGGAGGACAAGTTCGATGATTCCGCTTGAGTGGTATCTGGGGTTATCGGCTCTCCTATTCTGCATAGGAATCTTCGGCGTGCTCAGCCGACGGAACGCCATCGGTATCCTGATGGGGATCGAGCTGATGCTGAATGCGGCCAACATCAACCTCGTGGCGTTCGCGCGGTTCCTGGACCCGACGGTGTTGACCGGCCATGTGTTCGCTGTTTTCGTGATGACAGTGGCGGCCGCTGAAGCCGCGGTCGGCCTTGCCATAATCATCGCCGCTTACCGGAATGTCGCGCATATCAACGTTGACAAGATCAGTGTGATGAAGTGGTGATTCGATCTCGGATTTCGGATTGACCTAAGCGCCATCCCCTCTCCGTTTCGGAGAGGGGATGGGGTGAGGTTCCGCTGACCGCTAGTAGCAGAGAAGAACATGCCTGACCTGTTCGAGAATGCAATTAGGCTGACCTGGCTGATCCCGGTGTTTCCGCTGGTGGCGTTCGGGTTGATCCTGCTCACCGGCAGAAGGGGACCCGGGCAGGGCGCATATGTCGCGATCGGGGCGAGCGTTTTATCGTTCGTGCTCTCGATGCTCGCCGTCGCCTGGACGGTGTCCCAAGCTCTCGGCGGACATGAGTTCGACCCGTACACGAGGAGCGTTCTGTGGGCAGTGGTCGGCGGCCTGCCGATCAGGATGGGATTTGTCGTTGACCAGTTGGCGGCTGTGCTGCTCGTCGTGGTAGCCGTGGTCGCCCTGCTCGTCCAGATCTACTCGATCGGCTACATGCGCGGAGACCCCGGGTACCCGCGCTTCTTCGCATATCTATCGCTTTTCAGTGCGGCGATGCTCGCGCTGGCCATAGCGGACAACCTGCTCCTGTTCTACGTGTCGTGGGAGCTCGTAGGGTTGATGTCCTATCTGCTCATCGGCTTCTGGTTCGAGCGGCCGGCCGCGATGCGTGCGGCGAAGAAGGCGTTCATAGTAACGCGGCTGGGCGATGTGGGCCTCTTCCTGGGCATGGTGCTGCTATTCTCGCAGACCGGCGAGCTGAATATACGCGCCATATTTGAGTCCATTCCGGCTTTGAAGGGGGTCATGCTGTTCGGCATGCCTCTCCTGACGCTCGCGGGGCTGCTTATATTCGCGGGCGCAGTTGGTAAGTCGGCGCAGTTTCCGCTGCACGTATGGCTTCCCGACGCGATGGAAGGCCCGACTCCCGTCAGCGCGCTGATCCACGCGGCAACTATGGTCGCGGCGGGCGTTTACCTCGTCGGGCGGATGTATCCCGTGTTCGCCTTTGAGCCGAATTCGATCTCGCTCACCGTGGTCGCCGTAATAGGTGCAGTCACTGCGCTGACGGCCGCGACGATAGCCACCGTTATCAACGATATCAAGCGTGTGCTGGCCTACTCGACGATCAGCCAGCTCGGATATATGATGCTGGGCCTGGGAGTCGGCGGATACACAGCCGGCCTGTTCCACCTGCTGACGCATGCTTTCTTCAAGGCGAACTTGTTCCTCGGATCTGGCAGCGTGATACGCGGCGCGGGGACTCAGGATATCCAGCAGATGGGCGGGCTGGGCAGGCATATGCCGCGGACGTACTGGACGTTCCTGATCTCTGCCGCCGCGCTGGCGGGTCTTCCGTTCACCGCCGGCTTCTTCAGCAAGGATGAAATCCTGCTTGAAGCATTCCACGCAAACGCTGCGCTGTTTTGGATGGGCCTGGCGGCGGCGTTCCTGACGGCTTTCTACATGACCAGGCTGGTCGCGCTCACGTTCTGGGGTGAGCCCCGAAGCGAGATGCACGTTCACGAGAGCGCCGGAGTGATGACCTGGCCCATGATTGTGCTGGCATTCCTCTCAGTGGCCGCCGGTTATGTAGCCTGGCCGACGAATAACGTGTTCCACCGCTTCCTGCATTTCGGGGAAGGCGGGGCAATCCCGTTTAGCTGGACGGTGGCGCTGCTGGCGACATCCGCTGCCGGCCTGGGCATACTCCTCGGCTGGGCGGTCTTTGTGAAGCGTGCGATTGCGCCGTCGGTGTTCAGGGAGAGGCTTCCGTGGGCCTACAAGCTGCTGGCAAGCAAGTATTATCTCGACGAGCTATACTGGGCGGCTCTGGTGGTGCCACTGTTCTGGATTGTGAGGACGCTGTCTCGCTTTGACGAAAGAATCGTGGACGGCTTTGTAAACGGGGTCGGCTACGTGACTGTGGGATTGTCGCTCGTGCAGGGCTGGATAGACAAGTGGGTCATAGATGCGCTGGTAAACCTGATTGGGGGGTTGACGAAGTTCGCCGCGCGGTCGCTGCGCCTCACTCAGACCGGCATTTTCCAGGACTATGCCGCGATCATGTTTCTGGGCGTCCTTTTCGCCGTGTGGGTTTACTTGTTCAGATAGGATATGGAGCGTACTGTCACCGGCCTATCGTTTATTGGAGGCATGCAGTTGATGAATAACTGGATACTGACACTGATCACCTTCGTACCCTTACTGGGCGCGGTTATCATCCTCTTCATTCCCAAGGAGAGGCACGGAGCGATCAAGTGGACGGCGCTACTCTTCAGCCTGCCATCGCTGGCGCTCTCGGTCCTTCTGTGGGTGTGGTATGATCCCTCGAACGCCGGAATGCAGTTTGTGCAGAGGGTGCGCTGGATTCAGGCGCTGAACGTGCACTACTACATGGGCATTGACGGGATCAGCGTGCCGCTGATCTTCCTGACTGCGCTACTGACCACGCTTTCGCTGATATACTCGTGGATCATCAACGAACGGCCGAAGGAGTACTTCTCGCTCTTCCTCTTCCTCGAGACGGGGATGCTCGGCGTTTTCACGGCGCTGGACTTCTTCCTGTTCTACATATTCTGGGAGGTCAGCCTCGTCCCGATGTACTTCCTTATCGGCGTCTGGGGCGGCCCGAGGAAGGAATACGCGGCCATCAAGTTCTTCTTGTACACCCTCGTTGGCAGTGTCGCCATGCTGCTGGCGATCATCGGCGTGTATTTCTACACTGACCCGCACACGTTCAGTATCCCGGACGCGATAAGGCAGACGCCGTTCGCGGGCAGCCACCTCCTTCAGTCGCTGGCATTCTTTGGGTTTTTCCTGGCTTTTGCGATCAAGGTGCCGATGTGGCCGTTCCATACATGGCTTCCGGATGCCCACGTGGAGGCGCCAACCGCCGGCAGCGTCATTCTGGCAGGGATTCTACTGAAGCTCGGCGGCTATGGGTTCCTGCGAATCGCTCTGCCGATGCTCCCGGAGGCGGCGCGCCAGTATTCGATCTATATCGCCATCCTGGCGCTCATCAGCATAATCTACGGCGCTCTCGTAGCCATGGCCCAGAGGGATATGAAAAGGCTGGTCGCGTATTCGTCCGTCAGCCACATGGGCTACGTGATGCTGGGGGTGGCGGCGGCGGCGGCGGCCTGGGGTACGGTCGCCGATAAGACCATAGCGCTAACTGGTTCAGTGTTCATGATGTTCGCGCACGGGTTGATCACCGGCTCGCTGTTCCTTCTGGTGGGAGTCATTTACGAGCGCACGCAGAACCGCGACCTCGATAAGTTCGGCGGCCTCTTCGCGAAGGTTCCGGTGTACGGCGGCATCCTCAGCTTCATGGTGTTTGCCTCGCTTGGACTGCCCGGCCTGGCGGGGTTCATATCCGAGTTCTTCGTGTTCAGGGGTTCGCTGCCGATTTATACGATCATCACGGCACTCGCCGGGATCGGCATTATCATCAATGCTGCGTACCTGCTCTGGATGCTGCAGCGCATCCTGCTGGGTCCGCTGAACCCTGCTTGGGCCGAGGTCTCGGATACGGACGGGCGTGAAGTCCTGAGTCTCGCTCCCCTGGTGGCTCTCACTATCCTGGTGGGTGTGCTGCCGGCATTCTTGGTTAGTACGCTGAACGGCTCGCTCATGCGCATAGTGGGGATGATCGCAGCACGCGGAGGCTAGACGTGAACTTCAACCTCTACTACATATTGCCGGAGCTGATACTTGCAGGCGGCGGGATACTGGCTCTCGCCCTGGGACTCCTCACGGGGAGATTTGCTCCCAAAGGCGGACGGCCCGCTCGGATAGGAGTCCTCTCGCCGGAAGTGGTGAGCCTCGCCGTACTCCTGGCTGCGCTGGCGGCGTCTGTCTGGCTCCTTGCGGATAAGGGTTTGGCGCGGGGCGTGTCGCAGTTCGGTGGCGTCATGGCTGTTGACGGGCTGGCGCTCTTCTTCAAGATAATCGCCGTACTTTCCACGATCATCGTGGCGCTCCTTTCCATTGATTTCTTCCGAGGGGTGCAGTTCCATCGCGGTGAGTATTACGCGCTGCTCGTCTTTGCGGCTCTGGCGATCACGAGCCTGGCAGCCTCGACTGACCTCATAATGATGTATCTCTCGCTGGAGTTCTTGAGCATCACGTCGTACATACTGGCGGGCTACCTGAAGCAGGAGCCGAAGTCGAACGAGGCGGCGGTGAAGTATTTCCTCTACGGGAGTGTTGCGGCGGCGGTGATGATCTATGGCATGTCTATCCTTTATGGAGTGACGGGGACGACGAGCATTCTTGGGATCTCCGACGCTCTCTGGGCCAGGCCGGCGCCGTATCCGCTGCTGTTTCTGTCCTTGATGCTGATGCTGGTCGGCTTCGGCTTCAAGATCGCCATGGTCCCCTTCCACCAGTGGGCGCCCGATACTTATGAGGGCGCGCCAACGCCGATAGCGGCCTTCCTCTCCGTCGGGTCGATGGCCGGCGGAATCGCCGTGCTGGTTCGGATGCTTGGGACAGGGATCACTTTCAGCGCTTTTGACTGGACGCCGCTCATAATCCTGCTGTCCGCTGCTACGATGACGGTCGGCAACCTGGTTGCTATCCCGCAGTTAAACATCAAGCGGATGTTGGCATACTCGAGCATTGCGCAGGTTGGGTATCTGCTGCTCGGCGTAGCTGCTATGGCATACAGTCCGCTCGCGCTGCCTGCTATCTTGCTCTACGTATTCATCTACTTGTTCATGAACCTGGGCGCATTCGCGGTGGTTACTATCCTGTCGGCTAGGCTGGGGTCGGACGAGTTACGGGACTATGCCGGCCTAATCCGCCGGGCGCCGGTAGCCGCCGTGGCGATGGTGTTCTTCATGTTGTCTCTGGCGGGGGTCCCGCCGACTGCGGGCTTCTTGGGCAAGTTCTATCTCTTCTCGGCGGCGATCCAGTCGGGCCACGCGGCCATATTCTGGCTGACGGTGCTCGCGATTGCCAACACGGTCGTTTCGGCGTACTACTACCTGAACGTCGTCCGCCGCATGTTCTTCGCTGAGGCAAGGGAAGCGAAGCCCATCACGTGCTCTCGCCCGCTGAGTTTCGCGATTGGGCTGACGCTGGCTATGACTCTGCTCGTCCTGCTGTACGCGCAGCCGTTCATCAAGATGGCGCATCGTTCCGCGGCAATGCTGACGGGGATTTAGGGGACAGAATTCGCAAAGTTATGGAGGGTCTGCCGGCTAGAGCGGAGCAGTAACTTCGGCGGTTCCATGGCTTGCTGGCTCCTTTAGGTGGCAGACGGCTGAAGGTGGCAGGCGACAATGGGCATGCCTGAGATATGGCATGTGAACTTTCACACATTTCATAACCTACCTGTGCTGGAGCCGCCGGAGTGCGATCGGTGCGTCAGGGACGCGCTCGCGGAAATTATTGCCATACACAACATCAAGTGTCTTGGTTGGGAATTGATGCCGACCCACTGCCATGCCCTGAGCATTTCGTTTTCTGATATGTCTCTTGGACGGATCATGCAGCTTCCTAAAGGCGGCTCGTCGAAGGCCTTCTTCGGGCGCTTTCCGGAGCATCGCTTCGATCTTGGCGGCGGGCATCTGTGGGGGAGCAGTCATAGCAAGGTGCTGATCGCCACAAATATCCAACTGGACCGGACGCCGGCCTACATTAGGCGGAATCGCGTGCGGGCCGATCTATAATCCCAAGCGGTCACGCAAATACTAAAGGAGATGCAGCGATGTCAAGGCAGGAACCGGAAACGAGTCGGAAGGCATTCTTCACCCCGGAGTTGTTTGCCCGGGAGCAGGCTGAGAGGATGGTCACTCCGCGGGGTGAGCTGGTGATCGCCGGGTGTTCCTCCGGGTCGTACCTGTCAGCGCAGGTAGTGGAGCGCTACAGGGAGCTGCTGGCAGGGGCGGAAAGCGAGGCTGATGTCCTGCATGTGGAGAACATTGACACGCGGTTCTCCGATTCCGAAACCTGTGTGCGGTTGGATATGCACGTCAGCGGCTGCGATGTCTACCTGTTCCAGAGCCTTTTCGATCCGACGTCGGCTCTCACCATTGACCAGAACTACATGGCGTTCCTTATCGCTGCCAGGACGTTCAGAGAACACGGTGCGAACCACGTCACGGGCGTGCTGCCGTATCTCGCTTATGCCCGCCAGGATAAGCCGACGAAGTTTACTCGCGAGCCGGCGACGGCCAGACTCATGGCCGATCTCAGCATCGCAGCAGGAATAGACCGCCTGATCGTGTGGGACCCGCACTGCGGCCAGATTCGGGGGTTCTACGGGATGATGTCGGTGAGCATGCTGGAGTCATTGTCGCTGTTTATCGAGGAGTTCGGTTCTTTCAGGGATCGTGAGGATGTCATTGCTGTCGCCCCTGATGTTGGCGCCTCGAAGTTCGTCACGCACTTCGGCAGGGCACTCAGGATCAAGTGCGCAATCGCCTCGAAATATCGTCCGCGGCCGGAGGAAGTCGTCATCGCCGAGATCATCGGCGATTTCGAGGGGAAGAAGACGGCCGTCGTGCTGGACGACATGATAAGCAACGGCGGGACAATCCACGCGCTTATCAAGAAGTTGGTGGCCGAGAAAGGCATCGAAGACGTGTACGTCGGAGCTTCGCACAACCTGTGTATCGGGAAGGCCCGGGAGCGCCTGTCCGAACTGTATACCAACTATCGCTTGAAGCGTGTTGTCGTCACGAACAGCATCCCTCAGACCAGGGAGTTTCAAGACTTGCCCTTCGTTTCCATCAGGTGCCTGTCGGATACGCTCAGTCGCACGATCAACAGAATTCACTATAATCGGTCCGTGAGCGAGGTCTTCTATCGGCCATAGGTTGGGAGTTCCAGGTTCCGGGCTCCAAGTTCCAAGTTGCGGGAACCGCTGGTCTGCGTAGACGGTAGGTCGTTCGGGTACTGAAAGACTTGGCATGCAGATTCAGGAAAGACGCAAAGAAGAGTATATCGAAGAGCTATTTGCTTCGATCGCGCCGCGATACGATCTGCTGAATTCGATTCTCAGCTTCAACTGCCATAAGCGGTGGCGTGCGTTCGCGGTCCGGCAGTGCGGCCTTTCGCAAGGCGACGCAGCGCTGGACGTGTGCGCCGGTACGCTGGACCTGGCAATTGAGCTGGCGAAGGTCGTTGGGCCTACGGGCCGAGTGGTGGCGGTTGACTTCTGCCGTCCTATGCTGGATGTCGGCCGGAGGAAGCTGGAGAAGCGCGGGATCGGCAGCCTGTTCCCGGCTGAGGGGAGTGCTGAGCGTCTGCCGGCGCTGTCGAACTCGTTTGACGCGGCGACTATCGGCTTCGCGCTTCGGAATGTGGTGAGTGTGGAGAACACCCTCGCGGAGATGGTGCGCGTTGTGAAACCCGGCGGCCGCGTGGTCTCGCTCGAGCTTGCGAAGCCGGAAGGGCCTGTATTCCGGCGGCTGCATCGCCTGTATTTCTATCACGTCCTCCCCTTTATCGGCGGCGCCGTAAATGGGAGACGGGAGGCATACCAGTACTTGCCCGAGTCTCTGGAGCGCTTTCACTCAAGAGAGGAACTATCAGGGATGATGCGGAAAGCAGGGCTTGGCGACGTCCGGGTGCACGATCTCGCGGGCGGCGCGGTAGCCGTTCACGTGGGGACAAAGAAGTGAGCATTCCCGCTGCACATCTAAACGGCGGAATATCCATACCTTCATTTCTGCATTCCGTCGAGGCGGAACTGCGGCGCGTGGAGGAGGTCCTCCATGCCGAGTTGTCCTCGGCGGTGCGTACTGTTGTGGCCGTGTCGAGCCATATTCTCGAGGCAGGCGGGAAACGCCTGCGTCCCTCGCTCGTTGCCTTGTCTGCACAGGCCTGTGGTAGCAGCTTCGACACCGACAGATTAGTGAACGTGGCTGCAAGCGCCGAACTGATCCACATGGCAACCCTCATGCACGATGATGTGATTGATGGTGCGGAGTTCCGGCGCGGCCGAGTGACGGCGAACTCGCTTTGGGGCAGTCAGGTTTCGGTGCTCGCGGGCGATTACATGCTGGCGAAGGCTTTTTCCCTGCTCGCGCGCGACGGCGACGGCGGAATAATGCAGGCCCTCTCACGTGCAACGATCGCCATGACCGAAGGCGAGATCGCGCAGATCGAGTCCAGGGGCGACACGCGCACGTCAGCGGCGCGTTACCTCTCTATCATCCACGACAAGACGGCGGCGTTCATGTCTGCCTGCTGCCGGATCGGCGCGATCCTCGCGGACGGCTCGGCATCCACCCAGGAGGCTCTGGCTCGATATGCACTCGACCTGGGGCTGGCGTTCCAGATCACCGACGATCTGCTGGACCTCATCGGCGATCCTGCGAGGACCGGCAAGCCCGTGGGCGGCGACATCCGCGAGGGGAAAGTCACACTGCCGCTCATTCTCTTGCTGGAGAAGGCCGATCCCACGGATCGAACGACGGTCGAGCGGATAGTCCAGAGCGACAGCGTGACCTCGGAGGACGTAGAACTCGTGCGGCAGCTCGCCGAGACTAGCGGAGCGGTTGAAAGCACGCGTGACGTGGCGGCCCAATACGTCAGCCGCGCAGTTGAGTCCCTTTGCGCCCTGGCCGCCTCCGATGCACAGGATTCACTCCGAGGACTCGCGGAGTACGTCGTCCTGCGTGAGAGCTAGTGGAAAACGCTGCGCGTCTGACGCCTTGGCCGCCCCGAGAATCTTGACCCTGAGCCATGAAGATGGTATGATTTTGCTGCCGACGCTGCGGGATAGTTCGGCTGGCAGAACGCCCGATCCAAGTTATGGTCCCCGAATAGAGCAAGTCCCAGGGCCGTTTTCACAAGTCATCGCCGAATCCGCTGCGTCGACCTGATGGGCTTGGGGACGCATGAGTTTGCCGTGGCCAGGAGGTCCGGTTGGTCGCGTTTCGAACGCGATTGGCCCGGGGTGTCGAAGTTCAGGACGTGTCGGGGAACGAGATGCGGAAATGCAGCACTCTGCCCCAAGCCCCGCAGCCGCCCGAACGTTCCCAGCCACAGGAGCAGCAGCATGACATCAGGCCGTAAGGAAGCCATGAGGCTTTCGGTGATCCTGCCTGTGTACGCTGAGACGCAATCGGTCATAGACACGGTCGAGCAGCTTGAAGCCGGTGTGCCCGAGGAGACGCTGCACGAGATCATCATCGTGATCTCGCCGAAGTCGGGTGAGGAGAGCTTCCGGGTCTGTGAAGGCCTGCGGGACTCGCGCGACAACGTGAAGCTTCACGTCCAGCAGAACAACCCCGGCTTGGGATGGGCCATAAGGGAGGCGTTCGAGCTGGTCACGGGCACCCATGCGCTGCTGATGGGCAGTGACCTGGAGACCGACCCCGCCGCCGTTCGCCAGATGATCGAGAAAATGCAGGAAACCGGCTGCGACATAGTCACGGCAAACCGCTGGTCCCGAGGCGGAGGGTTCGCGGGCTACAGTAGACTGAAGCTGGTCTGCAACTACGTTTTCCAGAAGATGCTGAAGCTGATGTTCCTGACGCGGCTGAACGACATGACCTACGGCTTTCGCATAATGCCCGCCGACACGGTCAGGAGCATCCGGTGGCAGTATACGCGGCATGAGTTCCTGTTGGAAACCATACTCAAGCCGCTGAGACTCGGCGCTAGGATCGAGGAAGTCCCGGTCAAGTGGATCAGCAGGACCGAGGGCGAATCGAAGAACACGTTCTTCCGCAACTTTAACTATTTGAAGGTGGCCTTCGGCGTGTTGTTCAGCAGGCCGAGCAGATATATGATAAAGGAGTCCGATCAGTGAAATCAGCCATAGTAACCACCACCATCCACGTGCCGCACCTGCTGGACGGGTATGTGGAGAACCTGAATAAGCACGGCCATAAGGACGTATCGTTCGTGATCATCGGGGACCTGAAGACTCCGCCGGAGATCAATGACTACGTCGGCAACGCGAACGCGTCGCAGCCCTATAAGTTCGACTACTGGGATGTCGACCGTCAGCGCGGATGGCTCAAGAGGTTTCCGGATCTGGACAAGCTCATCCCATACAACTCGATCCAGCGCCGGAACCTCGGCACGCTAATCGCGGCGGAGCAGGGCAACGAGGCGATAATCTGGATAGACGACGACAACTTCGTCACCGACGATGACTTCGTGGGTCTCCATACGAGCCTGGGACTTCGGCAGAAGGTGAAGGCTATCAAGTCGTCCACATCGTGGTTCAACCCGTGCGATCTCCTCGAAACGCAGAAGAACCGGCGTATCTACCACCGCGGCTATCCGCATTCCAAGCGCTGGCAGCAGGAGAAGCTGAGTCAGGTCGAGCAGGCCGGTAGGGTCGTAGTGAACGAGGGGCTGTGGTTCGGCGCTCCGGACGTAGACGCGGTCACCCACCTTGAGGAGCCCTGCGAAGTCACGGCGCTGAAGCCCGCGTATGCCTCGGAGAACGCGGTGCTGGCTTGGGGAACGTGGGCGCCGTTCAACTCGCAGAACACCGGGCTGCTGAGCGAGCTCCTGCCCTGCGCGTATCTGGTTGTTATGGGCGACGAGCTTTACGGGCAGAAGATAGACCGCTACGATGATATCTGGATGTCGTATTTCACCAAGAAGTGCGCCGACCGGATGGGCGACTTCGTGCGCTTCGGGCGGCCGCTGGTCAGGCAGACGCGGAACCCGCACGATCTCGTGAAGGACCTTGCGAAGGAATTGCCGGGGATGATCCTGACGGAGAAGCTCGCGGTGACGCTTGACGAGATCGAGCTGACATCGTCCGACTATCTATCCTGCTATGAGGAGCTGGCGCAGAGCCTGCGGCAGCACGCGTGCAATGACAAGCGCTACACCTATGAGGAGAAGGCCTACGTCCTTCGGATTACAGACGGCATGCTCGTTTGGACCGATGTGTGCCGCGATCTGACTTAGCGCGCGACGGTTCGCAGCGAGAGACAGGAGGAGACCATGAAACAGGCCCTGGTCACGGGAGGATGCGGGTTTGTCGGCAGACACGTCGTGATGCGGCTGCTTGGGATGGGGCTGAAGGTGTGGGCCGTGGACAACCTGTCCACCGGCCAGCATCCGGACGCCTGGATGCCCAAGGACTATGTGGACTCGGGCGCGTTCGTATTTGTCGAGGATGACGCGCGGAAGTTCTTCGCACGGTATCTGGGCGTAACTGAGCCGGCGCGGGATCTGCCCGATTTCGACGACGTGTTCCACTTCGCGGCCGTGGTCGGCGGACGCGTGAAGATTGACGGCGACCCGATCGCGGTGGCGAACGACCTGGCCATCGACAGCGACATGTTCACGTGGGCTGTGAGGGTGCGCCCGGGCCGGATTCTGTTCGCCAGTTCGAGCGCGGCATATCCGATTGACCTTCAGGCGTCCGAAGGCGCCGTTGCTTTGAAGGAGGCCGATATCAACTTCGGCGGCAGGCTCGGTCAACCGGACATGACTTATGGCTGGTCCAAGCTCACGGGCGAGTATCTTGCGCGCATAGCCGCGCAGCATTACGACCTCAGAGTCGCCTGCGTGCGTCCGTTCTCGGGCTATGGCGAGGATCAGGACCTGACATACCCGATCCCGGCGATGGCGGCGCGAGCCGCGCGCCGCGAGAACCCGTTCGAGGTATGGGGCTCCGGTGACCAGGGACGTGACTTCGTGCACATCGAGGACTGCGTCGATGCCATGCTCCTCGCGCTGGACAAGATATCCGACGGCTCGGGGGTGAACATCGGCTCGGGGACGTTGACCACGTTCAAGGAAGTCATCAGGATCTTCTGCGGCTTTGCCGGTTACGAGCCGACGATCAAGCCATTGCTGGACAAGCCGGTGGGGGTCCACTCGCGCTATGCGGACGTCACTGTTGCCAGAGAGATCCTCGGCTTCACGCCCAAGATATCCATAAACGAGGGGTTACGCAGGGTCTACGAGGCTGCCCTGAAACGCATATAGCGATTCGCTGCCGTTGAGTCACCCTTCGCCTCAGGGCGAGCGGATAGTCGGATATCGAGCCGCTCCATTCTACCCACTCTGGGGAAATACGCCCCGCTTCCATTCTTCCCCTTCCCTTGACCTTTGTCCGCGGAATGTGGCAAAATGAGGCATCATGGATGAGCAGCAGACCGACTTCATCCGCGAGGCTGTCAAAGAGGACCTGCGGACGGGGCGGTTCGACCGTGTGCATACCCGCTTCCCGCCCGAGCCTAACGCCTACCTGCACATCGGCCATGCGAAGGCCGTCTGGATAGACTACGGCATCGCCCGGGAGTTCAACGGCCTCTTCAACCTGCGGTTCGATGACACTAATCCTACCAAGGAAGAGCAGGAATTCGTTGACGCCATTATCGAGGACGTGCGCTGGCTGGGGGCCGATTGGGATGACCGGCTGTTCTTCGCCTCCGACTATTTCGACCAGATGTACGCATGGGCCATAGACCTCGTCAAGAAGGGCAAGGCATACGTCTGCGACCTGACGATCGAAGAGGTCATCGAGATGCGCGGCACGCCGACCGAGCCGGGCGTCGAAAGTCCCTACCGCAACCGCAGCGTGGAAGAGAACCTGGATTTGTTCCAGCGCATGCGGGCAGGCGAATTCCCGGACGGGTCCCGCACGCTGCGCGCCAAAATCGACATGGCTTCGGGCAACCTGAACATGCGCGATCCGGTGATGTACCGCATTCGGCATGCCGAGCATCACCGCCAGGGTGACAAGTGGTGCATTTACCCGTTGTATGACTGGGCGCACGGCCTGGAAGACTCCATCGAAGGGATCACGCATTCACTGTGCTCGCTGGAATACGAGAATCACCGTCCTTTGTATGACTGGTTCCTGGATCAACTGGGCATCTACCACCCGCGCCAGATCGAGTTCGCACGGTTAAACCTCACGTACACGGTCATGAGCAAGCGCCGGTTCATCGAGCTCGTCAATCGCGGTTATGTCCAGGGGTATGACGACCCGCGGCTGCCGACGTTGGCCGGCCTGCGCCGACGCGGCTATACCCCCGAAGCCATCCGCGAGTTCTGCAGGAAGATCGGAGTGGCGAAAATCGAGAGTACCATTGATGTCGCCGTGCTGGAAGACTGCGTGCGCGACGACCTGAACAAGACTTCTCAGCGCGTGATGGCGGTGATGAACCCGCTGAAGGTTGTCCTCCTTAACTACCCTGAAGATCAGGTGGAAGAGCTGGATGCCGTGAATAACCCGGAAGATCCCAGCGCCGGAACGCGCAAGGTACCGTTCGCGCGCGAGCTGTATATCGAACGCGACGACTTCCGTGAGGAACCGCCGCCGAAGTTCTTCCGCCTGGCTCCCGGCCGGGAGGTACGACTGCGCTACGCCTACTTCATCAAATGCGTGGATGTGGTGAAGGACGCGAGCGGCGAAATATTGGAGCTGCACTGCACCTACGATCCCGCCACGCGCGGCGGCGACGCGCCCGATGGTCGCAAGGTAAAGGCCACACTGCACTGGGTGTCGGCTCGGCACGCGGTTCAGGCGGAGGCGCGGCTCTACGACCACCTGTTTGTGAAGCCCGACCCGGACGATGTGGAACCAGGCCAGACTTCCCTGTCTAATCTGAACCCGGATTCGCTAGAAGTGACCACCTGCTGCGTGGAGCCGAGCGTCATCGGCGCCCAGCCCGGCGCGCGCTACCAGTTCGAGCGAGTCGGGTACTTCTGCGTGGACCGCGATTCGACCCCGGAGAAGCTCGTCTTCAACCGCACCGTCACCCTGCGCGACACCTGGGCGAAGATCGAAAAGGCGATGGCGGGGAAAGTTGAGCGTTGAGAGTTTAGAGTTGAGAGACAACAAATCGGGGGTTTCGGATTGCGGACTTGTCCGCCGAAGCCTCGGCGAAGGCGGATGCCTGATTCGCCGTGTCCCCCACACTCCCACACTCCCATACTCCCATACTCTCACACTCCCATACTCATCTTGACGGTTCGGGCGAATTTTGGTACAATTCCAATGTCCCCGCTGCCGGATAGCTCAATGGTAGAGCGCGTGCCTCTGGAGCACGATGTTCAAGGTTCGAGTCCTTGTCCGGCAGCCATTTTCCGCTTTTCCAGAGGCATCTTTCCGAGATGGCTCTGTCGGAGGCGCCGGCGGGGCCTTCACGTTCCCCGGCATTTAGGAGGCAAGCCATGAAGGAGCTTTTTGTGGAGGCACATGAGGACAAGGTGGATGGCGGTTATACCGCCTCAGCGATAGGCTACGGCATACACACCCAGGCCGAGACCCTGGAGGAGCTGAGAAGCAGCATACTGGACGCGGTAGGTTGCTACTTCGATGATCCCAGCGATGCGCCTACGGTGATACATCTTCGCGTCATAACCGAAGAGGTCCTCGTGCGATGAGGCTTCCTCGTGACCTGGATCCGCAACGCCTCGTATCTGCGCTGAGCATACTGGGATATCGCCAGAGCAGGCAATCAGGCTCACATATCCGTATTACGACTCAGATTAACGGTGAACATCACGAGGTAGCGCCCAGTCACAACCCTATCAAGATCGGCACTCTGCAGAGTATTCTCTCGAGCATTGCCCGACACCACGATATGTCGGTTCAAGAACTGCTGCAGCTTCTTCGCCTGTAACCACCGAATCACGAAGTCGAGATTTGCATCGGGCGCGATAACATGTGGTGGCGCTACCGGATAGCTGAATGGTAGAGCGTCCCGACATGTCGGGAATGTTCAAGGTTCGAGTCCTTGTCCGGCAGCCATCCTCACCCCAACCGGATTCAGCCGCACAGCACTGAGGCGCTTGACATCTTCCAGCAAGGGAATTACAATGTAATTACATTTCTGGAGGACAAGAACAATGGGCCAAAGCACCAGAACAAAGCTCATCAAAATCGGCAACTCTCAGGGCATCAGGATTCCAAAGGCCGTGCTTGAGCGCCTTAATCTCACTGACGACATTGAGATGATAGTCAAGGAAGATCATCTCGAGTTGCGCCCGGGCCGGAAACCGCGCGAGGGCTGGGCCGATGCGTTTCGGCAAATGGCACAGCATGCGGACGATCGGCTTATGGATGAACCCGTGGCAACCAAATGGGACGACGAGGAATGGAATTGGTAGTCACACGCTTCGAGGTCTACCTTGTAAACCTGGATCCTGTGGTGGGCAGCGAGATCCGAAAGACCAGGCCCTGTGTGATCGTGTCTCCGGATGAGATGAATGCCCATATCGCCACCGTGATAGTCGCTCCGATGACCACCAAAGGGCGGCCTTACCCGACACGGGTCCCCTGCCGGTTCCGGGGAAAACAAGTTCAGGTAGCGCTCGACCAGATCAGGACGGTAGACAGATCGCGGCTGGTCAGGCAGCTTGGGAGACTCGACGAAGCCACAAGAGGGGTTGTCTTGAGCACATTGGGCGAGATGTTCGCCGAGTAGAGCGTCCCGATACATCGGGAATGTTCAAGGTTCGAGTCCTTGTCCGGCAGCCATTCTTGTTTGTATTCCCGAATGTCTTGACGCAGCGGCGGCCTGCGACGAGCTCAGTCGAGCGACAAGGCTGTAACCCCGAACTCAGTGAGGGAGTGGATGGTGAGTGGCTGACCAGGTCTACATCCAGTAGACTTCTTGATCCTCACTGCTAGACAACTCCGCGCATTCCCATCTGCATCTACTTCCAGCATCTACTTCCAGCGCCCGTTCACGACAAGTCCCGGAGTTTCACGGGTACCTCCAAAGGGGAACACTTGTGTAGGACTTCAGTACGCTCAAACCGATGAGTCCACAACTACAGGAAGCATAGGAGGATAATGATGCACCATGGAATGATGTGTCCAACATGCGGGTGCATGATGGGGCACCATATGGGCGGTCATGGCATGAAGGGTATGAGGGGACCGTTCATGATGATGCCCTGGAAGATCTTGATGCACAGCGAGGAGCTTGGGCTCAGCGAGGACCAGATGGCTCGGATCCGCGACACACATACCAATATGCGCAAGCAGAAGGTGAAACTGCACAGCGAAATCAAACTCCTCAAGATTGACCTGCAGAATCTTCTGATGCAGGATCAGGTCAACATGCAGGAAATCGAGCAGAAGGTCCGAGAGATGTCCAAGCTGAAGGCTGACATGCATCTCGCGTGGATACAGGCAATGCAGGACATGCGAAACGCGCTTACGCCCGATCAGCGCAAGCAGATCAAATCAATGATCATGTCGTTCTGGAAAAAGGGCGGAATAGCCGGCGCGGGCGAGATGCCCGGCGAACCCATGGAAACGGAAGAGGAGGAGGTATCAGAGTCCGAGGAGTGACAAAGGACTATCTCCACCCGATACCCGTAATGCTTTCTCAGCTCATGAAGCCTGTCCTACCCTTGGGCAGGCTTCTTCTCTTGCAGGGGTGCAATCAGGTCTAGCCCGCATATCTTCCGGTCATCCTACTCGACGTTCGGCGATACCATTCGCCCAGTTGTGATGTGGTTCGACGGATCGCTGCTGAGTCACATGGGCAAGAAGCAAGAATCCGAAGCACGAATATCGAAATTCGAAACAAACCCAAATGACAGAAGAAGCGAAACCAAGAGAACTAACCGCCGATTAACGCCGATACACGGAGATGACCTGATGTTCCGAAATGTCGGCGTTCATCTGCGTCCATCGGCGGTTGCCTTCGTTTTCCGATCTGTCCGATTGTTTCGTGCTTTCCCGCCGTTGGCGGGGCAACCCTCAACTCTCAACACTCAACGCTCAACCTGGTTCCGTATTGACGACCGGCCTGAACCCTCGTATAATCCGGTGCGTGACCCGATAACGGAGATGGGTCGCTGTTAGGCGTGCGGCTGAGAGACATGCGCTGGGGAAGTGAGGGAGAATTCAAGGTCCTGCATAAGCGAAAGTGTGGTTGAACGAGGGAGCGCCATCCGATGCACCCAAGAGTTAACCCCTGAATATCTTCACGACAACCGCGCATCAAGATAATGCAGCAGCGTCCGTGCCACGTTGATCACCAACATCGCTTCCGCCTGGCCTAGAAGTTGATCATTCGGATGTGCCACAGTAGCGCGATTTCGGACCGGGTTGAGTGCGTCCATGATCGCGCTGCATGCACGCAGTACCTGCGTTATGTCTTGATCACGTGGACCGATATCGTGAAGAGCAGGGTGGCTTTCCCGGATTACCTTGAATAGTTGAGTTAGGCTGGCGTCAGGTGGATGAGATAGCCCCGCTTCATCACAAACAGCAAAAAGAAAGCCATGGAGAGCAGTGTGGATGCGGTCGACCCCGCTCGTCGCACCGTTCGCCTTAATGAGCGCCTCAGCGTCGGCGATGGCTCTCGCCACAACTTCTCGCGTGATTCTTAGTGTTGGCGTCGCAACTGGGGAGGAGCTCTCCAGCCGCTGAACTGCTTCGATGAACTCCGCCCGAAGCTCCTGAGTGCGTGTACGCGGACCCTCTCCGACCGGGAAATGCTCGAGGACACCCCTCACGATTCTCGCCTCGACCAAAGGATCGGCGGAGCTGATTATCTGGATGAAGCGCTCGCGCGTGGTCCCTGTGTACTCGTAAGGGTTGATATCGAGGTCACAGTACTCCGAGTAGAAGTCGGCGTGCGTTCGGTAGCTAAAGTCGCCCAGAAAACCTCCCGAAACGCCTATGTACCGATTCACCAGCTTCATAATCTCAGATCGTGTGAGTCCAGCCATCGCACTTCCGATGAGAGCCGCTTGTCGTTGGCAGTGATCTCTATCCCTTATTGGATATCAATCGTTATTGTAGCGGGACGATGACCGTCTGTCAAGCCGCCGCGTGGTGATTTGCTGGGTGATGGAAAACGCGGTATTGACAAGCGGGCGCCTACACCCTAGTATAGTCACGCGCGAAACCCAACGACGGGGAGAAGCTGCCGTTGGAGGGGAGTGTAAATCATGATCATCGAGTGCGCATACTGTAACTCGCAGGTTGATGGAAGAGTGCTAGCGAAACACGAGGTTCCCCGAGGGGAAGACTGGGGCCCGTTCGAGTATGTCTTCTTGATCTGCCCCGTGTGCAACTCTGCTCACGTTGGACTTTCAGAGGAGATACAAGTCGGCGATAACGAATACGTATGGTCAACGCTGACAAGGGTGTGGCCGAACCCTGCACGCCAGCCCGACTACAGGGTTCCCACAGTGGTGTCGCTCTCTCTCGATGAGGCGGAGAAGTGCTATCGCGCAGGCGCATACAGCGCGTGCGCTGTCATGTGCGGACGCGCTATTGAAGGCATTTGCGTTGAGATTTTAGGCCAGAAAAATATCGCCAAAGGTCTTCAGGGATTGATGGAGAAGAACGTTATCGATGCGCGCCTGTACCACTGGGCGGAGTCTCTGAGGGAAGAGCGCAACATCAGCGCGCACGCTTCTGGGAAATCTACCAGCAAAGATGACGCAAGAGACCTTATGGATTTCGCACGCGCAATCATTGAGTACATCTACGTGCTGTCTGCGCGTTATGAGGAGTACAAGCAGCGGAAGACTAGGAAGAAGAAATAGTGTTCCCAACAACGCTAGCGTTGGCCCCGACGCAAAGATCACCAGATAAAAGGAGACCACCACATGATCCAGGAAATCACTGCACAGGAGCTTGATGCCGGGCGGTTCATCAATGAGAAGGTCGAGGAGATCAGGAGCGCCGTCGGGGACGGAACTGCGATCAACGCCCTCTCAGGGGGCGTCGACTCGTCCACGGTTACGATGCTCGGACATCGGGCCCTGGGGGAGCACCTCAGGACCGTCTTCGTCGAGAACGGCCTCATGCGCGAGGGCGAGCCTGAGCGGGTTGCGGCTCTGTTCCAGAAGCTCGGCGTCGCGGTTGAAGTAGTAGACGCGCGCGAGGAGTTCTTCGCGGCGCTCAAGGGGATCACAGACCCGGAAGAGAAGCGCGAGGCGATCACCCAGACCTTCTACCGGAACGTATTCGGGCGCATCGTCAAGGAAAGCGGGGCGAGGCACCTCCTCCAGGGGACTATCCTGACGGATGTGGACGAGACCGTCGCGGGGATCAAGCGGCAGCACAACGTCTTCGAGCAGCTAGGGATTGACCCGCAGGAGGCTTTCGGCTATCGCATAATCGAGCCGCTCATCCAGCTTCGCAAAGACGGCGTCAGGAAGGTCGGTCAGGCCCTCGGGCTCCCTGCCGAGGTGTTCGAACGCATCCCGTTCCCGGGGCCGGCGCTCTCCGCGCGCGTGATAGGCGAGGTGACCCCGGAGCGCATCGAGACGGTCCGCAAGGCAACCGTCGTCGTCGAGCGGCTGCTCAATGACACCGGCGCATTCCAGTACATGGCGATCCTTCATGAAGACCGCGTGACCGGCATGCGCGACGGCAAGCGCGATTTCGGCCAGCAGATCGAGGTGCGCTGCTGGGACAGCGTGGACGCGCGGACCGCGACGCCGACGCGGCTCTCGTTTGAAGTCCTCGAGAAGCTCGCCCGGGAGATCATCCGCGATGTGCCCGGCATCGTCAGCGTCACGTACAACATCGCGCCCAAGCCCCCTTCGACGATTGAGGCGGTGTAAGAATAAGCAACAAAGCGATGTCCCTCGAAGAAAGAGAAAAGCTGGGGAAGCTGTTCCCCATCATAGTGGTGGAATACGACCCGCGCTGGGTGGAACTGTACGAGGAGGAAGCACGGTTCCTCAGAACGACGTTCGGGCCCGAGCTGATCGTCCGCACGGAGCATTATGGGAGCACTGCCGTTCCAGGACTTGCCGCCAAGCCCGTGATAGACATCCTGGTGGAGATCACTTCATTCGAGGCAGCCGAACGTGAGATTCGCCCGGTCCTGGAACCCCTGGGATACGGTTATAACTGGTACAACGGCCACATGGCCTTCTGGAAAGGGTATTTCCCAGAGCTTCCCCAGAAGTGCCACCTCCACATGGCGCCCGCCGGTCATCCGCTCATGGATGATCTGTTGTTCCGCGACTACCTGATCAAGTATCCCGAAACCGCCAGGGAATACGAGAAGTTAAAATACTATCTGGCGGAGTTGCACCGCAATGACCGCGAGGCCTACACCGACGCAAAGACGGATTTCTGTCGAGAGATCATCGAAAAGGCAAAAAAGGAATGGCCTGATAAGGCTTCCCGTCCTTAAGAGATAAATCGTTATGGCAGTACCCAATCGAAGTGAAATACGCCCCGGCCAGCGAGTGCGTATAGTCGAGAAGCAGAACCAGCCCACCGGTCTGCAGACCGAGGGCATTGTCATGCGTATCCTCACGAAGAGCCCATCCCATCCCCACGGCATCAAGGTGATGCTGGAAGACGGACGCGTGGGGCGCGTGCAGACAATCCTCCCATCCGGCTAGTGCAGCAACCTTACAATATGAAACCTGAATGGAAATGGAAAACAATGAGCGCCTATTATGCAAACTGAAGGTGGAATACGTGTACGTACATATGGAGATGCTGGACCTTTAGTGCTTGTCCTTCACGGCGGGCCTGCCGGTATTGGTGATGCGCGAGGAATGGCGCTTGGGCTTGCGGATGCGTTCCGTGTGCTTGAGCCCTGGCAGCGCGGCAGCGGCTCGCACGATCGTCGTCCCACTCCTGTGCTGCGCAAACACCCGGTTCGGGCGGCCACAATGCCTTGAGGGACACTGCTTCGTAAGAGGCGGAGCCTCTTTTTGCTTACACAGCCTGCGTGGAAAACATTGACAATCAGGGGAAAGTTGGGTATAAGAGCTCCAAGCCCCTGGCTGCTTTCCACCGTGGCTGGGACAATTTCCGTAGAAAATAGGTGATGAGGAGGTGAAATGGATATGGCAAGCTACAAAGTTGTGGCCATGGCGCTCGTGTTGGTATTCTGCCTCATGGTCTTCCTGCCCACGGTCGCATCGGCCGAGAAGCTGATCGGCCAACTGCTCAAAGTCTTCGGGGTCGGTTATGTAGTAAGCCACTTCGGAGGGCAGATCAACAGTTTCATAAACAACCTGTCAGGGCAGCGTGGTGTTACGTGGGAGGGTACTACGAAGGTCGTGCCCATAATCTCGGTCGGCCAGGGTGGCTATATTGGAGCCGCCCAGGTTCAGGGTACGCCGGATAAAGTGTCCACCGTGAAGGCGGTCGGCCAGGTCGAAGCCACGATTTCCAGTTTCCGAGGGCGGCTGCTCGTCCCCGTGAACACTACGAATCCGACCCGCAACCTCACGCGAGTGAAGGGTGTAGGTGTCTCAGCGCTGATTGATTTCAAAATCTGACAGCCGCGAGGGAGTGAGGATGATGAAAAACCGATTGAAGATAGTATTGCTTCTGATGTTCGCCTGTGCCGCGCTCTACATGGTGGTGAAAACGCCGCCGGGGGGGTGGGCCGCGCTCGTCTCTGCGGCCTTTGCACAGGATCAGGTTACCGCCCGTGAGGCGGTGGTGGCCGGCAGCACGGTAGGCGAAGTGGTCGCGAATAACGAGGTGCTCTTTCGCATTCGGACGTCTGCGGGTGGCTATACCCCGTTGGAAAGAGCGCAGTTGATGGCCGATCGTCTGAACCACTCGTTGAACACCGGCTCCCTGACTGCCGATGACATCACCACCGGGCGAGTGAACGGCCAGGACGTGGTGCTTGCAAAGGGTCAGGTTATCGCGACGGCCGACAGCGCTCATGCGACGCTGAACCGGACCACGCCGATACAACTGGCGAATTACTGGGCAACGCGTGTAGAGAATATCATGGTCAGAGCGCCCGTCGCCGTTGCCCCGGTGGCGGAGAAGGTAGTTCCGATAATCAGCGTGGGAAGCGGAACTAGAGTCGGTGGCGCATTGGTCACCGGAGCTGCCGACAGGCTGAAGGATGTTAAGGCAGTCGCTCAGATCGAGGGCAACTTCCAGAGCGCAGTACGAGTGCGGGTGCTGGTCCCCGTGTCGACGGAGAACGTGGTCCAAAACATCAGCCGCGTCCCCGAGACCAGCGTGACGGGCTTGGTGGACTTGAAGCTCTAGGAAGTTCGCGCATAGCCAAACAGAGCATCTGCGGGGCCGAACCAAACACTCGCCCCAGTACTTACTGAATGGCCGGCCCCCGGGCCGGCCATTTCCATTCGGCCTGCCGGGGCCGGGTGTAGGAGACGCTCGCCGAGGCATCGCGCCGTGACCGAAGACATACGAATCGCCCACATCAATCCGTCATTTTCTTCATTGGGCTACTTCCGCCGGTCTCGCATTGATAACCTATGCTTCTTTGCTTGTCCAAGCTACATCCTACAGGCTACCTACTGTTTTCTTACTACTGCTTGCGCCAAGCGGCAGAAAGTGCTATCCTGTTTCAGGCTTTCGTGTGCTTGTGGCCCGTTCCGGGCAAACGCCACGATACACAGGCACTGAGATCTACTAGAGAAAGGCAGGGCCGAAGTGCATGAATCGGGATAGACCTAAGCTTCTCATCATATCACCCTCATGGTCTCGCAACTGGTGGAGCGGCGGGAAAGTGCTCGTACCTCCGCTGAGCTTGCCTCTCCTCGCGGGATTGACGCCCCGGGACGTGGAGGTGCGCCTCATTGATGAGAACGTCGAGAGAACCGACGTCAATGCCGCGGCCGATTGGGTCGCGATCACCTGCATGACCGCGTCGGCGCCGCGGGCATACGAGATCGCGGACGCCTTCCGGCAGCGATCGATCCCCGTCGTCATGGGCGGCATTCACCCCACCGTGATGCCCGACGAAGCAAGTGCCCACGCCGATGCCGTCATTGTCGGCGAGGCGGAGCCGGTTTGGCAGGAGATCCTCCAAGACCTCGCCGGCAACCGACTGAAATCCCGCTACGAAAACTTCGGTCTGGCTGACTTGGAGGGAATGCCTCTCCCTCGCAGAAATCTCCTTCGAGGGGAACGCTATATCAGCATCAATGTCGTGCAGACGGCGCGGGGATGCCCGAACGGCTGCAGCTTCTGCTCCGTGAGTTCGGTATTCGGGAAGCACTACCGCTTCCGACCCATCCCGGAAGTAATTGAGGAGATTCGATCCCTGCGCGGCTGGATCGGTTTCGTTGACGACAACATTGTAGGGCATGCCCGGCGTGCCAAGGAGCTCTTCGAGGCGCTCATACCTCTCAAGATTCGTTGGGTGGGACAGGGCGACCTCAGCATGGCCCGGGACCCGGAACTCATGGCGCTCGCTGCCCGCAGCGGCTGCCAGGCGATGTACATAGGCCTGGAATCCCTGTCGCCGGAGAACCTCCTAGCCACATCAAAGCGGCCGAACATTGGATTGGACATGAGCCAGGCCATCCACAAGATCCACAAGGCGGGCATTGAGATCATCGGGTCGTTCGTTCTGGGGCTGGATGGTGATGACAAGAGCGTCTTCGAGAGGACCGCGGAGTTTGCGAAGGCACACAAGCTCGTCGCCGCCCAGTTTTCCGTGCTCACCCCGTATCCTGGCACGGTAGTGCGCCAGGAGCTGGAGCAGGAGGGGCGGATCACGGACCACGACTGGTCTGACTACACCATGAGCAACGTCGTATTCACACCCCGGCACATGACGGCACAGGAGCTTCAGGAGGGGCAGAAGGCCACGTACCGGAGCTTCTACTCGATCCCATCCATCATCGCACGCGCCCTTACCGTGCGCCGAAAGTTCCTCCTGCGTTTCCTGGTGAACATGAGCTACCGCTATATAACCCGCGGCAAGGGATTGTGTAAGGGGCTCCCGCAGCACCAAAACGTCGTTCCGCGTCAAAAAGTGGGTGGCAGGACGTAACCGACGTTGAGCGGCCCGCTTGGCCGAGGCCCTGTCCGGCGGTCCCCTGAAGATCATGACCCTCGGGAACTGTTTCAAAACCATGACCGGTAGGGCTAAGTAGCTGTAAAGCAATCTTCGGTGCTAAACCCTACTGCGGGATGGGTGCTCTACATATGGATGCACCTGGTAGAAATACCAGTTTCTTGGGTTGCCCTCACCCAAAATCTTGACAAATCCTGCATGGGGAGTACAATACTAACAAGCTTCATAACCCGGCGTCTTGCAAGCTCCAGGATCGACGAGAATTCGCTAATTCGGTCTGCAGTGGCGACCAGCTCAAACGGACGCTGTGTGGCAGCGTGGGATCCGGATCAACGCAGCCGGAGCCAATGAGCCGGAACCGGGGAACCGCGAAAAGCCGAGGAGAATATGGAAAAGGCAAAGGCGATGGTGCTTCTTTCAGCGCTGCTCTTGGTTCTGCCGTGCGGGAGCGCCTTTGCCGGGTGGAATGTCCAGAGCGTGGACGGTGTCGGAGAAGTTCAGAACTATCACTATACCTCGCTGGCGCTGGGCGCGGGTGGGAATCCCAGCATAGCTTACTACGACGCCACGTACTCGGATCTTAAGTATGCCGGCTGGAAAGGCTCCTCGTGGGATATTCAGGTAGTGGATAGTCCGGGAGAGGTCGGGCGGTACGCCTCCCTCGCGTTGGATGCGAACGGAAGACCTCGGATAAGCTACATGGACGTGACAAACGGCCAACTGAAATACGCGGCATGGACCGGGTTTAACTGGGATATGAGGACTGTAGGCAACGCAAATGGATGGACCTCGCTGGCGCTGGACGCTAATGGGAACCCCTGTATAGCTTACTACGGTGGCGGGCTCAAGTATGCCTTCTGGAATGGGACGACATGGGACACCCAGAGTGTAGATAACGTAGGAGACGTAGGTCGGTACGCTTCGCTGGCGCTGGACGCTAATGGGAAACCCCGGATAAGCTACATGGACGTGACAAACGGCCAACTGAAATACGCAGCGTGGAACGGCTCGTCCTGGGACATTCAAATCGTGGATGGCTCCTGGGCGTGCTGGGACACGTCGCTTGCTCTTGACGCCACGGGGGCCCCCTGCATAAGTTACAACTCATCGAACGGTGACCTTAAGTATGCCATGTGGGATGGTTCCAAGTGGAACATCCAGTTGGTAGACAGCCCTGGATACGCGCTATTCTCTTCACTGGCCTTAGACGCTAGCGGGAAACCGAAGATAAGTTACTACCAGCAATTGGGCTGCCACCTCAAGCTGGCTTCATGGGACGGCTCGTCCTGGGCGATCGAGACTGTGGACGGAAGCGGGGACGCAGGCTGGTATAGCTCGCTTGCACTTGATGGGGCCGGTAACCCCTGCATGAGCTATTTGGACTGGGGCGACGACCAACTGAAGTACGCTCGTTTTGACGAAAGCACTCCGGTTCCGGAGCCATCGTCGTGCGCTCTGCTAGCTGGCGGCCTGCTCGGCTTGACGGGGCTCCTCCGCCGAAGGAAGTAGCGCCTTCAAACAACTGGATTTAGACCAAGAGCCTCCGCACCGCATGCGGGGGCTTTTGGCTTGTCTATTCTGCTACCCGTTCAGAATCTCTTCGACCTCTTCGCTGTCCGTGTCCATCACGTACTGGATTCCGCTCACTTTGGCTGCCTGCGGGGTCAGCGCGGCGATGTCGTCGCGCGAGATGAGGCCCACGGAAAACTTCCGGCTGCCCGCCATGAGCTGTCGGAGTCCCTGGCCAAGCCGCTCGTAATAGGTATACAGGCCCAGCGCGCCTGGCGGAATCTTCTCGAACTCCTCACCACCTAATTCAGTGCGCAGTGAGCTCGCGGTAACGAAGATCTCATCTATGGTGTTCCCGAAGCGTGCGACATACACCGGAACCCGCTGCTCCGCAATCGCCTGCCCAATCGTCTTGCCTACCATCGCAGCCGCAATCGGGCCGCGGGCCATGCCGACGAGCTTCACGAACGGCGCGCCCAGCGCCAGACCCTTGAAGATTTGATCCTCCAGGATGAATCCGCCGCCTACGGCCAGCGCAGGGACGTATTTCCCCTTGTCGGCGAGGCGCTTTGCATACTGATACAGCAGTGAGTGCAGATGCACGGGCGGCACTCCCCACTCGTTCATCATCCGCCAGGGGCTCATGCCGGTGCCGCCGCCGGCGGCATCAACCGTGAGCAGATCAAGTTTGTACTTCGAGCTGAATGCGATTGCACGCGCAAGGTCCGCCGGGCGGTAAGCGCCTGTCTTGAGGAAGATGTACTTGGCCCCGGCCTTGCGCAGCTCCCCTACCCTTTTTGCGAAGGATTCCTCGGTGACCATCCCGACGCGCGAATGCCGCTCGAACTCCTTGAACGTTCCGCGCTCGAATGCCTTGATTACCTCCGGCAGAGTCGGGTCCGGCAGCACGATGTATCCTCGCTTGTGCAGCATCCGGGCTTTCTCGAGATCGCGGATTTTGACCTCGCCGCCGATGTCCTTTGCGCCCTGTCCCCACTTGAGTTCGACGCATTCGACGCCGAGCTTCTCGATGGCGTACTCCTGCGTGCCGAGAAGAGTGTCCTCCACGTTCGCCTGTACGATTATCGCGCCATAGCCGTCCCGCTGGTAATCCTTGTAGAGCTTCACGCGGCGCTTCAAGTCCACTGTGTCAACCACACGGCCGTTCTTCAAGGCCGAGCCGGGATCCATTCCGACGACGTTCTCGCCGATGGTCAGGCCGGTGCCCGCGAGCGCGGATCCGACGGCCAGGCCCTCCCAGTTGTTCTTCGCGATGTCGGTCGAGCCGATGCCTGAGATGATCCACGGATAGCGGAATCTCAACCCCTTTTCGTGACCGATGGCGACTTCGATGTTCACAGCCGGGAAAACGGCCTTGTCACTGTCCGCCTCGATGCCATGCGCGCCGACTGCCGTTCCCATAACGTTGAAGTGCGAGTAGTCCACGGGATAGGTCTTCTCCCCGGCGGTCGTTACTACGCCGAACGGCTGTGGATAGATCACCTCGTGGCCCCGGTAGGCCGATTTCCCGATCTCGCACATGCCGATGCAGCCGTCCACGCACGTCACGCACATGCCGGAGCTCGGCACTACCGAGCCTTCGGTCCTATTCTTCGTAAGGGTCGCTGCCGAGGCGTTTATTCTCGAAAGTGTCTGCGACATTGGATTTCGCTCCTCTCATCAGTCCTTCTTTATCTCACAAGCGACACAAGGCTTCATATAGCACATCATGTCGTCAAACGGTTCTTTCTCGATGCAAGGCGGGCTGAGGTTGGCGCACCCGCCGCAGATCGCCTTATCGGGTTCTGTGAACGTGCATCTGAGCTGGCACGCCGGGCAGACGTAGATGCATCCGCCGCACAGTCGGCAGACGTCCGACTTAATGTCGAACGGCGTCCCGACGCTCCTATTTTCGCCGCGCCCTCGAAAGCCGATGGCCTTCGACATCATTTGCTCTTCGCACATCCGCACGCACAGCCCGCAGAGGATGCAGTCTTCGTGCTCCTGCCGGAAGCGCTGCTGACGGACTTCGTAGGCGGAAGCCAGGTCCTGGATTATCTTGGATTGAGGGCATGAGGCCAGCAGGAGCTCGAGGACTATCTTGCGCGCCTTGATCACACGCGAGGACGCCGTCCTCACATTCAGGCCTTCCCCCGCCGGATAGGTGCACGATGAAGCCAGCTTGGCATTCGGGCCTTCTCCTATCTCCACGACGCAGAGGCGGCAGGCGCCGTAGGGCAAAAGCCCTTCCATATAGCACAGAGTCGGGATAGGAAACCCCATGAATTGCGCAGCTTCGAGAAGGGTCGTGCCTTCCTCGACGGAGACATTCACGCCGTTGATAATCAGGTTAATCATGCTCTTTCTCTTTCCGCAGTGGACGGCTCCAGCCGGTCGTCCTTCGGCCGGGTGAACTCCAGATCGCACCTCATGCATCTCCGGGCCTCGTGGGTGGCGTCCTCGACCGATAGCGTCATCTCCACCTCGTTGCAGTTGAACTTCCTGGCTTCGACCGGCAGCATGGGAGGTTTGGCTCTCTGGACGCTCAGGAGCTCCTCTTCGCTGATAGTCGCCGGCTCGATGTAGTCGCGCGGCAATACCGCCGTGTAAGGCTGTTGCAGCTCTTCGCCGTTCAGGTAGCGATCAATCATCACGGCGGCCTTCTTCCCGGCTGCTATGGCTTCGACGATGGTGCTCGGGCCGCTTGCGACGTCGCCACCGGCGAAGACACCCGGACGGCTGGTGGCTAGTGTTTCCGTGTCAACTCTTACCGTTCCACGCCTGCTGACTTCAATGCCCGTGTCGGAAATGCCTTCGATGTCCGGCTGCTCGCCGATTGCCACGATCAGCGTGTCCAGCGGAATGGCATACTCAGTGCCGGGCATGGGAACCGGCCTTCGCCGGCCGCTGGAATCAACATCGCCAAGTCCGTTCTTGATACATTCGACCCCGGTCAGATGCCCTTCCTTGGAGTAAATCCTCACGGCGGAGGACAGCGCCTCGATTGACACTCCCTCCTGAATTGCGGCGCTGACCTCTTCCTCGAGAGGAAATCTCGCGTCGGCCTTTCTGGCATGGATCTTCACGGGCGAGACGAGCGTCTCGATCAGAATCCCTTCCATGATAGCGGCTTCGATTTCGTCCTCGAAGGCGGGCATCTCCTGGCGCGTCCGGCGGTAGATGATTGTCACGCTCTCGACACCTTTCTGGCGGATGGCGACCCTGGCGGCGTCCACGGCAGCATTGCCGCCGCCGATGACGCCGACGCGTCCCTTCGCCAGACTCTCTCCCTGGACGTTGAATGCTTTGAGGAACTCCATTGCCGGATAGACACCGGCGACGTCTTCGCCTTCGAGGTTCAGCCGTTGATCTTTGTGCGCACCGGTGGCGAGAAAAACCGCGCTGAAGCCCTTTTCAAAGAGGCCGTCAATCGTCATATCCCGACCCAGCGCGGCGTTGCATTTCAGCGTAACGTTCTCGTCTACGAGTGTGGCGATTTCCTTCCTAACGACTTCTCGCGGCAGGCGGTATGGTGGAATGCCGGCCCACAGCATCCCGCCCGGCTCGGAATCCTTTTCATAAACCGTCACCTTGTAGCCGCGCAGTGAGAGATAGTGGGCCGCTGTGAGGCCCGCGGGTCCCGCGCCGATAACCGCTACTTTGCGCCCGCGTCCGTTAGCTTTCTCATGCCTCGTCGGCTTGTACATCCCCGGATCAACTCTGTCGGTGACGAAGCGCTTCAAGGCCCGGATGGCCATGGGCTCGGTTCCGCTGAAGCCCGCGCGGCACGCATCTTCGCACGGATGATGGCAAACCCTGGCGCAGACCGATGGGAACGGGTTGGGCTCCCTGATTACTCGGTACGCCTCTTCGTATTCGCCGCGTTCGAGAAGGGCGATATAGCGCCATGCCTCAGTTCCTAACGGACAGCCCGACTGGCACGGTGCGCCTACCAGTTGCTTGCAGACGAAGGCGTCGCACTTCTTGTGTATGATATGCCGCTCGTATTCATTGCGGAAATATCGGAGCGTGCTGAGCACAGGATTCGGGGCCGTTTGACCCAGCCCGCACATCGTCGTGTCCTTCACCACGAGCGCCAGCTCTTCAAGGAGGTCTAGGTCTTCAGGTGTGCCATTGCCCTTGGTAATATCGTCGAGAATCTCATACATTCGCTGCGTGCCTTTGCGGCAGGTGAAGCACTTCCCGCACGATTCGTCCTTCAGGAAGTTCATGAAATACCTGGCGACATCAACCATGCAGGTGTTCTCGTCCATGACGATCATGCCGCCGGATCCCATGATTGATCCCGCTTCTGCCAGGCTGTCGTAGTCAATGGGGAGGTTAAACTTGTCTGCGGGAATGCAGCCGCCGGATGGTCCGCCCGTCTGCACGGCCTTTATCCTGGCTTTGCCGACCGGGCCGCCGCCGATGCCGTAGACGATCTGCTGGATGGTGGTTCCCATCGGCACCTCGACCAGGCCGGTATTCCTGATCTTGCCGACGAGACTGAAAATCTTCGTGCCGGAGTTGCCCTTTGTCCCGATCTTAGCGAACTCTTCGGCACCGAGTCTGAAAATGAGCGGGATATTGGCCCAGGTTTCGACGTTATTGATCGCTGTGGGCTTGCCGTTGATGCCTTCCTGCACCGGAAAAGGCGGTCTCTGGCGCGGCTCGCCGACTTTGCCCTCGATGGACTTGATCAGGGCTGTTTCTTCGCCGCACACAAATGCGCCAGCGCCCCGAACGATCCTGATGTCGAAGGAAAAGCCGGTTCCAAGGATATCCTCGCCCAGAAGCCCAAGTTCGCGCGCCTGCCTGAGCGCAGTGGTGAGATGTTTGATAGCCAAGGGGTATTCGTTTCGGACGTAGATCACGCCTTCGGTCGCGCCGGTGCCATAGGCGCCGACGATCATTCCCTCGATGATACTGTGCGGATTGCCTTCGAGCACGCTGCGGTCCATATAAGCGCCCGGATCACCCTCGTCGGCATTACACACCAGGTACTTGCTGCGTCCATTGGGCTGCTTCGCCAGAAGCTCCCACTTCAACCCGGTCGGGAACCCAGCGCCGCCACGGCCGCGCAGCCCCGACGCTTTCACCTCCTGCACGACCCATTCGCGGTCGCCCCTCGCAAGGACCGTGGCCACTGCGGAGTAGCCGTCATTCTGGATGTAATCGGAGATGCGGATGGGGTCAACTTTCTGGTCGCAGGCAAGGAGGTTCCGGGCCTGCCTCGCAAAGAAGGGTATATCCTCCTGCTTCTCGATCGGCCTTCTGGTTTCCAGGTCAACGAGGAGCAAGTCTTCAAGAACCTCGTCTCCGGCGACGGCGTCAACGATCCTAACCATGTCGGCCATGCTTACCTTGGGGTAGAATGTCCCGCGCGGCTCGACAAGCACTGAGGGCTCCATTTCGCAGAAGCCGTGGCAGCCGGTGACGCGCAAGCCGATCTTGCCCGTCAGTTGCTTGGCCAGAAGCTCGCGTTTCGCTATGCGGATGAGGTCATTCGCGCCGCTTGCCTCGCCGCATGTGCCAGCCGTGATCACGATAATAGGCATACCGGGATCCCGCTTTGCGGCTGGATGCTCTCGCAGCGCGTTGAAATCAGTGATTGATCTAAGTCTGTCCACGAATAGTCTATTTCCTTCCAATCGGTTCGGCGGGACTAGCGTTGCCTCCGAAGCCGGTGGCTTCTAAGTCCAACAGATGCCCGCCGCACCCGTGGCGCGAGCAGATCAGCAGACTGCCTCCGCCGCGAACAGCCATCTTCGCCATCGGCGCACCGCATTCCAGACAGTTCGCGTATCCGAGAAGCTTCGAGCGGCAATGTGGGCAAGCGAGCTCAACGATCGAGTTCGACGGGATTTCGTGCTCCGATTGTGCGGTCCAGCGCCCGTACAGGGAGGACAGCCTGATCCAGCCCCGCTTGTCGTCGAACTGAGCAGTCGCTTCAATAGCCGGATAGCCGTGGGCTGGGTGCCTTTCGTCCATCAGGCTGCGGCCACAGTGCGGACAGCCAACCTCGATGGGGAAGCAGCGCTGGTCATCCTTCACGTCCGCTTGGTCGAGTCCCGCAAGGGCGTTCTCGATGATCTGGGTGACTTTCGCCGGATTGACGTTCGAGAAATACCTGCCGTCAACGACGACAATAGGTCCAAGTGCGCAGGCGCCAAGGCAGTTCACCGTTTCCAGCGTGAATTCTTTGTCCAGCGTCGTCTCGCCGGGGCTGATTCCCAACTGCCGCTGAAACTCCTCTGCAACTCTGGGCGCACCACGGACGTGGCATGCCGTGCCCAGACAGGCGCATATCAGGTGCTTGCCCTTCGGTTTCAGGCTGAACGAGCGGTAGAAGGTGGCAGCGGCATAGACGTCAACCAGGGGACAGCCAGTTCTGTCGGCCACTATCCTAAGTGCGCACTCAGGAAGATATCGGTACTTAGCTTGGATTTCGCCGAGGATTGAGATAAGCGAGGCGCGCTCGCCGCGGTGCTTCTCTACGATCTCAATTATGTCTTTGGCGTCTACATCTTCTGCGCAAGGCGCAGATACGGCGCCTGCGGAGTCTTTGTCTGCAATCATCGCCTGCGTGTACCCCTGCACGTCCAGTCTTCTATGAAATGCTTGTGCCGGTGGCGTTCTCCGAAGGGGGCGTTGGAATAGAAGTCCTGGAATCGCGTTAGTTCGCGCTCAGGAGCTTTCTGATGCGTTCGGTGCAGAGCGTCGTTGCAGTTCCAGCAGAATCCGCGACGGGCGCTGTCGCTCAGCACGGCGCTTTCCTCCCTTGCAAAGAGCGTGCATGTATCGTTCGATCCACCGGTGGATCGCATCCTTCCCTTGCGTCTTTGCAAGGCGCACCGGCGTCGCTGCCGGATGCACTGGTTCTCCCGATCACATCTAGAACGCTCACGGCTCGTGTTACCGCAGGACCCGACCGCACCGCCGCGTCGTGAGCCATGTTGCCCGGATGTGTTCGGCGCGTCTAGTATACGGCCTGCTAGCCCGGCTTGTCAATGCTGCCTCCTACCAAAGGTCGGAGCGGTTGTAGACGACAATAGCCCTGTGATATAATCGTGTACCTGTGAACCTGGAGGTGTTCCCTGCTGCGGCGAATGCTTTTTCTCGCGCTGATGGCGAGTTGCGTCTCATACGGCACTGCCGGCCAGACTCTAGCCTCAAAGGAGGGCACCACGCCCGTGATTGGTTCGGCGGTTGATATCGCCCGCTTTGCGGTTGTGAGGACATGGAAAGGCCCGGAGATCAACTATCCGACTGGCGTGCGGCTCCAGAGGTCGGAAGACATAACGCGGAAAGGCCGCGTGTGGACTGTCAAGGCCGATCCGGGAGAGTCCACCGTGAACATCGGCGTCGAGTGGGACGAGCGGAGAGACGTGCGCCTGGTATCGTTCGTTTACGCCGACTCCCACAGTATGCCGGATGTGAAGAGCCAAGAACTGCAGGTTTGGCTGACCCGGTACGAGGGCGATCAGGACAGACGCAGGCCGCTTGATGGGGGCGAGTCGCCTTCGCAGGGCCAGTGGTACACCCTGACGCCGGAACGCGGGCTTTCCACAGAGGTAAAGGGCCGTGCGTTGACGTACCATCTGCCCGCTATTGAGAGAGGAATCTTTAAGCTTCGCCTGGTGGTGAAGGACAAGACCACTATCCGCCTGGAGGATATCCTTGCGAATAGTGATGCGAGATGGCGCGCAGCCGAATTCGAGGTCCGCTTCGATCCGCCAAGAAAAGCGAAATCTAACGCGGTCGAGGGATACAACGCCCAGGTCCTCAGCGTCAGTCCTATTGCCGGATGTGATGGTTACAGAGTGAAGGCCCTGGCGTCGGATGCTCCGTCCAACGGCAAAGACAGGGCTATCTTCACAGTGCGGGCTGGCGACAGGAGCTTTTCGTTCCTGATAAGCGACCTCGACGCTGATGGGGAAATCCATGTCAAGCCTTTCGGCGTCAGGGTAACAAAGCCGGGCGCAAAGCCGGTTCGGTCGAAGGAGAAGCCTATTACCGAGCGTGTTCTCGAAATGCCGGAGCAGACGCTCGACAGCACCCTGAACGCAATCCCGCCTAAGGAGCGCAACAAGTGGTTGGCTCTCGCACCTCCCCTGAACCCCCGGAAGTTCGCCGTTCAGCCAGACGGAGATGCGTTCTCGCGTGCGGAATCAGACTTCCTGTATCAGTTTGCGACCGGTGATGTTCCTGATTATGACCGCAGGGAGCCTCAGCGCGTGGAGGAAGATCACCTGCCGATCCTTTACGCGGATTGGGAGGACAGCGGCCTACGCTGGCAGCAGGGCTATGTCGTAGCATCGCTCGGCAAGTTTGACGATCCGACATCGGAAACGGCGCTGGTCACGAAAGTCTCTGCGAAGAACGAAGGCTCCGCTCCGGCTGAGGCCAAGCTCTGGCTGCGCCTCCGCCTCCGCAAGGGAAATGACAAACCCGACGGCCTGCGGCTGGAAGACGGCACCATCTTCGAAGGCGATCGCATCCGGGCCCGCCTAGGCGGGCTGGAACCCGGCCAGTGGAGCATTGAACCCAAAGCGGATGAGTTCTTGTTCACGGTGACAGTGCCGGTTGGCGAGACGCGCTCCCTCGAAGTGGAAATTCCGTATCCGACCGCCGAGAATGCCCCCGCAAGGATCGGCTTCGACGCCGCAAGGAGGCAGACTATCGAGTATTGGAAGTCGAAGCTGGCCGACGGCGCGGATTTCAACGTCCCCGACGAGCGGGTCAACCGTGTATGGAAATCGCTTCTCACTCACCAGTACTGCTGGGGCGATTACGATGCCAAGACCGGCTGCTACTTGCCGAATGTGGCAGCGCTCGTGTACGGCCCGGTTGGAAACGAGAGCAGCCAGATGGCGAAGGCGGTTGACTTCTTCGGCCACTCGAAGCTCGCACGGGACTATTACGAGCCGATGTGGAGGGAGCAGGGCACGGATGATCTGCATGCCCGCGTGACCAACGGCAGAGGCTGTCTTGTCGGCTGGTGGGCGCACTACGTCTTCAATACGGGCTTCATCTTGTGGAATTTGGGCAATCACTATCGCCTCACCGGTGACCGCGCATGGCTGGAGCAGGTGATCCCGAACATGATCAGGGCTTGCGACTGGCTGGCCGAGCAGCGCAGGACCACCGTGGCGAAGGGTTTGAACGGGCGGCCTGTGATGGAATCCGGCTTCTTCCCGCCGTGTCGCCTTGAGGACGAAGGCCGCTGGTTCTATTGGGTGATGACGAACGGCTACTCCTACCTGGGCATGAGCACGGCAGCGGAATTGCTTGCGGAGATCGGCCATCCTGATGCCGGACGAATCGCAGATGAGGCGAAGGCTTACCTGAAGGATCTGCGCCGGGGAATCGGCGAGAGCATCGTGCGCTGCCCGGTCATGAGACTCCGCGATGGGAGCTATGTGCCCTATATCCCCAAGCACCTGTACCAGCGCGAGAGGTCAAAAGGTCATTACGAAGCCGAGCTGGGAGCTTTGCACCTCCTGACTGACGGCGTCTATAAGCCTGATAGCCGCGAGATGGACTGGACGCTTGCGTTCCATGAGGACGTCGTCTATATCAGGGCGTGGAAGGACTCGATCATCTCCTACACAAACATCGAGCGTGACTGGTTCGACCTTGGTGGCTACGGCAAGACTCAGCCGTATCTCGCGCATACGCAGCTCGCCTACCTGCGCCGGGATCAGCCGAAGCTCTTCCTGCGCTCTTTCTGGAACCAGCTCGTCGCCCAGAACTTCAGCGACGTGAACGCCTTCCCGGAGCACATCTGCTGGCACGGACTGGCCGACTGCAAGACCTACGAAGAGGCTATGTGGCTCCAGCAATTCCGATCAATGTTAGTTCTGGATGAGGATGGCAAGCTGCGCCTGTCGGTCGCTGCGCCGCGGGAGTGGTTCGAGGACGGAAAGACGATTTGTGTGAAGAACGCGCCGACCTTCTTCGGCCCGGTGAGCTATGAGATTCGCTCGGCGGCGAAGAGCGGCACGATCAAGGCTCGCATAGAGTTCGCGCCTCGCAAGAGGCCGAAGAGCTTCAACATACGCTTCCGGCATCCGAGCGAGGCGCGGATGAAGCGCGTCACGATGGACGGCAAGCCGTGGCGCCACTTCGACGCCGCAAACGAGACAATAGAGCTGCCCGTGCGGAAGGCAGCGTTCGAGGTGGTCGCTCACTATTAGGCGCTACAAGCAGTCCGGTAATAGGCCGCAGACTGCATGATTGGTATGAGCGTATGGGAGAATGGGGGAAACCTGGAATTTTGAGACTTGAAACCCGGATCCTTCAGGCAGTACGCATCACGAGTATGACCTGCTAGATCCGCACAATGACACGGAGCGCTCCGTCCTTCCGGTCGCGTGCGATCTGGAAGGCTTCGTCCAGTCGCTCAAGAGGGAAACGGTGGGTAATATAGGACGCAAGGTCTGCCTTGCCCTCTTCCACCAGCCGGATCGCGCGGCCAAGCGTGTCCTTGCTCCTTCGAAGCAAGCGAATTGTGAGCCCTTTGCGCCGGACGGTGCCCGCTCCGAGGACAATGCGGTCGTCGCTCGGGATGCCGCCCAGGATCACAAGCCCGCCCGGGCGAACCATCTCAGTAGCCTGGACGACGGCGTCGTTCTCGCCGGCAGCCTCGAAGACGATATCCAGCCCTTCCCTGCCAGCGGCCTGCGTCACAGCCTCCGCAACGCTCGCGTCACGGGCATCGAAGACCCGGCCTGCGCCCAGGCGACGTGCAAGCTCCAGGCGCGCGGGAATGAGATCGGTCGCGAACGTCTCGCCGCAACCGGCGGCCCTCGCAGCCTGTAGAATGGACAGGCCGATCGCGCCTGCCCCGAGCACCCCGATCGTCTTGCAGCGGATGTCGCCGGCTATGTCAATCGCATATACGCCGATCGCTAGCGGCTCGAGCATCGCAGCCTCGCCCATGCTGATGGAACCGGGTATTGGCTCTACAAGCCGAGCAGGCCAGGTCAGGAACTCGCGGAACCCACCGTCCGTCGGCGGCGTGCCGCAGAACCTCACGTTCGGGCAGATGTTGTATGCGCCTTCAGCGCAAATATCGCATTGATAGCAAGGGACTCCGGGCTCGACGGCGACCCGGTCGCCGGGCTTCACATTGGTCACGCCAGAACCAACCTCGGCAATAACTCCTGCAAACTCGTGGCCGAGGATGAGCGGCTCGGTCATGACCGTGTCGCCCATGTGCCCGTCCTGGTACCAATGGACGTCGGATGCGCAGATCCCGACCTCCCTTACTTCTACTAAGACCTCACCCAGGCCCGGTACCGGCCTCTCAACCTCCACCAGACGGAAATCACCCGGCGCATATAGCTTCGCCGCTCGCATAGATCACCTCTGAAAGACAAGGCACGAGTTCTGACGCGTGACCCTTCGGCATATTCGACGACGGCGCGTCGCGTACCTCTGAGGATTCTGGCAGACAGGATTACCCCGCAGTCGGTTGGTGGGTCGGCCATGAGGAAACCTTACGAGGCCAAGACGCAGTCACCACAAGGCGTCAGGACGCTGCTGTGACTCCTAATCGCCGGGGAGACCGTCGGTGGACGAGAGCATGTTGAATACGGTATCCAAGCCGGAAATCCGGAAGATCCTCAGCACCGTTCCCTTCGCACCGCAGATGCTTAGACGGACACGCTCCCCGGCGGACTCACGCGCCCTAATCAACACCTTTATGCCCTCGGAATCCAGATAGGAGCATTTTTCCAGATCAACTGCAAGGTGCGTCCCGCCAGCGGTGATGAGCTGCTGAAGGCAAGTGTCAAGATCCGGCGCAGTGTATACATCAAGGTCACCCAGGACCCTCACGATCGAGGCATTACCTCGATATTGCACATCCAGTGCAAAACGCATCGGCTATCCCCGCATCTTTCAAGGGATTGGCGCCATCCGTGGCTCGCCGGACAACGCGAGTATCGCTGTATTCACAGGTTAGCACTAACCAGCAGAAAAGTCAAGCGGTTTATTAGAATAGATCGCCATTAGGTAGCCGTCAATGACCGGTGGGCAAACCCCGGCCTCTGTCCTATGCGTGGCAGACGCCGCACCGCCGGCACTTACCGACTATACAGGCAGGAGTGGGCGCAGCGTTCATCGCACGCTCGTACTCCCGCCAAAGATACTGCTTCCTGACACCCAGGTCAAGGTGGTCCCATGGGAACACCTCATCCTTGTGCCGGGCTCTCTGAGCATAGAAAACCGAGCTAACGCCCGCCTTCCGAAACGCCGCCCGCCAGCTAACATCCTCTCGATTCAGGATCAGCAGAGCATCTTGCAGCCGACGGTCACCTCTCGCGAGGACTCCTTGCACCACCGCCTCCCGTGCGCTCTCACCCGCAACCTCGACAGCCCTTATGGACGAGAGAGACCGACGCAGGCTGGACATCTTCTCTCTCAACTGCTTCTCGCTGTCCATGGAAGCCCACTGAAAAGGCGTCCAAGGCTTCGGGACAAAGCAGCTTATGGAGACGATGAGCTTCTCCCACGGGAACATCCCAGCAATATGCGACATCACATACGGAATCCCGGCCAGGTCTTCGACGGACTCGGTCGGGAGGCCCACCATGAAGTACAGCTTCAGCCTGCGGAATCCTCCATCCCAGGCGGTGGCAGCAGCGCCGAATATCTCCTCGTCGGCCATCGCTTTGTTTACGGCCAACCGAAGCCTGGCGGTTCCCGCCTCAGGCGCGATCGTCAGTGTCTCATGGCCGCCCTTATGGAGGGTCTCGGCGATGTCCCGATTGAGCGTATCCGCGCGGGTAGACGATATCGAGAAGAGCCGCCCGCGCTCAACCAGCGACCGGCAGATCGAGAGAGAACTCGGATGATCGAATATTGACGGGCTGAGAAGCCCAATCCTTGGGTGCCGGACGGCACGCTCGGCAGCTTTCTCCTCTATCCGGCGGATGCCGCCAAGCACAGCCCGCGGCGAGATCGCCCTCGGAGGCAGGTACGCGTAGCCCGCCATACAAAAGCGGCATTGACGCCCACACCCTCTGGCAACCTCCGCCAGAACCATACTCGAGAATTCGGTCTCCGGCGTGAGTATCGCGCTCGTCGCCGGATACGCTTCGAGCGACGGGGCCCAGCGCCGTCGCACCCTCTCGGGAACCCCAGAAGTTGTCCGCACCCGCCGGATCGTACCGTCTTCCTTGTACTCCGGCTCGTAGAACCGGGGAACGTACACGCCGCCCACTTCAGCCAGTTTCAGGAGAAGCTCCATCCGGTCGCTCTGCTGGTATTCGAGCAGCACACGGGCCAGACCCGGCAAAACCTCTTCCGCCTCGCCGATCACGAACGCATCTATGAACGGGGACATAGGCTCCGGATTGAACGTCGCCGCCGGGCCGCCAGCGATGACGAGCGGAGAACCTTTCCGGGCGAAACGCAGGCTCGAGGTCTCCTCCAGCCCGGAAAGCGTGAGCATCCTCAGCACATTGGGATAGTCGAGCTCGTATGAAAGCGAGAAAGCGAGGACATCGAAGTCGCGCACCTTCGTCCGGGATTCCATGGTGAAGAGCGGCGATCCGGACCGTTTGAGGTCATCTAGATCGGGTGGGTCAGGCAGAAAGACGCGCTCGCAGACGACTTCCTCATGGTCATTCAGCAGCCTGTAGACCACCTGAAACCCGAGGTTGGACATGCCTACGTAATACGTGTTGGGAAACGCCAGCGCGAACCTGAGCCTGCCTGCATGAGACTTGTAGACAGTCCCGACTTCCCTGCCCAGGCGCTCCCTGGTCTTCCCAATCAACCGCCGTGCCGCCATACATGCCTCACAAAAGAAACGAGCAAACTGGCTTCCAGCGGCTGGTTCATAGTTGCTGGAGGAAAGGAGCCTGATCGGCACACATCCGCTTTCCAGCAACTATGAACCAGCCACTAGAGATGCAGTTTGCTCAGTTCTTGCGTGTTGGAACGATCTGCTGTTATCTACGTCGCAGGAACGCCGGAATGTCCAACTCCTCGGCCACTCCGTCCACGGAAATCCGCTCGCGAGCCGCCATACGCTCCGACCTGACAGCACGACCGCCATCGAATCCCGTGGCGAGGACGGTCACCTGAATCGAGCCGTCGAACCGGTCGCTGATAACCGTGCCGAAAATGATGTTCGCCTCGCGCTCGTCCGTAGCCTTGAAGATGACATCGGCAGCCTCGTAAACCTCCGCGAGTGTCAGGTCCGAGCCGCCTGTGATGTTCATCAGCACGCCCCTTGCTCCATCAATGGTGGTCTCCAGGAGCGGGCTCGCGATGGCGGCCTGGGCGGCTTCGACTGCTCTGTGCTCGCCCGTAGCCTGACCTATGCCCATGAGCGCGGACCCAGAGTCCGCCATAACAGCCTTCACATCGGCGAAATCCACATTGATCATGCCGGGGATAGTGATTATGTCGGAAATCCCCTGGACGCCCTGCCTGAGCACGTCGTCCGCCATTCGGAAGGCTTCCAACAGTGTGGACTTCTTTTCAGTAACGCTGAGCAGGCGATCATTCGGGATCACGATAATCGTGTCCACCTTGTCTCGCAGGGAATCAATCCCCTCTTCCGCCACCCTCGCTCTCCTCGGACCCTCAAAGCTGAACGGCTTCGTGATGACTCCCACGGTCAGAGCGCCCAGTTCCCGAGCCATCTGAGCGACGATAGGCGCCGCGCCCGTCCCGGTGCCGCCGCCCATACCGGCCGTGACGAACACCATGTCCGCGCCTTCGAGCGACTTCTTTATATCCTGCTTGCTCTCCTCGGCCGCATTGCGCCCGATCTCCGGGTCGCCGCCAGCGCCCAGGCCCTTCGTCAGACTCTGCCCGAGCTGCAGTTTCTCCTCAGCACCCGACGCGCTCAGGACCTGAAGATCGGTGTTCATTGCCAGGAAACCAACGCCGGACACGCTACACTCTATCATGCGGTTGACAGCGTTGGTACCTCCCCCGCCGATGCCTACAACCTTGATCGCCGCACCGTGGTCGTAACCTCCTGCCTGTGCCATTTGCTATGCCCCCCTTTTCTTTTTGAAAACTGTAAAACCTACTCTCCGCCAATTCTGGCAAACAACTCTCTGACTCTCTTCACTATGCCAAGCAGACCAACGCCGCCGTCATCATCCGCTGCGTGCTCTGCATAGTGCCGGATCCAGAACAGCACGAGGCCTACGGCCGTCGCACACGCCGGGCTGCTGACCGCGTCTACGAGGCCGCCCACACCACCGGGTATGCCCTCTCGGGCTGGCAGACCGGTTACTCTCGATGCCAGCTCCGGCAGCCCTTCGAGCTGCGAACCTCCCCCGGTCAGCACCAGCCCGGCCGGTATGCGGTCCTCGCATCCGGCTTCTTCAACTCTCTGCATGACGAGCTGGCAAATCTCGGCCATTCTGGGCTCGATAATCTCCGCGAGCACTCTTCTCGGAAGCCGCCTAGTCACCATGCTTCCCAGGCTCGCGACCTCGAATGGTTCGAGTCCGTCAGCGCCGTCGAGCAGTGCGCGGCCATGTTCGATTTTGACGCGCTCGGCCTCATCAATGGCAGCACGCAGGCCGATGGCAATATCCCTTGTGACATGGTTGCCGCCCACGGGAATTGCCGCCGAGTGATAGATCTGGCCGTCCAGGTAGACAGCCATATCGCTGGTGCCGCCGCCGATATCCGCCAAGGCTATCCCCAGGTCCTTCTCCGCAGGGAGCAGCACACTCTCACCAGTGGCTATCGGCTCGAGGATGGTTGCCTCGACCGATAGGCCAGCCATGTGCACACATTTTACCACATTCTGGATAAAGCTGGAAAGCCCCGTAACGATGTGGGTTTCAACCTCCAGCCGATTACCGTGCATTCCGACGGGCGATCGTACTCCAACCTGGCCATCTACGGAGTACCAGCGCGGAATCGCATGTATTATCTCCCGGTCCGGCGGCAGGACGATGACCCTGGCCGAGTCGAGCAAACGGCCAACATCATTGGCTGAAACCTCACTCGACGGGTGCGTGATTGCGACCACGCTGCGGCTGTTCAGAGAGGCGATATGTTCCCCGGTGACGCCGACCAGCACCGAATGCGCTTCCGCGCCCGCCATTCTCTCGGCCTTACCGACTGCGTCTCGGATGGCAGCCGTCGTTGACTCCAGGTCAACTACCACGCCCCTCCTCAAACCGGCGCACGGGCTGATGCCAACCCCGATGACTTTCGCCTGGCTGTCCGGTTCAGCCTCCGCGATAACAGCGCAGACTTTCGTCGTGCCCACGTCGAGGCCAGTTATGAGATGAGTGTGCGCCACGCCGCCTACCTGCCTATTGTTCCTTCTTGGCCAAAGCGATCTTGGTCAGCCAGTACCGACGAATGAGCGACACGTTCAGGAAGATCCTACCGCCGATCACCACGACAGCGGCCAGGAAGAGATCAACGCCCACCTGTTCTCCGATGTAGGCCAGAAGAACAGCGAGAAGCGTGTTCGCCAGGAAACCCGATATGAAGATGTCGGTTTGGAATTTCTCCTCGATGCCGGAGCGTATCCCGCCTATTATCGCATCCAAACCCGCCAGAGTAGCCAGGGAGAGATAGCTTGCGTAGGCCGCCGGCACCGTGACATCGAGGAGATAGATCGCCGCGAAACCTCCGATAAGTCCGATCAACGGCAGCAGGACCATTTCTAGTGCTTCCTTTCCGAGTCCACCGGCGCCGCATATAGGAACAGGGAACTGGTACTCCCGGAGTAGGCCGAGACAACCACATGGTCTCTTCGTTTTACCTTCACCATCTGCGACGCAAGCCCCTTGGTCGCACGCCAGTTATCGAGAATGCCGTTTGGCATCCTGAGCCCTGATTCCAGAGTGTTCGGCGGACCGACGGCTGTTATGACAAAAGGAGAGGCCATATCAACGTGATTGATCTGTATCGAACCTCCGACGCAACGTACGGCAGTTGAAGCGATGATGCGCTGTTCAGTATCCAGGTCGCGTATGCTTATCGCCTCCGCTCCGTTTGCGAAGAGCTCGTTTACGATATCGCGAATGTCCATGTCGTGGACTATGTAGTCGTCCTTGAGCACCGCCAGCGTGTCAGCGGGTATTCGGCCGAGGTAGTCTTGCAGGGTAACCTCCACGCCTTTGCCTTCCACGGGCATCAGGCCTGCGAGGAGTTTGACCCTCTGCAACTCCTCGGTGATGAGCCCGACCTCGGTCGTCTTCTTACCCCGGGCTTGCTGATAGTCGTCAATCTTCGCACGCAGGTCCGTAATCTCATTCCGCAGGAGTTTATTCTTGTCCTTCTCGTCAAGCAGTGCCTGTGCGAGCCCAGAAAAACGCGTGGTGGGGATACCGGAAATGCGTCGAACGCTCCACTGTGTTTTCAGTGCGGCGGCGAGAAGCATACCCAGTATGAGACTTAGTATGGTCACCTGCCAAATCCATCCGCTGCGCTTGGGGTCGAGCGGTGCCATAGCCGAACAGTGCCTCCTGCAAGAGGACATACTCCCACTTCATTGGGGGACGGTAACGGAAGCCGGACCAGGCGCATGCGCCGCGCTGCAAACAATCGCCACCCGAAACCCTTCCGCGAGACGTCACGGGTGTCCAGTGAGAAGTTGCTTCTCGATACGCAGCAGGCTGTCAACGGCAGCATTCGGGACGGCCGACCAACCCAGAGAACCGCGTGGAAGCAGAAAAGGCTATTCCTTGTACTTCAATGCGGGAGCCTCAGGAACAGTCAAATCTATATACGCCCCGCGCTGCCGAAACTCAGGAATCTGCTCAACCACCCGCGCGGCCATGTCGAGCTTGGCAGAAAGCTGCTCTGGCCTTCCCAGCTTGACCTGAAATCCGTCGCGAACATTTAAACACAAATCATTGCTTTGGTCAACGGTTATTTCGGCGACCTGGAAAATCTTTTTTTCGCGCACGAGAAGCAAGCACTTCCTGGCAGTGTTAAACGAGGAAGCCCTTATGGGGCGGCCAAGTACGATATGCCGCGGCACTTTGCACGAGAGAATCGGCACCCCCGCTTTCGGATGCTCGGCGACGCGGAATGGCACCCCCGTAGAGTCAACCTCATACACGGCGCCGGTCGCATTCAGTATGAGATCGGGCGTCCGCTCCACAATACGGACGATCAGTATATCCGGCAGCCTCCGATAGAGCCGTACTTCATTCACAACCGGATTCTCCATCACCCGATCAGCCATAGCGCGTTTGTCTATGCGGAATATGTTCGTGCCTGGCCGCAAGCTGAGTCGCCGCGAAATGTCGTTGGAGGCGACCGTCTCGTTGCCAGTGAACCGTATCCTCTTGATGCTGAACCACGGGGAGGTAAACGCGGCCACTCCAAGTTCGACCAATAGCATCACGAACAGCGCGGAGAGGATAAAGCGTTTCGCGTTGAGGACGTATCGCTTCCGGGCCCTGCGGCGAGCAAAGGATACTGGCTCGGAGCGTCTCTTCATGAGAGTCATTCCTTTTCCAGCGCGTATCCGATAAGGCGGTCGAGAAGCTCAGGGAATTCGATACCGGCGGCCTGGGCTGCGCGCGGAAGCAGGCTGGTCGGCGTCATGCCCGGGATCGTGTTCAATTCGATAACGTAGATATCGTCGCCCCGAACCATCATGTCCGTCCTGGACATGCCTCGGCATCCGAGTGCCTTGTGGCAAGCGAGGCCGAGCTCCTCCGCCCGGCGATACAGATGCTTGGGGATGCGGGCGGGTACGATCTCCTCCGTGGCTCCGGGCGTGTACTTCGAGTAATAGTCATAGAAGCCGCCTTCGGGCACGATCTCGATCAGGGGCAGTATCTGCGGCTCGTCGTTTCCTATAACCGCTGCAGTAATCTCCGTTCCTTCGATGAACTCTTCCAGGAGGACATCATCGTCATAGGAGAAGGCCAGATCAAGGGCGGAAGGAAGATCCGAAGCGGTGCGCACAATGCTCAGTCCTATGGTAGAGCCCTGCTGGTTCGGTTTCACGACGACGGGATAGCCCAGCTCCCGACCGATCCGCCGTGAGAGAGAATGCATATCGAACGGGCGCCGTATGGCTATTCCCTTTGGTATAGGGATGCCCTCGTGCTCCAGCATCTTCCGGGTCATTATCTTATCGAGTGCCAGGGCGCTGGCCAGCACGCCCGACCCGACGTACGGGATCCCAAGCAGTTCGAGCAGGCCCTGTACGGTGCCGTCCTCTCCGAACTTCCCATGCAGAGCTATGATGACCACGTCAGGCTTTGGCTGAGAGCCATCAGGGCGAAGGATGTAGTCGAGCGGCAGCATCTCACCGGAAGCCGCAGACGAACGGCATCTTCCGATTTCGGGCGATCCCATGCCGAAGCGAGCCGCGTCTACCGCCAAGGCGTTGTACTTGTCAGGATTCAGAGCGCCCAGTATCATCCTGCCGGTTGACAGAGATACCTCGCGCTCCTCGGATTTGCCACCCATGAGCACTGCGACATTAAGCCTGCTCAACGCGCTACCACTCCCCTACTAACTGTATCTCGGGCTCCAGGGCTATGCCGAACTCGTCCATCACCCGGCGCTGGAGGATCATCATCAGCTCGTGGACATCCACGGCGGTGGCGAGGCCCGTGTTCTCAATAAAGTTCGCATGTTTGCTCGATACGCGGGCTCCACCAACCTGCATCCCCTTTGCGCCGATGGCCTCCAGAACCTGTCCAGCATATCTACCCGGCGGGTTCTTGAAAACCGACCCGGCGGTTCCCACGCCGACCGGCTGGGTGCGCCTGCGACTAAATAGCAGAGCCTTCACGATGCCGTCCACGTCCGTTGGACCCTCGCGGCGCAGGTTGAAGACCGCCTCCAGGATGATCAGCCCGCTGCCGGGAACCATGCTCCCCCTGTATCTCAACCCCAAGTCGGAGGCGGAGAGCTCGCGCAGCACTCCATCAGCATCCATAGCTGTCACGCTCGCCAGTGTGTCCTTTATGCATCCCGCAGGTGTCCCTGCGTTCATGCAGATAGCGCCGCTCACGCTCCCGGGGATTCCCACCAAACCCTCAAGGCCGCAGAGGCCGCTGCCAAGGGACTTGCGCACGGCTCTGGACAGTCTTGCCGCCCCGCCCGTCCTAAGCTCACAGCCCTTAATACGGACCTTATCGAAACCCGATCCGAGCTGGACAACCAGACCACGGATCCCGCGATCGGCTACCAGCACGTTGGTTCCGGCGCCCAGCACAAAGAAAGGAACAGACTCCGCGTTCGCCCAGCGACGCAGAGCCTGGAGGTCAGGAACACCGCTGGGTACCGCGAAGATATCGGCCGGCCCGCCGATCCTGAACGAAGTATGGAGCGCCATCGGCTCGTCGAACATGAGCAATCCCTGGATTTCGGGAGCGGACCCGCCGAGACAACGAGCGCCCGTGTTCATCGAAGTTCCCACTTCTCCGTATGTCCCTCCCTTGAATACAAGCTAAGTCACCTTCTGGGCCATGTTCAAACGTGCGAGCACCGCTTCCGCCGCCGATCTGATATCGCCGGCGCCCATCACGACGACCAGATCGCCCGGTTTCAGTACGGGAATGAGCTCATCCGCCAGGCGTTCCTCGTCGGCGACAAATCGCGCTCTGCCCGGCACGTCCTGATTAATCAAGCCGGCGATCATTGCCGCGCTCACGCCTGGCATCGGCTTCTCCCTCGCGGCATAGATCTCCGTGAGGAAGACTACATCCGCCTCCCTCAGGCTCTTGGCAAAGTCGCCCGCCAGGAGCTGCGTTCGGCTGTACAAGTGCGGCTGGAACACGGCCACCATGCGCCGTCCCCAGGTTCGTGCAGCGGCGAGCGTCGCCCGAATCTCGGTCGGGTGGTGCGCGTAATCGTCCACCACCATGATTCCGTTGGCAGTCCCCAGCACCTCAAACCGACGGCCGGCTCCGTGGAAGTCGCCCAGCGCGTCACGGATGGACTCAGGATCAGCGCCGAGCTCGCAGCCGACAGCAATCGCAGCCAGCGCATTTTGCACGTTATGCAAGCCCGGGACACGCAGACTGAACATTCCCAGGCTGCGGCCCCGAAGGGCCACCTGGAACGAGGGCTCTGGTGTCGCGGCATCCACATCGCGAGCACGGCAATCCGCATCCTCGCTGAGGCCATAAGTCACGATCCGCCTGCCGATGGCCGGGATGATCTCACGCACGTTCGGGCAGTCAATGCACATCACGGCGCAGCCGTTCGCCTCTATCTGACACAGGAACTTGCGGAAGCTGCTGACGACACCCTCGAGAGAGCCGTGGTAGTCCAGATGATCGCCCTCGATATTCGTCACGACGGCTATTCGCGGCGCGAGCTCGAGGAAAGAGTTGAACGCCTCGCACGCCTCGGCGACGAACAGATCGCTCTGCCCCAGCTTGGCATTGCCGTTCAGAAGCTCCAAGTCGCCGCCGATCAGAACGGTCGGATCCAGCCCGGCGGCCTCCAGGATTGCGGCCAGCATCGCTGTTGTAGTGGTCTTCCCGTGCGTGCCGGCAACCGCAATCCCCACATTACCCGACATCAGACAGCCCAGCATCCTGGCTCTGGACCAGACGGGAATGCCATCAGCCCTTGCCGCGACTAGCTCAGGGTTGTCGTCCGGCACGGCAGCCGAGGCCACTACTAAATCTGCACCGCTCACATGCGCACCGTCGTGACCGGTGAATACAGTGACCCCGAGCGGCGCGAGCCTCTCGGCTGCCGCGTCCGGACGCAGATCGGAGCCGGTGATCCGGTAGCCCATCTGAGCCATAACTATGGCAAGGGCGCTCACTCCCGCACCGCCGATTCCAACCATATGGACTTGTGCGCTTTCAGGTATGTCTGGCTTACGCATATAGTCACCGCGGAATGCGTGATGCGTATTGCGTAATTACGTGATACGCACTACGCGATACGCCCTGCGATAGCTGCTATGTCTCTGGCCGCGTGGGGCTTGCCCAGCCTTCGGCTGGCTTCCGCCATCTTCGCCAGATCTGCCGGCGACTTCAGGAACCGCTCGACGACACCGGTAAGGAGCTCGGGGCTGATCTCCGCGTCGCTTATCACTATGCCCCCACCCTTTCGCGCGACGAACTCGCCGTTATACCTCTGGTGGTCGGCATAAGCATAAGGGTACGGCATAAATATCGCGGGAAGCCCGACCGCCGTTATCTCCGCTACGGTTGACGCTCCGCATCTGCTCACCACGAGGTCGGCTGAGCCGTAAGCCGGCCTCATGTCATCAAAGTAGGCATACACGCGATAGCCGTCCCACCCGGCCGACTCTCTGCGAGCTTCTGCTTCCTCGTAGTTTCGCTCTCCCGCCTGATGGAGCACCTGAACGGGCAGCTCGCTCAACAGCGGAATCGCGTCCGCAATGACATTGTTGAGCCGCTTGGCGCCCTGGCTCCCTCCCAGCACCAGGATCGTGAATCTGCCCGGTTCAAGACCCAGCGCCGTCCGAGCATCCTCCTTGACCGGCAGGCTCAGAAGCTCCAGGCGAATAGGCAGCCCGGTCACGAACGTCTTGCCTGGCGGGAAGTACCGGGTCGAGTCCTCAAACGTCACGCAAATCTTGCAGGCAAACCTGCTCAACCACAGGTTCGTGCGTCCAGGAACGGCGTTCTGCTCGTGGATGATTATTCGCCCTCTTCGCAGGGCCTGCGCCAGCAGCACGGACGCCGATACATAGCCGCCCGTCCCGATCACAACGTCCGGTTTGAACCTGTTCAGCGCTCCCAGAGCCTCGGCAAGACCTCTGGCGAGCGCGGCTGCGGTCAGAACCGTGCCCGGCGAAAAGACCCTCTTAAGCGGCCGGCTGGTCAACCCGCAGAACGGTATCCCCGCTGCTGCGGCCAGCCGTGCTTCCAGGCTGTTCCTACTCCCCAGGTAAAGCAGCTCACAATCCAGCCCGCCGGGACGAGCTGAGCGCAGGGCTTCGACTATACCGATCGCCGGATAGGCGTGGCCTCCGGTGCCGCCCCCCGTTAACACGACTCTCATACTCATAACTCTCGATAGGCCCTGGGTATCTGGAGACCGCGAGCAAGATGCCCACACACAGCAGGTTCATCGCCAGGGATGAACCTCCATAGCTGATGAATGGAAGCGGCACACCAGTAGCAGGGACAGATGATGTAACCACGTACATGTTCAGGAGCGCCTGCCCGCATATCAAAGCGCTGATACCCCCGGCCAGCAGCCTGCCGAAATCGTGCCTCGTGCGGTAAGCCACCGTGAATCCCCGCGCCCCAAAGCAGAGGAAGAGCCCGGCGACTACCAGAGTGCCGATCAAGCCCATCTCCTGCCCCAGCACTGCCAATATGAAGTCCGTGAACTCCGCCGGTAGGTAGAACAGCTTCCCACGGCCCTCGCCCACACCAACGCCAAGTACCCCTCCCGAGCCCAGTGCGATTAGCGACTGACAGACCTGGTAGCCGCTGCCGTGATAGTCCTCAAATGGATCAACGAACGAGAGTATCCTCTCACGCCTGTAGGGTGAGGTCAAAATGAGCGCAGACCCCAGGACGAAGGCAATGGCGAGCACGAGCGCGAGATGACGCTTCCGAGCGCCCGCTATATAAACCATGGCCAATGCCGTGCACGTCAGCACGATCGTCGTGCCCATATCCGGCTGCGCCATAACGAGCGCACCTATTAGCAAGAGTGGAGCCAGCGCCGGCACCAGCCCGTGTTTCCAGTCGCGTATGTCCCGCTTCTTGGCCGACAGCAGGGCAGCCAGATACACAATCAGGCCCAGCTTGGCGAACTCCGACGGCTGGATAGTAATACTCCCCACTCTTATCCACCGCCTGGCTCCATGCACCAGGACGCCGAATCCAGGCACGAAAAGCAGCGCCAGACCGATGATCGAGAGAAGCAGCAGAACCAGCCCCCACCGCCGGAGCTTCCAGTAGCGCACGTACATGGCCAAGAACATCGCTACTATGCCAGCGAGCGCATATACAGCCTGGCGCTTTAGGAAGTAGAAGCTGTCGCCACCGGTGTACTTGACCTGACCGGCACGGCCGTAGCTGGCATCGAACACCATGAACACGCCGATGACGAGAAGCGCGATCGTCAGGCTGAAAAGCCACATATCGGGCAATCTCTTCGTGTTCATTGCTGTACTCCCATTCGGTCCGCCAGCGCAACCACAGCAGCTTTGAAAACCTGGCCGCGGTGTTCGAAATCGCTGAACATATCGAAGCTTGCACAGCCCGGAGACAGAAGAACCGTGTCTCCCGGTTCGGCGTGCTGCCACGCGACTTCCACAGCCTCTTCCATAGAGCGCGCAGAGCTGATGCGGTCGAAACCGGCGCTACGCGCCGCTGCTTCGATCAGGCCGGCATCCTCCCCGATCAGCACCACATGCTTGGCATACCGATTGAACGCCTCGCCGAGGGGCGCGTAATCGCTGCCTTTGCCTTTGCCCCCAGCTATCACGATGGCGGGCCTCCCTATCGCCTCCAGAGAGCGAACCGCCGCAACCACATTGGTACACATCGAATTATTGAGAAACTCCACGCCGCCGATCTGCGTCACCGGCTCCAGCCTGTGTTCCAACGGCTCGAATGCGTCGAGAGCCTCCTGCACGCAGTGTCTGCCTGCTCCGAATGCGATGGCGGCCGCGGCTGCCGCGAGCACATTCTCGAAATTATGCGTGCCGCGCAACTTCATCGCTGCCGTGTCGCACACGAACTGCTCCTCGCCCTGTGCCCTGATCCAGACCTCGCTTCCCCTGGCAAATGTGCCCGCCTCCACTTCCCGCGTGCGGCTGAACTGCCAGACCTGGCTCTTGATGCCGAGGGCAAACGCCATCACGCGGGGATCGTCCGCATTCAGAATGGCGTAGTCCGCTGTCTCCTGATAATCGAATATGCGAGCCTTGGCATGCACGTACTCGTGCAAGCCAGCGTGCCGATCCAGGTGGTCCGCAGAGATGTTGAGAAGCGCCGCCACCCTCGGCCGAAACGTGCTTATCCATTCCAGTTGGAACGAGCTGATCTCTGCGACGATGGCCTCGGAGGCCGACGCACGGAATGCAGCTCTCACGAGGGGCAGGCGGATTTCCGCAGCCACGATGTTTCCAGCCACATATACCTGCCTGCCATCGCATTTCAGGATTTCGCCTATGAGAGCGGCAGTCGTAGTCTTTCCATTTGTCCCGGTGACGGCGATTATAGGCGCGGGAGAGATCCTGTATCCCAGCTCAATCTCAGACATTATGGGTATGCCGCGGTCTCCCGCCATGACCAGGCCCGGGCACGCATCCGGCACACCGGGACTCGTGACAACGATGTCCGCCATGCCGATGCCTTCGTAAGCGGCCGGGCCGACTCTCGTCTCCAGGCCGAGCTCGCGCACCATGTTCAGCGCATCTTGAAGTTCCGCCGCATCCTTGTGGTCGTGCAAGATCACAGTCGCGCCGAGGGAGCTGAGCACCTCAGCCGCCGCGAGGCCGGACCTCCCCATGCCGATGATGTGCGCTCTCTTGCCGTAGAAATCCGTCTGCTTGCTCAATCCCATAATCGCAATACCCCAACCCAGGCAAGCGCCGCGAGTGAAATCAAACCCTGCAGAATCCAAAGCCTGGTTACGATCTTCTGCTCGGCCCAGCCGGAGAGCTCGAAATGGTGGTGGATCGGCGTCATCTTGAACACGCGCCTGCGCGTGGTCTTGAACGATACCACCTGTATCATGACTGAGAGCGCCTCAATTGCGAAGATCGCTCCGACGATGAGAAACAGGAACTCTCTCCTGCCGGCGATTGCGATACCCGCGAGGGCTGCTCCCAGGGCAAGTGAACCTATATCGCCCATGAACACCCTCGCCGGATTGCAGTTGTACCACAGAAAGCCCAGGCATCCTCCTGCGAGCGCCCACGCCAGTATCACCAGACCCAGGTTGGCACCATGCGCGCCGAGCACCAGTGCACCAAGCGTCGAGGCCGCTATGGTAACCAGCCCTGCCACAAGGCCGTCAAGCCCGTCCGCCAGGTTGACCGCATTCGACATGCCGACTACTAGGAGAACCGCGAACGGGTAATAGAGCCACGCGAGATCAATTGTCCTGTCGCCCCATAAAGGTAATACGGTCGGATAGACGGCTCGGTTAGCATTTACCCATAGCACGAAGCCGATTGCTATCAGAAATTGCACGAGCAGCTTCTGCCTGGCTTTCAGGCCGAGTGACTTTCCCCGCAGAGCGATCAGATAGTCGTCCACAAACCCCAGTGCGGCAAATGCCAGCGTCATCAATACGACAGCCCATACCCTGGGATCGGTCATCCGACAAACCGCTACGCCGACGGCAGCCCCGATCAAGATAATGAGGCCGCCCATTGTGGGCGTGCCCTGCTTCTCGCGATGCCGTTCAGGCGCGTCTTCGCTTATCGTCTGACGCAGTTTCAGCCCGGCCAGCACGCGAATCACTCTCGCGCCGACAGCCATGGAAACCACGGCTGCCACCAAGAAGGCCGCAGCAGCGCTAGTCACTCAGCAGCACCCTCACTATCTCCTCCATCTTCATGGCACGCGAACCCTTGACTAGAACGGCATCGCCCTTAGCGAGCTGCCCAGCCAGCTTCTGCGCAGCCTCGGAGCTGTCGGCACAGGACTGGATTCTATCCTCCGGAAACCCGGCGCCTCTCGCACCATCGCCGATCATCTTGCCAAGCGGCCCCACGGTGACCAGCATCTGAACATCGCTGCACGCAAGCGAGCCGCCGATGTCTCTATGGGCCTTCGGGGCATAGCTGCCCAATTCGAGCATGTCGCCAAGCACGGCGATCTTGCGCTTACGCCCAGTGAGCGCATCCAGGGTTTTCAGAGCGGAAAGCATCGAGGCGGGGCTCGCATTATACGCGTCATTCAGGATTATGTAGCCTGCCTTGGATTTGACCAACTCCATCCGCATGGCAGGCGGCGAGAAGCTCTCCAATCCATCGCGGATCGTGCCCAGATCTACGCCCATCCCGACGGCGGCAGCAGCCGCAGCCAGGGCGTTGTAGACGTTGTGATGCCCAAGAACCGGCATCTTAACCGAGACAGCACCGCCTTCAACTAATAGAGCAAAGCTGTAGCGCCCCAGACTCGAGCACTTGATCCTGGCGCCGACCACATCCGCGCCTTTGCACGATCCGAAGCTGACAACCCGACCGCTAAACCGGCGCCTCATGACCTCAAAATAGCCGTCTTCGGCGTTTATCACCGCCAGCCCGTCTGGAGGCAGCTCCTCGAGCAGCTCCGCCTTCGCGTTTGCAATCGCGCCCTGCGAACCTAATCGCTCGATATGCGCAATTCCGATGTTCGTGATGATGCCCACCGACGGCCCCGCAATGGATGCGAGCCGCCGTATCTCCCCCAGGCCGCGCATCGCCATTTCAAGCACGGCCACATCATAACTCCGATCCAATCGGAAAAGCGTGAGTGGAACTCCTATCTCGTTGTTGAAGTTTGCCGCGTTCTTCAGCACCTTCCACTTTCGGGCCAGGATGGATGCCAGCATCTCCTTCGTCGTCGTCTTGCCGACGCTGCCGGTTACTCCTACTATACGCACATCGAACTTGTTTCGGTAGTACCTGGCGAGATCCCCCAGCGCCCACAGCGGGTCGTCCACCTTCACGACAGCCACGGAGCGGTGTGAGGGTGCCGCGCTCTCATCGGAAATCACAACGCCGGCGGCGCCGGCCTCGGCTGCAGCGCCAACGTATCGGTGCCCGTCGGCGCGCGCCCCCTTCAATGCAAAAAAGAGATCGCCCGGCTTAACGGTCCGCGTATCAGTGCTGACCCCCACTACGCACGAGGAAGAGTCTCCCAGCAGGAGTTCTCCCTCCACAGCGGTGACTATCTCATGGACGAACAGCTTCTCCAAGGCGCTATCCACTTCCAGAGCCGCAGAGCAGCTCGCGAACTACTTCACGGTCGTCGAAATGCACTGTTCGGTCTTTGAATATCTGGTAGGTCTCATGCCCTTTGCCCGCGACGAGAACCAGATCGCCTGCTCCGGCGGCGTCGAGCGCGCGCTTGATGGCTTCGAGGCGATCCACGATCGCCTCGACACTCGCTCGTTCGTCCATACCGGCAACGATCTCATTGATGATTGCCTGCGGCTCCTCACTTCGAGGATTATCAGAGGTAACTATGCACAAATCTGCAAGATCGGAGGCTATCTTACCCATGACCGGGCGCTTCATCTTGTCTCTGTCGCCGCCGCAGCCGAACACCAGTATGAGCCGCCCGCGGGTCAGCTCCCTGGCCGATTTCAGGACGTTCTCAAGGCTGTCAGGGCTGTGCGCGTAGTCCACGATGACCGCGAAATCCTGGCCGCAGTCAACGGACTCGAATCTCCCATCCACCGCGCGTATGGACTCCAGGCCGGATTTGATCTGCTCCGCCTCGACCCCGAGTGACAAGGCTGCGCCGATCGCAGCCAGCGAGTTGTAGACGTTGAAGATCCCACCAAGGCTGAGAGCGACGTGAAACTGTCCTGCCGGACAGAGAACGAGGAATGACACGCCCTTCGCATTGACCGATACGTTCGTACCCTGGACATCAGCAGGATTCCGGATCCCGAAGGTGAGTATGTCGCCGTAAGTGGCGCGGCAGACGCGCTCGCTCCTCGGATCGTCCGCATTGATCACCGCAGTGAACGGTTTCTTCGACGCACGGGGATAGCTATCGAATAGCATGAGCTTTGTTTCAAGATAGTCCTCTATCGAGCCGTGGAAATCCAGGTGGTCATGTGTCAGGTTGGTAAACACTCCGACGTCGTACTCGCAGCCGTCTGTTCGGTGCATCGCCAGCGCATGCGACGATACCTCCATGGCAGCCGCAGCTACCCCTTCGGATACCATGCTTGCCAGCAATCCCTGGAGTTCTACAGCCTCTGGGGTAGTACGTTCCAACGGGACGGGCGCACCGCGGATTCGAGCGCCGAGGGTTCCTATGACGCCTGCGCTGAGGCCAGCCTGCCGCAGCACGCCTTCGATGAGATAGGTCGTCGTGGTCTTGCCTTTCGTCCCGGTGACGCCAACGAGCTTCAATCTGCGCGATGGGTAACCGAAAAAGTGATTTGCGAGGATCGGCAGAGCCCGCCGCGTGTCAGGTACAGCGATAAGAGGCACATCCAGGCGGAAGGCTTCGATACGCTTGGGGTCATCAGCCATCACGGCACATGCCCCGGAATGGAGCGCCTCGTCCACAAAGTCGTGGCCATCAAACTGTTGTCCGCGTGTGCTTACAAAAAGCGCCCCCGCGGTGACGCACCTGGAATCATATGCGATCGAGCTTATGTCCGGGTTTCCCGACCCGATCTGGCGCTTTTCTTCCAGCGGTTCGACTAATTCGCTTAGCAACATCGGCCGAGACTCCCTCCGAACGTGGACTATCAGACTACGGACAGGGGATCCAGGGAACCACTCCTACTCGTGCATCCACGTGTGGGCGAATCCACACGCGAATCCCGCAAACCCCTGCCTGAGAATTATAGCATACGAATAACCACCTGTGAATCGTGAGCGCCGAACGCCAAGGAACCGGTCGTGGTTCTCAGCCTCGCATCTCGCCATGGCTGGGAGAGCCTCTCCTGCCCCCTCCCTGGTCGGTTTTCCCCGTCCCTCCGGCTACCGGGGCTGCTTCCGAAGTCGGGTCGTCCGGCGGGACCTTCATGTGCCACATAGCCTTCCTGGCCACGCTTTGGAATACGGGCGCAGCGACCGTCGCTCCCCAGTGAATCCCCTTGGGCTCATCCACCAACACGAAGATCACCACGCGCGGATCGGAGATCGGAAGAAACCCGACGAACGATGCGACAAACTTGCCGGAAGCATACCCACGTCCCGTAGTGCTGGCCTTCTGGGCGCTGCCGGTCTTGCCGGCAACCCTGTACCCATCCACCCTCGCCGTCTTGCCTGTGCCACCGCTGACCACCGCACACAGCATCTCGGAAACCAAGCCGGCCGTTTCCTCAGACACCACGCGCCTGACCGTGTGAGGCCCGAAAACCTTTTCGGGCCTGCCATCGGGAAATCGCATCTCTTTGACGACGTAGGGACGCATCAGCACTCCGCCATTGGCGACGGCGGCATATGCCCTGGCCATCTGCAGCGGAGTCACTGCGATGCCCTGCCCAAAAGCGATATTTGCGAGACGGACGTCCGCCCAGTCCTGCCAGCGGTCGTGCCAGCCGCACACCTCGCCGAGCAGCCCCGAGCCAGGCTTCTCGTAGAGACCGAATGCCTTCTCGTATGCGTAGAGCTTCTCCTTGCCCAGCCTGAGTCCTATGCCTGCCGCGCCCATATTGCACGAGTAGCGAAGCACTTTTGCGACGTTGCAGGCGCCATGCCCGTTCATGAATGGCGGGTGCAGCGAGCACCTGATCGTGCGCCGACCGATGCGCATGCTCCCGCTGCAGTAGAAGGTATCGTCCAAATCAATGGCTTTCTCCTCAAGGGCAGCACATGCGGTCACCGTCTTCAGGGTTGACCCGGGCTCGTAAAGGTCCGTAACTGCGCGGTTTCGACGACTGGCCGGGTCCGATTTGCCCACCTCGTTCGGGTCGAAGGTCGGCATGTTCGCCAGCGCCAGGATCTCGCCCGTTTTCGGATCCATGACAACGGCCGACGCGCCTGCCGCGCTGTATGTGGAAAACGAATCCTCCAGATACGTCTCCAGGGCGCGCTGGATAGTGCTGTCAATCGTGAGCACCAGGTCATCGCCGTGGACTGGCTCGACGCGCTCTCTTCGCGACCCGGGGATGATCTTGCCCCTGGCATCTCTTTCCGCGATGCTGTATCCGTCGGCTCCACGCAGCTCCTTGTTGTAGCTCTTCTCCAGGCCCGCAATACCGCGGCCGTCCACGTCGGTAAACCCGATGATGTGAGACGCCAGGCCGCCACACGGGTAAACGCGCTTCATGGCGCGGAGGACATCTATTCCAGCAAGCTTGGCCTCTTGCACCTCAGCGCCGACTTTGGCATCAATCCCGCGCAGGAGGTAGAAAGGCTTGGCCCGGCTGTCCAGCTTCGCCAGGAGTTCGCCGGTTTCCCAACCTATGAGGGGCGCCAAGCGGGCCGCCGTGGCGGCCTTATCCCTGACCGCAGCCGGACGCACGCCGATGTCGTATGCGTCTACGGTAGTCGCGAGCCTATTGCCGTTCCGATCATAGATAGTGCCGCGCCCGGCAATGAGCTTGGTCCGTGCGACGATCAATTCCTCTGCCTTGGCCTTGAAGTGAGGGGCACGAATAACTTGAATGTAGAATAAGCGGGCTGCAAGCACGAGGTAGGCTATTGCCAGCAGGTAGAACAACTTCTTGGTACGGCGCTGGACGAATTGGTCGTAAGATAGGCGACGCTTCAACGCTCCACCCCGAGATGAGTCATGGCCGCCGCCTGCAGGAGCCGGCTCGCAACCCTACGATGTCATAAGCCCACTCCTCGAACGACGTAATGCGGGGGAGCCCAGGCCACTACCCCGAAGTCTATCTCATATCCTGGCGCTCCACATTCCGCGCTACGCGAGGTTCGCGAATGGACTTCAGATACGCCATCTTGCTTCCCTGGACCATTCCGTTCGCAAGGGCGAATCCCTCGATGTCATCGGGCTTGCGAATAGCATCCAGGTTCAGTCGCAGCGACTCGTTTTCGATACTCACCGCCCTGAGGCAGCCTAGGAGGTCGCTCTTGTGATAACCGTTCTCCGTGGCTCTGGCGTATGCGCCGACGTATACGCTGAGCACGAAGGAGACGGCCACCGCCAATAGGAGCACGCAGGCCATGCGGCTCCGGACCAACATACGGAGAAGGCTCTTCCGCCTGCGCCCTCTGGGTCGGCGATCAATCGGAAGCAGTACCTCATGCCTCCTCTGTGCCAACATCTGCCAGTCACCTCTTCCCCAACCGAAAGTGTAAACCTGTCCATCAAATCTTCTCAGCCGCCCTTAATCTGGCGCTTCTCGCCCTCGGGTTCACGCGGATTTCGTCCTCAGACGGAACCACTGGGCGCTTCGTGAGTATTCTGATTCTTCTCTCAGCTCCGCATGCGCATACCGGAAGGGCGGAAGGGCAGACACACCTTCCGGCTTGCCTTGCAAAGGTTTGCTTGACTATCCTGTCCTCCAGCGAGTGGTAGGATATGACGCACACCCTTCCAGACCGTGGCAGCAGGTGGATCGCGGCGTCCAGACCCGCCTGCAGCGATTCCAACTCACGATTCACAGCGATTCTGAACGCCTGAAACGTCCTGGTCGCCGGATGGATTGTTTCCGTCCTTGCGCCGGCTGGTATCGCCGCCAGGATGACCTCAACGAGTTCTGAGGTTGTCTCTACGGGCCGCCGGGCGCGGCGCTCTACAATGAACTTTGCTATCCGTTTGGCCCACCGCTCCTCGCCGAACTTCCACATGAGCTCAGCGAGCCGGCGCTCAGACAGTGAATTAACCAGCTCTCGCGCGGTGACAGTCTGCGCTGTGTCCATCCGCATATCAAGCGGAGCCTCGTACCTGAAGCTGAATCCCCTCTCGGCCGATTCCAACTGACGAGAGGATACTCCAAGGTCGAACAAGACCCCGTCAGCCGCTTGCAAGCCAAGTCCGGCAGCGATCGCTTCCAGGTCCACAAAATTGCCTTTCTCAAGGATCACATTCTCGGAATAAGGCCCGAGGTATCGGGCCGCAGCACGCAGCGCTTCTTCGTCACGGTCAATCCCGACCAGTCTACCGCCCGGGAGGATGCGCTTCACGATCTCGAGTGCGTGGCCGCCGCCGCCCACAGTGCAGTCGATGAACGTCTGCCCGCTCTGCGGCTGCAGAGAGCTCAACACTTCCGCCACCATCACGGGCTTGTGGAACTCACGCATGGCGAACTCGCGCTATCCGATTCCAAGCTCTCGGGCAGCCTCGCCGATTGACTCGTCGGTCATCGAGGAAGTCACCTCTTCCCATTTGGGCTTGCTCCAGATCTCAATCCGATTGCCCGTCCCCACGATCGTTACTTCCTTGTCAATCGCCGCGTATTCCCTGAGGTTCAGCGGGAGAGCTATCCTGCCTTGCGCATCAGTGGTCCCATCCACCGCGTCGGCGGAGAAAAACCTTTGGAGGCGAACTGCACCCGGATCGAGCATCGGCTGTGCCTTCAGGCGCTCGTCCAGGTTGCGGAACTCCTCTTCCCGGAATACCCAGAGACACCTATGCAGGCCCTTGGTGATCACGAATTTCTCGCCCAAGAGGAGCCGAAACTTCTGAGGAATGATTATTCGGCCCTTATCGTCCAGGTTGTGCGTGAAGCCTCCACGGAACATCCCCCAGCCTCCATCGGGTCGCCCTCCGACACCACTTGCTACCCTACTATACCGGCGCACTAGCAGTTTGTCAATCACTCTGCCATGACAGGCCGAAGAATTTTCCTGGAACTTTTCTGGCGGGGAGTGGCACTTCTGCAATTCCAGGACCGATACTCGCAAGCCCGCTTGCCTAGGAGTAAATAAAGGGATATGTGGGGTCATACTTGGTTGCCAGCAGAGGGTACAACATTCCGCACGCGCGCGTCCAGGAGTGGATGCTAGCGCAAGCAAATTCACAGAATCGCCACTGGTTGGTCGTATCTCAGGGGAGAGGATTGCCGAGCTTACTCCAACGGCGGAATCTCGGAAAGCAGCCTTTGGGGAGAGTAGCACTTCACATGACAGTCTGCAAACAAGACATTCGACCCGCTGACATGACGCGTGTGAGACTCGGATCCGATCGCTCCGGCCTCATATGTGCCGGCGGGCGCATTGGCGTAGGCAACATCCATCATGCCCTCCGGCGTCTGCACAAACGTGAAGCTCGAACAATCAGCCATCATCATTGCGCCGGTTGGTGCGGACAGCACGCTAACCTTGGGGCCGTACCACGTATAGCCGGACCCGCCTCCCGGGCCGCAGTGATATGTCAACTCAAGATTGAGCCCGAAACCGAATGGCATGCCGTTGAACGTGTCAACAGTACCTACCTCCGCAGCCTTGCACCGCATCACTTCCGAGCTTTTCAAGTACCGATACAGCTGGCCGATCCAGACAACGTCCTCTGGGCCGGCGATAGTTCTGGGAGACGTTGCGCCGAAGAATCCCGACAGTTGTGAAAGATCCTGTGCGGGCATCGTCTCTTCCCAGTCCTGCTGGTACAACTGAAGCGCCATGCCGCACTGTCGCAGGTTCGATATGCAGACCGTCTGGCGTGCGACACCCCTGGCGCGGGCAAAAGTCGGGAAAAGCATGCTCGCCAGCACCATGATGATGGACATGACAACCAGAAGCTCTATCAACGTGAAACCGCACCGTTTTGCAGGTGGAGCAGTGCAGCGCAATCCAAAACGGGTCGCCATAGCCCCCATCTCCGAACCAAACTCTGAGCGCATCTTCGGCACGGGCTTGAAAAGCTAACTCCAGCAACAGTGCTGCGCGCTACTCGCTGATTCATATAGTTTGACTGCCATTCACGCGAAAACGTTTCATATCCGAGCGCCAGCACTTTTCAAGACACGGCCACAAATCCCTACTAATGGAAAACGCCTGATGCATTCACGGAAGAAAACCTACCCGGCCTTCGCTGCCTCTAGCGACTCAGTGACGACGGCAAACACCCCCATGCGTCGGAACTTCTGATACCGCTGCTCGACCAGCTTCTTGGGCGAGAGCTTCTCCACCGCGGCGAGGTTGCGCACGATGGCAGCCTTGACGTTCGCCGCCGCAACTTCATAGTTCCTGTGCGCACCGCCCAGCGGCTCAGGGACGATCTCATCTAACACGCCGTACTCAAGACAATGCTGCGCTGTGATCTTCATGGCCTCGGCTGCCTCTGGGGCCCTCTGGGGATCGCGTTGGAACTCGGAGAGGATCGCGGCACAGCCCTCAGGAGGAATCACCGAGTAGATCGCGTGCTCCTGCATGAGGATTCGGTCTCCGACAGCGATGCCCAGGGCGCCGCCGCTTCCTCCTTCTCCCGTCACGGCGACAATCACCGGAACCTTCAGCACCGACATCTCGCGCATATTCCGGGCGATGGCCTCACTTATCCCGCGCTCCTCCGAGCCGAAGTTGCAGTCCGCCGCTGGAGTGTCTACGAAACTGATGATCGGGCGACCGAACTTCTCCGCCATCTTCATCAGGCGGAGGGCTTTCCGGTATCCCTCGGGCTTCGCGCATCCGAAGTTGCGGAACTGCCGCTCTTTCAGGTCGCGGCCCTTTTGCTGGCCGATGACCATAACCGGCTTCCCATCCAGGAAGCCAAACCCGCCGATGATCGCCTTGTCATCTGCGAAGAGCCTATCGCCGTGCAGCTCGACGAAATCGTCGAAAATGGCGCGGACGTAGTCTAACGTATAGGGCCTGTTCGGATGCCTGGCCAGGAGCGTCTTGTCCCACGGAGTAAGGTTGGCGAATATCTCCGCAATAAGCCGATCTCTATGTTCCTCGAGTGCGGCTATCTCTGCACTTCGGTCTACCCCTTCCTGCTCGGAAACCTGCTTCAACTGGGCGATATTGGCATCCAGCTCGGCGATAGGTTTTTCGAAGTCAAGGACGTTAAGCGCCATTACTGCCTCCGCGCGCCGCAATCGAGCAGCTTGATCAGAGTGTCCCTGATCTCCCTGCGGGGAAGTACCATGTCAACCATCCCATGCTCCAACTGCCATTCCGCAAGACGATATCCGGGCGGCTCCTTGAGCACCTGGGCCTGCGCTGCAACCCGCTGGCCTGCAAGGCCGATGAGCGCCCCGGGCTCAGCTATGATAACATCCGCCAACATCGCAAAACTGGCATGAACCCCAGCCATCGTAGGGTCGCCAAAGATCGCGATGTACATCAGCCCAGCCCGGTCGAACTGCGCCGCGGCCGCGCTCGTTTTGGCCATCTGCATCAGCGAGATGATGCCCTCTTGCATGCGCGCGCCACCAGACGTATTCACTATCAGAACGGGCAGCCTCTCATCCATGCCCCGCTCAAACGCACGGGTCACCTTCTCACCGTAGACCGATCCCATGCTGCCGCCGAGAAACCCAAAATCGGCTACCCCAATCACGACAGGCTGACCGCCGATCGCCGCGACCCCTGTGACCATGCCATCGTTCAGACCCGAAGCAGTTTTCCATTTCTCTATCTTCGACTCATATGCGGGAAAATCGAGTGGATTCACGCTGACCAGATCAGTGTCCATCTCAACGAAGCTGTCTTCGTCCACAGTGATCGCCAGGCGCTCGGCAGCCCCCAGCTTGAAGTGATAGCCGCACCTGTTGCAGACTCTTAGGTTCCTCTCAAGCTCTTTGCTGAAGAGTATCTCGCTGCACTTCGAGCACTTGGTCCAAAGCCCGTCCGGCAGGGCGTCGAGCTGTTTTCTGACGGCCTTGTTAGCAGCTTTCGATCTTCTCTTGAACCAGCCACCGGGTGACATTACCCTACCCCATTCTGCCAAACGAGTTCAAAACGTGGATACAGAATACCCGATCCACCTGAAAAAAGCAAGCAGCGGGGCATCGGGCATGGGAGACTTGGCGACCGGGCGAAAGGGAGAATGGGTGAATGGGAGAAGGGGAGAACATTGAACGTTCAACATCCAGTATCCAGCATCAAGCATCCAGTATCTAGAATCACGCGGGACGATCCGCACACGGTACGCGGGCTGCCTTACGAGGCATTGGTTGACATCGGGGAAGCAGGCCACTATAATCGGAAGGGTTTTTCGGGTAATCTGAATCCGGCGGTTCTCTCGCCGGAACAGGTTGAACACAGCCTGATTACTCGTTCAGAAGGGAGAATTGTGAATCATGCTTCACGCATCCGAGGGCGCCCGGCCATTCAGCTACTCGAAGACGGCGGCCTTCTCAGTGCTCGGCGTGTTCGCCTTGGCGGACGGCGCCCGGGCGTCTGAGGCCATCGAGCTTCCGGCCTTTGGCAGCTTCGAGAACTCGATCCTATGGGTGGTCTTCTTCTCCGCCATCGTCGGCATCCTATTCGGGCTGGGATGGCTGCTCAAGGTTCTGAAAGAGAGTCCCGGCTCGGCGGCCATGCAAGAGGTATCCGCGGCGGTCCAGGAAGGCGCGATGGCCTACCTGAAGCGCCAGTTCAAGACGATGATCTGGTTCGTAGCGCTAATCACCATCGGCCTCTATTTCCTGTATAAGCCTATCTACGCGAGGCCGCAGGAAGCCGCGGTGCCGATAGGGGTTTCCATCGCCTTTCTAATGGGCGTATTCGCCTCCTACATTGCCGGCTTCGTAGGCATGTATATGGCCGTGCGCGCGAACGTCCGCACTGCGAATGCGGCGCTTTCCAGCTTCAAGAAGGCACTGGCGATCGCATTCCAGGCGGGCGCTGTATCGGGCATGGCGACCGTCGGCCTGGGACTCCTCGGCGCGACGATCATCTTCTTCATCTTCCAAGAGCAATCCATGAAGGTTCTGATCGGCTTCGGCTTCGGCGGATGTCTGGCAGCTCTTTTCATGAGGATCGGAGGCGGCATTTACACGAAGGCGGCCGACGTCGGCGCTGACCTCGTAGGGAAGATCGAGAAGGGGATCCCCGAGGACGACCCCAGGAACGCGGCGACCATCGCGGACAATGTGGGCGACAACGTGGGCGACTGCGCCGGTATGGCGGCCGATGTATTCGAGAGCTATGAGGTTACGCTGGTGGCAGCGATCATCCTCGGCGCGGCGGCTGCAGGCGCAGTCGGCGCAGGTAATGTGACGAAGCTCATCATGTATCCGCTGCTGGTTCGCGCGGTCGGAGTCATAGCCTCCATAATAGGCGTGTTCATGGTTCGAGGGCGCGACGACAGAGATATAGACCCGATGAAACCGATCAACATCGGCTTCTGGGGATCGGCGATCCTGGCGACGATTGGCTTCAGCGCGGTGAGCTACTGGATGTTCAAGGGCGGCATAGGCCAGTTCAAATGGTGGCAGTTCGCCGGCGCGAACTTCATGGGCATTGTACTAACGCTGGTGATCGGCAGGTTGACCGAGCACTTCACCGATATTGACAAAGGGCCTGTGACTGAGGCCGCATATGCCACCAGAACCGGCCCTGCCACTCTCATTCTGACCGGCTTTGCGAGCGGCCTGGAATCGAGCGTCTGGTCAATAGTGGCGATCGCCGGTGCGATATTCGGATCCTATCTGATATTCGCGGGAAATGCCGCTCTGGCGGCCTATGGAATTGCTCTTTCGGGCCTGGGACTGCTCACCACGACCGGCTACATCCTGGCGATGGACACCTACGGCCCGATCTCCGACAATGCAAACGGAATCTTCGAGATGTCCGGCGCGCTCAGGGAGCAGGGCGAAGACTCTCCTGCCTCCAGGATCGTCGCGAAGCTCGACGCGGTGGGCAACACAACCAAAGCGCTGACCAAGGGGTTTGCGATCGCGACCGCCGTCATCGCCGCGACGGCACTTTTCCGCTCCTTCATGGCGGACGCCAACCTGCTGGAAATCGGCCTCCACATCGAGTGGACGGAAGTCTTTATCGGATTCCTCATCGGCGGCGCAGTGCCGTTCCTGTTCTGCTCGTTCGCCATCAAAGCGGTGAGCCGCGCTGCCTTCCTGCTGGTAGAGGAGGTGCGGCGGCAGTTCCGCGAGCATCCGGGCATCATGGATTTCAAGGAGAAGCCCGACTACGCCCGATGCGTGGCAATCAGCACCGCGGCCGCTCAGAAGGAACTTCTCGGCCCTGCAATCCTGGCTGTGGCGACTCCAATCCTGGTGACATTCGGACTGGGGTACACGGACCCTATGCGCGGCGCGGCGGCATTGGGAGGCTATCTCGCCGGAGCGATCCTGACCGGCCAGCTCATGGCCGTCCTGCTTGCGAATTCAGGCGGCCTGTGGGACAACGCCAAGAAGAAGATCGAAGCGGGCCTATTCGGCGGAAAGGGCACTGAGTATCACAAGGCCGCTGTGGTAGGCGACACCGTCGGCGATCCGTTCAAGGACACCGCCGGCCCGGCGCTGAACCCGCTGATCAAGGTCATGAACCTGGTCGGCATCCTGGCCGCCCCGATCGCCATTGCTCCGATCGCCCCTGCTGTGAGAACTGCAATAGTGCTGCTAACCGTATTCGCACTTGCCGCGGCAGTCGCATTCAACAAGCGAGGCGGCATCACGGTCCAGGGGGAAGTCGTAGCGGAGGCGCAAACCGCGGTGGAAGACCTGCCGGAGCCCATCGAGAGCAAGTAGGGCTTGGCGCTTCGTCATAGTAGGCATGGCTAGAAACACCGAGGCCGGGGGTCTTGTGATCCCCGGCCCTTTTATGTGCTGGACCCCCATAGTGCAATCCTGTAACGACTTGGAGTTGTACACTCGTTACATCAGAGCAGGAAAAAAGTGCCTTATGGTGAATCATCTATACAAGGGTCACATTAGGGCATGGCTGGTAGCTTGTGTAAGTACAGATGTTTTCTCTAATGTCAGCGCCGATAACGCCGTAGTACCAGTATAGGAGGGGATACTAATGCGACGCAAGGCCGCTACAAAGCCGGACGAGGCGAGCACCACCGCCACAGCCCCCATCGAACCGGGAGGTGTGTTCATAAGCCACGTCCACGAGGACGAGCCTCTTGCCGAGGCTTTTGAATTACTTATCCACAACGTAAGCGCTGGTGTAGTCCCCACTTTCAGATCAACCGCAAAACAGTTTGGTGGGGGAATCCAATACGGCGAGGAATGGTTCCGCTGGATATGTGAAAGCGTAAACAAGGCAAAGCACATTGTAGCTCTGCTGACTCCGGCAAGCGTAAGTCGTCCGTGGATTCTATTCGAAGCCGGCCTGGGAAAAGGAAAGTCTGATGGTGTGGTTTTTGGTGTCGGACTTGGAATTTCCCGCGAAGATGCCTATAAGGGGCCTTTTGCTGCGCTTCAAAACTGCGGCGCAGAAGAAAAAGAACTGGTAAAGCTGTGCAAGGAATTAATCGAGGGAACTCAGGCAAAACCACGTGACGAGATGATCAGCAAATGTGTTGCGGAATTTCGCGCTACGGTCGAGGCGCATTTCGCGAACCAGAAATCAGGAAAGAAGGCAAGCGAAGATCCGACCAGCGTTGCGGTCTTTCAAGCGTTGGAAGAAATGAAGCTCATGCTCCGGGATCAAACCCGAATGTTTGAAACGGATATGCCAAGGTTTCCCAGGCGAGACCGCGACATTGAGCGCCTTACTATGGTTGTCTTTGAACACTCCGGATTGCTCGAATCTGAACCAAAACTGCACTTAGCTTTCCTCGCAGGGCTCGCTACTGAACTAGGATACTTCTTCGTAAAGCCGCTTGTCGATTACATAGTAAATTCAAAACAAGCCATCCCAGGGGAACGTCTTGATGGAATGCACTTCTTGCTGCATGATATGTTTATGCGCCTGGAACCCCGCGGCAAGATGGATCACCATTTGCTTAGAACCATTGAGCAGGCGCTTCATACACGCCTCGACCAAAGGCTCAGCTCTAAAAACACCGGTTCGCCAGGGAAGTTCACCCCCTCAACTGCCTTAAGGTCAAGGGTTGCGAAGGCCCGGAGCGACAATCCGTAAGACCGGGAGTTTTGGCTGCCAGGCTGCCAGATGGACATCAGCAGGAAGAAGTTACCTGAGTGGTGAAATGTATGATCCGATCCTGCAGAGGAGGATAACCTCCATGAGCTTGCACATCCACGTTAATCCCGAGCAGATAGCCG
>Ga0307379_10000137_pt1 | contig 128060 bp, 96 predicted proteins | sample UN2MG_FD_202237 | JGI IMG/M metagenome (GOLD analysis project Ga0307379, IMG submission 202237) | Soil microbial communities from Risofladan, Vaasa, Finland - UN-2 | ecosystem: Environmental > Terrestrial > Soil > Coastal area > Acid sulfate soil | place: Finland: Risofladan, Vaasa | collected... | reverse complement strand
GGCTACGCATAGCAGGCCTCCTTTGTCCAAGGTGATGCCTACTAGCGTGGCCGCTCTCATCTGTTTTGTCAAGGTCCCACGCTACGCCGGGAAAAGCTCTCGGCTAATGTGCCATTGTCAAACTAATCCGGCTTCGAAATTGAGCAATCTGGCCTTGGTTTCCGAGGATAATACTTCCCACCTAACAGCGTCAGCCCTAAGATCACTTAACCAAGTGATTGCTTCTCTTCTTCTGCCCTCTCGACATGCCTTGCGCATTAACTCAAGGTGTTCCTCTGTTCCGCTTGACAAGTATGCTGAGAGCTGTTCTATCTGGTTGACAAGGGCCGTTGAGACAACAACGGATGTTTGTTGTTCTTGGACACCTCTTCTCGACAGTGATGAAGAGAGTCTAGTACCACAAATGATATTCACCCAGTAGTCTGGCGGAGCAAGGTACGTGCTCACAATGCCAGGATGTGGCCGAAGCTTGTTCTGGATCTTTGCGGCTGACCAAGCCTCATATTTGATCCCAAAACTAGCGAAGCGTTTTCTTTGCTCAAGGACTTCATCCTGCCGTTGCCGAGTACTCAGATCGCTAGCAACGAAAAGTATGAACCGTTGGACGCTCTCTTTAGACCAACGGTTCCAGTGATCGAAGAACTCGTCTGATGCCTTGCGGATTTCTCGGGGAGGAAAGTCCTCGTAGCACTTGCATTGTCCTAACTCAATCCCGTCTCCAGCTAACAAATGGGCAAGTAAATCAATACCATCCTGGGACTGACCACGTACCCCATAAACCTCACAAGTGGCTATGCCAGGCTCTGCATCAAACAAGTCACGGCAAAGGTCTTGAAAGGTGTATTCGTCCAGGCAATGAAAATGTGGTACTTGACCTGGGCAGATCCCAGGAGGAATTGTGGTCAGTTGTTGATCTTCCTGCGCCATTGGCTCTCTGGTACGATGAGGCCTGTAACGAAAATCCCTTCGCCCACCCGGGAATGTACGGCTGGGTTTGGGATGCGATGCAACGCTTTTCTCACCAGTTGTAGGAGCACCACCGACTAGCTGTAGCGCTCGCGCTTCGGCACTTGATTTCCAACTTACAGGAGCTCTGAAGTGTATTTCTCAGGATTGTTGTCAATGAGTTTTGCGCAATTTTGACACAGCCAGATACCATTCTCAGGGGCTTTTCTCTCACCTGAGGAAAGGCTAGGATCATATCTTGGCCCTTCTGGTGAAGCAGCGGTTATGTGGGCAGCCACCCCAATATTCACCGACTCGCCAGGCTCGATACTAGGGCCGCTCGCGCTCTGCCCGCAGTTGGGGTTCGAACAACGAAATCCAACCCGTTCCGCTAACACTCTCTTTGCGCTCTTTGGAAACCCGTCTCGCATGAAGCCTCTTAAGAGGGTATCGGATAACTCTTTTGCCTGCCCAGATACAGACACAGGTAGTTGCCTATCCCCCTGGCTGGCTTAGCATCACATCAACTAACCACACCTGGGGATTCCCCCACATCTGGGGGAGAATCGCATCAGTTGACCCCAATATCTGGGGGGCACTCAGCCTGGCTGCCTCCTGATGTGACCGAAAGTCACTCAGGGCGCCTATCCCCTATATCTGGTGGTGATTCAGCGGGAACTTGACATAACTTGAAGTTGTCCGATACCTTCTTAATGGAGAACGTGATCAATTTTCGGTTCTATTCCGCCATGTCTCCTCATGGATGATGTCGCCGATGGCGACGATGTCCTCCCCCACGCGGAAATGCGCCGCCGGGTTCTGGATACGGTACAGGTGTGGCCCGTCAGTCCCGCATCGGTGACGACGTACAGCCAGAACTTTTCCAAAATGGCGCGCCTTCTTCCACTCATTGGAAACAAGGCTTTCCAGAGCAAGTATGCTACCAGATGGTCTCGACGTCAGATAGCTGGATTGCTCGATCTCGGCTAAGCAACAGCAATCCTAGATGCACAGCCGTAGCCGCAATGATGCGATCAGGCATATCGGGAACATCAGAACGCGGCACGCGGGCGACCGCATCGGCTATTTCTGGCGTCAAGTCAGTCAGGATCAGGCCGGTGGCCTCAGCCCGCAGCGCAGCATCCAACTGTGCTTTGAGTTCGACGGGAATGCAGCCCTTCTCCTGCAAGTAAACAATCTCCACCAGGCAGATGGTAGGAACATAGATGACGCCTTCTCCTCGGTCACAGGCATCGAATGCATCTCTGGCCGCGCGCCCAAGGCGTGGGCTATCCTCCAGATACCAGATCAACCCATGGGTGTCGGTCACGAGATCAGGCATCAAATGTCCTCCCGAGGAAAGTCACTCCACATCTCTCGCCGGGCTTCGGTAATATCCGCTTCGGTGATGCCGAGACCCCGCCACAGGCCACGCAAGGACTTGCGCCTGGTGGGTTGGGCGGCCTTCAACTCGCGTTCTATTTCCGGCGCAATCCGCTCGATCAGCCGTGCCTTATCCACCGGCGAGAGCCGCCGCACCAGAACCAGGGCTTGTTCCAAGGTCACAGTATTCTCCATATCACACCCCCATTTTGAATCACCGCTGAATACAGCATATCGATGTTGTCAAGCGCCAGGAAGAAAGACTCCTGGATCAAATAGTCCAGCGGTCGCGCTCCTCCCACACGTTCTCACCCCAGGCCGAGTCCATCCGCGCCCGGTCTACGATGGCGAAGGATTCCTGAAAGCGCTCCTTCATCTCCCGCTGCCACTGGTACTTGAGGTGCCCCGGCGCGACGATCAGCACCCGCTGCACCAACCGGCGGTATTCCAGCTCCTTGAGGACCAGGCCGGCCATGACCGTCTTGCCGGCGCCGGGATCGTCGGCGATCAGGAAGCGGATGCGGGGCGATTCGAGCACGTAGCGGTAGACGGCCTCGATCTGGTGGGGCAGCGGGTCCACCTGCGAGACGCTGACTGCCAGGTGGGGGTCGAATTGGTGAGCCAATCGAATCCGGTGGGCTTCGATGAGGAAGAAGAAATCCTCGGCGTTGTCGGTCGGTGCAACTCGATGCTGGTCGAGGATCTGGACCTGGGCCAACTGGTCGTCGGTGATGCGCAGCGGCTTGTAGGTATGGTGGCCGTCTTGAAGGACGACTTCGAGCAGGTAATAGCCGGAGCGAGGCTCAAACTTTTTGACTTGGGCTGACGCCGGCAGAAATGGAGCCGTGATCAGTTGACCAACTTGAAGATCCATCGTCCACGTACTCTGCCACTCCAGACTGACTACACAAGGAGGTCAAAGCTCGCTATATCCTGGCGATGGCCGGTCTGGCGCTGCAGTGAGACCTCTAGACGCTCTGTCGTCTCGAGAGCGATCTCTGACTCCGCGGAGACACAAGTTCTGTTGTTATCTCTTAGTATAGCACACACTCACGAGAAACACAAAATCGCTCGCTTCAGCAACATCAGGTTCACCCTCCGGATACTTCCCCCAGGAACAGGTCGAAGAACAAGGCGACGAGGACACCAGCCGCACGGTTAGCGAATACGACTGGTGCCGATGGCCGCATTGACGCCGATCCACGCCGATCCTGTGTAAGCGAAGCGACTTTATCTGCGTGAATCTGCGTCCGAATGAGATTTGTCAGCCAGTCAGCCGGGCGACCAGGTGGAGCTGACGTTGGCGATGAAGGCCGAGTCGGGTATCTCGCGAGGAACGAGCCACAGGGCACTAGCCCGCATCCGCGCCTTCGACCAGCTCCACGATGCGCTCGTAGCTGGCCTCGATCAGTTGTTCCAATTCTTTGGCCGTGGTCGCATACTCCCACCGCGTGCCCCCATACGGGTCGTCGATGTCGTATGCCGGCCCGGCCATCTCGCTCAGCAGATGCACCTTGTGGGCATACGCAGGGAAGGCCGCGTTCAGCGCTTCGACGTGGCGGCGCGTCATCGCCAGCACCAGGTCCGCCTCGGCCATCAGTGCGCGGGTGACGGTGCGCGAGCGGTGCGCGTGCAGGTCGATCGCCCGTCGATCCATCTCCTTGATCGCATGCGCGCTCGCCGGCCGCCCCTCGGTCGTCCAGACGCCGGCCGAGCCAACGTGCCAGCCCCGTCGCGCCTCGTCGCGGGCCAACTGCGCCCGCAACAACGCCTCTGCCATCGGAGAGCGGCACAGGTTCCCGGTGCACACAAAGAGGACCGCTGGCATCACGATCCCTCTCTCCCCATCTCGAAAGCCTCGACCAGCGCCATCAGCCCTCCAGCCACCACCGCATGCCCGCCCAGCACCACCGGCACCCGCGCCGCCGCCGCTGCCCGGGTGAAACGGCGCAAAAAGGGCTCCGCCACCCTGTTCCAGCGGTATAGATCGGAGTTGAAACGATCGAACGTCGAGGGCCACAGCTTTCGCGCCGCCAGGATCACCCGATTGTCGAACAGCACTCCATCGGCCAGCTCCGCCAGCTCGTCAAAGAAGCGCTCGACACCCACCACCTGGAGATAATCGGCCAGCAGCGAGCGCACCTCCCCCCGTTCCTGCCGGCCGCTCGCTCGCATCCCCCGCTCCTCGGCAAAGACCCGCACCCAACAGCGGGTCGCCCGCTCCAGGGCCGCCCAGGCCGTCGACGACACCCGGCCCACGACCGCCAGGCTGCCGCCCTCGCGGGCCATCGTGGCCAGCACCCCGTCCAACTGCCGCGCTTCCCAGCCCAACCCGTCGAGGAACTGGCGCAGACGTGGCCCGATGCCCGGATGTCGCTGCGCGATCAGCAGATCCGCCGGTGTATCCAGATCGAAGCGCGTGGCAGCCGACGCGGGGAGATGCTCGACGGGCAGGCCCGCATCGTGGGCCATCGCCCAGGCTACCGCGTTATCGTTCGCCTCCTGAGCGATCAGTGGAGCCATCTCGGGCGCTGGAACCAATCCAACCCAATCACAAGAGTGTAGGTTGTTCGTCACCACCAACTGCTCCGCCTCGCGCAACCGGGACAGCACCTCGACCCAGCGCTCAACGCTCAGGAGCGGAGCCGAGGCCCCCCCGCTGTAGAGCACCCGCTGTGCGTCATACCGCTCGATCAATCCGGCCAGTCGCCGCCCAAAGTGAAACGGTTCCCCTTGCGGATCGAGATCCACCTCAACCGGCAGGTCAGCCAGCGTATCGCCCCAGGCCGGATCGTCAGTCGCGACGATAGCCCGGCCGATCGACCCCGTGCGCAGCAACGATTCCAGCAAATCACGCGCGGCGGCGCGGTGCGCTCCGTCCAGCGCTCGTTCCACCGCGCTCTGCCCCCACCCCCCGACCATGAGGAGTAGAGTGACTTTGTCTGCCAACGAGCCCCTCCTCGTTCACCCCCACCCAAAGGGGGTTCGGTGTCAACCGAACCCCCTTGGTTGAGTGTACACGATCTGTGGGCCGGACCTGCGCCCCACATCTCCGGCGCAACAGGACCTCAAGAGAGTTCTGCTGCGCCCGCAACGTCCCCCGGCATCTCAGGCGAATTCCGGCTGCAGCAGGCCATAGTTACCGTCTTCCCGCCTGTAAACGACATTGATGGCGTCCTCGTCCGCATTCAGAAAGACGTAGAAACTGTGGCCCAGTAACTCCATCTGTTCGATCGCCTCCTCCGGTGACATCGGCCGGACGTCAAAGCGCTTGACGCGGACAATCTCCCCCCGGGTCTCCTCCACCGGCTCCTCGATCGGGAGAACGTCAGCGGCCGCCTGCCAGCGATCCTGGCGCTTGCCTTTGTAGCGCGCGATCTGGCGGTACATCTTGTCCAATACCGCGTCAATCGAAGCAAACATGTCCTGGGTGCGTTCCTCAGCCCGCAAGATCGTACCTCGCACCCGCACCGTCAACTGCGCGACCTGACGATGGGCGGCGCTGCGCGTGTTCTCCACGGTCAGGTCAATCCGCGCATCGTCGATCCAGGGCAGGTAGCGATCCAGCTTCCCCACTTTTTGCTCCACGTATTCGCTCAAACGCGGCGTCACTTCCAGGTTTCGGGCAAAGATAGAGACTTCCACAACCTACCTCCTTCCAACAGATTTGATGTAAACGGACGCAATCGGACGGTCAATCAGGCTTCCGATAGCCGGCACGCGCCAACGTCAGAGCCTGCACACCCCGCGCTTCTCCCTCGTCGTACAGGGCGATCGCGCACGCTTCCAGCGTGGCACCCGTAGTACAGACATCGTCAATCAACAACACGCGCTTACCCGCCAGCCCGTTTCCGGAGCAATGAAACGCGTCGCGGACATTCTCCCTCCGCTGCGCTGCATCGAGTTCGACCTGCGGGGCTGTCGCACGCTGCCGGACCAGCGTCTGCTCGTCCACCGCCAACCCGACCTGGCGGCTCATCTCACGGGCCAGCAACGCCGCCTGGTTGTATCCTCGCTCGCGCAGGCGGGCGGTGTGCAGCGGGACAGGCACGAGGACGTCGACTGGCATCGGATTCTGCAACCAGTACGTTGCCATCAGGTCACCCAGAGGTCCGGCCAGCGCAGTACGACCGCGGTACTTGAGCTGGTGAATCGCCTCGCGGAGCGCCCCTTCAAAGTAGACCGCCGACCGCATGCACTCGATGCGCAAGGGAGATGTTCGGCAACGGTCGCACAGCTCACCAACTGCGACTGCGTCGCCACAACGGCTGCAAAAAGGGGGCTCAACACGAAGGATCTGTTCCAGGCACCCGGCACACAGCCACGTGCCCACCTGGCGACAGCGGATGCAACGTGGGGGAAACAGAAAATCAAGGAACTGACTGCGAACACTGCACCAGCGCAGACTGACCGTCTCAATGACCGACACAGACACAGGCACCTATCTCTGGTGTTACCGTCTGTACGAGCCTGACCACTAAAAACCCAGGCCTCCTGCCCCAAACACCGTCATCAGTTGGATTACAGCCGGCCCGAGCAAGACAATCAAAATAGCAGGAAAGATCAGAAAAGCGACCGGCGGCAGGATCTTGAGCGTCGCTGCGCGGGCCATCTCCTCAGCCCGTTGGCGCCGCCGCACGCGCATCTGATCCGACTGAATGCGCAACACCCTGGCAATACTGACGCCCAGTTGACCCGCCTGAATGATGGCCGCCACGAAAGTCGACACGTCCCGGACCTCCATACTATCCGCCATATCACGCAACGCCTCGCGCCGCAGTTTGCCCAACTGGACCTCCTGGAGTACCCGATTGAACGCCACGCTGAGTTCATTGTCCCACTTTTCGGCCACCCTGGCCAGGGCAGCGTCGAAACCCAGACCCGCTTCCACACAGATCGTCAGCAAATCGAGCGCATCGGGCAGTGACTTGATGATCTCCTTTTGTCGCTTGCGAATCTTGCCCCCCAGCGACAACACCGGCAAATAGAATCCCAACCCCGCCCCCACTGCAGGCAGCAGGATGCGCTGCATGAAGGGCAAGGTCTTGCCCAAAAAGAACAAGGCAACTCCCAATCCTCCGAACAGGAAAGCTGCCAACACACGAATGCCCATATACGTGGTGAGATTGTATGGATTACCTGCCAGATCAAGTTTGTGCTGCAACGCCTCTGTGCTCTTCTGCGGCGACAGGCGCATCGCGAACTCGGCCAGGTTGGTGATCAAAGGCAACAGGATGCGCTCGCTAAAGGGCTGGGATAGTTCGATCTCCTCCAGAGTCGGTGGACGTTCCAGCGTGCCAAACTCCGCCAGACGATCTTCGAGCGCACTACCAGGCTGACGTGACCTTGCCCACCCAAAGACAGCCAGGCCCAGGCCGGCCAGCACAAACAAACCCAAGGCGATGAATATGACGATTCCCATACCCATACCTCCCGGCACCTACACGTCGATATCGACGATCTTGCGAATGATTATGTAACCCACCACGATCCCCAGGACCGCCATGCCAAGCATGATCCACCCACAAGGATGATCGAACAACAGTGAGATAAAGTCGGGATTGATGAGATAAATGACCACCGACAAGATGACCGGGACAGCGCTGAGCAGGTTGCCGGCGCCCCGGCCATAGGCCGTAAGGGCCTGAATATCACCCTTGATCCGAATGCGCTCCCGGATGGTATGACTGATCGAATCCAGTACCTCGGCCAGGTTGCCGCCTACCTCGCGCTGGACGTTGATCGCCGTGATCATCATATCCAGGTCAGCGCTGGGAACGCGCCGCAGCATGTTGCTCAACGCGACCTCCATCGTCAAGCCAAGTTGCTGTTCTTGCACCACCCGCTCAAACTCGTCAGCGATCGGCGGCCCCATCTCTCGCGCCACCGCTTCCATCGCCTGCATCACGCTGTAGCCAGCGCGAATACCGTTCACCATAAGATTGATCGTGTCGGCCAGTTGATCGTCGAACGCCCTCAATCGGCGTTTACGCAACAGTCCAACGTAAAAGCGGGGACCAAAAAAGCCCGCCAGACACGCCCCGGCGGCGACGATGATATCCCGCCTCAGGAAGTAAGTCACTCCCCCAGCGACGACGACCATGATGACGGTGGCTGCCATGAACTCCCCTACGGTGATCTTGAGGTCCGCCCGGGCCAGTTGTGTCGCCAGGTCGGCTCCCAATCCCCGGCTGGCCAGTGCACGGTTCAACGCATCCCCTAGAGGGGACTTGCGCGCCCCCATGGCTGCATCATGCGCGGCAGCCTCTCTGTCCGTGATGCCCAATCGCTCATCAATGAGAGAACGACTGAATCGGCGAGATACGAGCAATCCACCGGCCACGGCAGCCAGGCCGATCACCGCCAACACCATCACTATCCACAAGCCCATCGCTCACCCTCCACCCACTCCCCTCCAAGCCCCCACTGCCCGGCAACGCCTTGCAGCTTGATCCAGCCCTGTGGACGACCGTCGCTCATCGAGAGAACACGATCGTCATTCCACTCCCGCCAGGAGCTGAGGCACATCTAGAATCGCATCCGTTGCCCCATGCCAAAGACACTGGGCGGCAGGTGAATGCCAGCCGCCTCGATCTTGTCCATGAACCTGGGCCGCAACCCCGTGGGGCGTAGCGCGCCGATCGCCCGAGCGTCCTCGTAGCCAGCCAACTCGAATTTAAAGATGTCGGACATGGTGATCACATCCCCCTCCATGCCCTGGACCTCAGTGATGGCGACGCACTTGCGGCTTCCATCCCGCATGCGCTCCAACTGGATGACGACATCCAGCGCGGAGGAAATCTGCTCGCGGATCGCCCGGTGGGGCAGTTCCATCCCCGCCATCAGGATCATGTTCTCTATACGGGCCATCGCCTCGCGAGGGCTGTTGGCGTGAATCGTCGTCATGCTGCCCTCGTGGCCGGTGTTCATCGCCTGGAGCATGTCAAACGCTTCGGGGCCTCGGCACTCACCCACGATGATGCGGTCTGGGCGCATCCGCAGACTGTTGATCACCAGGTCTCGAATCATGATCTGGCCCCGGCCCTCAATGTTGGGTGGGCGCGACTCCAGTGTCACGACGTGCTCCTGGCGCAGTTGCAACTCGGCGGCGTTCTCAATCGTGATGATGCGTTCATCATTGGGAATGTGGCCGGAGAGGATGTTCAAGAAGGTCGTCTTACCAGTACCGGTCCCCCCGGAGACGACGATGCTCAGTTTCGCCACGACGCAAGCCTTCAGCAGCTCAACCGCCTCCTCCGTTATCGTGCCCAACTCGATCAATTTATCGACCGTGAGTGGAATCTTGAAAAACTTGCGGATCGTCAACACCGGCCCAACCAGGGAGATCGGCGGGATCACCGCATTCACCCGCGAGCCGTCTTGCAGGCGAGCATCCACGTAGGGAGTACTCTCGTCAATGCGCCGCCCCAGGGGTGCGACGATACGCTCGATGATGCGCATCAGATGCTCGTCGGATTCAAAGGCCGCGTTTGTGCGCTCGATCTTGCCCTCACGCTCGACGTAGATGTTCTTGGCCCCGTTCACCATGATCTCTGTGAGGGTGGAATCGGCCAAGAACGGCTCCAGCGGCCCCAGGCCAAGTATCTCCGCGACGATCTGCTCAAACAGCCGCTGTCGCTCCGGCCGGCTGAGGACAATGTGCTCCTCAGCCAGGATGTTGTTGTACATCTCCTCGATCGTGCGACGCACCTCATCCGTCTGGGTGACATTCATCGTCGGATCTAGATCCGCGATCAACTTGTTTTGGATGCGAGTCTTCAGGTCGAGATAGGCGTCACGAGCGGGAGCTGCCGGCTGGCGGCGCACCCGCATTTCAGTCATCCGCGAAGGTCGCTCGCCTCCCGCAGGATGCTGCGCCGCCGTCTGTCTTTCCTTCTCCTTCTCAATCCGCTTTAGCAATGACATGGTCTCACCTCCCTAGCTACTCGATCATATCGTGCCCCCGACTACCCGAAGACGCGGCCAAACCGGAGACGGCCCGTTCCCGCTGCTACCGCCTCCTGGTGTTCTTCCTCTTGGACCTCGGTCAACGCGCTCCGGACATACTCGGCGAGTTGGAGAACTCCCTGGGAAACGGGCCGGCTCGGATCCCGCATGACGAACGGCACACCATGGTTGACCGCCGCCGCCACCACCTGCTTGTCCAGGGGAATCTGCGCAGCCACGGGTATCAGCGCCGCCTCGATCTGCTCCACCCGGATGCCCATCCGCCGGTCCACGCCGTTGACGACCAGTGCAATCTTGTCCATCGGATAGTTGAGTGTGGTCGCCACCTCGAGGAACAGGCGGGCACTCTTGACGGACGGGATGCTCGGCATCACGACGAGCACAATCAACGCTGCGGCGTCAAAGATCGCCAACGTGACGTCATCGACCCGGCTCCACATATCCACGACGATGGTATCGAACTCCTCGCGCATCAGCCCCAGTATCACTCCAAGTGGCACGCCACTCCCCATCCCTTCATCCAGCGACGTACCGGTCAACAGACTGTCCGCCGCTGCTGGATGGGGCGGCGCCAGCAACACTTTCACCCCCGACCCATGCGGGCTCAGCACACTGTCGAGCATATCGCGGTCCAGTTCGCCAATGTGAGGCGCCAGGTCCGCCATGCTCCGGTTGGCCCGCAGATCAAGCATCACCCCCACATCTCCAAACTGGACACTGGCGTCCATCAGCGCGATCTTCTCACTGTTATCCGCCACCTGCTGCAACGCCATCGCCAGGTTGATCGCGATGGTCGTACACCCAACGCCGCCCTTGGGACTGAAGACGGCAATCACGTGTCCAGCACGTCGGGCGCGTCCTCTCTGGGCCGGAACCGCCGTAGGAGAGACCGGCTGCGCGGGCATCATCGCCGCCCGCGTCTTCCCCATCTCATAGACCCGGCGAATGGTGCCCATCAGCTCGTCACCGGTAGGCGGCTTGGTGAGAAAATCCCGCGCGCCAGCCATCATCGCCCGGCGCAGGTAATCGGTCTCGCCCTGAACGGAGAGCATCACTACTTGTGTCGCCGGCAACTCCCGTAGGATGGCCTCTGTGGCGGCGATACCATCCATGCCGGGCATATTGATGTCCATCAGGACAATGTGCGGACGGAACTCTTTGGCCTGTTCAACGCCTTCTTGACCCGACGACGCCGCACCGACGACCTCAATGCCGACATCGAAAGAGAGCAACTTGCGCAAATTCTCCCTTGTTTCAGCGATGTCATCGACGATCAACACACGGATCCGCTCTCTCGGCTGTTCCACCTTGACCCATCCCTCCACACGACGCCATGAAAAGACACGGGGCGATCATCCTTCAACCCCACTTGCCCCGGAAGCAAGCGCGAAACCCTACCTCGCCTCCCGCCTCTCGGAAAGCTGAACACTACTCCTCTACCGCCTCACCCCCGCCTCCGCCCACCACCTCGGCCGTCACGCCCGATCGCAGTGATCGGAGCGGAGGCGTAAGACCGTATGGCAACTTGGGCGGCAGTTCGATCTCGAAGCGTTCAAAGATGTACTGCAGCGTGACCGAATCGGTGGTGATCTGGCCCGTATCAGCCGATGAGCGCAGCACCAGGTCAATGCTGGCACCAATCTCTCCCGCGTATTTGAGCACCATCGCGTCCTGCGGCGTGACGATCAGCGTCAGCGGCTCGACTGCTGCGCGAGAAGATGGTACAGGCTGCGGCTGCCCCTCGACCTCCTCCGGCTGCTCCTCCTCGACGGGCGGCGCTTCCTCCTCGCCCGGCCAATCACCTATGCGGAGCACAACCGCGTCCTGAACCGTCAGTTGGGTCACCAGGCGCGGTCGCTGATCCCCATTCGGCGTCAAGTTCACCACCCAACTGTTCGGCAGTACCTCCAAGCGCCCCATCACCCCGCCCTGGCAGCCCTCTCCCTCCGGCGGCTGCACACACTCGGCATTGTTGGGCAGCGCGGTCTGAAACTCCTCGTCCAGCTCCACAACCAACAGCGAGACAATCACGTCCACGTGGTCACCCGGCCGGATCGCCCATGCCACGCCGGAGTAGCGGCTCACCGGCAACGCAAAGGCCACCTTCCCTGCGGGGATCTGCAGCGCTGCGTCTGAACCTACAGCGCCCAGATCGCCGGGCGCATCGGTGAGCATGCCATCCAAGATCGGCATATCCAGCACGATATCCACGCGGGCGACGCGACCCAGTACCTCCTCGACATCGGCCAGGGCACCCTCGGGGACCGACGTTTCCGGCCAGGTCGCCGTCTGGACCGCATCACTTGTGATACGGTTGCCGCGTGGGATGTTCTGTGCCGCCACGACAATTTCCCGCATACCCTCAAGCGGGGCAAAGGGCACAGCCTCTTCTCCCTCGGGTGCGACAGAGGGTGGCGTAGACGCAGGCTGTAGCGCGCCCCTCCTCCACAAGATGACTCCCACTGCCACGGCCCCCAGCAGCACGATCAACCCGATCAGGACCAACGTTCGACCGCCGCGCATATTGCCTCCTTATCCTATTGTACCCGCCAGACGGGCTGGTTCGAGCTCAACACCATCTCGCCGAAACACCGCCGCCCAGACCTCACTTCGCACGTCAAAGTCAGAACGCGGGATCAGACACGATGGAGCACTCTGAAAAACGCCCATCTGGCCTCGACGTACCGCTAAAGACCACCCCGCAGGCCTTCACTCTCTGGCCTGACGACACCACCCCCACATAAGATGATACCGTCTTACAACCAAAATGTCAAGTATCACGGGGGAGGCTCCAGCGCTCCCCCAGTGCTTGGCGATCACATCGAGACCATGTGCTGCCGCTGCAACCTCACAAAAAGTCCCGGGCCCTGTACAAGCCCGAGACCATATTCTGACTATCGACTGAAACTGCGCCAACGCCCGATACCCATTCCCCGACGCGGTAGAACCAGGTCCGCGATTCGGCACGCCTAATGGATCAGCCGGAGGAAGATACGTTCGTACAGTTCGTTGAAAATCTTGTCCAGTTCCTCGCGGCTGTCAGCCCCACGTTGAAATCCACCGGTAAGCTCGGCCACTTCCGTCATCAGTTCCCGGTCTGCCGACTCGCCCAGGCTGATGGTGTAGACGACGATGGTGTTGTCGCGGGCCTGCTGGGCATAGTGGACGACACAATCGGCGGCCCGGTCTTCTTCCCAGTCACCGACGTCCGGCCACAGATCCTCCTGCCAACACTCGTGGTAGTTCGGGTAGTTGGGATACCGGTTGGCCCGCCCGTCGGTCATCACCACCATCACGTGGGCGGCTCCCGGCCGCCCGTAGTGCGGGTCAATCGTGCTCAGCACATTGATGCCTAGCCCGATCCCCTTGGCGATGTTCGTCGAACCGCCGGCCCGGGTGCGGTCCAGTTCGTAGAGCACCGTGTCGGTGATCACCTGCGCGGTGCAGTTGTCCGCGCCCAGGCGACGCAGGCATTGCAGCTCACTCGCAATCTGCGCGTCGGTGGAATACTGCACGTAACCCACCTGGTCGAAGCGGGGATTCAGCCGGCCGACAAAGTGCTTGGCCGCCTCCAGTGCGTTCCGGATGGGCTGCTCGTCGTCGTAGATCGCGTTCATCCGCTGGTCGGGGTTGCCGCCGACGCTGCAGTCCGGGCGGTAGGTGCAACTTGGAGGATCATCTTCGTCGCACACGAGCGCTCCACCCGGCCGCCCGGCAAAGCGCGGGTCGCATGGCTCACAGGCCCAGCCGGTGCGCCCGTCGTTCGGGCTCAAGTTCCTTTCCGTGCTATCCAGCGAACCGTCCGTCGAGATGATCATCCGGTCAACGTCGAAGCCGGACCCACCGGCCCACAGGTGCAGCGTGTGGTCGCCCGCCGCCAGCCAGACCGCGTCCCCTTGATTGCCACCCTCCCCCTTGCTGAGACGGTGCCAGTCCCAGCGGCTCGCTACAGCCCCATCGTAGTAGGGTCCAGTGGGGAACCCGCCCTCTTGCCCCAGCACGGCCCCGTCCACCCCCCAGAAGACGTGCCGATCACGACCAAACCGTCCCCCCTGCCCCCGGATGTGGAAGTAGTACTGATCGTCGCGGGGCGCGTAAAAGTCATAGTCGGCCCGTGGGGCGGGGAACGGTCCACCCGCCGGCAAGTCGCGCCGGCAGTACTCCCCGCTCGTGAGGTCGCCCCAGGTGCACGGCACGCCCAGACCGCTGGTATCCATATAGTTGGCGAAGGGATGGTGTGAGAGGTAGGCCCCGCGTTCGTCCCGTCCTCTCGCTCCCACCGGCACCGGCTCATCGGCATCTTCTGCGTTGTACGCGTTGCGCTGCAGGACCCAGAAGGTATAGTGCGGCGCCAGGCCCTCGGGGTCGAGAGACTCGTTGAGCCGCGAGTACTCCTCGGCCTCGATGACGATGTAGTACTCGCCACCCCTCTCGTGGTAGCGGTTGCCGGTCGCGCAGTGATCGGCAGATTCGATCGTGGTGTCGGACCAGTGCAGCGGATAGATCTGACCGTTGGGGTACTGTTCCTCTGACGGCTCCCAACAGCCGTAGCACAGCGTGTCGAACTCCATCGAGCCGGACTGGTCGTAGACGATGGCGGTGTCAATGTTGCTGATATTCTCTGCTTCAGCAGTGGCCTCGACCGACACGTACCTGAAGCCGATAAACTGCATAAAGGTCATAAAGACATCCTGCCTGACCCTGACACGGATACGGTCCGCCGTGTTCACCTGCTCTCCCGGTGGTAGACTGGTATCTTGCGAATAGTCCGTGTCAATCCAGATGTTGGTGTGCTTGTCCTCCGCCGGCGGGTGCGTTTCGTCATCGATGAACACTTCCACATCGCCCGCATCGGTGTAGTCGTACCCGTTCTCCTGCAGGTAGACCAGCGCGCGCGTGTGTGCTGCCCCCTCCAGCGGCAGTTCGGACGCTCCCGCCAGCGCGGCCGCGTCGGCCGCCTGCGACACGCGCACGCGCTCGACGTAGACCCACCCCAGGTCAATGGCCAGGCCAACGAAGGCCAGGATGCCGACGAAGGCAAAAGTGACGATCACCAGGCTCTGTCCTCGCTGCTGCCGATGCAGTAGCCGACACTCAGACCACAACCTCTGCCACCACTGCGTATCCGCCTTGCTCATGTCACACCTCCGGTCTCACCATAGACCCGCTCCCTGGCTACGACTCGCTACTTGAGATCTCCCCGATCGGTGACCACCCGCATCTCCGTCTGTGCGCGCATCATCCAGGGGTCAGGCAGCGGGACGAGCGGATTGTTCCACAGCGGATGGTGCATAAAAAAGACCTCCACCACCACGATGTGATTGCCCATCTTCTCGTACCCGGCCTGCTCGCGCGTGGCGTTGATGCTCTGCGTGGCGGGGCCGTGGCGTTGGACGACCTGCGTCAGCGAAATCTGCGAATTCGCCGCCAGAATGAGACCCACCCCTCCTGTCCCACTCGGCAGCACTCCGGAAATCCAGGTGGTGTGCGAGGGGACGGTACCGGCACTGTCCATAAAGATGTGATTCACGATGATGCCGGTGTTCTCCTCCGTGCCGTGTGTGCGCAGGAAGGGCACGTCGGCGGGTGGATTGCCCAGGCGGACGACCCCGCCGGCGCTGACCACCCGCGCCCCGACGTCCTGATCCGAAAAGCGCCCCCGGGCCGCAAAACGACAGCCCTCACGGCAGGCGTTGACGACGATGAGATAATCCCGCAGTGCGAACCCGATCTCAACCGCGCCCATCAACAGGATCAAGAGCACCGGCAGAATAACGGCCAATTCCAGCAGCCCCTGACCACGGTCCGTTCTCCGCTCGTCCATCTCACTCCTCCCCCCGCATCACCGGTGAAACACCGCTCTCCACGACAGTTCCCCCATCACGGCTCGACCAACGCGCCATCGGCGGCGTCCACCACGACGGTAAAGGCCGTCTCGGTGCCAGCCACCGATCCAACCACAGTCCAGACCGGATGCCCAACTCCCCCATCCGGCACGCGCAACTGCATCGCCACGTCAACGTCCGGGCGCCGGGCCACCAGCGTCTTCCCTCCCTGGCTCCACCACGCCTGCAGCGCCTGGTTGCTATCCACACGCCACTCCCCGGTGGAGAACGTGGGCACCGCGTAGGGGCTCACGCTCTCGCGCACCATCCGCGCTCTCCCGTCAGCCACTGTAATGAGCGCCAACCGCTGCGCGGCGGGCGAGAAAAACTGGAAAGCCCACTCGACCTGCCCTCCCGCCTGCATCCCCACTGCCGGCCGGTACCCGGAGACCACAGCCAGACGCGCATCCTCCTGCCATTGCCCGGCCAGCCCGGCCGCCGGAGCGAACGCCTGCCGGGCGGTAACCTGGTCATCGGCCACACCGGATGCCGGAGCCGGCACGGCCGGCCCGACCAACCGGTCGTAGACCACCACCCCCACCACCACGACCAGCAGGACGAGGCTCAGGCTCAGAAACCACAGCCAGCGACTCGAACCTTCAGCCATCGCACTCGTACGCTCCATCAAGCATCTACTTCCCCATCATCCACACCGGGCAATTCGCCGGACCTAATAGGCCCTCATCACCACCGGCAGGTGGACGTGTTCGTAGCGGTCCTCCTCATTGCTGTCGTAGTAAACGTCCCAGTTGCTCGTGTCCGGCTTCCTCACATAGGCGACGTGGAGATGCTGCTCGCCGCCAGGCTCCGGTTCCCCCACGCCGATGACCGCAGAGCCCAGGGCCCCTCCACCTGCGCCCAGCAGGGTGGGCGTGATCCAGCCCACGCTATCTTCCGTGCCTGTGAGCGCGTACGCGTAGTAGATGTCATAGTCCGGGTCCCCGTCCCCGCTGTTTCGGTCCACGTGCCAGACGACGGCAGGCCAGCCAGCCCGATTCAGCGCGATACCTGGCTGGAGATCGACCAGAGACTCGTCTCTTTGTGCCAGATTGTCCGTCGACTGGTACTCCAGGTCAAAATAGGGACGGTCCGTTCCGACCTCTAGAATCTCATTATCAGCGAGCCCATCACCCCTGTCGTTGGAACGCCGGTAGACCAAGTTGTAGTGCACACAAGACTTCGTTTCAAAGTCAACGTCAGAGCACCAATCCCACACCACAAAGACCTTGCCTGCCCTCGCCGCTACGTCCGGATTACGTGGCGGGAAGCTGGACTGCCACGTACAAAGCCCGGTGGCAGGCTCCCACCCCGGATCGGGTCCGGATTCGACCCGTCGCCGATACCGGATCCGGATGCCGCTCTCCGTCTCCTCCTCCCACACTGCGTGCACGTAGCCATCCGCCCAGGCGATGGCGGGCTTGCGACTGTTGACGTTCGATTCCACGTACTCCAGCCCCCCCCAAGTGGTGCCATCGGAGGCTTTGAAAAAGATCTTGTTCTCATCTATGGCTTTGAAAAACTGAGACCACACCAGGTGGGGGTTCCCCTCCGCATCCAATGCCAGATCCACCCACGTGATGCTATGCTCGCGCGCATCAAGAGAGATTCCCGGATCCTCAGCCTCGGGGGCATCGCACCGTCCATCGGTCAGCGAGCAAGTTCGATAGCGCAACAGCACCTGGTTGGGATCGTTACAACTGTCGTTGAAAACGACGTAGGCCACGTGGGCCGTAGTACCCGTGATTGCCACGGCAACGTCGGAGGCACAGGCGTTAAACGTGCCCGTAAAGACGCGGATTTTGCTCCCCCAGCCCCCTCCCGTCTCCGAGGCGGCGCGCAGATAGACGTGGCCCCGGCCCTTGTCGTACCCGGCGCCAACCGCGTACTCCTCCGTCCAGGCCACCGCCACCCAATCCCCCTCCGGACTGACCGCCAGGTCGGGGGGGGCCGACACAAGCCTCGCGGTCTGCGAGAGGTTGAAACGGACGTGCAGGAAACCCAAGGGGGCAGCCATCGCCAGGGCCCCGAGCACCATCGCCAGCGCGACCGCCGCCAACCCGGCCGCCAGCACGACGGCCGCGCCCCGCCTGCGCTCACACCGCTCTCTCCTCATCGACATCTCCACGACACCTAAAGCAGGAACAGGTTCACGCCCTCGTTGGGGCCAGCTCCCAACGTAACCGTCGTCGTCGCGAAGCGAAGCCCGCCCCCGACCCAGATTTCCGCGTAGATGGTGTAGGTGCCCGGCGGAATGTTGTAGAAATGATAGGTGCCGTCCTGGATGGTGATGGTGTGATACACACCTCCACCCGGACTGTAGGCCCACACGTCCACACCCTGGAGCGTCTGGGGAAAACCGCCCACCAGCACCCGCACATCCCCGCCGACGGAGGCCTTGCCGGGCTCAAGATCAGGGATCGGCCATCCGGTGCACACCTGGCACTCTAGCGCGTCCAGATAGAACCAGGTGTCGTTGTAGTCCTTATCGTGCTCGGCGTAGAAACGAACCTGCACTTCCTGTTCCTTGAGCGACACCAGATCAACGTCCTCGGTAAAGTCCACGCTAAAGCTTTCCCAGGTTTCGGTGACGGCACCGCCATCTTCAATCAGAGCACTCGGCGTGCCGGGGACACCCTGGAGCTGCACGTACAGCTCGTCATCAGCCTCAGCAGAATCAGCGATGCTGCACGGGGCCAGGCTGCCCGCCACCAACCGCTTCCCCTTCACAAACATCGTCGTCGTCGTATAGACATCCTGCGGGATCGTCACCGTCTGCCACAGATACGGCTGATAGGCCGAGCATTCTGGATAGGAGCCCATCGAGGCGTGCAACCGCATGGACATGCTGCCCTCGTAGATGTAACGCGACTGATGTCTGTAGGCCAGTGGCTCGCCAGCGTGCCAGTAGCCGAACACCGTGACCGGGTTACCCTCAAAGCCTCCTACCCGGAGCAACTGCGTGCACTCCTCCAGGCCAGGCGGCTTGACGTCATCCTCCCCCCAGGGCGGAGGCTCGTGTTCGTCCGGACATCGGGCCGGCACGGTGTAACTCACCCGCACCGGAACCCAGTCTATCCGGAAGTCGCGATCGGTTATGTCTGTCGTCAAGCGCAAGCGCACACGCAGGTTGTCGTTCGAGAACTCGGACGGGTCCCACGTCCGCCCCCACGTGTCAGCGGTACCCCCCTCAACGTCCGTCGGGTTGCCGTCCCGGGTCCGTTCAGTGCTGGCAGTTTGATAACCCGTCCAACTACTGCCACCGTCCCACGACAGGTAAACGCGTATGCTATTGGAGCCTTCCCTCTCGTCCAGCCACCAGTCCAGCCGCACCTCAATGCCGTCGATGATCGCGTTTTCAGGTATGTCGAAGCCATAGTTTCGATAGACGTGGCTGACGCCGTTGGCATTGCCATCGCGATAGGCACGGCCGCCGCCATCCCCGTAGGCGCCGCCGGGATTGCTAAAGCCCGTATTGTCCACCTGGTCAGCGGTCGGACTATGCCAGTCGGTGGTGTACGACGTGGTCTCCGTGGGGCTAACGGTGACGACGACACGACCCGCGTTGTTGTCCTCCTCCCCTGCCTCATCGACATAGTTGCTGGTATCTACCCGCGCCCAGATCTCGTGCTCGCCAGGTGTTTCCACCCACATCAGTGTGTTCACCCGCTTCTCCTCGAGAGGGCCGATGCCGGACACCCACTGCTTCATTTTACCTATGGGGCTCCGCGGCGGCGCGGGCTCGGGATCCGGGTAAAAGTCCACGTCAAAGATCTGGTCCGTGCCGCCTGGAGATGCATTCGTGATGACGGCCGACATGGTGAAAACAGTCTGCGGGCAGATCAGGTCCGGTACCTCGAAGCGAGCGATGGAGAGATCTGGTGGAAGCACCACAACGCTGATGGGAGCAGAGTAGGCAATCAGGTCCCCCAGCCCACATTCACCGCCCGAGGAATGGCTCTCCACCCGATACAGGCCCTCGTTGTCCGCGGGAACCGGGTATGACAGGTCAACCGCATTCCCGCTGGCATCCACGTTGACCGCTTCCTGTACCACGGCCGACGAAGTGGTGGCAGAGATGACGCACCACAGCAGGCGGAAGGGGTTGAGTGTCGGATCGTGGCGCATCACGTCGATCTCGACGGAACCCACACCGGGGTAGACCTGATGTGGCGAGACGACGATGTACGGCCCGGAGACGGTCCAACTCTTGGTCGCCTCGTCATGGGGCTCGGGGGCATCCCAGACATTGTCGCCGTCGTAATCCAGCCATGCGCGGAGCGTCGCCGTCACCGGCCGGTACCCAAAAAGCGTGACCGACGCCTGCCCGTTCGCACCGGTCAGTTCCTCGACATACCTGGGGCCAACCCCAGAGTAACTGAATCCCCCCTCGTCCGTGGAGAAACTGACCCGCGCTCCCTGGATTTCCCGGCGCACTTCATCGGTCACCGTCGCGACGAACTCGTGAGCACGATCTCCGGGCATGGCGTTGGTTGCATCCTCCGGGTTCAAATCGACGTAATACGTGGGCGGCGCTCCCGGCGTCGAATCCGGCGTCTCATCCGGCGACGGCTCCGTCGGCACCGGTGGCTCATCGAGGTCAGGATTCGTGGTGAAATCAGGCGGGGGCACGTCGCCAAACCCGACCTGAATGCCTTCATTGATCATCTGTGTGTTGGCCCGCACGGGGACGTACTCGACGACAGCGCGGTAGAGGGGATCCACGATTTCGACGTTGTGCCTGACCAGTACCCGCACCGGCAATCCCTCCAACCCAGGGTGATCGGCGCACTGATCCGGGTTGGCGTCACAATCGGCCAGAAACGAAGGGTAGCCCCACACGAGGACACCGAAGAAGCCCGGCGTATCTCGATACTGTTCAAACCTGGCCGGCGTGTCACCCAGGTGATCGCCGTCTATGCGCAGCCCTGTCGCAGCCCGGCGGGCTTCCAGTTTGATGAGTTCTACGCGCCGTGCATAGTACTCAGTATCGTCCTCGTTCTTATTGCATTCCACTGCCGGATCGGAGAACCGTGGGCCCTGCGGCGTCGAACGATCACACGGAGTGCCATCAAGCTTCTGACCTTGGAACGGCTGGTAGGTGACGGCGAAGCGCGCAGCTTCTCTTGCCGCGTGCTGTACGGTCACATAGCCCTGAATCAAAAACGCAGCCTCAATGAGACCCAGTATAACGAGCAACAACACTGGAAGGATCAACGCGAACTCGACGATTCCTTGTCCTCTCCGCCTCTTCATGATCATTCTCCTTGGCCCGTCCACGTTCACGAGCAGCCGGTCACAGTGACAGGGACCACGTTGGGAAGACGGGCGCCATCCTCATTATACCTCACATGTCCCCCTCTCCGCAAGTGTACCATGGTACTATTCAAAGACCCATTGCCTCACCTGCACGAACAGAGCCTCGCATACGCGAGGCTCTGTCGGGCAGTGCAGTCCACCTGCACCGCTGCGGTGATCGTTCGACTAGATGTTAGACACGATGTTGCTGAAGATATTGCCAATGGCGGGACCCAGAAGAGCCAAAATCACAATCACCACAATGGCCACTAGAACAAGGATCAACGCATACTCGACCAGGCCCTGGCCCTCTTCACGCGGTAGAAACAACATCTGTATCACCTCCTTTCCTACTGTTTGGCCCAATTATAGTGCATTCTCGTCATTATGGCAATAGGAACTTTGTACTAGCTCTTACGCCTCGGTTCAAGAGATCGGCAGCTCAAAGCTGACCTTGGTCCCCCTCCCCAGCCCGCTATCGAAGCGGATCTGCCCGCCCAACATCTCCACGCGCTCACGCATCATCGCCAGGCCCAACCGCTCCACATCCGGCGACGTCAGTGATTCGGTGAGGTCAAAACCGCTGCCGTTGTCCTCAACCGACACGCGGACAAGTTCATCCCCCATGTCCAGGCTGATCTGAACGCTGCTGGCGTGACCGTGGTCAACGGCATTGTTGAGCAACTGCTGAGCGAGCCGAAAGACCGTCACCTCCTTGTGTGACGCCAACCGCCGTTCCTTGCCAGTAACCGTCAGATTAGCGCGAACCCCGCTATTGTCCGAGAAACTGTCCACGTAGCGTCGGAGCGTGGGAACCACTCCCAGATCGTCCAGCATCATCGGGCGCAGGTTCAGGATGAAATTCTTGACTTTTTGAAAGGTCCCTGCTACAGACTCTGTCAGATTGGCCAGTTCGGCCCGTGCCCGCTCGGGCTGGGTGTCGAACAATCGTTCGCAGATCTCGGCCTGAAGGATGAGATTGGTCAGAGATTGGGCCGGACCATCGTGCATCTGCCGGCTGAGCTGTTGCCGCTCCCGCTCCTGAGCCTGGATGATCCGGACAACGAGCGGCTGTGCCGGCTCCCCCTCTTCCAGAGCTTGAGGCTCATACTCAGCCTGGTCCGCGAAATCCAACACGCCGCGGAGCAAGTCAAAATAGCGCGCCACGTTACGCTGGTTGCTTTGCAGCTTTTCCAACTGTCCCTGCATAGTGAAAAGCCGCTGCTGCGTGTCCAGAACTGTCGTGTATACCTCACGTATGTCTTCGCGCGGCACGGTATCCAGTGCCGCTTCGATCTGCCGCAGCCGGTTGGTCACCTGCGTGTTGCGCTGTGCCAGACGCTCTACCTCCGCAGTCGTCTGTTGAACCAACAGATCGATCTCTTTGAGTTCACGCTGAGTCTGTTCGTGCTCCTGACGGCACGTTTCCAGAAACTGTTCGAAAGGCTCGATGCCGGTTTCGGCTGAATCAGCCATGTCACTCGCTCCTCATCTGGCCTTGCGACTTGTCCACGGCGCCGGACTAGCAGCGTCGGGACCATCTGTCTTCCCGCGCAGGGGCACCCAGCCATGCCGGAGAGCATAGACCGCCGCCTGTGTCCGATCCGCGACCCCCAACTTGCTCAAGATGGACGTCATATGGTTCTTGACCGTCTGATGGCTGATCCCTAAATGGTAGGCGATCTCCCTGTTACTCATACCCTGAATAACCAGCTCCAGAATCTCCATCTCGCGGGGAGAGAGCGGTGCAAGAAACTGCCCCTCTCCTTCGAACACCCCTCCACCGAAACGCCGAAACTCTTTCAGGAGCCAGTCGCCAATGCCATCCTCATCCAACACGGTTTCGCCGATGACATATCGCCCCTGGCTCACGTGCCGGATGACGTCCACCAATCGCTCGGGACTGACGTCCTTGGAATAGTAGGCGGCCGCGCCCGCACGGATCGCGTGGTAGACCTGTTCCTCGTCATCATAGGCGGTGAGCATGATCACGTTGACCTCTTGACAGCTCGCCTTGAGTCTGCGCGTGGCCTGCAGGCCATTGAGGGTCGGCAGGTTGATATCCATCACCACCACGTCTGGAAGTAGTTCCTGTGCTCGCTCAACCGCCTCAGGGCCATCAGTCGCCTCACCGACAATGCATAGGTCCTCGTGCACAGACAGGACGTTCCGCAGTCCCTGGCGGAAGACCGGATGGTCATCGACAATCATCACCTCAATCTTGTCTGCCATACCTCACCTACCCTCCAAGTACACCCTGGCTCCCTGCACACTTCTAGTATACCACACGATGGGCAAAGAGCACAACTCAGACTGTGCGTTCGTGCGTTCGCCAGATCCTGGCCCTCTCTCCCTGGAGAGAGTAAGAAGAGTCGCGAAGTTTGGAGTTCAGTTCGCCGATAGAGCTGTACCTGCCCGCCGTCGAAGGTCGCCACCAGCGCCAACCCTGCTATTCCCTCACCCGCATCCAGTTCCGCCAGTCCCTCCGGCCGGTTCGGGTCCAGCACCACGTAGCCAACTCCGTACCGGTCGGCCACCGCCAGCAGCGTATCCACGTCCCCGTTGGGCACAACCACCGCAGGATGCCCGGTATGATACCAGAAAGCCGGGGGATTACCGACCATCACCGTTGCATCCTCCGCACCTTGTCGTGCCAGCCAGGCGTCGACCTTCAGATAGACCGCGTCGGCGTCCCGCCAGGCGGACAGTCGCTGCACCGCTACATAACCACTCAAGGCCACCGCTGCCACCACCGTCGCCACGGCGAACACCCCCTGCGCCTGCCGCGGGTTCCAGCGCCGCCGCCGGGCCGCCCATCTCACCGTTACCTCCAATCCCTCTGCCCCAGCGGTGAAGAGCGACGGAAGCACGGCTGCGCTGGCGTGGAAAAAGCCCCCTCGAGGGCCAGGAAAGGTAAAAGCCAGGGAATGAGCAAAGTAGACGAGTAGCAAGTAAATGAGGGAAAGAGTAAAAGGAGGACAGCGACGCAGGCGATAGAGGCCGATGAGAACGAATGGCAGAAAAAAGACCAGGCAGTCCTCCGCCAGGAACCGCGCCGCGTTCATCCCCGCCGCCCACAGCTTTGAGCGCAGGATGTCCACCCAGCCCCACCCCAGGTAGGAACGCAGCGAGAGATCGCATCGGTAGCAGAACACGTCATCGTAAGTGCGCAGCCAGAGTGTCTTGGCGCCCGCCGGAGAGAGGGGCGTGCCAGTGATAGATAAATTGCGCAGGAACCAGGGCACCATCACAAGCAGATAGCCGAGGAAGACAAACGCCAGGTCACGAATAACCGGACTTGATACGTGCCGCGTGATGTGTGTTGCGTGATGCGTGGTACGTCGGGAGGAAGAGATCAGCGAGGCGAGGGCGACCACGGGCAACAGCAGGATACCGTCGGCGCGGGTCAGGTGAGCCAGGCCGACCAACAGGCCGACCAGCAGCCAGCGCCCTGCATCCAGTATCTGGCGTCCCGCACCCGGCATCCGGCGTCCAGCGAGCCACAGCGTGAGGCTCCCGGTGAGAGCAAAAGGGGCAAACGTCTCCGGGAGCGTCCAGTAGGGGAAGAAGAAACCGCTGAAGAGGGTAAGGAGTCCCGCCAGCCAGGCGACTTGTCGCCTGCTAGAAGTCGCCCAGGCCAGTCCGTACGCGACAGGGGGAAGCAAGGCGGAGAGAAGCGTGAAGGGTAACTGGAGGGCGAAGAATGAGCCAGGGAAGAGGACAGCAAGAGGGGCCGCCAGCAGCGAGGGGAGCGGCATCCAGTAGAGGAATCCTGGGTGGGGGAGGCCCGCTGGGTCGTCCAGGTAGTTCCAGAGAAAGGGCTCATTCAGGCCACCGCCCTGGGCCAACTGCACCGCGCCAGCGGCATAGTAGGCTGCATCCATGTAGCCGGGGCGGATTAGCAGCAGAGCCGCCGCCAGACGCACGACCAGCGCCAGGACAAAAACCAGGATCAGGTCACGCAACCGCTTGCTCATCATCACCGGTTACCCCGACCAACCCCACAGCACAAAACTGGCGCTCAGGAACAATAACAGCGCCAACGACGGATAGAGAATCAGACGGTTGAGCCACGGGCTGCGGGCACCAGCCCGGCCCAGCAAGAAGAAAGCGGGAAACAGTCCCACCATGTACCGCCCCATACTCGCCAGAGGATGCGGAACGCGCGTGTGCGAGAGACTGAACCACCAAGCCGCGGTCATGTAAAGCGCGTAGGGGGTGGAGAGCCTGCCCCAGGCTAGGATTACCAGCCCCAGAAAGGGCAGCGCCGCACCCAGATTCAGATAGTCAGTAATGTGGGCCTCGCCAGAGACGAGCACCCGCACGGCGTAGGACAGACTCTCCCAGGGCCAGACTGCGTTGTCGTGAAAGCGCATGGCCCAGACCACCCGCATCGGCTCGAAGCCAGCCTGTGCTCGCCAGAGGAGGAACCCGACCGCAGCCAATCCCGGCAGCAGCGACCAAACCAGGTTCAAGCGAAGAGGCAGGAGGCGGAAGTGACGCCGGTACAGTGCTTCAAAGAGCAACGGCAGCGCCAAGACCGCGCCCTGCACTCGAGTCAGCGCTGCCAGCGCACCACACACGCCCGCCATCCACCAGCGCCTGCGCCACATCGCCCAGAAAGCCAGCGCCGCCAAGAACAAGAAGAGCGACTCGGCATAACCGACCCAGAGAAAGAAGGCCCACGGATAAGACATTGTGTAGAGCTGGGCACAGCTCGCATGCCTGGGGCCAACCGCGTCCCGCGCCAGCCCGGCAAAGACCAGGCAGTAGCCCAAGACAGCCAAGTTCGAGATGAGCAGCGCGGCCAGCAAGTATTGCTCCTCACCGCCCAGCAAATCGCCCAGCCAGCGAATCAGCAGCGGATAGAGCGGCGGGTGGATCGAATAGATATCCTCGTCCAGCCGATAGCCCTCCCGCGCAAGGTGCAGGTAGTGAGGCACATCAAAGCGCTGCCATGGCTCCAGGAACCACCTCGCCAGCCCGCTGTCCACTGGCTCGCTACCGAGATACGGTCGCACCACCGAGTCGGATGACCACTGTACCGGAATCAGGGCAAGCACCACCGCGCCCCACAGGCTCAGCCCCACTCGGACGGAGAAGTAGAGCACCAGTGAGACCCGCGCCGCTGGATCGCGTAGCCAGGCCCTCAGGCAGCGCTTCACTTTGCGCACCCCCATACGAAATAGAAGGCATAGGCAGTGCCACAACGGGCCAAGTAACCCGGCCAGTCGAACGTCGTGATGCCAGGGTAGAATGCCTGCGCCTCGACTGGCTCCCGAGATAGGTGGACACTCGCCGCCCAGTGCCTCCTCACGGTTGTTCCCTCATACGATATATCGCCACGTCCCCACAGGAGAACGCCGGTTCCAAATAAGAAGCGACGGCTACGTCAAGCCCGCCCAACGCCCGTTCCTGCGGCCCAACATAGACGTAGCGCACGCCCCACTGGTCCAGCAGCCCGTGCCGCTCTGCGCCAGTCGTACCTCCGGCGTAGAACGCGGCCACTTGCAGCCGCTTCACTTCGTAATCCACTGTCTCCGCCCAGTGGCCCAGCACTACCCGGTGGCCGATGGTCCCGGCGATCCAGTTGCCGGTCTCATAGGCAGCCAACACCGTCTCGTCCCACTCGGAATGATGGTGCAGCCATTCGACGGCCGCAACCTCGTCGGCGGTGTGGAACAAAGCCGGGTGGCGGGCCGACGCTGCCAGTGCGTAGCCACTGACCAGGTAGAGGTTGGAGAGGGCAGCCAGGACCAGGATCAGCGCCTGCGCCAGCCAGCGCAGCCGGCGTGGGCTGTAGCGCAGAAGGCGAGCCATCCGTCCAAGCGGGCGAGCCAGCACGGACATCAGCCCGTCGACCAGCCCGTACCCTGCGAGCACGCAGAGCCCCACGTGCACCCCCTCCACGAAGCGGCGCTGCAGCCCCCAGGGGAGGTAGGCCAGGCCGAAGGCGGCGACGATCCAGAGGAGCAGGAACGGGACACGGGGGGAAGACCGGAGCGCCGGGCGGACGCCCCAGGCCGCCAGAAAGGCCACCACGCCGTAACCCAGGAGGTAGTAAACAGGGGGCGGCGAGAGGGTGGCATTCTGGGCGGCCCATACCCGAAAGACAGGCGAGGTGGAAAAGACGCGGTAGTCGTACAGCAGGAGCGGGACCTGGGCCAGCCCCATCAGAACCAGGGCCGCCAACAGGCGCACGGGCAACCGCCGCTCCGCAACCACGCGCCAGGCCAGGTAGAGGGCTGGAACCAGGTCAGCCAGGAGCAGGGCGTAGGGGTGAATGAATCCCAGTCCCCACGAGAGTAGCACAACCGCCGCCCCATCCTGCAGGCGCAGCGGTGTGCCGGGGGACGCCTCGTCCGCCTCTCCCGCCAGTCGCAGCAGCACCCCGTATATGGAGAGCAGAAGCGCGATGGCAACGGAAAAGTGGGGAACGACAAACAAGGAAAAGAACGTGTAGGCATCGATGAGCCAAAAGTCAACGGGAGAGACGCCTCCCGGCAGCGTTGAATGGACCATCTCCACCAGCCACCCCACGCCCGAGGAGGTGGTCGCCAGCAGGAAGGCCATCCGCCGGGTGTGCACCGGCGCGACGAATCGGGCGATGAATCGGTAGACCACCAACAACATCAGGAGGCCGAACGCCACCCGCGCGACCTGGTAGGTCAGTGGCAGCCCGAGCCCGGTCAGCCGTGCCAGGTGCCCGAGCGCAATGTGGAAAGGCTGGAAGTAAGCTCCGTCGTGTGCTTCTGGCGTAAAGAGCGACCGGAACTGCCACTCCCCCCGGTACCCTTGCCACATCCTTGCCAGGTAGCTGTGATAGTCCTCCAGGTCGAACACACCCCCGGCGAAGCGTAGATCGGAGGTCTGCGCCAGGTAGCCGGCCGCGTAGGGGAAGGTGGAGAAAGCCACGACCGCCAGCGACACCGATATCGCCCAACGCCACTCTGTCCGCGAGACTCCGTCGCTCACGGCGCCACCTCGCAGTCCACAAAGTGATAAACTTGCAGATCGGCGACGACCCGCACCGCCCCCTCCTGGCGGCAGTGGGCACGCAGCCAGGCCCGGTTGGGCGCATCGGCGTATCCCAGCGCGCGGTACTCCTCCCACGTCCGGTCAAAGCCCACGTACCAGACCCCTTCGACACCGCTGGCGACCGTCTGGCTGATAGGAGTGGCAAAGAGGCCCAGTGCTTCCTGCGTAGGCAACGCCAGCGTATCCGAGCCCAGACCGGGCAGGTCCGGGCAGAACGTCTGGGGGAGGAGAGGATCATAGTAGTGAGCCGGGAAGAAGGTCAACTTGTTGTCGTGGACCACCACCTCCCCAGGCATCATCCTGGACCGGAGGACGGCGTTCATCCGATCGAAGGGAGGACGGGGGAAACGGGCGTAGGTGTAGTGGACCCCCAGCGACGCGGCCGTGGTCATTGCCAGCAACGCAGCCAGCCCCAGGCGCAGGAGGCGTGGAAGCCCTCCCTGGACCAGCAACCACCCCACCGCGCACAGGTAGAAAAGAGCCGAGGGCAACAACGCCCGCTCGAGGTAAACCGGCCGCCAGCGGGAGACCAGCATGAGGGAGAGAATTGGCACCCCACACAACAGGAGGAACCAGCCAGCCCGAGAGCGAGCCCGCCAGGCCCGCAAGCCCAGCAGGGCCAGAAGCAGCGTACTCGTGAAGAGTCCCAGGATCAACAACCACGCCGGCGCGGGTTCATAGAAGGTGAGCACCGGCACCATAACGGCGCGGGCCATCTCCTCCGCTCCCGGCGGGGCGAGCCAGTATCCCCGCCCCACGAAACCCACCTGTCCCGGCAGCACCCCCACCAGCCAGGGACCAAAGAGCGCCAACGCGATCAGGTCGGCCAGGACCAGGGCCGGCAAGCGGTGCCACCAACGACGGCGAGCGACGGCCAACAGGTGGAGGGCCAGCAGGACGAACGCCCCCAGGTTGTGGGCGTAGAGGGTGAGGGCGGCCGCCCCGGCGTAGAGCGCCCACCAGGAGAACCATCTCCTGCCCCCTCCCTCCTGCCTCTTACCTCCCGCTTCCCGTCTCCCGCTTCCCGCCTCCTGCCTCCTGCCTCCCGCCTCCCGCTTCCCGCTTCCTGCCTCCTGCCTCCTGCCTCCTGCCTCTTCCAATGCCCGCAGCAGACCCCAGGCCGCCGCTACCGCGGCCAGCCCCAACAGGGCGTACATCCGCGCCTCCTGGGAGTAAGCCACGTGAAACGGGTTCGTCGCTGCCAGCAGCCCCACCACCAGGCCGGTCCGCCGGTCGAAGTACCAGGCCGCCACCCGCACCAACAGCGCCACAGTGACCATCCCCAGCGCCACGGAGAGGAAGCGGACCGCCAGGGGGGATCGACCGGCCAGGCCCATCCAGCCGTGGAGGAGCGAGTAGTAGAGCAAGGGGTGGACGTCGGCCGCGCCAGCCCCTTGCACCGGCCCCACCGTCCCATAGATCATCCGCTCCGGGCTCATCGAGGCGTACAGCACGGCAAAGGCCTCGTCGTACCACAGATCGCGGCCTTCGAGGTGGATCAACCGCAGGGCGAAGGACAGGAGGAGAATCGCCAGCCAGGGAAGCGCCTTCCGTCGGTACATCCAGTCTCTCCAGGGTCACGGCCCGCTCAGGGCGTAAAGCTCATAAGCGTCCCCCCACCCGGCGACGGGCTGCAGGTACCCGTCCACCAGCGCTGCCAGCGTCTGCACGTCGGCCGGAGTGACCGGGTCAAAACCGGCCTCGACGATGGCCTCGTAGCCCGTCCGATGCAACAACACGTGAGTAAAGCCCTGCGCCCGCCAGGCCGCGGCGATGGTCCCGGCGTCGGTGCCGTAGAGGTACGTGCTGTGCAGGAAACGGTCCAGCAGTGCGTCGGGCCAGCATTGGACCCGGCAATGATAGGAACGCGGCTCCCACAGGAAGAGGACGACGGCATCGGGCGGCAATTTCTGATTGATGTCCTCCATAGCAACGTAATACCACCCCAACCGGCGGGTGATGAACTCTGCCCGGTTTTCGAACCCCAGCAGCACTCTCAACGGTTGCTCCTGTGCGGTGGAGAGGAACACGCCCACCAGCGTCAGTGCGAGCACCCCCACGACGACCGCCCGCACCAGCCACGCCACGTCGATGGGGTGGCGCAGCAACGCCCGTAGCTCCTCCACCGCCGCACCCACGATCAGGGCCAGCAACCCGAAGGCAGGGAAGAGCAAGCGGGTCTGTGCCAGGAGCGCGGTCCGAGCCACTCCCCACAACCAGAAGCCGTAGAGCACACCGCAGAAGGTCAGCGAAGCCCGCAGCCACCGCTGCCGCACGGGCGGCAGCCGCCGCCAAACCAGAAACAAGAGGGGTAGGAGAGCCAGAAACAGAGGCCCGATGGTGGCAGAGTACCCGACTGCTCCCTCCACTGCCCCGATGGTCGCATCCCACGGTGCGGTGGGCAGTTCCCACGGCGCAGTGTAGGCCAGCCCGGTACCTGACCGGTCGTACCACCAGGCTCGCCAGTTGTCCCAGTAAACACCGCCGAAGAAGAAGGGATAGGTCGGACTGCCAGTCAATACATAGTTCTTGAGCAGCCACGGCGACCAGGTGAACAGGGCGACACCGCACAGGAGGAGCGCACTGCAAATTGAGAATCGCAAATTGCGGATTCGAGATCCGGGCTTGAAAGTTTGGACAACAAGGAGAGTCAATCCTAGCGCGGGTAGGAGCGTCAGTGCGGTGTACTTGGTGGAGAGGGCCAGCCCGGCAAAGACACCGCTCAGGACTAGCCAACGCCCAGCCTGAGAGTCACCATCGCAGAAGCGGACCAACGCCAGAAAGGCCAATGTCGCGTAGAGCAGAAGCGCCAGGTCCACGTAAGGCCAGCCTGCCACCAGCACGATAGAAGGAGCGGACAGAAGCACTGCCGCTGCCAGCCAGCCCACCACACCACCGAGCCACCGTCGCCCAGCGGTCACCAGCGACAAGGCGGCCAGCAGTGTATAGAACCAATGAATGGGTGCCGCTGCCCGCTCTCCGACCAACCCCATCCCCCAGGCAAAAAGCATCTCCACCAGTTGCGGGAAGCCCAGGTACGGCAGATCTTGGGGGTGGGAGATCCACCCCGTCGCCAGGTACAGTTTGGGGCCGGTCAGGTGATAGACCAGGCCGTCCCAGGCAGTGGGCGGCGTTACCGCCCAGGTCAGAGCAAGCACCAGCATGATCCCGCAGTAGCCTGCCAGAAGCACCCCGAACCGAGCCTGAGGGCGCCAGGTGACGTCGGCCCAGGCCGCCCGCAGCGTCCGCCACAAGCGCCGGCCAGTGACCACAAGCCCTGCCATCGTTAGCAGCCACAGCAGCCAGGACTGCAAGAGCCCCACCGCCCCCAGCCCCAGCCCCACCAGCGAAACCACGCCCAGCCCCACCGCCGCTGCCCAGACCAGTCGGCCGGCCGGAGCCAAGTCCAGCCGCTGCAAGAGGAGTAACCCGATACCGGTGCCCAGGGCCATCACCAGCCCAGCGCTGCCCAGTCCCGCTGCGACCTCCCCCACCGCCAGTACGTTAGACAGCGTGAACGGCTTGTGGACGACGTAGTAAGCAACGACGACGGCGAAGAGCCAAGGAAGGAACAAAGTTGTTGTGGACAGCCACGAGGCCCTCCGGTTCATGGGTCATCTCCCAGATCAAAAAGCATCACGGTCACACCCGGGAAGGTCACGATCTCTACCGCGGACTGATCGGAGATCCAGGCACGCAGCATCGGCTCGGTCTCACCTCGCTCCAGAACGAAGGGTTCACTCCAGGCCAGAGAGTGAAGTCCTTCGTGGCGGCCGCGGAAGAGCAGCCATAGCCGCTCGTGCCCAGATGCGATATCTTCGAGCGACATCGTCTGCCGATTCAAGGTCACCGCCACTGGCTCCAGCACCCCCCCATAATAATAGCGGAAGGGTACCACGTATTGAAACTGGCGCACGGCCAGGGCATCACCGATCCGCTCGTGCGCCTCGATATGGGCCGCCGCGCCCCGCCAACCCTCTTTGACAAACAAGGGATCACTGCGAAAGCGCGCCACGCCCCAGAGGCCCAGGCCAGCAAGGGCCAGCCCCGCCGCCCAACCAGCCGATCGAGGCAAACGCGCCAGCCCTGCTGCCGCCAGCAGTAAGAAGGCGGGCAGGCTACCGATGAAGAAACGGTCTACGTAGCTCGGGCGGCGCAGCGAGAGAAAGAACGTGACCAGTGGGGGTAAGACCAGCGACAGCACTAGCAGTCCCCGTGCTTCCCCCCGACCCTGCCCTCGCCATGCTCCCAGCAAGAGCAACCCGCCCCAGATCAGCAGGCCAGCCGCGACCAGGGGGGTCACACGGCCATCGTAGGCCATGCCGAATGACCACAGCGTGCTCAGCAGGTCGGCCGGTTGGGGTCTCCGGATCCAGCCGATGCCAAAGGTGCCGCCGCCGACAGTGTACAGCACAGTCAGCCAGACAGCTAGCGGAAGCACGGCCAGTGCCTGTGCCACCGTCCATCGAGCTAACACCCGGTGGTGACGACGTAACGTCGCCAGCAAAAAGACGAACTCTACCAACGGCAGGGACAGCGCGAGGTAGTGGGTAGTATAGGCCAGGGCACTGACCCCGACCAGAGTTGACCAGACCCGGGGCCGCCGGCTGCCCAGCGCTTTCCAGAAAGCAGCCAGCACTGCCAGCGCAGACAACCCAAGCAGGGTATACATCCGCGCCTCTTGGCTGTACCAGACGTGGAAAGGATTCAGCGCCATGAGCAGCGCCGACCAGCGGGCCACTCGCTTGCCTAGCCAGACCTGCCCCGCCCAGAGCAGAAGGGCCACGGTCAGCACACCAGCCAGGCCAGACGGAAAACGGAGCGAAAACTCGCTCTGCCCCGCCAGCACCTGCCACAACCGCAAGAGCAAATAATAGAGCGGCGGATGGATAGCGTCCGTGATCATGGCCTGCCAGGCCGTGTACAGCGGCAGCGCAGCAAGGATGTGGGAGAAGGCCTCGTCCATCCACAACGATTGGCTGCCCAACCCTCCCAGACGAACCAGTGCGGCCAACAGCAAGATTCCCACTGCCGGAGCCAAGTGTCTCACGTCTTACCCACCTCGTCCGCGCCGGGCTGCGCTTCGCCCCTCCGCCATCGCTGGCGCCGCCACAACTCGACCAGCAGCAGCACCAGCAGCGCGGTCCGCAGCACCACCGTCAGGTAGAGCCACTGGTTGAGCCCCCACGAGAGCAGCACCGGCCACTCGGCCAGGTTGACGAAACTCAACACCAGGACAAACAGCACGCTGCGTCGCAGTGGCAGGACCAGCAGTAGCAGGGGGAAGAGCAGCGTCTGCCACTGCGGGCTCCAACCTTTGGACCATAGGAAGAACAGAACAATGGTCATGCACACAAACCCGATCAGGCGGTGGGAGCGTGCGCGCAGACGCGCCTTCGAGAAGAGAACGGGTGCGCGCAGACGCGCCTTCGAGAAGAGAACGGGTGCGCGCAGACGCGCCTTCGAGAAGAGAACGGGTGCGCGTATACGCGCCTTCCAGAAGAAGCTGGCGTAGATCAGGCCAAACACGACCAGCCTGATCCACTCCGGTATCCGGGCGGGGTTGCCGACCGGGGTCGTCGCCAGAGCCGGGTCAAAATGATCGCTGGGCGCGACCAGGAGCCCGGTGCGCAGGTTGCCGTCCAGCAGCGCCCACACCGTCTGCCACGACGACCGGCCGGTGGGGGAGCGGAAGGAGGCCACCGCGACCGGCCCTCCGGCCAGCAGCAGCGGCACCACGACGGTTCCGATCACTGCTGCAACGACCAGCCCGTAGGCGAGCCAGCGCCGCCAGGGCCGCGTGCGCACGACCGCTGGAAACGCCAGCAGCGGCACCAGCTTGATCAGCGCCCCGGCGCCCATCGCCACCGCCGACCAGCGTTCGTGCCCGCCCAGCAGGAACTCGAGCGTCAACAGCAGGGAGAACACGGTGAGCGCATCAAAGTTCCACCAGGTGTAGATCAGCGGCACGAACAGGACACTGTAGACCCAGCCCAATCGCTCGGCGGCCTCATCGCCGTGCAACTGCCGCGCCAGGCGCAGGAACAACACCAGGTTACCGGTGTTGACGCCCAGCATCAGCAGTCCCATCAGTTGGACGTAGACGTGGTAGCCACCTCCAAAGAGATGCGCCAACTGGTAGATGCTCACCGACAGGAATGGAAAGACCGGCGGGTACTCTGACCAGTAGTGGATGAAGGGCAGGTAGCCCTGATCGGAGTACGCTGCCAGTTCATAGTAGTACACGTAATCGCCGAACAACGTCAGGTTATCGGCGGGAAAGGTCGCCAGCATCATCAACCGCAGCGCGACGAACAGCGCAACGACAGGCAGGTACCGTTTCCACAGACGCATCCCTACCCCTCCACGGCCTCACACGACCGCTGCTCGCGGTAAAAGAGCAGTGCCACCATACCAGGAGCAACCCGGCCACGACCGGCAGCAACCATCTGTGGCAAGCCCCTCTCTCCCATCTCATCGCCGTCTCCACAGCCGCCCTCGCGCGCATGCATCACATTTTTCATTAAGAGGCCGTATCTTGCACTAGAGATTAGTATAACACAACCCACTGCCTCGATCAAGGGGTACCTTGGTACCACGTGCGGCACCTCCCACAGAATCACTGTGAGCAGACGCCGGGATAGATGACCGGCGACGTAGCGCAGAGGTCCGTGTACATCCAAAAGTGGCAGGGGGAACCGTGCCACAGCCGGCTGGCCGGAGAAGCCAGGCACGGCCCGCGGCCCCCATCGGATTCGATGGAGACCGCGGGTTCCGCTTACTCGCCTCGCAGCACTGCCGGCAGGTAGACTTTCTCAGGGAAGCACTCGATGTAGTAGGACTCGCACCCCATAAAGTGGTTGTTGCCGTTGTAGCCGCAGACGCGCCACCAGAACGCGCCCTGGGCGACGGCTGCCGGTACCTGCTCCGGCGCGTAGACGGTGTTGTTGATGTTGTCATACCGCTGGGGGTTGGAAAAGTTATAGTCCGAGGCGACCTCCACCCGGTAGCGAGCGGCGCCGGTGAGCGGGTTCCACCGGAAGTGGACCGTGTCCGTAAAGTTGTCGGAGCCAACGGGGAAGACCACCTCCGGGACGTCCGAGCCCTTGTGGAACCGCCCCTCGGCATAGTTGTCCCGGCTCCAGTTCCCCGAGCCGTCGATGATGCGCACGTTCCACACGCATTCGCCGTTGGGGATGGCCTCGGCCGGGACGTAGAAGCTGGAACTGAGGCCATGGTGCAGCAGATAGTAGGTGCCGATGCTCAGTTCGAAGCGATAGCCGGCCGCGCCCTGCACCGGGTCCCAACTAAAGACCGGCGTCCTGTCCACGTACGGGAGCGTACCGCTGACCACAGCGCCGGAGATGGCCAGGTGGGTGGGCACCTGCGCCCGCTTGGTGAAGCGCACCGGCCGGCTCCACGTCGTCTCCAGGATAGCGGCCTTCCAGGGATCCGGGTACCTGGACCGGAGCCGCCAGTAGTGGGTCATGTTGTCCGGATAGACCCAGTGGGGCAGGTAGTAGGAATTGGAGCCCGAGAACGCCATCGGCCTGGGGATTTCCCCGATCTCTGTCCGTTCGGAAAAGCTGACGTCCACGCCGCTCTCGTAGCGCACGTTCTGGACGTTCGTCAGCGTGTGCCAGGTGATGAGCGGCATGCGGGGATAGACGGCGTGCCGGGCGCCGTCCACGTGGCTGTTCGGCGGGGTGCGGGGCGTGGGCGAGGTGCTGACGGTGACGTACCCCCGGTCCATCGTGTCCATCACGCCATTGGTGGCCGGGTCGATAGCGACGAGCAGGCAGTTCATCGTGGCCGGGCTGCCGATGGCGGTGTGGGGCACGGCCAGCGCGACGAAGCCGGCCGTGTCGCTATAGATCTCGGTGTCGCTGAACACCGCGCGACCGTTCAGGTACAGCAACGGCTCATAGTCCCACCCGGTTCCCAACTTGGAGAACAGCGTGACCGTGAGTACCTCGGTTGTGCTGAACATGTCCCAGTGCAGGACGTACTCCGGCCGGTACGGCTCGCTGGCGTTGGGCAACAGCCCTCCAGGGGGATAGGGGCTCGTGCCCACCCCCTCGCCGTCTGCCCCTTCGGGGTCCAGGTACAACTGGAAGCGCACCGGCCAGGTGGAGGTATAGACGGCCCAGCCAAAGTACCAAAAGTTGTTGTCCAGCGCGGTGTATAGCGCGGCCAGGTCGTACCCCCCGCCGCCAACCTGATCTCCCAGCGGATCCTCAGTCAGCAGCGCGGCTGAGGTGAAAGCATTGACGGTGTCATCGGAGGATTTGTATATCGGCTCCGGCGAGAACTGGCGCGCCAGCGCAAAGTGATAGATTTCGCTCCACTCACCAACGAGGGCTCCGGCGCCGTCCGCCGCCCGCACCCGCCAGTAGTAGGTGTCCGGCGGGTAGCGGGTGACGGGCGTGAAACTGGTCAGCTCCGTCTCGGCGCTCTCCAGCATCGAGGGAGCGCTGAATTCCTCGTCGGTCGCGATCTGCACCTCATAGTGGTCGGCGCCGCTGACGGGCACCCAGTCCAGGTGGGGGAAATGCTCCAGCACCTGCTGCCCGTAGGTCAGGCCATCCCCCTCCAGTTGGTGGGTGGGGTGCAGCAGGCGCGGTGGCGCCGCGGTGGGGGTGAACACCTGGCGCGCCTGGTCGACCCGCGCCTCCCAGCGCTGGCTCCAGGGGAGCGGCCCTTCGATCGGATCGATCGCCCGCACGCGCCAGTAATAGATTCCCGCCTGGTCGAGCGACAGCGTCGAGGCCGGCGTCGCACTCAGGTTCTCCGTCGTGAGCGTCCATGCCAGGGGCCAGAAGAACTTGTTGCCGGCGACCTCGATCGTGTAGGTCACCGCGCCGGCGACCTGGTTCCACATAAAGGTCGGCACGGCGACGGTCCGGTCCTCCCACACGTCGCTGTCGTAGATGGGCTCGTAGTAGAACTCGGGAAACAGCAGGTCGGGCACGAGTGTCTCCGCGACCGGGTTGGCCCACTTGTCCTCGGGGTAGAACGAGTTGCTGACGTTGGGGGTCTCGTTGTTCCACTCGCCGTAGACGTCGTAATAGTTCCTGGCCCGCACGCGCCAGTAGATTGGAGCCAACGAGAGGTCATAGCCCCAATTCGAGTTGATCGGCACCAACAGGCCCGGATTGGCAGCCTCGAACCTGCGGATCAAGCTGGCCTGCTCAAAGCTCGGGGTGCGGCTTATCTCCAGGTCGTACGCCTTGGCCCCCTCGACCGGCGTCCAGCTAAAGTAGACGCTGTTGACGTGATCCTCCAGGTTGACCGGCGTCAGCGGCAGCGGGCGGCGCTCGTTGCCCGCGCCGAGCTCGGGCTCCAGATTGCAGGACCAGCAGAGGCTAAACTCACGACCCGACCCCGGTCCCGACCCGCCGTCGCTCCAGGGGCCGAGCCGGAAATCCTCGCCCACGTTGCTGCCCGCCACCGCCCGCACGCGCCAGTAGATGTCCTCGTCGTTGGGCAGCTTGTTGTCGCTCCTGGTCGCCATCGCGAAGGCGGTGTTGCGCGTGGTGATCCGCCAGGTAAAATTGGGCCAATGCTGCGCCGAGGGATCGGGAAAGTCCGGGTCGGAGCTCACCTCCAGCTTATAGTACTCGGCCCCGTCGACCGGGGTCCAGGAGAGGACCGGCGCGCGGGTGAGGACGGCCGTCGCCACGGGCTCCAGGAGGGCCGGCGCGCTGCCCCAATGGCGGGTAAAGCGCCGCCAGTTGGACCAGTCCCCCCAACTGGCGGGCGTCCCGCCGTAGGCCCGCGCGCGCCAGTAGTACGTCTGCCCGTCCTGGATGCCGTGCCCCTGGAACTCGTAGGCGGTGGGACAGTACATGGTCTGCTGGAGGTTGTTCCTGTCCAGGACAATCCCTGAATCACCCTCTACCTCGGAGACCTGCAACTGGTACCTGGTCGCATCGGCCACGCTCCCCCACCGGAAACAAGGGAGGCCGAGCGGCCGGTACAGCACCCGGCCCGGCGTGGGGTCAGCGGGGTCGCCCGTCGTGTGTGCGCCATCGGCCGGCCCGAGCTGCTGGGGCGCGGGAAGCGCGCCGGGGGCCAGCAGCGCAGGCGGCCAGCCCAACCACCGGTGCAGGTCGCCTGCCGTCTCGGGCCCGTCAGGCGGCCAATCCTGTGAAGACACACCTCCCGCACCAGGCCCCGGCGGCGCTGCCGACACGCCCAGGGGAGCATGACAGAAGAGCCATACCACCAGAAGCAACGATCCGACGATGAGAGGTACTGTGAACACGATCTTTTCCGACTTACACAGGTTCAACACGGTCATACCTCCTTCAATCAGTATTTGGTGCTGCTTATGCCCCCGATGTGGCGGCCACGTTCGCCTTGCTACCCTCCCCGTCCTCGCCCCGCTCCAGCAGCCACAGCCGCACCAGCGCGAGCGCACCATCGGCCGCCCACTCCCGCACGCGGGCGCGGTCGCCGTTGAAACTGAGCCGGCGACAGGTCCCTATCCCCCGCACGTCCACCGCCACGTGGACCACGCCGTAGGGCCGTCCCGGCGTGCTGTCCTCGGGGACGGTGATCGCCCCCACGCCGACGCCGACGTCGGCCCCGGCGGCCCGCCGGATGGCATCCGCCATCGCCAGCGCATCATCCTCACCTTCCAGATGGGGACTTTCCCCACTCCCTGGCGCTTCCAACTCCGAGCCCAAGGTCGCGCTGCGCCGGAACCATCGCTCGCTCCCCTCCGGCCCGGTCAGCCGGGCGGCCACCAGTCCCCCCGTGCCCAGCTCCGCCGCCGCGATCGTCAGCCCTCGCTCCACCAGCAGGTCGGCCACCACCTGCGGCAGGTCCCGATCGTCCTCGCTGATGACGTACCGGCCCAGCTCGGCCCGCAGCGCCGCCAGGTCCGCCTCGACCAGCGCCTCCACCTCCTCCACCGTCGCGCCCGTGGCGACCACCTCGACGGTGATCGTGCCCCGGCGGGGGAGAAGCCCCAGGAGCGGGTTGCGGTCCCGCGCGAGCATGGACCGGACCCGCTCGTTGATCTCCGACTCGGGCAGGCCATAGACCTTGAGCGCCGCTCGCCGGACGTGCTGGCCGGCATCCACCAACCCCCGCAGGCGAGGCAGGATGAACCCCTCCAGCATGCCCGCCATCTCGTACGGGATGCCGGGTGTCACAAAGATATGCTTCTCACCCACGAGCCCCCCGCCGGGTGGAGGGTTCGACGATTCTCCCTTCACCGGCAGATAGAACCCGGCAGCGGTCCCCCGGTCGTTGTAGATGACCTGGCTGCCGGCGGGCACCTGGGCCTGGATACGGTTGCTCTCCGGCATCGTGCGGCCCCGGTGAGCGAACCGCGCCCGGACGCGGGCCAGCGCCTCTGCATCCTCGACCAACCCCAGGCCAAAGTGGGCGGCGATGGTCTGGCGAGTCAGGTCGTCCTCCGTGGGCCCCAGCCCGCCGGTGGCGATGACGACGTCGGCCGCATCCAGCACGATGCACAGCCCCCGCTGGATGTCCTCGACGGTGTCGCCCACCGTCAGGTGCAGGGCGACCTGGACGGGCACGGCCGCCAGGCGGCGCGAGATGGCCTGGGAGTTGGTGTCCAGCCGGTAGCCGCAGGTCAGCTCGTCGCCGATCGTGAGAATCGCGGCCCTCAACTCACCACCTCCCGTGCCACCCGTCGCCCCATCTCGACCGCGTAGTTGCTCCCCCGGTCCCAGGGGTAGACCTGGCTCATGTTCGCCATCCACAGCCCGGGGATGGACGTCTTCAGAGGGGGGATGTTGCGCGCATGGTTGAGCGTGGGAACCGGCTGGGCATACTTTTCCGCGAACATCCAACTGGCGCGCACCCAATCGAGACGGAACTCGGGGTTGATCTTTGCCAGGCCCGGCAGGTAGGCCTCCAGCAACCGCTCCTTGCTGGTGTCAAAATAGGGGTGATCGGGCGGCAGATAGTCGCCGCAATAGACCACGTGGTCGCCGCCGTAGTGCTCCAGGCTGATGTAGTTGGTGTGCTCGACCAGCCCCATGAAGGGGAACTCTCCCCCCTTGGGCAGGTTGATCCAATAGTGCCCGTCCGTCAGGCGGCGCCTGAGCGCCAGGATGAGCACGACCGCGCCCATGGATCTGAGCCCGGCCAGTTTCGCGGCATAGTCGGCGGAAAGGCCAGGAGCCAACCGCAGCATCTCCTGGGGAGAGCAGGTGGCGATGACCCGCTCGTGATCAAAGCTCCCCGCCGCTGTCTCCAGACGCAGGCGGCCGTCGTCGGCCAGGCCGGAGTCGACGGCCAGGCCGGAGTCGACGGCCGGGCCGGAGTCAGCGGCCGGACGGACAGCCTGCACCGCCGTCTCCAACCGTACCTCCCCACCCTGTTCCCGCACGCGCCCAGCCAGGAGGTCGGCAAAGCCCTGGAACCCGCCGGCAAAGTAGCCCAGCCTGGCGGAGCGCTTGTACAACCGGGCCCACATCCAGGCCATGTTCACGTCCCGGTAGTTCTCCTCGCCGAACTTGCTGATCAGCAGCGGCTTCCACCATACTTCGTAGGCCCGCTGACCGACCGCCCGGCGCAACCACGCATCCGCCGAAACGCGCTCCAGCGGACGCCAATCCCTGGTCAGCGTCAGATAGAATGCCACCAGCCCGATCCGCATGCGGTCCACGAACGGCAGGGGCGTAAATTGAAGCACGCGGATGGCGCGGTGCAGTTGCGATACCGGGATGAACTTGAGCGCAGGGATGGGGCTATCGAGAGGATAAAGCCGCCCCTGGTGGTACATGGTCGTGGTGGGCCAGGGGAAGAAGAGGCGGTCACGCGCTCCCAGTTCCTCGATCAAGCCGATGACGTCACCGTCGGAGGAAAACCAATGGTGATAGAACCGATCCAGGGGCCACTCCCACCGCTCGTCACGGAAACCGGCCGCCAGCCCGCCAACGTAGGGCCGCGCCTCATACACAGTGACGGCATGGCCCCCTTTCGTAAGGTCGTACGCGGCCGTGAGGCCTGTGATCCCAGCGCCGATGATGCCAATGTCCATGAAAACCTCAAAACCCAAATTCCAAATCCCAAATCCCAATGACCAAACCCCAAAGGTCGCTAACCCGAGGATTCGTCCAGACCGCGGACAGCCCCTTTTAGAGCCAGCACCGTTCAATCAGTCTATAGCTCGCCCAGTCTGCCTACCTCTGTCCACTGCACGCCCTCCATGGCCATAAACGCCAGCCCCAGGAGCGTCACCGGCAGCAAGAGAATGGCGTGGAGAACCAGGATATAACTCCCCGCCAAGGACGAGGGCGCGCCGATCCCCTCCAGGATCTTGATCCCCAGCTCAAACGTCCCGATGTAGCCAGGGAGGGAGGGCAGCGCGGTCAGCAGATTGACTGCCCCGCCCATCAGCAAGATGGCCACGTAGGGCAAGTGCAGGTCCGCAAAGGCAAAGCTGACCAGCCAGTACTTGGCCGTCTCCAGAATCCACACCCAGAGCGTCACGCCGAAGAGAACCAGGACGTCCCGCCCTCGGCGCAGGCTCTCCAGCCCTGCCACGATCCCCTCAACCAGGTCCAGCACAGGGGCCCGGAACCGCGCGGGCCCCACCCGCCCGACCAGTGCGCGGGCGACGCGGCGGAGCAGATCGGGCTGAGAAGCCAGGAACAGAAACACGACCAGCGCGCCAAAGAAGGCCGCGCTGGCGATGGTCACCAGCCGGCTTAGGAAGGCGGAGAGTGGGACGAACAGGAGGCCGAAAAGGACAAACAGCACCATCGTCAACCCGTCGAACAGTCGCTCCAGCACGGCTGTGGTCAGGGTGGTGCCGACGTTGATCCCCTCCTTGCGCCAGAGGACGTAGGCGCGCAGGACCTCACCCAGGCGGAAGGGGAGGATGTCGTTGCCCATGTAGCCGATGACGACGACGGGAAAGAGACGGCTGGCCGAGACGATTTTGCTGCCGCGCAGGAGGAAACCCCAGCGCCAGGCCCGGAACCAGACGGAGATAAAGTAGACCGCTACGCCAGGGACGAGCCACCAATAATTGGCACCTTGCAGCGCCGTCCAGACTTCACCCAGGTGCAGGTCACGCAGGGCGTACCATAAAAAGCCCAGGCTGACGACCAGGCCAATGACGATGATGAACCAGTGCCGTCTCACGTCTGCCTTCAATCAGATCAGTTGACCAACGCGTGAACGCGTGACGCAGCCAAGAAACACGTCGCCCGTTCACGAATCGGACCTCTCTACCCCTCCACGCGCGACACCCGCTGACGCCGTGCCTCGTAGAGCACGATGGACCCGGCCACAGCGGCATTGAGAGAAGTCACCTGCCCGTGCATGGGAAGACACAGCAGAAAGTCACACCGCTCCCGCACCAACCGCCGCAGCCCCTCCCCCTCGCTGCCCACGACGAACGCCAATGGACCACTCAGGTCCGCCTGGTCGTACTGCTGTGCACCGCGCGCGGCTTCCAATCCGGCCACCCACATATCGTACGCCTTGATCCTCCCAATGGCATCCACAAGATTGGTCACCTGTGCCACCCGCAGATGCTCGACTGCACCCGCCGAGGCATGGATCACCGCCGGTGTGATACCCACCGCCCTCCGCCTCTGAATCACCACGCCGTCTACGCCCACGGCCTCGGCCGTGCGCAACAGACTCCCCACGTTCTGAGGGTCCTTCAGCAGGTCTAACAGCAGGAGCAGTGAGGCCTCGCCACGGGATTGAGGGACAACCAGAATGTCATCGAGCACACTGTAGGGGTACTCGCTCGTCTCCAACGCCACGCCCTGGTGATTGATATCACCCATCCGGTCCAGATTGCGCCGTTCGGTGCGACTGATCGGCACTCCAGCCTGCTCGGCCAGGAAAACGATCTGTCCAACGGCATCCGTTCGCCGGACACCTTCAGCCAGCACCAGTCTGTAGGGTTTGCGCCGTCCAGCCCGCAGCGATTCGCGGACCGCGTTCCGGCCATACAGGATTTCCCTCATTCTTCCCCACGCCCCACCTGCCCGGCGGGCCTCACCTGCCCGGCAGGCCTCACCTGCCCGGCAGGCCTCACCCGCCCGGCGGGCCTCACCCACCAGGTGGGCCCCTCAGGCCGATCCTCGACCACGATGCCCAGTTCATTGAGCCGTTCGCGCAGCGCATCGGCTTGCTCCCAATCCTTGTTCTCGCGATATCGCCGGCGAAAGGCTAAAATAATGTCCATCAACCCCTCAACCAGATCACCGCCGACATCGGGAGTCACATCGTCTGAGATGATGCCCAGTACCCGACCACCCAAGTCACGGTAGAGGCCATCTATCGCCGCCAGCGTGCCCTGGCTCAACGTCTTTCCTGAATTCAACAGCTCATTCACTTGCCTGTTGAGATCGAACAGGGCAGCGATGGCCTTGGGCGTGTTCAAGTCGTCATCCATCGCCTCCACAAACTGCGTCGCGATGGGCATCAGGCGGGTCACGTGCGACAGCTCGGCCGTCCCTGCCGGCCTGGCATCCCTCATCCGCGCCCGCAGGGTACGCACGGTTTTGTACAATCGCTCGACCCCCCGCTCGGCGGCCAATACCGCGTCTCGGCTAAAGTCCATCGGCCCCCGGTAGTGGCTTGAGAGGATAAAGAGACGAATCGCTTCCGGGCTGTAGAGTTTGAGCGCATCCTTGATGGTGAGAAAGTTGCCCAGGCTCTTGCTCATCTTGACCCCACCGACGGTCAGCGAACCGACCAGGATCCAGTATCGCGCGTACGGCTTGCCGGTGGCGGCCTCCGACTGGGCAATCTCGCACTCGTTGTGAGGAAAGATATTCTCCAGCCCACCCCCGTGAATGTCAAACGTCTCGCCCAGATACTTGGTTGCCATCGCCGAACACTCGACGTGCCAGCCTGGATAGCCCCAGCCCCAGGGCGAGGGCCAGCGCAGAATATGTCCCGGCTCAGCATGCTTCCACAGCGCGAAATCGGCTGGATGTCGCTTCTCCTCCCGCACCGACACTCGCGCACCCGGCTCCAGTTCCTCGACCTTGCGCCCAGACAGTTTGCCATAGTCGGCAAAGTTCTCCACCGAGAAGTAGACGTCGCCTTCTTCCGTCTCGTAGGCGTACTCTTGATCCAGCAGCGTCTTGATGATCTCAATCTGCTCAGGGACGTGGCCACTGGCACGGGGTGAGATGTTGGGGCGGAGCACTCGCAGCGCATCCATGTCCTCAAAGTAAGAGCGGGTGTAGGTCTCCACCACCTCCATAGGCTCGACCCGCTCCCGCCGGGCTCCCTTGAGAATACGATCCTCGCCAGTATCCAAGAGATGCCCCACGTCGGTGATGTTCTGGACGTAGCGGACCTTATAGTCCAGATAGCGCAGGTAACGCACAATCACGTCCATCGCCACGTACAATTTGGCGTGGCCCAGGTGGGCGTGGTCATACATCGTCGGGCCGCACACATACATGCCCACTCGCCCTTCCTCCAGTGGTTCAAAGGGCTCCTTCTCACGCGTCAGGTAGTTAAAGACTTGCAGACTCATTGCATCATTCTCCATTGGGCCCTATCTTGCTACTCGGGCGAAAAGCATACGACCGGCCGATGTCTGGAGCACCTTGGTCACGATCACGTCCACATCTTGGTTGATATACGGCTCCCCGTCCTCCACCACAACCATCGTACCGTCGTCCAGGTACGCAACACCCTGATCTACCTCTTTCCCCTCTTGCACGATCTTTACGACGATAGACTCGCCAGGGAGAAAGAGGGACTTGACAGCGTTGGCCAGTTCGTTGATGTTGAGCACCCTCACACCCTGCAGCTCTGCCACACGGTTGAGGTTATAGTCGTTGGTGACGATCGGACAGTGCAGCCGCTTGGCCAGCAACACCAGCTTATCGTCCACCTCCCGCACCCCCTCAACGTCCATATCCGTGACGCGCACCGGCGAGACAGACTCGCTTTGGAGCCGGTGCAACATGTCTAGCCCGCGACGTCCCCGGTTACGACGCAGGGCATCGGAAGAATCGGCGATATGCTGGAGCTCGTTCAGCACAAAGCGCGGGACCAGCATCTCGCCTTCGATGAAACCGGTGAGACTGATGTCGGCGATGCGTCCATCGATGATCACGCTGGTATCCAGCAGCACGGGCCTATGCCCATTCGCTCCGCCCTCCCGGCTTTCGCCTCGCCCTGGCAGCCCGCGAATGACATTGAGAATATCGCGTTGGCGAATGATCATCACCATGATTCCCAGGTAGCCGAAGAGCACAGCGGCGACGAAGGGCAGAATCTGGCTGAAGGGAGGCGGAAGCAGTGACAGGGGAAAGGAGACCAGGGCAGCGATGATCAGGCCGACGATCAGCCCAAGCACAGCGGCCAGCAGATGCTGCGCTGGTGCCTGGCGGATGCGCTTTCGTAAAGCCACGAAAGGCCGCACTGTTACGTAGGGCGTCAACACCAGGCCGAACAGCGCGCCGACGAGCAAAAATATCGCCGCATATTGATAAGGTGAGCCCCCTAATTGAGCTGCCACGTAGATACCCAAAAAGACACCACCAACAGCCAACAAGATCATGCCGACAATACGAGAGATAAATTCCACACTCATGACTGTCCTCCCAAAAAATAAGTTCAGACCCGCGAAGGCGGCACAAAAACAGGTGAGCACCAGCGAGGCCCTCACCTGCCAAAAGACATCCCGCACTGCCTAGTACCGGCATGCCTGGGTACGGTTTCGTCATATCAGACAACTTTGCGGTACATAATGGATGAAACGATAAATAAGTATGACCGAACCGCACAACGGATGATTGGGCCGCTGATAAAACCAAGCACCAATATCTTAGCACATTCGCTCTCAAAAGTCAACGTGGGATAGTCCCCGCGTGCATTTTATACCGTTTTCATCTGTCGCAAAAGCCGTCCTTAAGGATGAAGCCGTTTATGGACGACAAAGCGCACGGGGTCTTTGCGATGCGCGGCCCGAGTAGGCCGAATCCGAATGGGCCAAAAGTCCTATTGCGTCCCGATGCATGTTTCTGGTACAATGAGTTCAGCGATAAGCGTTCAACCAACCTCTTTGAGGTTATACAGCCTCTCTCCAGCGCGGGGGAGCGTGCCGCGCTCTTTGTGCATGCTATCCTCCAGAACCAATAGCGCGGGGCGGCGGGCGGCGGGCCCGGAACCTGCCAGGGGCTGCCGCCTGTACAACACCGCTTCCATGGAGGTACACGTTGTGCTGTTCGACACCATAGTATTACTCGGTCAGGCTGTGGTTCCTGTAGGCATCGCCCTGACCCATCTTGTGCTCTGCCTCTTTGTCCTATTTCGGCGCAGGCGCAGCAACGATGCGCTGACCCGCTTGTTTATCGCTCATTTGCTCTTGACTGCCGTTTGGAACGTCAACCTGGCCGTCGCCGTCGTCGGCACCATGCCGGCGCCCCTGCCTGCATTAACCTGGATGCAGATGGCCCTCTACGGGTTGATCGCCTTGGGGGCCTTGTATTGGACTTTCGCCCGCGCTTTCTTGCAGCAGCCCCGGACAGCACCTTGGGGATGGGGGGTCGGCCTGGTTGGCCTGACCCTGGCGATCAGCCTGGATATGCGCTGGATATCCTTGCCCGCCGAGGCCCTGGATCAATGGCCCTGGATCACCGGCTGGCTGAACGCCGACAACGCCGGCTTTGTGTCAAGCGCGGCCTGGTGGGGCCTCCTGATGGGACTGACCCTCTTGACCGCCGAGATCCAGCAAATCCGCACCCAGAGCCCTGCTCACAAGAACAGAATCCAATATCTGCTCATCGCCACGCTGCTGCTCTGTGCCGGATACGGGATGGCTCTATCGCTGCCGGAGCCTTTTCGGACGGCTGGTTTGGTCGTCACCTGGCTTGGCAATACACTGAACGCGTATACCGTGGTGGAGGAGGATCTACTTGATCTGAGCACGGGCGTGCGCCGGACCACAAGTACGTTCGTCGTTGCGCTGGTGACTTTTGCGTTTTACCTGGCCGCTATTTACCTGATTCAGATTTTCCTGAGTGCTTTTCTGGCATCCACCTTTGCCAGCCCCTCGCTAGATCCAGAATGGCTGGTTGCTGCCGTGACCGCCGTGCTCCTGACGATCGTCTACATGCCCATTCGCCGGGTGAGCCAGGGTCTGACCAGCCGCGTTCTGTTTGGCCGGCGCTACGATTACCAGGCGGTGATCCGCGATTACAGCCAGGCGATCAGCAATATCCTCTACCTGGATGAGTTGGCCAGCACGGCCCTGCTGCACATCAAGCGGACGCTGAATGTGGACGAGGGAGTGCTCTGGATCCTCGACTCTGAGTCTGCCGAACAGCTCCACTTCCGAACAGTCCCCTCTCCGGTCACCGACCGCTTCCCGGCGAGCGTGCCGCTGACCAAAGATACCCCGCTCATCCACCGCCTGGCGGATGAGGGTCAACCCCTGGCCCAATACACCATAGATATCTCTCCCCAGTTCAAACGTGTGCCTGAGCAGGAACGTTCAGCGCTGAAGAGGCTGAACCTTGAGTGGTTTATCCCCATTCTGAAAAAGGAGCGCTTGATTGGCATGTTTGGACTGGGTCCCAAAGCGTCGAAGCGGCGCTACACTGTCCAGGATATGCGCCTGCTTACGACGTTGGCCGACCAAACAGCGCTGGCACTGGAAAATGCCGCACTCGTCGACCGGTTACAGCGGAACCTGGAAGAGACCACCCGGATGAGAAACCTGATGGACAACGTCTTTGACAGCATGGACAATGGCGTCGTTACCACCGATACTGTTGGCAGAATCACGCTCTTCAACAAGGCTGCCGAGTCCATCCTGGCCATGCCGCCGGATAATTGCATCGGCGTGCCCTATCTCAACGCGTTGCCCTCGCTGGCGAATACCGTTGTGCCCCACCTCGTTGCCAATGTCCTCGGCCGCGAGGACCATTATACCGATTACGAGATTGTCTCAGTGTTGCCGGGGCGGGGCAGGGTGAATCTCAACATGAACCTGGCCCCGCTGAAAGATGCCCAAGACCAGACGCAAGGCGTGACCATGGTCGTGGACGATCTGACCGAAACCAAGCGTCTGCAGGCCGTGCAGGATATGTTCCGGCGCTACGTGTCACCCGCCGTGGTCGACCGCCTCCCTGCTGATCCGTCCGAGTTGCGGCTGGGCGGACACCGCCAGGAGGCAACGATCCTCTTTGCCGATATTCGAGGTTTCACGAGGATCAGCGAAATGCTAGAATCTGAAAAGCTCGTCGACATGCTGAACGAGTACCTCTCGATGGCTGCGTCGTCCATCCTGATGTATGAGGGGACACTGGACAAGTTCATGGGCGATGCCGTAATGGGCATTTTCAACGCCCCATTGGAGCAAGAGGACCACGTGCTGCGGGCCGTGCGTGCCGCTGTGGCCATGCAGCGGACAATCGCTGATCACCACCGTAACGCTGGCCCAGAGCAATGCCTGAGCTTTGGCGTCGGTCTGCACACAGGTGAGGTCGTGGTAGGCAATGTGGGCATGTCTGCCCGCATGGATTACACAGCCATCGGCGATACCGTCAACCTGGCCAAGCGTATCCAGGAAAACACGCCCGGCGGCAAAGTGCTCATAAGCCAGGCCGTGTACGACGTGGTAAGGGCCTCGGTCAAGGCCACGCTTTACAAGGAGATGAAAGTCAAAGGCCGCGAGCAGTCGGTGATCACGTACGAGTTACAACTGGCGTAATGACCGCCCAGTTTTGACATTTCCCCTGCCCCGATATACAATAACCTCATGTGTTCGGCAGCCACGCCGAGTGTTGTGATGCCCCATTCATCCTCAAGGCGTGTTACAGTGCACGAGAAGCGAACTCATTCACACCGAGATGGCGCGCATTGAGCGATATCGGCGCAAAGGAGACCTGGTGTCGGAGGACCAGGTGTTCAGCTACCTTCAGTGGCGCGATCGCTGAATACGCGCGCAGATGGAGGAGAAAACGTGTCCTACACCACGATCATCGTAGAGAAGCGAGACGACATCGGCTGGATCACCCTCAATCGCCCCGAGGCAAAGAACACCTTTACCGTGCCTCTCGCCAGAGAACTGAACGCCACACTCCAAGCGCTGGACGACGACGCCGACGTGCGAGTCGTGGTGATCCGGGCGGCCGGGAGAGACTTTTCCACCGGCATTGACCTGGGCGAGTTCAAAGACAAGAATCACCAGCAATACCGGGAACTCGTCAAGCTGATGGACCAGCACAACCACACCATCGCTCGAATGAAAAAACCGGTCATCGCATCCGTCAAAGGATATGCGGTTGCCAATGGTGCCGGATTGACCTTTGCCTGCGACCTGGTCGTCGCTGCGGAAAGCGCGAAATTTGGCACCACCGCCATCAACGTCGGACTGATCTGTCTGGGGCCAGCGGTTCCCCTGGCGCGCTCCGTGGGACGCAAGAAAACGCTCGAGATGGTCCTGACCGGGGACATGATCTCCGCCGCGGAGGCAGAGAGACTGGGGCTGGTCAACAAGGTCGTGCCAGATGATCAACTGGAGGAAGCCACGCTCGAGCTGGCCTCCAGGCTGGCGGCCAAGAGCCCGCTGGCGCTGCAGATCGGAAAAGCCGGCATCTATGGCATGGCAGATTTGCCCTACCACCAGTCGATTGATTACGTGGGCGAACTCTTTGCCTCCCTGTGCTCCACCGAGGACGCCCAGGAGGGCGCGCAGGCTTTTGTCGAAAGACGAAAGCCGGTGTGGAAGGAAAGATAACCAGAACAGTATGCATAAGGAGAGAGTCTCATGGCGAAAATCCTCTGTATTGGCGCCGGCTACGTCGGTGGGCCGACGATGGCCGTCGTCGCCAAACATTGTCCCGAACACCGGGTCGTCGTGGTCGACATCAACGAAGCCAGGATTGCCGCCTGGAATTCCGAACGACTTCCCATCTATGAACCCGGTCTCGACGAGGTCATCTGCTGCGCCCGGGGCAGGAATCTCTTCTTCTCCACCGAGATCAACCGCAACATCGCTGAGGCAGACATCATCTTTGTCAGCGTCAACACCCCGACCAAAACCTTTGGCCAGGGTGCGGGCAAAGCGGCCGATCTGCAGTATTGGGAAAAGACGGCGCGCCAGATCCTGGAGAACTCGACGACGCCCAAGATCGTGGTAGAAAAGAGCACCCTGCCCGTCCGCACGGCCCAGGCGATGGAGCGCATCCTCAACTCCAACGACGACGGTCTCCATTTCGACGTGGTCTCCAACCCGGAATTCCTGGCTGAGGGCACAGCCATTCGCGACATGGAGAACCCGGATCGCGTGTTGATCGGTGGGCGAGAGACCGCCTCAGGCCAGAAAGCCATCCAGGCCATCGTCGACGTCTACGCCCATTGGGTGCCCCGCGAGCGCATCATCACGACGAACCTGTGGTCCAGTGAGCTGTCCAAGCTGACAGCCAACGCGTTCCTGGCCCAGCGCATCTCGTCGATCAACGCGATTTCCGCGCTGTGCGAAAAAACCGAAGCCGACGTCACCGAGGTCGCTCGGGCCATCGGCACGGACAGCCGCATCGGGCCGCGCTTCTTGCGGGCCAGCGTGGGCTTTGGTGGCTCTTGCTTCAAAAAGGATATCCTGAACCTGGTTTACCTGTGTGAATATTACAGTCTGTACGAGGTGGCGGCCTATTGGGAGCAGGTTGTCAAGATGAACGAGTATCAGGAGGCACGCTTCGTCTCCAATATGGTGTCCGCGATGTTCAACACGGTCGCCGGCAAGCGCATCGCCCTCTTTGGCGCTGCTTTCAAGGCCGACACCAGCGACACCCGTGAGTCACCCGCGCTGGCCGTCTGTCGGGCGCTGCTGGAGGAGCGGGCCAAAGTGGTCATCACCGACCCACATGCCCTGGACAACGCGCGCGCTGACCTGGGTGACGCCGCCGATGAGGTGATCTTTGAGCCGGACCCATACGTCGCTGCGGAGGGTGCTCACGCAATCGCGATCCTCACCGAGTGGCCTCGCTTCACCGAATTGAACTATGAAGCCATCCTGGAGTCGATGGTCAAGCCGGCCTTCATCTTTGACGGGCGCAACATCCTGGACCACCAGATGCTCTACGCCATGGGCTTTAACGTGTATGCCATCGGCAAGCCGCCGCTCACCAATTTCCCCAGTTGAACGGAGGAGCCAACGTGACCAGAAAACCCTACGGCGTGATCATCGTCCACGGTTTCACGTCCAGCCTGGACTATGACACCAACTACGCCTGGGCTCCCACCGACGCCATCGCCTCGCTTTTTGAGTTCGCCAGGGTGACACGCCGCCGCCTGCCAGAGGTGCGGGTCCCAACCCTCATCATGCAGAGCCGCAAGGACACCACCGTCGCCCCGGAGAGCGCACAGATCATCTACGAGGGCATCTCCACACCACCCGACCAGAAGCGCATCGTCTGGTTCGAGGTGACGGAGCACGAGATGTTCCGCGATTGCGAACGGGGGGCCACAATCAGGACCGTGGTGGACTATGTGCGGGAACGGGCAGGGCTGGCCGGGTAAAAGTCCCCGTGGATGATACCCTGACAGCCCTGCGGATCGATGAAGCGCGTTTTCGCGCCGATTTTGAAGCGCAGGCAGAGATTGGCGCGACGGGAGACGGCGGTGTCCACCGGCCCGCGCTGGGTGAGGCGCACCTGGCCGCGCGGGCGTGGTTCCGCGAGCGGATCGCGGCGGCGGGCCTCGAGTTTCACACGGACGGGGCGGGCAACCATTCCGCGCTTCTCGCCTGCGGCCCGGCTGGCGCGCCCACGCTGCTGCTGGGCTCGCACCTGGATTCGGTGCCCTATGGCGGACGGTTCGACGGCCCGCTGGGCGTGCTGGCCGCGCTAGAAGCGCTGCGCGTGGTCCAGGAGGCGGGCGTCTCACTGCCGGTGCACCTGGAGGCGATCGACCTCACCGACGAAGAGGGCACGCTCTTCGGCGAGTTGGGCAGCACCGCGATGGCGGGCACGTTGAAGGCAGAGGCTTTGCGGGAACCACGAGGCGGACGGGCGGCGCTGGAGGCCGGGCTGGCCCGCGCCGGGTTGACGGAGCCCGGGCTGCTGACGGCCCGGCGTGACCCGGCGTCGCTGGCAGGCTATCTCGAGCTGCACATCGAGCAGGGGCCACGGCTCGCGAACGCCCAGGTCGACGTCGGGGTCGTGACCGGCATCGTCGGCATGTGCTCGTACCAGTTGATGTTCGTCGGGCGGGCCGACCACGCCGGGACGACCTCAATGGCGGACCGGCGGGACGCGGCGCTTGGGGCGAGCGCGTTTGCGCTGGCGGCCCGGGAGGTAATGCTGGCGGATTTCCCCGACTGCGTGGCCAACGTCGGCGACATGCGATTTACACCGGGGGCGTTTAACATCGTCCCGGCCCAGGTGGTGCTGGCGCTGGAGTTTCGCGCGCCGGAGCCGGCGCTGTTCCGCCTGCTCGAGGACGCGCTGCTGGAGCAAGCCCAGGTCGAGGCGGAGCGGTTTGGGCTGGGGCTGGAGGTGGAGCGGCTGGGCTGGCTCGACCCCGCGCCGATGAGCGACGTCGCTCAGCGCGCCTTTGCCGACGCCGCCGACGCGCTGGGGTTGACGCACGTCTCGCTCTTCTCGGGCGCCGGGCACGATGCGCAGTCGCTGGCGGGCGTCTGCCCGGTAGGGATGATATTTGTGCCCTCGATCGGGGGTGCCAGCCACTCGCCGCGGGAGTTCACCCGCTGGGTGGACTGCGTCAACGGCGCGAACGTACTCCTGCAGGCGGCGCTGCGGATGGCGCTTTTATAGAAACTCTGGACCATAGGGCGCTACTTAACCGCCCCCCGGTTCACACAGTGAGGGAACCGGGGAGCGTGTGTTTTTTCGAAACATCAGCGCCCACTCCCCCCTGGTATTTCACGTTTCTCCCAAATTGCCCGCAAGGTTTGGGGGTGTTTTTCCGTCATGATAAGTGTACCACCACACGACGGGTGCGTATTGGGCCCCGATCCATCCATCGCCGGGTCTGATACTGCCGGGAACGTGCAAGTTGCACGTCCCCAACAAACTCGACAGGTAAGGAGGTCTCTATGAGGTACATTACCCGTATTCGCTTGCTCGTACTCGCTGTGCTCGTTGGAGCGACCGCCGTCATTTTAACGGCGACCGGCCTCTCCGCCGCATCAGCCGCCGGCCAGGTGGATCTCACACTCGATCTGAATGCACCGGCGCACGTCGCAACTGGTTCGCCGTTTCAGGTCCGAATCGGCTACTATAACTTTGGCACAGAAGTAGCGCCGGATGCCTGGGTGACGGCCACATTGCCAGCGGGGACACAGTTCGTCACGGCCACGGATCGCTGGGGTGCGCCGCTCCCACCGGACACGACCGATGGCAACGTGCTGGCCTGGTACTTTGTCACGCCGCATTGTCACATGCCGCTCGACGCGTGCTGCGGCCACGTCCTGATCACCCTACAGCCAGACGAGACGTTGCCAGAAGGAGAGGTCCTCACCACCACGGCGACGATCGCCACGAGCGCCATAGAGTCCGACACGACGAACAACGCGGCGAGCGTGACCAGCGTGGTGTGCGACATGGCCGGTTCGACCAAGCAGGTCCAGGCCCGACACGTGATGCCAGGCGACGTGCTCACGTACACGATCACCGTCAACCTCGCACACAGGCCCGGCGGGGAAGCAGGCACGCGGTGGGTCACGCTGACCGACACGTTGCCCTTCAGCCACCAGGTGCGTTTCCTGGGCTGGAGCGGCACGCTGACCGGTACGCAGATTGACGGCCAGATGCTGCGCTGGCAGGGCCAGGTGCGCGCCGGCCAACTGCTCACGATGCAATACCAGTTGGGAGTGGAGGGGGTGGTCACCCCCGGCACGGTCATCACCAACATCGCCGGGCTTGGCTGGGGCGGGCGGCACATGCAGCTCGGGCCAGTCACCACGGTGGTCACGCTGCCCCACGGAATGCTTGCATTAGGGGCGAACCAGGGCGGCCAGTTGCGCCACCAATACGGCTTCACGCTCAGCGTCCCGCCCGGTGCCGTGACCGACACGACGCGCTTCCAGTTCAGGCCCCTCTTCACAGACACGCACCCCGTCAGCCCGCCCGGCGGTCTCGTGTTCGCCCATCGGGCCTTCGAACTGACCGCCTTCCGCTTCGGCGAACGGGTGCGCCAGTTCAACCGCCCGCTCACGATCACCGTGAACTATACGGATACGGACGTGACTGGACTGAAACGCGAGACGTTGCGCCTGTGGACACGGTCCGGTCCGGGCGAGCGCTGGGCGATGCTGGGCGAGCCGGCCCGCGTGATGTCCGGCGCGTTGACCTTCACGACGACGCATTTCACCCAGTTCGCGCTGTTTGGCGAGGGCAAATACCGGGCTCACCTGCCAGTCGTCATCCGATAGAACGAGACCCAGTCCGCGCCCACCAGCCGCCGGACGGCCCGATCGTAAGCGAAGCGACGCCCGCCGGACTGTTGTCCGGCGGGCGCGTATAGGACAAAGCTTCATCCAGCGGCCCAGCGCCAGCCATCGACCGTTCGCTCCAGGCCCCAACGCTCGCGGGCAGCGGCAACGCTGCGGCAGAGCCACGCGTACACGCCGCCAGCATCGAAGAGCACCTGGCCCTCCTCCACGATCTCACAGAAGAACGGCTCACCGGCAGCGATCTGGGCCGCTAACTCGTCCCGCGTCTTCACCACCGGCTGGACGACGCCGTCGCTGCAGGCATAGACCGTCTCCCAATCCACCGGACGTTCAAAGAGGACCAGCACGTCGGCGTCGCTGTACTGGGTGAACTCGCCAGTGGCAACTGAACCAAAAAGCAACACCAGCAGGGGGTCCAACCGGCGCACTTTCTCGATGAAACGCTCCACCGAGGACCTGTGAGGGTAATCACGCCAGGTGGCCCTGGACGAATTCGAGGATCTCTGTGCCACAGGCCAACGCCCTCCTGGCAGTCTCCTGGTCATAGAACTCTGCCGGATAGCCGGTGGCGAATCCGTTGACGTTACATTGGTCATTGGACATTGGTCATTGGTCATTGGCCCTTGGCCATTCTACAACCCCGCTTTCGCGACCAACTCCCGGCCCAGGTCAATCAACTCCTGGATCGTGGCGATGAACCCCTCGGCCGCTTCGACACTGGGGGGCGGCGCCTCCTCCTCGTCCTCGGCTGGCGGTGCGGTGAGCGCGCGGACACGGTCCACGCGGGCAGCCAGATCGGTGGGTACCCGGCCGGGGGCGACCAGTTCCGCCTCGACCAGCCTCGGGGAGGGCAGTTCCTCGCCCGGTGCCTTGTCCTTGACGAGCGAGAGATGCGCGCTCAGCGCCCACCCCAACGCCTGGCGCACGGGGCGCATCACTTCCTCCGGGAAACCGCCTTCCAACACGACGGACGCCAGTTTGAGCCGCTTGTCGGCCGTGTCAAAGCCCTTGTTCGTCCGGCGCAGCCGCTTCTCCAGCGCCTTGCGCTCGTCTGCCCGGGCCGGCGCAGGGATGGCCGGGGCCCGGTAGACGGTGGCGGCCTCGGCCGCCTGCTCCATCAACCCACCGGTGAGCGCCGCCAGCGCCCGGTACCCCTCCTGCTCCATCAGCAAGAGGCCCGGCGCCGGCAAATCGCCATAGTGTTCGTTGAGCAACGCTTCGACCTTGGGGCGCAGTTTGCCCGGCTCCCGGTCCACGACGACGAGGACGTTCCCGTCGGCCGGGGCACCGGGGAGTTGCGGGGCCTGTCGCACCAGGAGCACGCGGCCCGGGTAGTGTCCCACCAGCAGGTCGGCCAGGCCCTGCAGCGTGGGCACTGGTTTTTCCTCGACGGCGGTGGGCTCGAGCACCAGCTCCGGCGTGACGGCTTCCCGGGCGCCCAGCAGCACCTCGAGTCGCTGCAGGACCCCCGACCCCGCGTCTGCGAACGAGAGGTCGGTGACGGTGCTATCCTCGTTCAGCGCCGCGTCAAAGACCGCCCGCTTGGCGGCCAGCGTGTCGAGCATGCGCTCCTCGATGGTGCCCTTGGCGATCAGGTTGACGACGTTGACGGTGTGCGGCTGGCCGTGACGGTGCGCGCGCGCGATGCGCTGGGCGAGCACGGCCGGGTTCCAGGGCAGGTCGAGGTTGACCACCATGCTGGCAGCCTGCAGGTTCAGCCCCACACCACCGGCATCCGTGGAGAGGAACACCTTGCACTGCGGGTCTTCAAAGAACTGCTCGATGAGTGCGCCGCGCTTCTTGGAGGGCACGTCGCCGGTGAGTTTGACCCATCCCAGATCGAGCTTTTCCAGCGCCGGCTCGGTCAGGTCGAGCATCCGCGTCCACTGGCTGAAGAGGATGGCCTTGTGGCCGTTGCTGGCGACCTCCTCGTCGAGGATCTCGCGCAGTTCGCCCAGCTTGGGGGCCGTCTTCTCATAGTCCTGGGGCTTGATCTCCGGGTCGTGGAGCGCCAACGCATTGCAGATCAGGCGCATCTTGACCAGGCACCCCAGGAGAATATGGTGTTCCTCCGGCGTCAGCGGGCGCCGGCGGGCCCGCGCCATCAACTGGGCGACCCTGTGCTCGTACTCGCCGTACGCCTTCCACTGGGCATCGGTCATCTCGACGAAAAAGTTGCTGTCAATACGCTCCGGCAGATCGAGCAGCACCTCCTCGCGCACGCGGCGCAGCACGTACGGCGCGATGCGGTGGCGTAGCTCGTCCAGGTTCTTGTAACCCAGTACCTTGTAGGAGCCAGAGGGTCGCCGTTCTGTCTCATAGTAGCGCTCGTTAAAGCGCCACAGTGGGCCGAGGATGGTCGGATCAATGAATTGAAGGACCGAGTAGAGTTCGTCCAGCCGGTTCTCCAGCGGGGTGCCGGTCAGGACGAAGGCGTAGGGACTGCGCAACCGCTTGACCTTGTCCGCAGTCTTTGTCCGCCAGTTCTTGATCCGCTGCGCCTCGTCGAGGATCACCAGGTCGAACTCTCGCCGGGAGATTTCCTCCTCGTCGAAGCGCACCAGTTCATAGTTGATGACGTTGAAAAACTGCAGGCCTCGATAAAGCTGGCGGCGCTGGATCGGATTACCTTCGATGACCTGGACGGACAGCGAGGTGAAGCGACGGATCTCGCGCGCCCATTGGTACTTGAGCGAGGCGGGGCACACCACCAGCACGTGCTGGATGTCGCGCAGTTGCTTGAGCAGGGCGGCCGCAGCGATGGCCTGGATCGTCTTGCCCAGGCCCATGTCGTCGGCCAGCAACGTGCGCCGGCCAAAGGTCAGGTGCACCACGCCCCCTTCCTGGTAGCCGTAGAGCGGTGTCGAGAGGACGTTGAGCGAGCGGTTGCCCTCTTCCACCTGGTCGAGGAACCACCGCTTTTGTTGCTCCACCGCTTCAATGTCCTGCTGGTTCTTCAAGTGGTCGTGCACAGCCTGGCCGACGTGAATCTGCTCGCGGTCGGGCGCGGGCAGCCGGTTCAACTCACTGAAGAATGCGGGCAGGCTCTGCGTAACCTTGCCCTGCAGGACACCCTCGGCGTCAAAGTACCGGGTCAGTAACGCGTGCAGATTCTCGCCTTCTGGAAACGGCAACGTGACGCGCACCGTGGTTCGCTCGGCGTGGTGGACGTACATCTGGGTGATGGGCGGCGCCTGGGCGATGAACTCCTCCCACTGGTCGGCGAACTCGCTTCCCAGGTTCACCAGCACCCCCTCGATGTGCTTGCAGGTGCCAATCGTGTTGGTGCGGTAATCGGGGCACGTACAGGTGTTGAGCCGCTCGGTGAGCGAGCGGATCTGAACGGTGTAGACCCGTTCGGATGCCGAGGTCACTTCAAACGTGCTGTAGACCGGATGCCGGCCCTGGTTGACGATTTTGGCCAGTTCTTCCTTGCCGCGCTTGCGCCGGCGCTCGATCTGTTCCTGGAGCATGTCCACTTGCTGTTCGGTCTGGTCCATCTGGTTCCCTCCCCTCGCATACTGCAGGATGTGCTCGCATCCCTGATGATAACACAGGATGTGCAAATCATCAAACAGGCCCTAGATCGGGGCATCACGGCGTACCGCCCACTTATCGAGCTGGCGACCAGCTTTCCTCATCGCCAGGAGTGTGCGTCACCCGCTCCAACCCTGCCCCGCTGAGCCGATATACCTCCCGCTTGCCGCCACGGTCCGAGGTGAACAGGATAGCGCCACCTGCTTCCGTGGCCGGCTCCCAACTTTCGCCGTCGCCAGGAGTGTGCGTCACCCGCTCCAACCCCGCCCCGCTGAGCCGATATACCTCCCGCTTGCCGTCACGGTCCGAGGTGAACAGGATGGCGCCACTTGCCCCCGTGGCCGGCTCCCAACTTTCGCCGTCACCGGGAGTGTGCGTCACCCGCTCCATCCCCACCCCGCTGAGCCGATACACCTCCCGCTTGCCGTCACGATCCGAGGTGAACAGGATGGCGCCGCTTGCCCCCCCGGCCGGCCCCCAACTTTCGCCGTCACCGGGAGTGTGCGTCACCTGCTCCAACCCCACCCCGCTGAGCCGATACACCTCCCGCTTGCCGTCGCGATCCGACGTGAACAAGATAGCGCCGCTTGCCCCCGTGGCCGGCCCCCAACTTTCGTCGTCGCCGGGAGTGTGCGTCACCTGCTCCAGGCCCGCGTCGCTGAGCCGATATACCTCCCGCTTGCCATCGCGGTCCGACGTGAACAGGATAGCGCCACCTGCTCCTGTCGCTGGCTCCCAACTCTCACCGTCGTCAGGAGTGTGCGTCACCCGCTCCAGGCCCGCGTCGCTGAGCCGGTATACCTCCCGCTTGCCGTCACGGGCTGAGACAAAGAGTTGGGAGGCCTCCAACAAAGTGCTGGTCCGCGAGGTGGACACTGCTGCCACTACCACCCCTGCCACCAACGCCAGCATAGCCAGCCCAGCCAGTGCCCAGCCCCACACAGGCATTCGTACGTGCGCCGGGATGGGCGTGGGTGCAGGAGCCGCAGCGGGCACTGCCGACTCCACAGGCAGAGGGGACACGACTGCCACAGGCACGGCCGCCTTCTCCGGCTCCATCACTGGCGTTGACACCTTCACCGTTGCTTCCGCAGCCCCTGTCACCGAAACGGGAGCAGGAGCAGAAGGCTCTGGCACCAACGTCGGCGCCTTCACTACCTCCTCCCCCGCCAGTGCCCTTCCCAGTGCGTCCACGAACGCGCTCGCCATGGCATACCGGTCGCCGGGTTCCTTCGCCAGCGCCTTTGTCAGCACCGCCTCCACCTCCATCGGCAGTTCGGGTCGCGCCTCGCAGATGGACGGTGGCGGCTCGTAGGCCACCATGTGCAACAAGGCCAGCGTGCTATCAGCCTCAAACGGCACCCGTCCGACCAACATCTCGTAGGCCACGACCGCCAGGCTGTACTGGTCGCTGCGAGCGTCCGCCGTCAGTCCCCTCACCTGCTCCGGCGACATGTATTCGGGCGTGCCCACGATCGTCCCCGTCGCCGTCAGTCGCGTCTCTTGCGCCGCCCGCGCGATGCCAAAGTCGGTCAGCGTCACCAGCCCTTCCGGGCCGACGATGACGTTGCCTGGCTTGATATCGCGGTGCACCAGTCCATGGTGATGGGCATAATCCAGCGCATCCGCCAGCGGATGTAAGATCCGGACCACCTCATCCGGCGGCAGTTGCCCTCGCTGCTTGATGACCTCGGTCAGCGTCTCTCCTTCCAGATATTCCATCACAAAGTAGTACCAGCTCGCCTCCTGTCCCACGTCATAGATGGTGACGATGCCAGCGTGCTTGAGCCGCGCCGCTGCCCGCGCCTCGCGCACGAAGCGTTGGACAGACTCCTTCTCCCATACCAGGTGGGGAGCCAAGACCTTGACCGCCACGTAGCGGTCGAGCGTCGGGTCGTACCCTTTGTAGACCGCCCCCATGCCGCCTCGCCCGATCTCGGCACGGATCTCGTACTTATTCAGCCGCGTGCCTACCAGGTTGCTGCTGTCCACCTTGGCCTCCAAAGATTGTGAGCTACTGTGACCAACCTCGTACAGCGACCAACCGCGAAAGCCGCTTTACGCAGCATGTACGCGTCTTCGCCACTCACACCGGAACCTGCTACCTGCTGCCTGCTACCTGCTGCCTGCTGACGGCTAACTGCTGCCCGCTAACGGCTAACCGCTGACCTCCGGCACGATCAATCGCAGCCGGCCCGGCAGAACCGTGTATTCGATGTGGGTTGCAGATAGATCGAACAGTTCGCCGTCGGCCTGGATGGGGGTGGACGGGTCGCACTCGATCGTCAGGCGGGTCGTGCGGGCGTAACTGACCTCCGGCCGCTCGACGTGGCTGCCATCGAAGGTCGTTGGCAACAGGCGCAGCAACTTGAGCCGTCCCAGTTTCTCAGTGAACACAAAGTCCAGGTAGCCATCGTCGGGCTCGGCGCGCGGCGTCATCCAGAACGCACCCCCGGTGCGACGGGTGTTGCCCACCGATACCAGCGCGGCCGGCCCCTCGTACTCCCCGTCGTCCCACACAAGGCGCACGTGCCAGGGCCTATGGCCGAGGATGGTCTTGAGCGCCGCCAGGATATAGCGCGGCGTGCCCTTGATCCGCTTCATCGCCGCCTGCGTGATCGTCACCATCGGCTCCAACCCAATCGCCGAGTTGTTGTCGAAGAAACGGCCGTTCACGCATCCTACGTCAACGACGCGCGTGTGGCCCGCCAGGATGGTCCGGCAGGCCGCCGTGACATCCTTCACCAGGCCCAGCATGTCGGCGAAATCGTCGGCCGAGCCCAGCGGGATGACGCCAAATGGAACGGACATCTCATCGCCAGCCGCTTGCATCAGTCCGTTGACCACTTCGCTGATACTCCCGTCGCCGCCGGCGGAGACGACAGGTGAAAAACCCGCCAGCGCCGCTTCCCGCGCCAGTTCGATGCCGTGCTCAGGTCCCTCGGTGACGGCCAATTCATAGTCCAGGCCGATCTCGTGGCATGCCCGCTCGATGTCGGGGATAGCCGCCTCGGCTTTCCAACGGCCCGCGTACGGGTTGACGATAATTTTGGCTGTGTTCATCACTCCTATCCTCCCCCCTCGACAAGGTGCCTGGCACCTTACCCGAAAAGCATTGCGCTCAGGACCTATGATAGCAAAGGTTGCTCTTCTGCGCAAGTGCGGGCAGGTGAGCAGGCGGGCGCTTGACGAAAGCGGGGGTTTGCGCTACAATAGCGCGGCCATGGGGGCGGACTCAGGCCCTGCCCGTTTGGTTGAAAGAATCGCTATACCGCCGTCAGGTGCGGCGGAGGTTTGGGAGGTAATGGATGGCTCAGCAGACAGAACAGGTGGGGTTGACGGCCGAAAAGCGCACGGTGATAGGCAAACAGGTAAAGCAACTGCGCCGGCAGGGATGGGTGCCGGGCGTTATGTACGGGCACGGTTTCGACCCTGTGCCTCTGCGGTTTGAAAAGCAAAGTTTGCGACACGTGCTCTCGAAAGTCGGCGGCAGCCAACTCGTCAGCATCACCATCGAAGGGAACAAGCAGCCCGAGATGGCCCTCGTGCGCGATGTGCAGCGTGACCCCATCAGGAGAAGCCTTTTGCACGTGGACTTTTATCGTGTGAGAATGACCGAGCGTCTGACGGCTGAGGTGCCCCTGATAGTCGTAGGAGAATCACCGGTGGTGGAAGCGAGAGAGGGCATTCTACTGCAAGGGATCTCCTCGATCGAGGTCGAGTGCCTGCCTGGCGACCTGGTGGACGCAATCGAGGTGGACCTCACCGACCTGGTAGAGATTGACCAGGCGCTGTACGTGCGTGATCTGGCTGTGCCTGCCAGCATAGACGTCCTCACCGACCTCGACGAAATGGTCGTACGCGTGGTACCGTTGGAGGCTGAGGAGGTGGAGGAAGAGGAAGAAGTGATACCCGAGGCCGAAGAGGTCGAGGTGATCACAGAAGCCAGGGAAAGAGAGGCCGCCGGCGGAGAGGACTGAGCGGGCACGAGGCGAGAAGTGAAGCGGAGGTGGGGAAATGAACCCACCTCCGCTTTTTGATTGGAGGGGGTCCGACACACTGAAGCGAGCACCGGTGACCTTCCCGAAAGCTTCACCGGGGTGCCGGGAGGTGCTTGGGGTGCTTGCGAGCTGCCTTTCTGCCGTCCTGGTTCGTTTATGAAGCTTTCGGGAAGGTTTGCCCCCGCCATTTTCTTGACAGGGAGGGAATTACGGTATAGAATGATTCAGAGCACGATGCGGGCTGTTGTGGAGCGTGGACTATGAAATACGAGGACTACTATAAAATCCTGGGCGTCAACCGGGATGCTAGCGAGAAAGACATCAAGCGGGCCTACCGTAGGTTGGCCCGCCAATTTCATCCCGACGTCAACCCGGGTGACAAACAGGCCGAGGAGAAATTCAAAAAGATCAACGAAGCCCACCAAGTCCTGAGTGACTCGGAGAAACGGACCAAGTATGACCGGCTAGGTGCCAGTTGGCAGCAGTGGCAGCATACAGGCCACGACCCGAGCCAATTTGACTGGTCCCAGTGGTTCAGCGGCGCGCCCGGAGGCGTACACGTCGAGTGGGGCGGGGACCTGGGTGACCTCTTCGGCGGCGCGGGCGCGGGCGTTTTTTCGGACTTTTTCAGCGCTATCTTCGGCGGGGTAGGGGGTGACACGCGCACTCGCACCGCTGAGGACCTCTTCCGCCGCACGACCAGCCAGCAGGTGCGGCGTGGGCAGGACATGGAAGCCTCGGTGGAAATCACGCTGGAGGAGGCATTTCACGGCACCACCCGCACGTTGGAGCGGGATGGACACCGGATTCGGGTAAAGATCCCACCAGGAGCACGGAGTGGCTCGAAAGTGCGAGTCGCTGGCAAGGGTACCACCGGCTTCCGGGGTAGCCCACCTGGCAACCTGCACCTGAACATCACCGTCAAACCACACCCAGTCTTCACCCGTGACAGGGACAACCTGCGTTGCGACGTCGTCGTGGACGTATATACCGCTGTGTTGGGCGGTCAGGTGCGGGTGCCGACGCTGGACGGCGACGTATCACTGACAATTCCCGCTGGCACCGACGGCGGTAAGACCTTCCGTCTGCGGGGCAAAGGCATGCCCAACCCACGCAGGCCGGAGCAGCATGGCGATTTGTTGGCCACCATCCAGATCAAAGTCCCCAAAAGCCCGAGTTCCCGCGAGCGAGAACTGATCGAGGAACTGGCTCGTCTTCAAGGAAGGAAATAGATTTGAGAAAGGAAGTCAAATGGTTGCACGCAAACGTTTGATACTCATCGCGTTGCCTCTGGTGCTAGCCGCGCTGGCTTGTACCTGTAACAGCCAGGAGCTTTTGTTTGTGCCTACCCCGGCTGCGCGGCTGATGCCTGAGCCCCTGGTGCTGGTCGTGACTCCCACTCCCCTGTCAGAGGAGGCCATCGCTGCGGTGGACACGGAGGATTCTCTGCTGGTCAATCTATACCAACGGGTCAACCCAGCCGTGGTATACATCGAGGTCCTGGTGAACGACGGAGGAACACTCGCGCCACTTGGCAGCGGGTCTGGCTTCGTGATAGATACGGAAGGACAAATCGTCACCAACAATCACGTCGTCGAGCAGGCCGACGCTCTGCGCGTCGTCTTCTCCGATGGTGGTGTGGCGGATGCCCAAATCCTGGGCCTGGACCCCTACTCCGACCTAGCCGTGATCCAGGTGGATCTTCCGCCCGAACGGTTGGTGCCACTGGAATTGAGCGATTCGAGCACACTCCAGGTGGGACAGCGGGTCGTCGCCATCGGCAATCCCTTTGGGCTGGAGGGGACCATGACCGTCGGGATCGTCAGCGCACTGGGGCGTACGTTGCCAGCCCAGGTGCTCCAGGGCACCGGCCGCTTTTCTAACCCCGAGATTATTCAGACCGACGCAGCCATCAATCCGGGCAACTCCGGAGGGCCGCTTCTGGACATCCGCGGGAGAGTGATCGGGGTGAACACGGCCATCCGCTCGACGACAGGCACCAACTCGGGTATCGGGTTTGCCGTACCGGTCAACACGGTCAAACGCATAGTGCCCGCCCTGATCGAGGAGGGTGCCTATCGATATCCTTATCTGGGCATCAGCTATGACACTCGCTTCACCATGGCGGAATTGGCGGGTCCGCTGGGATTGCCGGTGACTCACGGGGCACTCATCGACGAGGTCACGCCGGGGACCGCCGCAGCCCAGGCCGGTTTGCGGGGTGGTAACCACGAGGTCGAGGTCATGGGGACAACGGTCAACGCGGGTGGCGACATCATCGTCGCCATTGACGGATACAAGTTGCGTGACTTTGACGACTTGATCGCCTATCTGGTCCGTGAAACCGAGGTGGGGCAGGAGGTCACGTTGACCGTTATTCGCGATGGAGAGGAACTGGAGATTCCGGTGATGTTGGGGGAGAGACCATAAGTATCTTTAGGAATCAGGGAAGAGTATTGCTGATCGGAGGGTCGCCAACAGCCAATGGCTAACTGCTAACCGCTTACGACTAATACAAAGCAAGGGGGTAAAAGCGATGTTCAAACAAGAAGACTTGCGCGAACTGGCAGCGTATCAGGCTGAGACGCCGATATTGAGCGTCTATCTGAACGTGGACCCGACGGAGCATACAACGGATGAATATAAACTGGCCCTGCGACAAATGCTGAAACGGGTGGAAGGGATCGCCGCGCCTAGAGACATGGCAGCCGTGGAGCAGTTTTTTGACCACGAGTACGATTGGTCAGGTCGGGGAGTGATCGTCTTCTCCGGTGCCAAAGAGGGATTCTGGCGCACGTATTCCCTGGCAGTTCCCGTCGCCTCCGGGGTAACGGTGGCCCACAAACCCTACATCTGGCCGCTGGCGGCGCTGGTGGATGCCTATGGCAACTATGCGGTGGCGCAGGTAGACCGGCAGGAGGTGCGGCTGTCGCTGTTTGAGATGAGCGAGCTGCAATTGAGCGATGGATATGTGGGGGAGGAAGTACGCAAATTGAAGAAAGGACGCGGCTCGTCGGGCGGGGCCGGACGTCGCGGAGGTGCCCCTATTTCAGGCCGGCGCGAGGAGGAGATCGCACAGCGCAACATCCGCGAGGCGGTCAAGGTGACGGAGCGCTTCTGCCGCAAGCACAAGCCGCAGCGCCTCATCGTCGCCGGCGCTGAGCCGACGGCGACCCAGTTCCGCGAGGCGCTGCCCAAATCGCTACAGGACATTGTGATCGGTTCGCTCAATGCTGATATGAACGCATCGGAGCTAGAGATACGCAGGCAATCGCTCGAGATCCTGCACCGGGTGGAGAAAGAACGAGAGGCGGCCCTGGTGAATGCGGTATTCACCGCGGCAGCCAAGGGCCGTGGGGGCGTCATCCGCCTGGGCGACACGCTCGGCGCGGCCCACGAGGGCCGCATCCAGACACTGGTGATCGCCCGTGACTACCACCAGCCCGGTTATCAGTGCCGCAACTGCGCCTACATCACGGACCACGCGTTGAAAGTGTGCCCTTTCTGCGGCGGTGAGTTCGCCGAGATCTCTGATGCGACCGAGGCGCTGGTGACAAAGGTGATCGAAGATGGTGGCAAGGTGGAGGTGGTGGGCGATCACCCCAAGATCGCCGAGTTCGGCGTGGGGGCGCTGTTGAGGTATTAGGACGCGGGTACCAAGACAACACCGGATGAGAGAAAACAACGGAGCGGGGGCCACGGCAGCGGCCCCCTTTCGCTTGTGGCACGGATTCGTGATCGCGCCCCTACAGGGACTTGCCAGCAGCGGCGCACACGCCTGGCGTTTTCCCACGCCCCCTCCAGTTCACCGTTCTTACACAAATCCAATACTGCGCTATTGTCCCTCTAATGCAGTCCCGATACAATCTGTTCGCAATAGTCTGGGAGTGAATCCAGCGTGCCGAACACAGGCCGCGAACCGCAATTACGTCTTACGCATCACGCATCACGTTTCACGTTTCACGCATCACGTTTCACGTTTCACGCATCACGTTTCACGTTTCAGCCAAGGTCCACACTGGATATCATCTCACTCCAACTAACCCAATCTGCACCTGGTGAAAAAGCATGGATCTAGACAAATTCACGCAGAAAGCGCAAGAGGCAATTATCGGCGCTCAATCGGTGGCCGGGGAACATAGCCACGGCCAGGTCGAGCCAGAGCATCTGCTGTTAGCACTCCTGCGCCAGTCGGATGGCATCGTGCCTCAAATCATCCAAAAGCTGGAGGCCAATCCAGGCGAGATGGCGCTGGCGCTGGAGGGGGAGCTACAGCGCAAACCCAAAGTCTATGGGGCGACGACGCAGGTGGGTCTCTCGCGCGAATTGTCACGCACGTTCGACGAGGCCCAGAAGGCGGCCGCCCGCATGCGCGACGACTACGTCAGCACCGAGCACCTGCTGCTGGCGCTCACCGGAGCCCATGGAGGCGAGGCATCCCGCTTCCTGGCCGCCTACGGCGTCACTGGGGACGCCGTGCTACGGGCGCTGACTGCCATTCGTGGCAGCCAGCGGGTCACCAGCCAGCATCCCGAGGCCACCTACCAGGCGCTGGAAAAGTACGGGCGTGACCTGACCGTGTTGGCCCGGCAAGGGAAGCTGGACCCGGTCATCGGGCGGGACGAGGAAATCCGGCGAGTGATGCGTATCCTCAGCCGCCGGACCAAGAACAACCCGGTCCTGGTGGGCGACGCGGGTGTGGGCAAGACCGCCATCGTCGAAGGGCTGGCGCAGCGCATCGTGCGCGGCGACGTACCCGAAGGAATGAAGAACAAGCGACTCGTCGCGCTCGACATGGGCGCGCTGATCGCCGGCGCCAAGTATCGGGGCGAGTTCGAGGAGCGGCTGAAGGCGGTGCTCAAGGAAGTGACCGACGCCGCTGGCGAGATCATCCTGTTCATTGACGAGTTGCACACCGTCGTCGGGGCAGGCGCTGCCGAAGGTGCGATGGACGCCAGCAACATGCTCAAGCCGATGCTCGCCCGTGGCGAACTGCACGCCATCGGCGCGACGACCTTGGACGAGTATCGCAAGTACATCGAGAAGGACGCAGCGCTGGAGCGGCGGTTCCAGCCGGTGTACGTGGACGAGCCATCGGTGGAGGACACGATCAGCATCCTGCGTGGACTCAAACAGCGATACGAAGTGCACCACGGCGTGCGCATCCAGGACGCAGCCGTCATCGCAGCGGCGACGCTCAGCCACCGGTACATCGCAGACCGGCATCTGCCCGACAAAGCGATTGACCTGGTCGATGAAGCAGGCTCACGGCTACGCATGGAGATCGACTCCAAACCCGGTGAACTGGACGAGGTCGACCGGCGCATTATGCAACTGGAGATCGAGCGGGAGGCGCTCAAGAAAGAGAAGGACAAGGCCAGCAAGGAACGATTGAACAAGCTGGAGCGGGAACTGGCCGACTTGCAGGAGCACAGCGCTGCACTGCGCACCCGCTGGGAGCAAGAGAAGGCCGCCATCCAGGCCATCCGGGACACGAAGGTGCGAAGCGAGCAGGTACGCCACCAGATCGAGGAGGCTCAGCGGGCCATGGACTATGCACGAGCCTCCGAGCTGCAGTACGGCACTCTCGTCGAACTGGAGCGCCAACTGCAGGAACAGGAGGAGCGACTGCGCCAGTTGCAGGCAGATCGCCCACTCCTCAAGGAGGAGGTCGGCTCCGAGGACGTGGCCGAAGTCGTGGCCGAGTGGACTGGCATCCCCGTCTCCAAATTGCTGGAAGGGGAGATGGAGAAGCTGTTGCGGATGGAGGAAGCCCTCCACCAGCGCGTGGTGGGCCAGGACGAAGCCGTGCAGGCCGTATCCAACGCCGTCCGCCGCGCCCGGGCTGGGCTCCAGGACCCCAACCGCCCCATCGGCACCTTCATCTTCCTGGGGCCGACTGGGGTCGGCAAGACCGAGTTGGGCCGGGCCCTGGCCGAGTTCCTCTTCGATACCGAGGAAGCCATCGTACGCATCGACATGAGCGAGTACCAGGAGCGGCACACCGTCTCCCGGCTCATCGGCGCACCGCCCGGCTACGTGGGCTACGACGAGGGTGGCCAGTTGACCGAGGCAGTCCGTCGCCGGCCCTACAGCGTGGTCCTCTTCGACGAGATCGAGAAGGCCCACACCGAGGTCTTTAACGCACTCCTCCAGTTGCTCGACGAGGGGCGGCTCACCGATGGACACGGACGCACCGTTGATTTCACCAACACCATCGTCATCATGACCAGCAACATCGGCAGCCGTTGGATCAAGGAACTGGGCGTCGAGGCAGCGCGGGATCGGGTGGTGGAGGAAATGGACCGCACCTTCCGGCCCGAGTTCCTGAACCGTATCGACGAGATTATCCTCTTCCGCAGCCTGACGAAGGAGGACCTGCTGCGGATCGTGGACATCCAGATGCGCCACCTGCACGACCTGCTGGCCGAGCGTCACATCGGGCTGGAGTTGACCGATGCCGCCCGGCAGCACCTGGCCAACGCCGGTTATGACCCCGTCTACGGGGCACGACCGCTCAAGCGGGTCATCCAGCGCGAGGTGCAGGACCCTTTGGCGCTGGCACTGCTACGGGGCGAGTTTGCCGAGGGTGACAGGGTGCGGGTGGACGCCCCCGATGGCCAGGTAGCGTTTGAGCGGACGGAATGAACGCCGGTGGTCGTGGAGCGGTATCTGGTGTCGGTGCCGGGTTGCTGCCCAGGCGCGGCGCCCGGCACCGTCCTTCTTTGTCCGATAGGACGATGTGCGGTATAATTCACTCGGACAGCAGAGTGTGGGACTAGGGGGGATTGTCAGGTAATGATGAGATTGGATCGTTTCACAGAGCGCGCACAGGACGCAGCCCAACGGGCGGTCGAGATCATGGCGCGCTATGGCCACACGCAGGTTGACATTGAACACATTCTCGTAGCACTGCTGGAACAGCCGGAGGGCGTGATTCCACAGATCCTGGAGCGGCTGGGGGTAGACGTCGACCAGGTGCAACAGCGACTCGATGACGTGCTGAGGGCCAGCCCCAAGGCCGGCATCTACGGCAGCGGGGGCGTGGGTCAGGTCTTTATCACCCCACGCGTCAAGCGCGTGCTCGACCAGGCCAACGACGAAGCGAACCGGCTGAAGGATGACTACATCTCGACGGAGCATCTCTTCCTGGCCATCGCCGGCGAGCGCAACACGCCTGTGGCCCGCATCCTGCGCGAGAGTGGCGTGACCAAAGACCGCATCTACGACGCCATCAAGGACGTTCGTGGGGGACAGCGCGTGACCGACCGCAGGGCAGAGACGCGCTATCGCCTGCTGGAAAAGTTCAGTCGCGACCTGACGCAGATGGCGCGCGAGGGAAAGCTAGACCCGGTCATCGGGCGGGACGATGAGATTCTGCGCGTGATCCAGATTCTCAGCCGCCGCACAAAGAACAACCCCGTTCTTATTGGAGAACCAGGGGTGGGCAAGACCGCCATCATCGAGGGTCTGGCCCAAAAGATCGCCAGCGACGACGTGCCGGAGATACTGATCGGCAAAAAGGTGGTCCAACTGGACCTGGCCGCGATGGTCGCTGGCTCCCGCTTCCGGGGAGAATTCGAGGAACGGCTGAAAGGAGTCATCGAGGAAATTCAACGCGCCGAGGGCGAGATCATCCTCTTCATTGACGAATTGCACAACGTCGTCGGTGCGGGATCTGGTATGGGGGCGCTTGATGCGTCGAGCATGATGAAGCCAGCCCTGTCCCGGGGCGAGTTGCAGTGCATTGGCGCGACGACGCTGGACGAGTACCGTCAGTATATCGAGCGCGACGGTGCGCTGGAGCGACGTTTTGCCCCTGTGTTCGTCGAGGAACCGACGGTTGAGGAGACCATCGAGATGTTGCGCGGGCTGCGCGACCGCTACGAGGCCCACCACAAGGTGCGCATCTCCGATGAGGCCATCATGGCTGCGACGCGTCTCTCACAGCGCTACGTCTCGGACCGGCGCCTGCCTGACAAGGCGATCGACCTGATGGACGAGGCAGCAGCCAAACTGCGGGTCGCGCTCTACACGCTTCCTCCCGAACTGAAGGCCATGCAGTTGGAACTCCAGCGCCTCCAGACCGAGATCGATGCCGCCAGCGCATTAGAAAACTACAAACGGGCCGCTGAGCTTAAGACAGAGCGCATCAACGTCCAGGCTGAATTCAACCTCAGGCGCGAGATGTGGCAGCAGGAACATCAACTCGACGAGACCATCGGGAAAGAGGACATCGCCGAGGTGGTCGCCAGTTGGACCGGCATCCCAGTCGCCCAGATGATGGAGACGGAGGCGGAGAAACTGCTGCGCATGGAGGACGCACTGCACCAGCGCATCATTGGGCAGGACGAAGCCGTGGCAGCCGTCTCCGACGCCATCCGTCGTGCCCGCTCGGGCCTCAAGGACCCACACCGCCCAATCGGCAGTTTTATCTTTCTGGGTTCATCTGGCGTGGGCAAGACCGAACTGGCCAAGGCGTTGGCCTGGTTCCTCTTTGACGACGAAGATGCGCTGCTGCGCATCGACATGAGCGAATACCGGGAATATCACACCGTCAGCCGTCTTTTCGGCGCACCTCCTGGCTACATTGGCTACGAACAGGGTGGTCAGTTGACTGAGGCCGTGCGCCGGCGGCCCTATCGCGTCATACTGTTCGATGAGATCGAGAAGGCACATCCTGACGTGTGGAACGCGTTGTTGCAGATTCTGGACGATGGGCGGCTGACTGACGGGCAAGGCCACCTCGTGGATTTCCGTAACACGGTCGTGACTATGACGTCGAACGTGGGGACGCAGTATGCGCGCAAGGGGGGAACGCTCGGTTTCCTGCGGGCCGGCGACGATGACCACGACGAGGATGAGAGCCATCGCGAGATCGAAAAGGCGCTTAAAAAGACCTTCCGGCCCGAGTTCCTCAATCGTGTGGACGAGATCATCATTTTCAACAACCTCACGGTCGAAGATGTGGAACGCATCGTCGATCTGCAGATGGAAGAGATCGACGAACGGTTGACGGAGCGGGGATTGGCAGTCGAACTGACAGATGCTGCCCGCCAATGGCTGGCCCTCGAGGGATTTGACTCCCAGTTTGGCGCCCGGCCGCTGCGCCGTGCCTTACAGCGCTACGTGGAGAGCCCTCTCAGCGTCAAGTTGCTGCGCGGTGATTTTGAGAGGGGAGATCTGGTCGTCGTCGACGCAGGAGAAGAGGGCCTGACTTTCGAGCGGCAGCCGGGACAGGGCCGGTTGGGTGAAAAAGTACCACAGGAACTCGTAGCTGAGCCAGAGCTTGTAGGCTGAGCACGCTCCGCCGGGCAACGCAATAAATAGGACAGAGGGCCTGGGGCAAGCCCCAGGCCCTCTGCATTGCGTGTGTGAGCCAGGTCTAGACCGGGAAGAAACTCACGCCGACAGTCCCTGGCCCGGTGTGGACCACGAGCGCAGGTGAGAGATCGGTCACAATCGTCTCCACGCACTCAAAGCGGGCTGCGACCAACTCCTGCAATTTCTCCAACTGCTCCAGCGCCGCCACGTGGGTGAACGCGACCTTGATGCGCGTTCCCTCTCCAAGTCGCTGCTGCATCAGCTCGACCATCCGGCGGTAGGCCTTGAGCCGGCTGCGAGCCGTGCCCAGTGCAACGATGATCCCATCCTGCATCCCGATCAGTGGCTTGATGTTGAGAAGCGAGCCCACCAGGTGCTGGGCCTTGCCGATGCGACCACCCATGTAGAGGTAGCGCAGCGTATCAGCCGTCTGGATCATCATGCCCTTCCGGGCCACTTCACGGGCTCTCTGGACGACACCGTCAAAGCTGAGACCGGACAGCGCGGCTCGCGCTGATTCCATAGCGGCCCATCCCTGCGACATCGCCACCTGCAGTGTATCCACCACTTCGACGCGAACCTCGGGGAACTGTTCCCTGAGCAGGTGGACGGCCGCCCGGCATGATTGGTACGCGCCGCTTCCCTTCGAGGTCATGGTAAGCGCGACAATCCGATTTACCCGCTCCGCGAGGTGTCTCAGGCCGATCAGATAGTCACCGGGGGCTGGGTTGGACGTCGTGGGCAACTTGGTCGCTTTCGCCAGCCACTCGGCGAACTCACCGGGTTTGACGTCCACCATGTCGCGCAGCGTCTCTAGCCCGCGATGGACATAGTACGGCACGATCTCTATGCCCAACTCGCGGGCCAGCTCTTCGGGGATACTGGCAGTTGTATCTGTGAGAACACCAACCATCTGGAAAGCCCATCCTTTCTCCAACCTGCGTTCATTATAGACCCATCATCGTGCGACGTCAACAACCCAATGGGACAGGTCACGCACCAGTTGGACGTATTGGACGTGCCAGGGCTGACCGTTAAAGTTGGGATACATCCACAACACGCCCCAGAGGTGCATCAGCACACTGACGACGATGAGCACCTTGCCCCACCGCCGCAGCCTGCCACCCGTCCCCAGCGCCACCAGCAACACGCCCAGCGGCAGCCAATCCAGCGCAAAGCGGTAGCCGAACTGGTAGGAGCCGGTGTTAAAGTAGAGCAACGAGGGTACCGCCACGAGCGCGACGGCGAGCCACGACCCCAGACGTAGCGAGCGCACCCGCGCGAAGGTTGTGAACCGCCGTGGCGATGGAACCATTCCTGGCGGCCAGAGATGCCTTCGGCTTGAAAGCCGCCGCCCAACCTCCGCCAGCGTTCCCCGCAGTCCCAGCAGCAGCGCCGGGCAGGTGAGCAACAGGCCCATCCCCCACGGGTCAGGCGTTACGCGGAGGGGAGCGATCGAGACGAGCGGAGGACGGACCAGCAGCGTGTACAGGTTTTCCGGCAAGAAATGAAGGCCGAACTGCCCCCAGGCCGCCTGGCGCTCCAAGAGTGGACCGGGACTGTTCATCCAACGGTAGCCAAACTCCAGCGGGTTGCCGAAGCGTGCCCAGTTGTAGCCCGCCTGTCCCAACAACGCGGGTGCCGTCCCCAGAGCGAACAGGAATGAGATACGAACGGCCTCCCGGCCATTTCGAGCCCTCTGGATGCCAGGCACCAGGCTGAGTGGAAAAGCCAACAGCACAGGCACGCGGGCCAGAAATCCCAGCCCCAGCCACAGCCCTGCCCAAACCGGCCGGTTCTGTCCCACCACCTCCAGCGCATAGAGACACAGGCAGGTGATGGCCACCACGTGGGCCGTGTACCAGACGGACCCCAACGCCGCACAGTACCACAGCGGTGTTCCTAGCCCCAGCAGCACGCATAACCAAAGTCCCGATCCCCAATCCCTGATCTTTAGGCGCGCCAGAAGGACGTAGAAAAGCGACACACTGAGGGCCCCCACAGCGACGCTGAAGGCGATGTCGGAGACGGCTAACCCACGCACCGCGACCAGCGGTAGCATAAGCAGTGCCGGAAGGGGCGGGAAAGAGACGTACCATCGCCCCTCAAAGCTCGTCAGGTCGTAGGGCGGATCTGGAACGTGGGCCAGGTCCAGGTGACCGTGGAGAAATGATTCCGCCAGGTAGACAAAGTGGGGTGCCAGCGAGTGGCGACCCAGGGAGACCCCAGCAGTGAGGCCGTAGATGGCGAGGAAAACCACGAACAACCGCACAGGAACCGAGCCCCACAGGCGGCGTAGCGACGGTGTCATCATCAGGGATAGAAACACGGAAACGATGAACTACCACAGCCCGGACACTCAAGCCGCCCAGAGTTCCAACCATCTCTCATCTCATTCACCTCGCCGGGAATGAAGCGTGAACCAGATCCCTTGGCTCGTCTGAGAACTCGGGATGACCCACCAGCCTGCGATGCGGCCACAGGATGTGGTAATAGAAACCATTCATGCACAGGTGCTCCACAGGCCGGTAGTTCTGCCCGATGGCCTCCAGCACCGGTTGCGGGTAGAACTGGGCACGGAAGATGACCACGCCAAACTCCTGTCGGTTGATGCGTTCGACAATCCCTGTCGTATCGAGCAGGTTGTTCTTGTAGAGATTGAGAAGTTGCGTCGGGTTGGTCACCACGGGCTCGTCGACCAGCAGGCTGAACATCGCTTCCTCGCTCAAAGCAGGTCCATCGGCGGTGCGGACGTAGTTGAGGATTTCTTCGCCCACTGCGTAATCACCTGCGGTGAGCAGGTGCCCCAACTGCGTATAGCCCATCGTGTCATGGTACTGGAACGTAGTACAATCGCCTTCGATCAGCGTGTCGTCCACACCGAGCACACGGGCCAGCGATCCAAGCACCGGGCCAGTTGTAGGTATGTGGAGCATACGCGGGGCCTGCAGCAGGTAGAGCACCGGCACGAGAATCGCCAGCAACGCGGGACCTGCGACCGGCACTCTGCGACCGGCGATCTTTGGCCTGCAACCCACCTTCCGTAGGCGGCCCAGCGCCAGACCAGAGGTGAGACAGGCGGCAGCGACTGCAGTCGTAAAGTAGCCGAACCCCGCGCCCCATTTGCCGCTCAGCGCGCCAGCTCCCAGCGAGAAGAAAAACCACAACGAATAGGCCGAAAGCCGGTCCCAGAACAGCTCATAGACCAGGTGTCCCGCTGCCAGCAGGACAAAGACGGTGTGCAACTGGAACCACTGTCCAAAGAGAAAAACCGTCTGCCGATAATCAAACTCGTTGACGTTGGCCTGGATCGTGTTCACCCACCACTGGCCCTCGGTCGAGACGTTGAGTAGCCAAAAGATAGTCCCTGTGACGGCGAGCAGCACCACGCCAGCCGCGATCGCCCTCTTGACATCACGCAGAAAGACGTACGAGAGGGCCGCGACAACCGTGAACACGGCCATCTGCTTCGTATACCCGGCGCAGAGAAGCATCAGCAGCCCCAGGATCAGATTGCGCCTGCCGTGCCGGGGGTGCTCAAACTCGGCGATGAACGCAATGGCCAACGTTTCAAACATCACCATCGTCAAATGCATCCGGCACAGTGGCCCGATCTGATAGACATAGTTGGAGGCAAAGAAGGCCAGCCCGGAGACGAGAGGGATGAGCCCGCCGCCGACCTTGCGCCGCACAACGACAAAGATGGCTCCCCCGATAACGAGCGTGGCGGTGAAGGAAACGATCCTCCCGGCGATCACTCCCTGCCCAAAGACCGGGAACAGTGGGACGATGAGCAAGTGGAAAAGCGGCGGATAGTTGGACGCGTAGAACGGATAGACGGCATTGTCCCGATAGGGCCACTCCCCCTGGCTGTACAGGATGGCATCGTACAGCTCAAAGCCTTCCCCTTGATCATAGTCGAAAGGCCAGCGGAAGAGATCCACCGCATAGACGACATACACGATCAGGTAACCGACGTAGACCAGAACGGCGAGGAGGGCCAAAGCGGCGCCGAGGCCCCTAAAGATGCGGGACAGGGTTGGTGTCATAGCAGTCGCTTGATCGGGCGGTTGGTTAAGAAGATGAAATCCACTGTTCAGGCCGGGCGGTCGCCCAGCCGAACAAGGATACAGCCGACAGCAATGGCTGCGAGGCTGAGACCGATCCCTACTCGCTGCAGCGGGCCGAACCCACTCCACTTGCCAGCGCCGATGAAATCCACTGCCGTGATGCCAAGGATGGCGAGAAAACTGAGCGTGACGACGACGATGCCGAGTTGGCGCTTGGTGACCATGGCGCGCACATTATAGCACAGCCATGTGAGGGTGCAACCCTGGGGCCAGAGATGCGTATTGGGAGGTAGGAAGCGGGAGGCAAAGAGCATCATGCATAATACACAGGTGGTCCAGGAAGAGGGTGCAGGCCAAGAGGTCGTGAACACTGAGACAGTGCGGGTACCTACGGACGAATGGACGGCGGCAGCACTGGCACACACGAGCGTCCTGCTGACCCTGATACTGGGAATGGCAGGAGGCATCGGGATACTGGTAGGGCCGGTCATCCCCTTGGTGATGTACCTTGGGTATCGCGGGAAATCGCGCTTTGTGGCCTTTCACGCGCTGCAGTCATTCGCCTACCATGCGGTGGGTGTGCTGTTCTATGCCGTCCTGGTAGCGGTGATGGCTGTCTGGATAGCGATCGCCTGGACAGTTAGTGGCTTGCTTTCAGCCGTGCTCGTGGGGTTGTTGCTGATGCCGTTTGCATTGCTGCTCACCCTGCTGACGATAGCGCTGCTGGTTTGCATACCTTTCGCCTGGCTTGGCTACGGACTGTACGCGGCGTATCAGGTCTACCAGGGACGCGACTTTCGCTATTGGTCGATCGGAGAATGGCTGGAACGGGAGGTGAATTGGTGATGCACGGACGAGATCCCTTTGTGGCGTTGGTGTTGGAGGTCATCGGTGGATTCTTTGGCTTCCTGGGCATCGGCTGGATCTATGCTGGCCGGCCAGCGATGGGTATTCTGCTGCTGATCGGCTACTGGATCCTCGATTGGATCATCGGCCTGGCACTGACCATCGGTACTCTGGGCGCATGGTGTTGCGTCTGGCCGGCACAGAACCTGATCTTTGGCGCGCTCTCGGGCTATCTGGCCTACCGCTGGTCGGAGCAGCACCCGTAACTCTTCGCAGTGTTTCGGCATCTGCCAGGTCGCGAGGCCACGCGGTCACCCCCTATGGGTACTGTTTGAGGCCTGATTCGCGACAGAGGGAACCCCGCCCTTCGTGGCGGGGCTTTGCTTTGAGAGGGCACGACGGTACCAGGCGAGGGCATATTGCGCAACGCCCCTTATACTTGGCGCGTGCTTGCTCCTGTGCTATAATGCGCATCTGTAACGCATCTGTGGAATGGAGGGGGCCCTTTGCGACGCAGAACTGGATATCTCGCCTGGCTTATTATCATCGCAGCCGTGGCCGCACTCTTCCTTGCCTGGCAGTACTTTAGCTTTCGCTTGACCAGCCGCACCCTGCCGGCTGACATGACGATGGCCGGTCTGTCAGCAGAGGGGATGACGCGCGAACAGGCACTCAATGCTCTCGAGGTGGCCTTTGCCACGCCTGTGGAAGTCATATTCCAGAAGCAACGTCTGTCGCTGACTCCCGATAGCGTCGAACTGCGCTATAATGCCGACGAAACCGCGGCCAACCTGGACACCATACTGAGCGCGCGAAGGGGACTCGATGGCTTCATTGCTCACGTTCTGCGCCGTCCGCTTGGGCCGGTGGATGTCCCCGTGGCGGTCAGTTACTCAGAGAAACGACTCGATGGCTTCCTGGCTCGGATTGCCGGGCAGGTTGATCGGTCACCCCAGGAACCTGTTCCACTTCCGGACAGCCTGACCTTCCGCCCTGGCCAACCAGGCTACGCACTGGACGTTGAGGCATCTCGAACCAGACTTGCCGGAACACTTGTCTCGGCCACAGACCAGCGAGTAGACTTGGTCGTGCGGACTGAAGAGGCACCTCCACTGGAACTGGACGTACTCTATCAGTTGCTTCAGTCCCTTCTCGACGACCATGAGGGCCTGATACCGGGCATCTTTGTTAAGGACTTGCAGACTGGGGATGAACTCGATATCAACGCCGACGTGGCCTTCGCCGGGTTAAGCGTGCTCAAAATCGCCATTTTGGAAGAAACCTACCGCGTCCTGGATCCTCCTCTCGACCTCGAGATGGCTGACTGGCTGAGCGATACGATGGGCGTCACCAGCAGCAACTTTAAAGCCAACCTCTTGCTCCGCGATGTCATCGGCGGCGGCGACGGCTACCAGGGAGCCGAGAACCTCACCATCTCCATGCACTACCTGGGGTTGATCAACACCTTTATGGCGACCCCCTACGACGAGGAGGTCGTCCCACCGACGATCGTCACCCCGGCCAATTCACGTACCGATATCTCTACCGAACCTGACCCCTACATGCAGACCACGCCGCTGGACGTAGGGTTGTTGCTGGGGATGATCTATCAGTGCAGCCAGGGTGGCGGTGCGCTGATGATCGCTTATCCTGGCGATCTGACCGTTGATGAATGCAACCAGATGATCGATTGGATGGGGACGGACCGCATTGACAGTCTCATTGAGGCTGGGGTCCCAGTGGGAACCAAGCTAGCGCACAAACATGGCTTCACCGGCGATACACATGCTGACGCGGCACTCGTATTCAGCCCAGGTGGCGACTTTGTACTGGTCGCCTTTCTCTATCGCCCCCAATGGCTAGAATGGGAGGAAAGCGCGCCTCTGATCGCCGATATCGCCACTGTGACCTACAATTACTTCAATCCCGTGCAGTAGGTGCCCGCTCCACCCACAGCAAGGTCCCAGGAACCAGAATCTGTTGCGGAATCCTCATTCATCGGCCAGATTGCGCGTTTACCCATTTGGCTCTATAATAGAAACGTATGAAGCGTGGCTATACGGACACAGCGTAGAGACGTGCAATGGCCAAACCGGCAAAAGGCTAGAGCTACGAGAGCGGGTATGAAGTCTTCTGAGACCCATCGAATCAGAATGCCAGATCCTTCCTCCAGCAAACCTCAAGCACAAGGGCAGGGGCAGGGGCCCTCGGAGACGCCACAGGCCGCAGCCCCTTCAAAAGGGCTGGATACGCAGTTCATAGCCCCTCCGCCCCAGCCTCCCGAACGTGTCGATGGCCGCGTGCCCGATGGCTACCTGCTTCAGGACCGTTACCGCATTCTGGGGATGCTGGGGGTCGGCGGGATGAGCACCGTCTACAAGGCCCAGGACTTGCGCTTCTCCAAAGTCACCCGGTTCTGCGCCGTCAAGCAGATGCTCAACACTGCTACTGATCCCCAGGTGCGGGCTATGATCAAGAGCAACTTTGAGCGTGAGGCCAACATCCTTGCCTCGCTCAGTCATCCAGGTATCGTTCAGGTCTACGATTTCTTCAGTGAGGGCGACCGCAGTTATCTCGTTATCGAGTACGTGGATGGCAAAGATCTGGAGGCTGTCCTGGCCGAGACGGAGGGCTTTCTGGCCGAGACACAGGTGGTCCATTGGGCCATCCAGGTCTGCGAAGTGCTGAGCTACCTGCACAGCCACCCGCCCCGGCCAATCGTCTTTCGTGACATCAAGCCTGCCAATATCATGCTTGACAGCCACGGTCGCATTCGGCTGCTGGACTTTGGAATCGCCAAAATCTTCCAGAGTGGCCAGAAAGGCACAATGATCGGCACCGAGGGCTACACGCCACAGGAGCAGTATCGAGGCATCGCTGAACCTCGGGTAGACATCTATGCCTTGGGAGCTACGATGCACCATCTGCTCAGCAAGCAGGACCCCCGACTAGAGCCACCGTTCTCCTTCCACGAACGCCCTATCCATAAGACCAATCCTACTGTCTCCCGGGAGCTGACAGACATCATCAACCGCGCGCTGGAATACGATCCCAACGATCGCTATGGCTCAGCCGAGGAGATGCAACGTGCACTGATGAGCCTGAGTTCCGCCCGTGGCCTCGGCAGGACGACCCCTTTTGGCACTTCGACCATTGTCGGTAGCGAAGTGATGGCCCTGTGGCGCTTTCGCTGTGAGGACGAGGTGCGATCCTCGCCGGCAGTGCATCAAGGCATCGTGTACGCCGGCGCCTACGACAACAACCTCTACGCCATCAAAGCCGACAATGGAGAGTTCTTGTGGAAGTACGCCACCGAAGGGGGTATCGCTTCCTCCCCATGCGTATATGAAGGGCGCGTGTTCTTCGGCTCTTCAGACCGGCTGCTCTATGCACTCAACGCAGAAACAGGGCGCATATCCTGGACTTGCCCTACTCAGGGTAGCTTGTGGTCATCGCCAAAGGCAGCGTTCGACCACGTGTTTTTCGGCTCCGACGATCGACATCTCTATGCCGCCAACATCCACAGCGGTCGTGTGGCCTGGAAGTACGAGACCGACGGGCAGGTGCGCTCATCGCCAGCCGTCGGAGGTGATGCCATCTACGCAGGATGTGAAGGAGGAGTAGTCCACGCCGTGGACATCAGCGGCCAGTTGCGCTGGCGTTTTCGCGCCCGGCGTGGTGTGACTTCCTCACCCGCGATTACTAAGGATACCGTCTACGTAGGCTGCCAGGATTGGTATGTTTACGGCCTGGACATCCGGTCAGGCTATCCGATTTGGCGCTACCGAACCGGCGGATCTGTTGTGTCCTCACCTGCCGTCGACGAGGGTCTGGTCTTCATCGGCTCAACGGATGGTGACCTCTATGCCCTGGACGCGCACAGCGGCCGCCTGGTCTGGCGCTACGCTACAGATAGTCAGGTGACCTCCTCTCCAGCCGTAGCCGAAGGAGCGGTATACTTTGGTTCAGTGGACACAGCGGTCTACAGTCTGGACGCCAAGACAGGCAGTCTACGGTGGCGTTTTCAGACCGATGGGCCAGTGACATCGTCGCCCACGGTAGTGGACGGCGTGGTCTATGTTGGATCAGACGATCATTCCGTGTATGCGCTCCCTGTGTGAGGTCACACGGTTTGGCGAGAGGGTAAGCGATGCAATTTCTACGCAACCTCCTGGGACTGGAGATAAATTCCGATTCTGTTCCAGCCCCGCCATCTCCACCTATAGCTCCGTCCACCCAGCCCAGGCTTGAGGTTGGGTGGGCTACCGATGTGGGCGAGGTACGCCGTCATAATGAGGATACAGCGCTGATCATCACGTCCGCGCACGACGGGGAAACTGCACTACCCACGTTTGGGCTTTTCATCCTGGCCGATGGTATGGGAGGTCACCAAGCCGGAGAGGTTGCCAGTTCTCTGGCAGCGCGCGTCGTGGCTCATCACATCGTGCGCCAATTCTATCTACCGATCCTCATCAGCCAGGAGCACAATACGTACCAACCGGCTCTGAATGAAGTGCTCGTGGCCGCAGTGCAGGCGGCCAACAACGCCGTGGCAGAGCAGGTGCCTGGTGGAGGGACGACGCTGACTTGCGCACTGGTGCTGGGACCACGGGCCTACTTTGCCCACGTAGGCGACAGCCGGGCCTACGTTGTCACAGAAGAGGGACTGGATCAGATCACTCACGATCATTCGCTGGTGGATCGTCTCGTCGAGTTGGGCCAGCTTACGCGGGACGAAGCCGCAATTCATCCGCAGAAGAACGTGCTGTATCGCGCCGTTGGCCAGAGTGGCTTGTTGGAGGTTGACACCCCTGTGTGTACGATTCCACACGGGGGGCGTTTGCTGCTTTGCAGTGACGGGCTGTGGAGCATCGTGAGCGAGGCAGAAATGCTCAACATTGTCACGACCGCCCCATCGCTTCAGGCAGCGTGCGAGAGCCTCGTCGCTGCTGCCAATCGCGCTGGAGGGCCTGATAACGTCACTGCCATTCTGGCGAAACCCCCTCTGAGCCAGGACGTATGAGCTAGGTCGGTGAGTATGGATCTCGAAAAAGAGTACTACTCCATACTTGGGGTGCCTCAATCCGCGACGGATGAAGAAATTAAGCGCGCTTATCACGCACTGATGCGCCGTTACCATGCCGACAGTCGGACGGAGAACGCCCCCACACCACCGCCGCACGATGTCCAGGTTGCTTACGCCATTCTGAGTGACCCAGATCGCCGCCGCGCTTACGACCAGCAACAGGCCAATTCGGGCACGAGCGAGACGCCGGCAATTTCCTGGACTATCTCGCAGAGCCAAAGTCAGCTCTGCTCTCTTTACGAGGAGCAAGTGCTCTATCTCCTGATGGAAATACGGCCGGCCGGAACCGGGCAAGGCAGACGTCTGCCGCTTAACCTGTGTCTGGTGATTGACCGCAGTACCTCAATGCAGGGAGCTCGGCTAGACTATGTAAAAGAAGCAGCACACCAGATCATTGACGGATTACACGAGGATGACGCCCTGGCGGTGGTCACCTTCAGCGATTGGGCGGATGTCGTACTGCCCAGCCAGTTAGGCATCAACCGCGCCTATGCCAAAGCCAAGATCTCCACGATGTCGGCCAGTGGCGGCACAGAGATTCTGCAAGGTATTCAGGCCGGGCTGGCGGAAGTCGAAAAGCACCATAGCAACCAGGTGACCAGCCACGTCATCCTACTCACGGATGGTCAGACCTACGGTGATGAGGAGGATTGCGTAGCCGAAGCCCGGCTGGCAGGAGCACGCCGCATTGGTATCACTGCCATGGGTATTGGCGAGGACTGGAACGATACCCTGCTGGACGAGATCGCAGCTCAAAGTGGGGGGGTCTCCGCCTACATTGCGTCGCCTGGTCAGGTGCGAGCCCTTCTACAACAAAGAGTACGTGGCTTGGGAACTGTATTCGCCCAAGGGTTAACCCTGGAGCTCCGCTGCGCTGAGGGCGTGCAGGTGGAAAGCATGTTTCGCACCTCGCCCGATCTGGAACACCTCACCGCAACCGATGGAGTGGTCAGCCTGGGCGTGCTGCAGGCCGACGCGCCGTTGACCATCGCGCTGGAGCTAGGGGTGGCCCAAAACCCACCTGGAGCGCATAGACTAATGCAGCTCGAACTTACAGGCGACGTACCGTCATTGGGACGTCAGGGAGATAAACTACGGCACAACGTCGACTGCACGTTCACCCCCACCGAACCACCGTCCGAACCGGTGCCGCCAGCCATTCTGAGTGCGTTGAGCAAGGCCACCATCTATCATATGCAAGAGCGAGCCTGGGATGCCCTGGACAGCGGGGACGTCAACGTAGCAACGCACCAACTGGAGATGATAGCCACGCGGCTGTTCGATTTGGGAGAAACTCAGTTGGCCCGGGCGGCAATGCTGGAAGCTGGACGCATTGCTCAAAGTGGAAACCCGACGGCTAAGGGACGCAAAGAGCTAAAGTATGGCACACGCAGCCTGACTATCGCGTCACGGAGAGAGTCCTATGATTGAATGTCCATCTTGCGGACGCAAACATCGTCCTGGTACACTATTCTGCAGCGAGTGCGGCGTTTACTTGCCCACCGGTGGTCCCCTGCGGACCGAGCCGCTCCCCGAAGAGGAGCTACCTGTCTCGCGAGCAAATCCATGGGCCAGCGAGCCCGTTGAGGAGCCCAGCGAGCCATCTCCTGTTCCACTGTGCATCAAGGTCGTGGCCACTGGCCGTGAGATCCAGTTGCCGTCCACTGCCGAGGTGCACATCGGGCGTCTCGATGCGGCGCATGGCATCTTCCCTGACCTCGACCTCTCCCCTGACGGTGGGCTTGAGGGTGGCGTCTCACGTCATCACTGCAAAATCCATCAGCGAGGGTCGGCGTACCTGGTTGAGGATGTCGGCAGCGCCAATGGCACCTTTCTCGATGGACAGCGGCTGACACCCTATCTGCCGCACGTGCTCAAGGATGGGGACGAACTTCAGTTAGGCCGCATCAAACTGAAAGTCATTATTCAGGAGTGAACTGTGATCAGGTGGGAACTGCAAGTGGAGGGTGGTGTATGCCAACTGTATTGATCCACATAGTAGGCGAAGAGTCCATAGTCGGCGAGATAGAGTCCATCCCTGAACCTACTGACCAGGTGCTGATTGTCAACAACCTTCGGCTGCGTGATGGCCGCGACGTTTCGTACCTCCTGCCTGAGACCGATACGGTGGTGTATCCCTGGACCCGCATCCACTGCGTGGAGATCCTGCCCAGCGAAGAGGAAGAGGAGATCATTAGCTTCATCCGCGAGTGACGTGCGCCGAGGTTAGTTGTTATGCCCGCCCTTCACGAGCTCATTCTGGTTGTAGATGACGAACCGCGCATGACGAGGTTCATCCGTATGAACCTGGAGCTTGAGGGCTTCCGGGTGATCGAAGCCCACAACGGGCTGGACGCACTGGACAAAGCACGTACGGACCTGCCCGATCTGGTGATCCTCGACGTGATGATGCCCGAACTGGATGGCTTCGAAACTCTGGAGATGCTGCGCGAGGTCTCCAACGTCCCGGTGATTATGCTTACCGTCCGGTCCGACGAGGAGGACAAAGTGCACGGGCTGGAATTGGGAGCTGACGACTATGTGACCAAGCCCTTTGGGGCCCGTGAACTCGCCAGCCGTGTCAGAGCGGTGCTACGCCGTACCCGTGGCCCAGTGACGCCAGAAGAGGCCATTTTCCACATCGACGACCGCCTGAGCATAGACTACAACAGTCGTGAGGTGATCGTCGAAGGTCAGCACATCAAGTTACGCCCAACCGAGTTCCGCATGCTGTACCATCTGGTAGAAAATGCCGGTTGGGTCGTGCCCCACGAGACGCTGTTGGCCAAAGTATGGGGCTATGAGTATCGCGAGGAAATTCAGTACCTGCGCTTGTACATCACCTACCTGCGGCAAAAGATCGAACCCGATCCATCTCACCCCCGCTATATCCTCACCGAGCGCGGCGTAGGGTATCGCTTCGTCGACTTCCGCAAGAAACAGCCCGTTGAAGCCCACAAGGAGAACACATAATATGGGACGCGTCTACAAGGTCTTGGTCACAGGCCCCTTCAACGCGGGTAAGACCGAGTTCACCCGCACAATCTCTGACATCCCGATTGTCACAACCGAGCGACCGATCAGCGACCACTTCAAGTCTGTAAAAGATGAGACCACCGTCGCCATGGACTATGGGCAGTTCAGGCTGGACAGTGACCTGTTTCACTTGTACGGCACACCGGGACAGCCACGCTTTGATTTCATGTGGGATGTCCTGTCCAAGGAGATGGACGCTTTTGTTCTCCTGGTGGACAGTCACGACCGTCAAGGACTCGTACAGGCCAAGCGGCTGATCCGCACCTTCCGGCGCAAGAGCCGAGTCCCCTACCTGGTGGTGGCAAACAAGCAGGATATGGAAAACGCCCTCCCGGTTGAGGCCATCGGCAAGGTGCTAGGGCTGGATGAGAAGACCCCCGTGATTCCTTGCGTTGCCACTGACAGGGCCAGTGTGCGCAGTGCCCTGGAGGCATTGAGGAGGCTTCTGGGCTAGAGGTGGAGCGGACTGTCTGGTCCACTGCTTTGCCGCCGAGGCACCGAGAGAATAAGTAACCTGTAACCCAATAAAGAAACGTTCAGGGCAGGGTCTTGCGACTCTGCCCTGTGTATTTCGATCATTGCACCTGACGAGCTATCCCATCGGCGACAGCCTCGGCCAGTCGTAGAGCGCGCAAGCCATCGCTGCCCGGCACCTGGCTGGGGCAGTTCTCTCGCACACAGTCCACAAAGTGGCGCAATTCCAGCATCAGAGGTTCGAACATAGGGACATGGATACGCTCGATGATGCTCTCCTGACGATAACTCGTGATGTTATGATCGTCAAGATACCGAGGGAGCATCCGTCGGTGGACCAGGACGGATTTGTTCAGCAGGTCAGCCTCGATGTAGGCCCCTTCGGCGATGACCTCGATGGCTCTGACCTTTTGCTCCGTGACTCGTGAGGAAAAGAGTGTCACAATCGGGCCATCCTTAAAAGAGAGGCTGGCTACGGCGTGATCTATAGCGCCGGTGTTGATAGAACGTCCCCAGGCATTGATTCCCTCGATGTCAGAGCCAGCCAGGTTCACTGCCAAATCCAGGTCATGGATCATCAGGTCGCGGACGACATCCACATCGGTATTGCTGGTATCGAAGGGACTGAGCCGGCGCATATTTATGCCGACAAGCTTCATGCCTTCGGTGACGTGTTTCAGCTCGATGAAGGCCGGATTAAAGCGTTCGATGTGGCCAACTTGCAGCACCAGCCCTCGCTCATCGGCCATTTGCACCACTTGCTGCGCCTGTTCAATCGTCTCGGTGATGGGCTTTTCCACCATGACGTGCAGACCCTGCTCCAGGCACTCGGCGGTCAGGGTATAGTGGACAGGCGTAGACGCGGCGATGGTGACGGCGTCCAGTTGGGAAAGAAAGACCCGATGATCGGGAAAGTATGTGGTTTCGTAGCGGTCGGCGACCTGGCGCCCACGCGCTTCGTCCAGGTCGGCGATACCGACCAGTTTGACGCGGGGCAGATTGGAGCAGACACGGCAGTGCCGCTCGCCCATGACTCCGGCGCCGATGACACCTACGCGTACGACGTCCATCACGATTCCTCCTTGGATACAGCGATTAGAGATGGCAGCGAGGGGCACATCGTTCAGGCAGCTCTAGCGAAGCCATTCACGGCCCCGACGATGCGATCCAGGTCGGACTGGGAAAGAGCCGGATGAACAGGCAACGATAGCACCTCTCGGCTGGCAGCCTCAGCCTCGGGGAGCACGTCATCGTAGCCTAGCGAACGGTAGAGCGGTTGGTGGTGGATGGGGTGCGGATAGTGGATCGCTGTACCGACGCTGTACTCACTCAGGTGATCCTGGAGTGCCTGTCGATCACCGGAGACGCGGATCGTGTACTGGTGAAACACGTGTCGCCGGTTGGCACGCACGACAGGGACACGCACCCCTTGCAGCCGCTCACTCAGATACCGGGCGTTAGCGACGCGCTGTTCGTTCCAGGCGGGCAGCTTTTCCAACTGGGCCAAGCCGATGGCGGCCTGGATATCGGTGGTACGGAAGTGGTAGCCCAGGATGTCGTGTCGGTAGCGCTGCGATTGACCGTGGTTCCGCAACAGGCGCAACCGTTCGGCCAGCGAGTCGTCGTTTGTCGTGACGATGCCGCCTTCGCCGGTGGTCATGTTCTTGGTCGGGTAGAAAGAAAAGCAACCAGTACCGAAACTACCCACCGGCTGCCCCTCGAAAGTTGCGCCGTGGGCCTGGCAGGCGTCCTCGACGACGATGAGATTGTGACGACCAGCGATTTTCATGATGGCGGCCATGTCGCAGGGCTGGCCGTAGAGGTGAACGGGCAGGATCGCACGCGTACGCTCCGTGATCCTGGCCTCGATCGCGCTTGCGTCAATCAGGCAAGTGTCGGGCTCGATATCCACGAACACCGGGCGCGCGCCGACGAAGAGGGCGCAATTCGACGAGGCGATAAAGCTAAAGGGCGTCGTGATCACCTCGTCGCCAGAACCGATCTCGTGAGCCAGCAGCGTCAGCCACAGCGCCGCCGTGCCGGAGGCGACGGCCACCGCGTGCTTGACGCCGCACAATTCGGCGAAGCGAGCCTCGAACTCGGCTACGCGTCCGCCCTGCGCCAACATGCCGGACTCGAGCACGGCCACGACAGCCGCTTTCTCTTCCTCTCCCAGTTGCGGTTTAGCGATGGGGATGAAGGACCGTTCAGAAGGTGTAGAACTCATTGCAGACCTCGCATTTCCATTGGTTGTCCGGTAGTTCGTTCAAGGGCCGCCCGCAGCGGCAGACGTAGCCACGGACGCAGGCCGGGTTGCCGTATACCAGCCCGTGGGCGGGCACGTCCCGGGTGACGACAGACCCGGCACCAACCATCGCAAACTCCCCCACGGTCACCCCCGGCAGGACGACCGCGCCGGCGCCGATAGAAGCGCCGCGCCGGATCAGGATGGGACTCACTTCCCAGTCGGCGTCGGTCTTGAGCGACCCGTCGGGGTTGATGGCCCGAGGCAGCTTGTCGTTGGTCAAGATCACGCCGGGGCCGAGAAAGACGCCGTCTTCCACAGTAGCACCGTGGTAGACGTAGACGCCGTTCTGGATCTTGACGTTGTCGCCGATAGACACGTCAAAGTCGATGTAGGCTCCCTTGCCAACGATACAGTTGGCGCCCAGGCAGGCCCGTTCCCGCACCTGGGCCTGGTGCCAGATTCTGACTCCGGGGCCAATGGTGGCCTGGGAGGAGACGTCGGCGGTAGGATGAATGACAGATGGGTCATGGTCCATATAGATGCTTATCTCCTTATGACACAATACAGTTCGTAACAAATATGAGGGGACAGCAGCACACTGCCCCCACTACCGTCCCAAGACAAGGGCACTTCAGATCAGCAGTCTACCTGAACATCAGAGGTAAATAGCTGATGTAGTCAATCACATTGGGGTCGGTGCCCATTTGGTATTCCTCAAGATTGGTCAAACCGTCGCCGTCCGGGTCATCATCGGCGTCCCCGCCGTCCAACGGGTCCAGACCATTATTCACCTCCCAACCATCCGGCATACCGTCGTCGTCGCTGTCATCATCGGTCGGGTCGGTCCCGTTCTGGTGCTCCTCAAGGTTAGTCAGGCCATCGCCGTCCGGGTCATCGTCAGCGTCACTGTCATCCAACGGGTCAAGGCCATTGTCCACCTCCCAACCATCCAGCATGCCGTCGTCGTCGCTGTCATCGTCATTCGGGTCAGTGTCATGGATATTGACTTCGTCGCCATCCAAGAGCCCATCGTCGTCGCTGTCATCGTCAGCGGGGTCTGTGCCGTGGGTCCTCACCTCGTCACCGTCCAACAGGCCGTCGTCGTCGCTGTCGTCGTCGTTCGGGTCCGTCCCAAGCTCGTGTTCCTCAAGGTTGGTCAGACCGTCGCCGTCCGGGTCACCGTCGGTATCGCTGTCGTCCAACGGGTCGAGGCCATGGTCCACCTCCCAGCCATCCAGCATGCCGTCGTCGTCACTGTCGTCGTCCAGCGGGTCGGTGCCGTGGGTGTTCACCTCGTCACCATCCGAGAGCCCGTCGTCGTCGCTGTCATCGTCGGCGGGGTCTGTGCCGTGGGTCCTCACCTCGTCACCGTCCGATAGGCCGTCGTCGTCGCTGTCGTCGTCGTTCGGGTCGCTCCCAATCTCGTGTTCCTCAAGGTTGGTCAGGCCGTCGCCGTCCGGGTCATCGTCGGCGTCGCTGTCGTCCGACGGGTCCAGACCGTTGTCCACCTCCCAACCATCCAGCATGCCGTCGCCGTCGCTATCGTCGTCCAGCGGGTCGGTGCCGTGGGTGTTCACCTCGTCACCGTCCGACAGCCCGTCGCCGTCGCTGTCGTCGTCCAGCGGGTCGGTGCCGTGGATGTTTACCTCGTCACCGTCCGACAGCCCGTCGCCATCGCTATCGTCGTCGTTCGGGTCGGTGCCGTGGGTGTGCACCTCATCGCCGTCCGAGAGCCCATCGTCGTCGCTGTCGTCGTCGTTCGGGTCGGTGCCGTGGGTGTTCACCTCGTCACCGTCCGACAGGCCATCGTCGTCGCTGTCGTCGTCGTTCGGGTCGGTTCTAATCTGGTGTTCTTCAAGGTTGGTCAGGCCATCGCCGTCCGGGTCATCGTCAGCGTCGCTGTCGTCCAACGGGTCAAGGCCATTGTCCACCTCCCAACCATCTGGCAGGCCGTCATCGTCGCTGTCCGGGTCAAGAGGGTCAGTGCCCGCGTCCTCGACCTCCCGGCCGTCAATCAGGCCATCTCCATCCGTATCCGGGTTGTTCGGGTCGGTGCCAATGTCGCGTTCATCGCCGTTGCTCAGCCCATCACCGTCGTCGTCCGGCCAACCGATGAGCCACAAATCATCCACGTGCCACCGCAACCCATTCTGGGAACTCGCGTTGAACCGAAGCTGCATGCTCGGAACTGCGTCGAAGTGGCCCAGATCCACGAACTCGGTAGACCAGTGAGAGGTTGCACCGGTATAGGTGACCACCCTGGTCCAACCAACGCCACCATCCGTCGAGGCCTCAAGGTAGCCAACGTCGCTGGGAGACTGCATGGCATAGCAAGTTCTGAGCCGGAGAATCGGGTCAGCACGGTTCGATACATCGATGGGGACGGAGGTTAGAGAGCCACTTTGGGAACCCGAGGCATTGGCTTCCCACGCGTGCGAGTAGCTATACCACACTCTGTCCGTGAGACTCCAGGGCGATTCTGACGTCCATAAATCACTTGGGAGACTCTCGATCACGACGATTTCTTCCCATCCACGCCCGTCGGTGTCCAGAGGGTAGTCGTCGTACTGCTGGAACTTGATCTGGAAGCCAAGCCCCAGTGTCATACCCGCTGCAGCCGCCTCTGCCGTCAGGTCGATGGCATACTGCTGCCACACGCCAGCGTCCTGGTTGGGCGGCTCGAACACCGGGTGCCAGTTTACACCGTCGTCACTGATGGCGACACCATCGGCATTGTAGTTGCCAACGAAGTCTCCTCCGAACAGGTCTCTCTCATCGCCCCACTCCGCGTGCCAGAAGACCAAGGATGCGTCGGTCACCCCCGACAGATCCACGGTCCAGATCGCCTCGTTCAGCGTCTGGCCTCCCTCGCTGACATCGTCCATCAGCAGGGCCTTCGTGCCCCCGACGGCACCATAGCTGTCTGTCACCTGGATGCGGCCATCGCCGGATGAAGAGTACGTCATCCAAGCCGCGCCGAGCGCGCCGGCTTCGAAGCTCTCTGTGGCCACGTAGTCTTCCTTCGTCTCCATACGGTCCTCGAAGACATCCTCAACCGTCGGCGTAACCATCGGGTCCTCAAAGTCGTCGTGATCGTAGGCCTGCGTCGTGTAGGCTACGTCCACCTTGTCAAGCACACTATACGTATCCCCGGGAAGAGCGTACAAGGCCACCAGCGTATAGCGACCATCGACCCCGTGCTCGTGGATCATTCGACCGGCGAAAGCCAGCGAAAGGCTCTGCGTGCCCTCGGCGAGCACCTCAGGATCGCTGATGGCCCAAGAGATGAGAGAGTTGTTCTCATCCACCAACCATCCCTCGACCCGATAGGCCTGTCCCCCCTCTCCGGCTTCGACTTCCACGTTGATCGTGATCACTAACTGGTCAAACTGCCCATCGCCGTCCGTGTCCACAGGGGTGTCTTCGTATCCATCAGCGATCACGAACGCGCGGACGATCTGAGAAGGATTCGGAGGCATGACGGTCTCCACGCCCAACGTGATGGGCCTGGCACTCAGCTCGGGAACATCACCCAGTGGATGCGGCTCCACGATGCCATCCATAAGTTGCCCGGCAGCATCCCGTATGTGTAGATACTGCAGCACGTACGGCCCGGCCGATCCGCGCAGCCCGTCGAATTGCAGTACTGCCGGGGGATCCGAGCCGGTCCACGAGGCCTCCGAAAGCATCTTGTCCCCGTGGCCAAACAGGACGCCGTGCACGGTATACGTGCCCGCCCTCTCGACGTTCAGATCGGTTTCCACAACCAGGGCGTCGGCATATCCATCATCGTCGGTGTCGGTCGTATAGTGGCGATAATTGCTCGTCAGCTTCGCACCTGTGGCCCCAAAGTCGGTGAACCTGTATGCAGAGGTACGGTGACCTGGTTGCGCATAGCCCAGCTCGTTCTCGGCGAAATCCGCTGGGCCGGGGTTATCAACATCCGTTGCCCACAGATCGGTCAACACGTACGGGCCGTCCGTCTTGCTCATGTAGACGTCCATCCCATCGAAGTGGAGCTCCAACGTGTTCTTGCCTTCTTCCAGGTGGATGCTTCCCATGGCCTCGATAGTGCCGCCCGCGAGCGCCCCGCGGATCCAGTAGTCCCCGGCCTGCGCGGCATTCGCCTCGATCTCCAAGACCAGTTCGTCGAAGCGACCGTCGCCGTCCAGGTCGACACCGTAGTCGCCGACTAACTCACCGAACCGGATCACATCGTCGGGATCGTTCGTGCCTGGCTCCGGGGCGTCCGGCTCAGGATCATCTGGCTCAGGCTCGTCCTCGTTCGGGCCGGGGCTTCCGTCCTTGAAGACGATGGGCAGGTAGATCGTACCCCCGGGCGTGCCGATCGTCAATGCGACCGGGGAGTTTTCCTCATCCTCCACCGACTCCACTGGCCCGTCGGCGGAGCCAGCCTCCACCTCCTCAGTAACCGACTCGGAACCGAGCGTGAAGGCGCTCGTCGTACCGCCGTCCCCGACGGTGATATAGTTTGGCTTGGTCTCGGTGTCCGAGTCGCCACCGAGGCCCCACACTGTCAGCTTGACCTCGAAGGTGCCCGTCTGATGGTAAGTGTAGTAGACAACATCATCGCAAGAAGAGTTTGTGTTATCATCCCCAAACTCCCACAGGCAACTGTTCACGTCTCCGGTGGACTGATTGGTGAAGGTCACAACCTCATGCGCGCTGATTTTGAGGGGGTTGCCTGTGAACGCAGCCTCCACCGGTTCAAAGACTTGGATATAGTCCGTCTTGCTCTCGTCATCGGAGCCACCGGGGCCGCCAACCATCAACTCGACCGTGTACTCGCCAGGTTCATAGTAGATATGCGTGGGGTTCTCATCGGTACTGGTCTCGTTGTCCCCGAAATCCCACAACCAGTGGTCGGTCTGTCCCGAGGACTGGTTGGTGAAGTCCACCTCCAGGTCTTCGAGACCCGACCTTGGGCTCGCCGTGAACTCAGCCGAAGGCGCAGGCGGCACAGAGGGCCAATCGCTAGGGGGAGTGCCGACAACTTCCGGCTCTGAAGACCATCCCCAATAGGCCCTGAATCGGGTCTCCCACCAATCCTTCTTCACGATTTCCGAGTGGTCCCAACTGGCCTGGCGAAAATCGTCAGCGCCGGGACTAACGACGCCGTCAATGTTGCCCCAAATCCAATCCTCGCCGCCCGCATATACGCCCTGGGTCCAGTAGAAGCCGTACGTATTCCTCAGTGCTATGTAGCCTCCCTTGTAGCCCGGATCTGGACAGCCGCCTGAGATATCCCCCTCAAACCTAGCGTATCCTCTCATGACGTACCAATGCTGCAGACCTTCAGCCCACATCTCCGTGGCGTGGTCAAACGAGCCGTGTGCGTAGTCCGAGAAAACAGGTCGTGCGGGGATGCCCGCAGCCCGGCAAAAGGCGGTCAGCAGATCAGCGACGTTCGAACACTGGTTTCTGTTGTTATACTCCGGACCGCATTGGGAGGGATGTAGCGTACACCACGAATTGGTGAGAACCCGAGGATACCAGACGCACGTGACCTCATCCGCACGGTTGGCCAGGGCGTTGGCAGCGTTCCACGTATTGGTATGGCCGTTGATAGTCTCAATGACATGGTCCTCAAATAGCCAATCCGTGTACTGCTGATTGGAGAAATCCCAGCCCAGGCCGCGATTGACCCAGTAATCCCCCTCTGGAATCCAGCTATAGTCGCTGTGTGTATACTCTCTTGGCGTGCCGTCAGCGAAGCTGATAGAGACATCACTTCTGGACATGCCGTTTCTTCTATTGTCGGGGTCGTCATCGTATATGAATGCACTGACAAAGTTATCGCTCACACCTGTGGGCAACTCGAAGATGACGTATAGACTCAAGCTTGCATCCCAACTGCCGTCCTCCACCGTGATGGTGTATATACCCACCGTGCCATCTTCTGGCACTGCGATGTCCCACCGCCCGGCACAATGGTCTCGCACCGGCGTCAGCGTGGTCAGTGCCCCGATACTCTTGCCGATCGTGATCTGTCCGTCTGCCGGCCCTCCTACGGAGAAAGTCTCGCCCCGGCGCACAATCACCGTGTCCTCACCCCAGGGGCTCAAAGGATAGGGCAGGCTGATGTAACTATTTCCGAAGCGCTGCCAGGAGTAGTACTCCTTGGTCTGATAGTTTTCCTCGTACTCCACGTAGATGCCAGGGCTGTGGTCAGAGAGCGGGTTCGTGCCATACAGTTTCTCTTTGCCGTCTGTGAGCCCGTCGTCATCCGTGTCGGCGTCCAGAGAGTTGGTGATGTAAGGACCCCCGGATGCGTTATACCACCCAAGCTCCTCGATCTCGTTGCACAGCCCATCTCCGTCCATGTCGGCGGAAAGGTCAGACCAGCCCTGGGCATACGCTGGCAACGTGAGATACTGGGAAACCGACAGAACGAGAACCACGAGGAGATAGACAGAACGTCTTCTTGTCACAGCCATCAGAACTTCCTCCTTACAGTGATCTATAGCTAATCGGGCCGCTGTTCGACAAACCTTTAACTATTATACGGGCCCAGGGTGACAAGACAGTAACGAAAATGCTAATCTGAACCTCTAAAAGATCAAGAAATCGCCCTTTGTGTGAAAGCGAACCGCTTCACCTGGCGCTCAAGACTCTCTTCTTGAACAGGTCAAACGTCAACAGGCTCCACAGGAAGTGATCAGGGTCTGCCAATAGTTGTTCGAAATCCGTCCTGCTTAGAAAGCCTGGCCTATCTATGCTCCGGACCATTTCACACAATGGACCAGAGCGCATCCAGGCATACAGGTCGTAGGTAAATACCGAGCTGCCTTTGGGCCTGCGCGCAATTTCGGACAAGCCCCGTCGGTCCAAGATGTCTTTCAGCAACGGTTTAGTGCGAAGTCCTCGCCCATACCTTACCTCTGGCCGAAAGGCAAAGCTCAATCGTATGATATCGTCGTCCAAGAAAGGATAGACCTGTTCTTTTTCGTGAGCAAGAAACAACTGACCACTTTGCACTTGTATCTCGTAAGTGTCGCTCAACAAGTCTATCGCGTGAACCTTTTCTATGTAACTGGCACTGTCCAAGTACTTCGTCTCTAGGTTGCGTCTGTACTCCAGCACTTTGCGCAGGGCTCCGTCACCGAAGGAACGACGGGCAATATCCAAATTGGAATAAACGGCTATTGTATTAACGGGAGCTATGAAGAGATGGGGATCGCCGAAATGAGATAGTATCTCTGCACCCTTTCGCAGCGTCAGGCTTTTCGAAGGGAAGAAAGGTTTCAGTAACCTTCCTGCCGCCGCCAGAGCAAACCGTGCGCCGGGGACTTTCCGGAGAACATCAAACCCTCTTAGCTTTCGCGCTACTCCCAACCCGAAAAGGGTATCAGCGCCCTGAGCAACGAAGAAGAAACGAAGATCCTCGACCCGCTCCGCTAAAAACTCTGCAAGCGCCAGCTTACAGGGTTCAACGTCGGATAGGACAGGCTGACCAAGTATCTCCACCGCCCTGACCACCAGATCGGAGTAGTCTTCTGGCGTGAACTCCATAAATGTATGCTGAGTTTGGAAAATCTCGCTGGCCTGCCTGGCGTATTCCACTTCAAATTCAAAGCTTGGCGTTCTTGCTGGGGCAAAACTGAATGACCTTGCAGGCGCTGGAGGAAGGTGCTCATTGAGAATCAGTTGGATGATAGAAGAGTCCACGCCCCCTGAAAGCAGATTCGCTAGACCCTGTCCCGACCTCTTGATGTCGCTTACGTATGCTTTGACGACGGCATCCAACTCTTGATAAAGGGCAGTCACGGAGTTCGAGTGATCACGTACATACGGCAGATCGCTGTTGGGGAATCGCAGGTCCTGTACACATTGGACGTCCAGGTTCCCTTCGCGCCATTTGAGCAACTGGCCCGGAACAAGTCGGCGCACGTTCTCGAAGTAAGTCAGCGCGCCCGGCGCATGACGAAACATGAAGTGGAAAGGGACGATGTCTTCGTTCAACTCAACTCGATCCAGTATGTTCACCAAACTCCTGAGATTGTCCGAGCATATGAGCTCATCATCAGCCATCCAGTAGTAGAGTTGAGGCAAAGACAAGAGGGTCTTGAAGGCGACGAACTTGGCCTCCGTCTTGCTAAAACAGGCAATCAGTGCATTACCCCGGATTGCATCGTGATCAATTCGCTGAGGAGCAACGATCCCTTGATCAAGCAGTTGCTGGGCCGAGAGCGGGGATTTCGTCGGAGAACGGGCGAAACCTAATTTGAGCACGACTGCCTGTTCCGACTCCGCTATGTCTCCGTAAGAGGCATGGAAGAAGAACCGGCCAGCATTCCCGAAGTCTATGATTCTGGGGCTGACACTCAGGCGATCAGACCATCTACGCTCTACCAAGCTTTCGGGTTGCTTGGTGAAACCAAGGACAGTAAAAGCCCCTGGATTGACGCTCACTGGACACCTCCCACGTTTGTCTCAAGGAACTCAACGATACTGCTGGCCCACCTTGCACAATACCACCCCATTGATCGATAGCGCTCTGTCACGATGCTCAAGCTAGCTCCCGCCCCGTTCCACGTGGCGTGCCCAGCCAGGAGGTGGAACAAAGTCCAGAGATGGCAACTCTTCGAGGGATAAAGCGCCGGAGTCTGTGGCAACGCGCACGTTCTCTCCACTGAACTCAGTAAACCAATAACTGCCAGGCGGTTCATAGAACCGAGCCAGAAGTGGTACCCTACGCAAGTCGTAACCCATCAACTGCCCGGTGACCGCATCTATGGCAGCAAAGTCGTCACCGGCAAGGATCAACCCCGCTTTCCTTGCAGTGGGCTCGAACGGCCCATTGCCCTCTCCAGCGATCACGCCATCAACAACGCAGAATGTCTGACGTTGCTTGTGAGCGGACATCCGGCCCTCGCGGTTGGCAAACGATAGGATTCTGTTCAGATCAAGTATCGTGCGCCAGATTGTATCATTGCCATACCATGCGCCGCTGCGACGCTGAGGAGGTGTTGGCATAGCCGGGCGTACAACAGAGTGCCATATCCTACTCGCGACGCTCCAAAGGAACCGGCTACGCCTATTCAACATCCCCCTTACGGCTCGATTAGCACCGACCAACCATTCACCGTCAGGGTGCTCATCCCCTCCCGCTTTTGGGCTACCCAAGCGGTAGTGAGGAAGCCAATCTTTGCACCCGTTAATGCCAACCAGGTTTTTCAAAGCACAGGTCAAGCCAGCTTTTTGGTGCGTTTTCATCTTGGGAACGTTTATTAGCACATCCGCTTCCAAAGCTGTACGCGCAATCACGTACTCATGTCGCCCCGGCTTGTGATGCCCTTGCAGCATATCCCGGCTATACGCATCGATTCCAAAACGTGTATCATCACGCGTGATTGGCTCCAACTCGCTATGGCCCTCCAGGTCGACAACGACATACCCCAGAGGGTCGCCCGACAACCTTTTAGCAGGGGGTAGAAAAGAGCTTTTACCATCTGTGTAGGAGGCAACAGTCCGTAGATCGTGCACCTCAATCTGATAATCAAGCTGCTTTTCGTAGAAAAGGAGGATCTCCGGTAATCCCGTCTGATCCAATACTTGCCCGAAATGGGCCACCTGCTCCGGCGCATCTGCAATGACGATATGGCACGTAGGCCCACCGGCCAAGTAAACATAATCCAAGACAGCCCGAATAATGGCCCCATGTGTTGTCACACAATCCCTTGTGGATTCATCATAGTTATGGACGACTAAATTGGGGTTTATCAGAACGCGGCTTCCCGGCTTGACAAAAGCCCCCAAAGGATTCCAGCTAGCAGAACCGAAACGTTCAGCGTCCAAGCCAGCGAGATACAAACTCCGACGCACTGCGGCATAGACGCAATTCTCCTCCCGACGGTTCAGACTATTATCTGGGAGGAAGGCCATCTCAGGGAAAGCTCGACTGGGTGAAAAAGGGGGCAACTCCGGATATCGAGCCTCCGCACATCTGGCAAGACCAACAATGCTGGACATATTTCAATCCTCCTTCAGCTCAGCTTTCTCAAAACCTTTTTCTTAAAAATGTCGAATGTCAGCAAATTCCAGAGAAAACGATCTGGATGCTGAATTATCTCATCAAAGTCGGACCTACTTATAAAGCTCGGCCTGTCGATGGCTTGCACCATTTCCCGTAACGGGCCTTGCTTCATCCAGTCGTACAGATCCTCCAGGAAAATCGATCCGCCCTTCTTCTTGCCAGCAAGTGCGGAAAGTGACTCACGATCTAATATCCCTCTCATTATGGGCTTAACGGTCATCCTTTTCAATAGTCTGATCTGTGGACGAAAAGCAAACGTCATCCGCACCACATCCTCATCTAGAAAGAACAGAACCGGTTCTTTGTGCTGAGAAGCATATATCTGATGCACAACAGCAGCCGGTTCATAGCTGGCAGTAAGCAGCTCTATCACCTGGACCTTCTCTACCCACGAAGTGCTGTTTAGATACTCTTCCTCAAGGCCCAGCCTGTACTCGAAAGCCTCTAGAATCTCCCTATCGCCAAAGCACCGACGAACTCTCTCTAAATCCACAGGCACCGCCACGTAATTCGTTGGAACGTAAACAGATGGTGTCGTTGAAGTAATAGAGTTGTCTCTCTCGGCCAACATTTTGGCGACTGTTTGCAACCCATGGGATTTGCTCTCCGACAACGGTGCCAGCAAAGCCGCCGCCGCCTGTAGCCCCAAGCGCGCTCCCGGAATCCTTCTGAGAATTTCAAAGAGCGTCACTTTCTTAACTTCGGATATCCCATGCAGCCCATCGGCCCCCTGGCCTGTGAAAAGATATCGGACATCTGGCTCACTTGCAGCCAGAAACTCGGCTAATGCCAAATGACAAGGCGAACTCTCATTGTAGATGTTGGGTTGGCCTAGAGCTTCAATTGTCCTATTCAGCAAATCTGGGAAATCATGAGGCGATATATGATGGAATGTATGTCGTGTTTGAAGCAGTTTGCTGGCATGCTTGGCGTATTCCACCTCAAACTCAAAGCTCTCGGCCTCGGCTACATAGCTAAAGGAAGGAAGATTTCCTGATTCCTGACTATTCTCATTCATAAGAAGCTGCACGACCGAGGAATCGATGCCCCCGGACAAGAGGCTGCCTGAACGGTATCCAGTCCCTCCTATCTCAGCCAAGTAGGCTTGCATAACGTCACTTATACATTCGTAATACGCCTCCACCGAAGCTGAATCAAGCCGGTTAAACTGAGGCCCATCCCCAGAGAATCGCAGGTCTTTGGCCTGTCTTATATCAAGACGCTCTCCATGCCATACTAACATCTGCCCGGGCCAGAGACGCTCAATATTACGAAAGTAGGTCATAGGCCCGACAGGAAACATGAACAGGAAGTGCATCAGAACCGCATCTTCATTGAGGTCAAGCCTCCGCAGAAGAGCCAGCAGACATCGTATGTCTGTTGCACAGACTATACCATCATCAAGGCGAGTGTAGTACAATTGCGGCGTAGCGATAAGGGTTTGATAGACAGCAAAATGCGGACCCTTCTTGCTGAAACAACCAAGCAAGGCATTACCTCTCAGAGCGTCATAATCAATAGAATGAGGAGTAACTAGCTTGTTCTCAAGTAACTGGCATGCCGAAAGCGGAGACATAGTCGGAGTACGTACAAAGCCCAGTTTCAGTGCAATGGCATCCTCCGACTCCACGACTTCGCCACGCGACGAGTAGAAGAAGAAATGGCCGGCAGTGCCAAAATCTATCACCTTTGGCGCTATGCCCAGTCGGGCACGCATACGATTGTTCAGGAATTCCTCAGGATCTTTCGTAAGACCAAAAACTGTAAAGTTTCCCAATTGAGCTGTGTGTGTGTTCATTTTGATGATTCTCCTGCAAGATATCGTCTGTCCTCTACTACTCTAACCAGCCCCCCAGATCTCTATAAATTAAGCCTGCAAGTTTCATTGTGTCCCTTTTGTATACGCTTCGGAGACACTCTCTTGTTTCCAACTCCAACTCGGTCCGCAAACAGCGAGTGTTGCTGACGTACATTCATCGATTGGTGATGGAGCGCTTGTCTTGATCGATGGAGGTAGTGAATTCGGTGCTATGTCTGCGATGTTTTCTACGCTTGTCTCGCTTGGTGGTGTCCCCCCTGTTGGCGATGTCTCCTGACTCACCGGGCGCTAAACCTCCCACTACTAGCAGCCTGTCGGAGAGAAGTTATTTTGCTGAGAAAAGTCCCACTCAAGCACGGTTTTGAGCTCGAATTCGGGTCTCGCCTCCCACTTTTGCTGCAAAAAGCCACGAATTTAGGGGCTGCCTTTTTCACTCCGACAGGCTGCTAGGTGTCATCAACCCCTCGATCTCTTCTTGGGTCAGGGCACGGCTGTACACGCGCCAATCGTCGAGTCGCCCGTCGAAGTGCTGTGTGGGCCAGCCGTTTTCCAAGACGGCACCGAGTACGAAGGGTGCAGAAGCGTTGTACACCGCGCCGTAGCTCACCGACCGCGACCCGATCAGCTCTCCGTCCAGATACACAGACAACGTTCTCTCTGCCGCGTCAAACACGCCCGCTACGTGATACCACCTGCCCGCGTTCAGCGGGGGAGAAGGACTGACTACCAGGGCATAGTCAGGGATCAGGTAACCATCGGGTGAGACGGTGAACTTCAGATTGTCGTTGTATCGCAGGTCGAGGCGGTAGGCCCGGTCGTCCACCGCATACTCGTACTTGGACGCCATAACCTGGTAGCGTCCCAGACTCTCGGGCCGCATCCAGCCTACCAACGTCAGGCTCCCGGCGACGTCCAGCCCGTCCTGATCCGCATCGTCAATAGACAGGTACTCATACCGATCAGCCTCCAGGTCAGCCGCCAGACCCACCTGGCCCAGAGCAGACCCAACGGTGTTGTGATCGGTCAGGGTATTCGCCCACGCAGAGCTGTCGGCACGCTGGCCGCTTGTCTCATCCAACGTCCAATGGCCCCGCAGACTGGGCACCGGCGTGTGCATCGGGGTGGGTGTCGGAGTGTCCGACGGAACGGGCGTGTCGGTGGGCATCGCTGTGCGGGTGGGAGTGCCGGTCGGCGTGCGCGTCGGGGTGTCCGAAGGAACAGGCGTGTGGGTGGGTGTCGGCGTGTGGATTGGTGTGTGGGTCGGCGTGTGCGTCGGGGTGCGAGTCGGCGTCTCGGACGGAACAGGCGTGTCGGTGGATGTCGGCGCGTGGGTGGGTGTGTTGGTCGGCGTGTGCGTCAGTGTGGGTGTCGGGGTGTCGGATGGAACAAGCGTGTCGGTGGGTGTCGGCGTGTGGATTGGTGTGCTGGTCGGCGTGTGCGTCAGTGTGGGTGTCGGCGTGTCGGTGGGTGTCGGCGTGCGGGTGGGTGTGCTGGTCGGCGTGTGCGTCGGGGTGGGTGTCGGCGTGTGGATTGGTGTGCTGGTCGGCGTGTGCGTCGGAGTGGGAGTCGGCGTGTCGGTGGGTGTCGGCGCGCGGGTGGGTGTGCTGGTCGGCGTGTGCGTCGGGGTGGGAGTCGGCGTGTCGGTGGGTGTCGGCGTAGGAGACGAAGGCGTCATCAACCCCTGGATCTCTTCCTGGGTCAGGGCACGGCTGTACACGCGCCAATCGTCGAGTCGCCCGTCGAAGTGCTGTGTGGGCCAGCCGTTTTCCAAGACGGCACCGAGTACGAAGGGTGCAGAAGCGTTGTACACCGCGCCGTAGCTCACCGACCGCGACCCGATCAGCTCTCCGTCCAGATACACAGACAACGTTCTCTCTGCCGCGTCAAACACGCCCGCTACGTGATACCACCTGCCCGCGTTCAGCGGGGGAGAAGGACTGACTACCAGGGCATAGTCAGGGATCAGGTAACCATCGGGTGAGACGGTGAACTTCAGATTGTCGTTGTATCGCAGGTCGAGGCGGTAGGCCCGGTCGTCCACCGCATACTCGTACTTGGACGCCATAACCTGGTAGCGTCCCAGACTCTCGGGCCGCATCCAGCCTACCAACGTCAGGCTCCCGGCGACGTCCAGCCCGTCCTGATCCGCATCGTCAATAGACAGGTACTCATACCGATCAGCCTCCAGGTCAGCCGCCAGACCCACCTGGCCCAGAGCAGACCCAACGGTGTTGTGATCGGTCAGGGTATTCGCCCACGCAGAGCTGTCGGCACGCTGGCCGCTTGTCTCATCCAACGTCCAATGGCCCCGCAGACTGGGCACCGGCGTGTGCATCGGGGTGGGTGTCGGAGTGTCCGACGGAACGGGCGTGTCGGTGGGCATCGCTGTGCGGGTGGGAGTGCCGGTCGGCGTGCGCGTCGGGGTGTCCGAAGGAACAGGCGTGTGGGTGGGTGTCGGCGTACGGGTGGGGGTGCCGGTCGGCGTGTGCGTCAGGGCGGGAGTCGGGGTGTCGGAGGGAACAGGCGTTTCGGTGGGTGTCGGCGTACGGGTGGGGGTGCCGGTCGGCGTCGGTGTCGCTGTAGGAGAAGGCGTGGCCGTGGAGCTGGGCGTCAGCGTCGGCGTTGGCGTGGCAGCCTCTACGACCTCTACTATTCCCTCGTAAGGTATGTGATTGTGCTTGGTCACCGTCACAATTATGAGACCGATACCCACTGGACTGAAGTTGAGCGCCGCATAACCATCACTGGAAGTGCCCGTGGCAATGATCGCACCATCTTGCATCAACGACACAAGTGCGTCATCCTGAGCCACATTGACTGTCAGCGAGGTGGATCCCTCAGACAACGTCGTGCTGTGTGACACCATAAGTGAGCTGGGAAAGGCGGTCCAGATCTCCATAGTGGGATCGCCGAAGTAGTGAAAGTCCTCAAACTCGACAAGTTGGTATTCCCAGGGATCTCCCCAGAAATGGACCATGCTTAGCATGGCGATGTTTAGAACATTGCCCATCCTATACTCGGGCGCTGCTGAGCCCCAATCTGAAGCAAAGCTAGGCCAGATAGCATCAATAAGACCGCGCAGCATGAAATCATTGTAGCCACTATAGGAAATCCGTGACGGACCGATAACTCCTACCGCCCCTCCTCCAGGTTGCAGCAAGAATGCCTCGGAAAGGCTTTGAGAGTTCACATCATCGTTTTGGTCCGTCTCACTATCAAACCAACCCGTCTCACAGTTGATGCTGAAGACGACAGGTAATTCGGACCCGTTGGTGAGATCTGCAACGTCGCTAGCCACAAACCTAGGAGAATTCCACCCCTCGATAGTCGAGTGCCCGTTGTTGCGCGAGGTGCCATGATCCCTATGTATGACAAGGAAGCGTCCATTGTTGATGCCGCTCTGAATGTCATCGGTCCAGCCATCCCAGGCAAAGCCGGGTCTCAGCAGCTCAGTCGGCAGAGGTTCGCCGGTGCCATACCTGTCATTATTGTAGTACATCGGGGTAACACTGGGAGAAGCGTAGTATACTCGATCCACCGAATAGCCTTGCGTGAGCAGGAAGTCCCGCGTCTCCTCACAAGTCTTGACAAAGCGACGATCTTCGTAACTATCGTGTGGATCGTAGTCTTGGAACTCTGCAGCGACCATGACGTTGGAATAGAAATCCGCGCCAGGCAGGGACGCCCGCTCATAGTTGATCACCTTGTTCACCACGATCGTGGCCTCAGCGCTTGTATCAACCGGGATGCGCCCCACGGCTAGCTCAGGGTAGTAGTTTCCACTCATATCAGCGTAGTACAGGTCGGTACCGATTGGTGTATCCGGAGGATACCAGCAGCCTGAACAGGCCCAGGGATGTACCGTCACATAGTGCGGCGGTATGAATTCTGCATCTCCGAGGAGCAGGATAAACGATGGCGGCGGGTCCCAGCTATTGTAGGCGGCCAAGATGTGGTTACGGATGTCGTCGGCTGTGGTACCAGTCTGGGTAGTGGTATGGACCTCGGTGTCAATCCCCTTACGTCTCTTCCAGTCCGCCAGTGTATTTGCCTGTTCAACAAAGTCTGGAGCGGTAATGATTAAGAACTCTGCGCCATCAACACTAGGTCTGGCAGGAGATTGCACCGCCAGCCTTGCGGTTTCTTCCACTTCTGACTGCAAGGCGGGATAGTTCAACACCAACTGCCCGTACACATTCTCCCAATAGTGAGACCATAGGCGCTGATCGACGAAGCGGCCCGAACCGCCAGGGAAAGAGATCCTTACTCGTATTTTGGTGAAAACGCGCAACTGGCCCCGCACCGGATTGAACTGCACCGGAAAGAAGCGCACCACAGTTACGTTGATACCTCGAAGAGTTGTTACTTCATCGACTGTCACGGTTCTCGAAGGATAGAAGGCATCTTGTTCATAGAAGTCCGCGTCCAGTTCAAAGATCGGCTCGACCTCCTGATCCGCCTGAGGTTGCTGGGCAGGATATACCGTGTACACACCTTGCTGTTCGAGTGGAGCGACCATAGGAATCTCGTCAAGAACCTCGACCTCCACGCTCGCACCAGCGGGAACAGCGACGAAACGCCCCAAAGCCGGCAGCTCCGGTCTGCCAACGTCAGTTGTGGCACCAGCGCCAGGCAAGTATAGGCGCTGATATGTGACGCCGTCTACAACCACATCCCTGACTTGCAGCGCCGGAATGCTTCCCTCCAAGACAATCTCGTTTGCGTCCGAGACCAGCACGTTGATCTGCGGTAGGGCCTGCTCTTCTGCGGAGGCTTCAGATCTGACAACCAAGGGCAGATAGACCGAATTCAGTGGCGGTGGTGGAACCCGTCCTTTCTCAGAAACTTCAGTAGGCGGTTCTGCGGTCCGCGGTCTGCTGTAGCGTAATCGGGCCTCGTTGCTGATCAGACCAGGCAGGCGGTGCACATGCCCCGTTTTGCCCTGGTAGCTGGTGCTCGTCGCCCCAACAGGAACGGACGACACATCTCTGCCTCGCATCCGTGCGTGCACCGTCGCGTGGGTCAATAGCGAAGAGAGTGCAACCACAACAGCAAACCAACACGGCCAGCGCGCCCATGGGTGATTTGGTTTCATAGCTCGATCCTTCCGACAACTTGACTCAGCTATCAACGTTGGCTCTTTGGGATTTCGCATGGTAATCACGAATTTCAGTCAATGACACCCCCATATCTGGATACTGATTCCCTAGATGACTAAATATCACATCAGGTCACAGATGGGCCAACACACCCCCAGATACGGGACGAACCGCCACTTTTTTCCCAGATATGGGGGGGGGATGGTCCCAATCAGCGAGTCGATCTGCGTGACGATAAGTCATCCAGGGTACTGATTCTATCAAACGCTCAGATGTAGTGTAGAACAAACATTCGCCATGCGAAATCCCAGAGACCCTCAACGTTATCAACTTGCCAGGAGGTGCACAATGCGATTGCCCGTTGTCTGGTCTCCAGGCGTCGTCGTTGACGACTGTCAAACACAACGATGGCCTACGGTCAAGCACGCATATGGCAACCTGCCAAGTGTTGAGGGAGCGAGCACCCGAAATGGGTACATGGCGCACCGACGATGTGCGCCGCCACGGCAGCCCGGCATTCGAGTACTTGGCCCGGGTATTGAGGCACTCGGTAGCGATGGGAAGAAGTGCCTCCCTGTCAAATGCATCAGTGTGTAGGCAAGGAGAGCTGCGAGCTGCTCAGAATTCCACTGGCACGTCTGAAGTGGTGATCAGGTACTTGCCACTGGCTGTCGGGAGAATCTCATCCGCCGCCAGAACAGAAACCTCGACCGGCTCACCTCCCAGCAATTTGATGGTACGTTTGCGTACCAGATCAATTTTCTCTTGGCTAAACCCCTCCCCCCTTTCGAGAGTGATCTCTAGTCTGTCCTTGGCTGGCTGGTGGACTCGAAATCGGTGAATCTCGAGGATGTCTTCGAGGATCGTAAGAAAGATACCGCCGTAGAGATATTTCCCACTGGGCAGTGTGATGATACTATTCGTGCGCCCTGTTAATTCACGCAAGACGGGCAACCCGCGTCCGCACGGACAAGCCTGCGAATCCCATGCCCCCACATCTTCAACACGATAACGTATCAGCGGCATCCCGTAGTTATACAGGGGCGTTACGACAATTTCGCCCACCTCTCCGTCCGCAGCAGGCTGACCACCCGTCAGAATCTCAACATAGCATACATCACAGGAAACGTGCATATGGTGGTGCTCGCACTCGGCGGCAATGTGCCCGGTTTCGTGGCTGCCATAACGATCAAAGACCTTACACCGAAAAGCCTCCTCTATCGCCTCACGCTCATGCGGCCACAACATGCCGGCTGTGGTCTCAACTGCCCTGGGGCGGATTCCGGTGATGTGATGGCTGGAGACATATTGTGCAAAGAAATAGATCGACGTGGCGTATCCTGCCAAACAGTCGGGCTGCCACTCGACGAGCATTTCAGCAAGGGACTGCATTGCCTCATCACTGACGCGAAAAGCATTGAACCAACGTTCCCGCTTCAGAGCCGTGATCAGACGCCTGGACCACGTATCTAGGGGGATATCATCTCGACGGCCCCAGATCCAGACCACCTTGTCACCGGGCTCCACGCCAAACCATCGGCGCAAGCGCAAGAAGGCAGCGTTTTCCATCGGGATATAGTGACGATCATGATACACGCCAATAGGTACGCCTGTTGAACCGCTGGTGGTATCGTGGTGCATCCGACTCTTAGAATAGTTCTGAGCGACTAACTCGTCCTCATTCGCCCGTATGTCGTCTTTGCAAACCAGAGGAAGACGACAGAAATCCTCCCGCGTTCGAATATCCACCGGTGTGATCCCCATTTGATCAAACCGCTTGCGATAGAATGGCACGTTCGCATACGCATGATTGAGCAACTTCTTCAGCTTTCTCCATGAGATATCCTGGAGCTCTTCCTGACCTAACCACTGGTTCCGCTCCAGCTCTCGTGCATATCTAAGGCTGGACCATTCGCGGGGACGGACCAGTCTTATCAGGCGATACCATTGCCTGTAGATCTTCATATCTCTGCTCTCCTCATGTTTCGTACCTATGATATGCAAATAAGTCCCACAAAAGAATACGGGTATGTGTCATCTCACCGACGTGCGTGTATCCCGTCTTGCTGTCCACTTTCAAAGCTGGCACGTTGTCCTTAAGAACGATGGCTATCACGCGCTCGCATCCATGATCACGTAGAAATCGCAAGCGATGGGAAACCAATGCACCCCCGATTCCTTGGCGGCGATGCGTTGGTGCCACAAATAGGTCGTGTACATAAGCGTCTCCAGGGCTCAACGGGGGCTGCACACGGTGTACGCGCATGTCGATCTCCTCGCTAATCCAGCAATACCCCACCGGTCGACTATCCTGAGAAGCGATGAATGCGATGCTCCCATGGTCAAGTAGCCTATAGAACCGTGCTCTGTCTTCCTCATCAGCAATCCGATTCAATGTGGCAAGCTCCTCACGATCTCTCACCTGACGAATGGTCAGGCCCGGTTTGGGGTTCGGTGAAGGGATCTTTTCTGACAAGGTATGCGCAACGACGACATAATCAGTTCTTTGGCAAAAAACACGCAATATGGTCCGCCACAGCTCTGTCACTCCCGCGCGTGGCCCCTTCTCCCGGAAAACTCTCAGAGAACGTCTCAACCGATACAACAATCCTCTTAGCAACTGCATACCTCTCCCTTTCACAACCGAACTAACAAGCGGACATCACTTATACCCTAACGTACCCATCGGTCCGTCATTTTGGCCAGCCGGTCCACCGAACCCAGGTAACCCAGCCCCGTATCCATTAGTCTGTGTAACAGTGGGGAATAGGTGAAATCATAAGCACCCACATAGTACACAACCTCGCCGCCAAACCCGCGTTTGAAGTAATAGACTCCCCACAACCCCCCCTTTCCATCCTGGGGGATCGGCTCTCCCTGGCTTACCAACTTCCCAACCTCTTCCGTGATCCCCCACACGTCATAGGACGTACATTCCTGTTCTTTGGCCCACTCGATGCTTTTCCACATCAACAGATCGTTGGGCTTCAACTTGAAGTACGCTCCCAGAGAGCCGCTATGAAGCGTGGCCGCCTTACCGCCAAAAGCGGCCGGCATCCGGAACGCAATGACTTCATCGTCGTAAGAGGCCAGAAGGAGCTTCACTAACCCATCCTGAACCAACGCGCGCCACTCCTGTTGGTAGTAATCAAAAGCACGAGCGGGAAATCCGGATCTCTCGGCTGTGGCTTCGAGCAGCCGGTATACAGTCGGCAAATCCGCTTCGTCGCCCTCACGTATCTTGACACCTTTCCGGGCGCTATACCGGATGTTGTATCGCGTCGTTTTGTGCATGTTGGCCAGGATAGTGTCTGTGTCTGGCGTGATGTCGACAATCATCGTACACAGCGGCTGGTTGGTGTGCTCGCTTGACGAGAATCCGTACGACTGTAACAGCTTCTCGGCCTCCGACATGCGCAGCATAGGCGGCTCGATCTTTAGCATAGTGGCGCGCTGATCCCTGGCGATTTCGTGCAGTCGATCCAGAAGCAGCGAGGCCATCGCCTCGTCGCGCCAATCAAGCAAAGGTCCTCTAGGGATATAGGCAATGCTGGCCATATGCAGCGGCAGCGGTTTGATGAGCAGTTGCGCGCCAGCTACCAACTGCCCCTCTTGCTCGATTCCGACACGAGTTACCCGCCAGCCCGACGCCTCTTTGAACTCTCCCCACTCATACGTCTGCATCAGGGCAAAATGGGGCCAGGTGGACACGAAGGTATTCCAGCGATCTCTTGCTACCGCGGTAAGTGTAGTGACTTGGAGATTGGCCTGTTGCATATTGCACATCACCTCGTAGAATACAACTGATTGTAACTACAACACCACCTAGTTCCTACTTATTCAACTTGTAGACGCGTGTCCGGCGATTTCATAGGAAGTGCGCGATAAATGACATACCCTAGCTTACTTAACATCAGTCTCGCCTGGGAATGCACATAAGTATTACGGCCGTAACAGACCAAGTCCCCACCAAACTTGGCCTTGAATTCTCGTGGCCCATACTCTTCATCCGGTTTGCCCGCTCCACCGAAATCGTACACGCGATAACCGTTCTCGGCTCCCCATTCGAGGATATGCCACATCAGCAATTCATTGGGCATATAAGAGCTGTAGTCTCGATCCATCCCACCGGCCCAGCCGTAAACGACGTCCTTGTAGAGCAGTTCAACCGAGACCGCCACAGGTGCCTGGCCCACAGAGGCGAGGGTAAACCGTACCATGCCTTTTGGATATAAGAGAGCGAAGGCCGCTTCGAAGAGAGAGCGATCAGCCAGGGGGATGCGAGCCGCCTGGTAGGTTTTACGCAGCAGGTCATAACAGGCTGCCACCTGCTCCCGATCCTTCACTTCCTCGATGATAACCTCGCCCCGCCTGAACCCACGTCGTATATGTTTGCTCGTTCGGCGCCCGATGCTTTGGAGTATCTCCTCTGGTGGACGATCCAAGTCTATCAGGTAGTTCAAGTGGTCTTCGTAGACAAAATCGCACTCGTTCAGGGTCGGCTGCAGTGTCTCAAGACTCGACAGGTTGCGCAACTCGGTGAAGAGCGGAAACCCCCCTACTTCCCGCGTGTAGGTTCGCAACAACAGAGCCAGGGCCTGTTTCCCTTCTGCCCCGGGAGCGCAGAGCACACTGCCATAGACGACGGCTCGTGTGCTGAAACACCGCAGCACCCCTCCCATCAACGTAATTCGCACGGGCAACAGCAAAGCCAACACGCGCCCGTCCTCGGCAGCCGCCCATAATTCTGGACAATGCCCTTTAGTGCACCGAAACACCTCAAACATCTCCGGTGTGTGAAAAACATTGCCCGCCGGATGCTCTTTCACAAACCGACGCCACTCCTCTTCCGGTAAAGTGCGAACAACAGCGATGCTCACTGCACTCCCACCCCCAAAACACACACACTAATGGCACCTTTCCGATCTGGGGCCTCTCCGGTCTCCTGGCACACCCGCTGGTGTCCTATGACATCGTGTTTAAGAGCCAACTCACTTAACCTTCCTAGCGCCAGGCGCTTGTAAGTTGCCCGTTAGCTGTTTTAACGCCTTTAACGTGCGCTTATACTCCTCTGCCGGTCGTGCTGGGGCACCCATGACCGTCACTCCATCCGGCACATCTTTGACAACCAGTGCGCCCAGCCCAACCAACGCTCCTTCTCCAATGGAGATCATGTCACGTAAGCAAGCGGATGGAGCGATCCAGGCATAGTCACCGATGCGCGTACTGCCACCGAGCATCGCATTTGCGATGACAGCGGCATGTCGCCCAATGATCACATTGTGTGCTACGTGAACCAGGTTGTCCACTTTGGCACCTTCACGTATCACAGTATCGCCCAAGGTCCCTCGATCGACGCACGTGTTCGCGCCGATCTCGACGTTGTCCTCGATTACTACACCGCCGACATGGGGAAACTTCTCGAGTTCCCCCGACTCGTTGCGCTCATAGCCAAACCCATCTGCACCAATCACCGTACCCGCGTGGACAGTGACATTGCGACCAATTCGAGTGTTCGAGTAGATGTGTACATGTCCGTGGATGACCGTGCCTGCTCCAATTTCACACTTGCCGACGTAGGTAAACGGCCCCATGTATGCATCGGGATGAATCTTGGCCTCTGGGTGCACCACGGCCGTTGCATGGATACCACTGGGCCTTGGCTCGACGAACAACGCACGCACAAGACGCAGGAACGACAACCGTGGGTTATCGACAAGGATGAACGTCTTTCCACTGTCCGCCAACTCATCCACAGATTGATCATCCCCACAGATCACCATGCCCGCCTGCGTCGCCCGCATCCGTTGCAGGCCCTCAGACCCGCTGTAGCGGCAAAACGTGATGGCAGACTCATCCTGTGCTTCGTGGATCGGCGCGACATGCGTGACAACTCGCTCAGTCGACCCAACGACAGCCGTCACGGTATCGCCCAGCGCATTCAGAACCTCCGCTAGCTTGATAGTTTTCACAGCTATTCCCCCTTTCATCTTCCAAAGAACCTAAGACCATAGTCCCATAGCGTCAAGACGTCGATGTCACCTGTGACGGCCAACGCGCCACGCGCGCCGTTTGGCCAGCGATTCAAACGCGCCAGCGGGAAGTCCGCCTCCTCGATGTGGTCCAGGAGGGGGCGCTCCTCGCGGCGGGAGAAAGAACTACGCTCAATGTAGAAAGTGTACGCGTCTGGTTGCGAGGATACCTCGACAATATACCCCTGCTGCCTCAAAAAGCTGAGCAGAATTGAGGAGCTACCCGGAGAAACCCCAATGAAAGGCCGTTTACGGGTATGTATCACACAGGGTGCCTGTGTGGCGCGTTGATAGCCTCCTGCCCACGGACTGGCGGCTGTCCTCACATCCAGGGAGCGAAGCAGTAGCGTCGTACCCTCCGGGCCATCCGGGATCAGTTCCAGAGCATCTTGCCCAACGCTACGAACCTGCACAGTCGCGTCGCAGAGCCCTCTCCACCATAGCGCGATATCGCTCAGACGGGCGCACCAGACCGCTGGTGTAAGCGCGAGAGCCTGCTCCAGCGTTGCTATCAAGGCGTTTGAGCAAAACTCCGTGCGGTCCGGATGGAGGCCCAGGGTGAGCAGTTCACCTCGCTTATGGGTCTGGCGGAGCATCTCCGGCCACACTTGATCCATCTCGGCCGGTGAATCCCACTCCAACCGCTCCACCAGTGCCTCATCGTCGGGAAGGCAATACGGGATGCGCACAAGGTCGTTTGCTGTATCCAAATAGGGTAGCGCTGGGGAATCCGCGGCGGGCTGGCTCCCGTAGAAACCCAGCACCCGACGATAGCGCGGAGTGACGTGCTTCTCGTCAACATCCCAAACCAGGCTGGAGCTACTGTCGTAAGCAAAGCCAGTCTGACCCAACGCCGTCAAAGTATCGTCATTCCAACGCAAATACGGACAGCGAAAACCTTCGAAATGCATTCCATGATCGTCAAAAACGCGACAGGCTCTCTGAAAATCGGCAACTTGCTCCTCCAGGGAGCGCTGTGAATAGTCTATGTGGCGATATCCGTGAACCGCGAACTCTATGCCCTGATCCGCGTACTCCCCGATAACGGTGCTGTTACGGGCCAGAACGACGGCCGTGATCGGCAGCGTCGCAGGACAATCAAACTGCTGCAATATCTGGGACAATCGCCGTAACGGACGATCCGCTTTGGCCACGGTCAAACCGAATCGCCTGATGATTTTCCCAACCTGCTTGAGCAGGGCCGCTGGTCCTTTGCCTTTAATAGCTGTAGTCAGGGGTTCGACTAAGGATGCCATATGTGTATGTCCAAAGCTCCTATCTTTTCGGGAGCGGGTCGATCGAGCCCCCCCCTCTCGTTCTTCAGCAGACTAGATGCGCTCCGATCCATCAATCCGATGGATTGTACAGTTGAAACAACTTGTCCCTCTCCGCTCTCTCGCGTAGGCAGGTTTGATAGCAGTCAATCACTTCCTCGATCCCTGCCGAGTAGCGATTCATACTGCGCCGGCAGCTCTGACGTAGCTTCTCTTGCCACTCCGGCGCGTCGTTGACCCACCATACGGGGTGTATCACGATCTGCATATCTGTGGGCTCCTTGAGATGTTGACACCAACAACCACTGCGCCAATGGCAAGTGCTATCAGAGATGTACTTGATGTCCTTGAAGAACTCATCGGCATAGGCATTGTAAGGAACAGCCGCATTTATCTGTCGCAGCGTATCTGCACCGATCGACTCGGCAGCCGGATCGTGCCTGGAGATCGACACAATCTCTTCCCCCACAAGTTCACCCAAGAGCGTCAAATCCTCCTTGAAGCTGGAGACGACGTCCCGCCCCGTAGCTGTGTAGTAGGAAACATCGTAGTGAAAGCCTACTTCGTGTCCCATCGCCCGCATCGCTTGCAGGCAGCGTTGACCTCGCACATCCATCGCGGTGTAAAAAGGGCAGTGCAACTGCACGAAATAGGTAGCGCAAACTCCCCGCGCCTTCTCCACTTCGGCGAGAGTCACCGCGTCCTCAATGGAGTGATCAACATCGTGACGCAAGAAGATCACCGACCCAGTATCTTCATCCCGTTCACTCGAATCCTTGAAGGTGAGTAAGGTGAAGCGCCTCTTGACTTGTTCAATCGTCTCCGCGAAGTGATTGAGGGTGAATTCACATCCCATCAAACCTGTCCTTTCTCTTGCCTGGTACCTAGACCCGGCATCTATCGCTTACTCAGCCGTTCTACAAGAGCGGCGTACTCTGCGCCGATCTTAGTCCAGTTGTATCGCTGGTTGAATCTCTCACTCCCACGCGCTAATTCTTTCAAACGCCCTGGATTCTCATATAGCACGCGGATGCAACGGGTCAGGTCGTCTACGTCACCCGGCTCGAAGAACTCCACCATCGTATCACTGAAGTAGGCTTCAATGGCAGTGGTGCGGGCTGCGATGGCCGGTAAGCCCAAGGCGGCATACTCCATCAGCTTGGTCGGCACCAAGCCATCGGTGAAGACGTCGTCGCGATACGGAACAATGCCCGCGTCAGCGTCCAGGATAATCGCGGGTAGCTCCTCCGCAGGTCGGAATCCCCAATGAAATGTCACCAGGTCGTTGAGATCCAGCTCGTCGGCCATACGCATGAGCGTCTCCATATACTGTCCAGCGCCCAGGAGAGTAAGGTGAATGTGAGGTGCCTCAGGGCGTAGTCGAGACATGGCCTGCAGAATCAAGTCGAGGCCGTACCAGTATGTCACCATACCATGATAGACCAGACGTAGCTCCCCATTGGGTCGGGCTCGCCTGGGGCGGTCCGGAGGTGGCCGAAAGATCCTATCGTCGGCGACGTTCATCACGACGCTGACTTTCTCAGCGGGTACTCCTCTCTCGATGACGGCCTTTCGCCAATGGTGGCTGACAGTGATCACTTGGTGGGCAAAGTGGCAGGAAAGACGTTCCTGCAGGCGAACCAGGCGCGCTGGCAAGCTGTTGGGAGATTGATGGGAGCGTCCAATGTAGAATTCGGGCATTAGATCATGAAGATCTAGGATGAGACGGGCTCCAAACAACCTGGGCATCCAGGTTGCAAAGACGAGAAAGTCAGGAGGATTGTGCACCTGGATAGTGCCATAGCGGCGTCGCCAGTACAACCATGAAACCTTGAACATTGCAAGGAGGAAAAACGCCAGGTATTCAAGGAACTGAACAATCAGACCGCCACGTTTGTGACGTCGGACCGGCAATCGATAGATCTTGGCACCCTGAAAACGATCTTTGAGTGGCTGGTTCTTCCTACGCAGGCAAATGACGTCTACCTCGTAGCTACGCTCAACCAGCGCCTCTGCTTCTCGCTGCACCCGCGTCTCGCCCAGAGGATAGTAAGCATGGACGATCATACAATGGTGTTTAGCAGTGTCTCTGCCCATGATTCTAGTTTGACCCTCCCCAGTTCCGTAGACAAGGCGTGATATGAATCGTCCTATGAGGAATTACTGGCTGGCAATAATCTGTTTCAGTTGCCCAAGCTGAGCATCCCATTCGCGTCTGCTTTGTTCAGCGAAGCTCTGCATCTCCCGTTCAAAGGCCTCATGCTGCTCTTGCATCAGCAATATGCCTTCCCGAATGCCATTGCTAGAATTGCGTACATAGATGCTCCCTCCAGGGAAGAGGGATCGCAGGTAGGGCCAATCAGAGACAATCAAGGGTTTGCCCAGCGACACGGCCTCGATGCCCCCACATTGCAGTGTATGATCCCGCGTTGTCAGGGCCATCACCGCTTGCGCGGCCGTCAGTAGTCCAAAGTACTGTGCATCAGGCAGAAAGCCAGTGAAGGTAACGTTCGATGGACAGTCTTGAAAGAAGCCATCTGGTTTCTTACTGGTGTCCCCTGTGATATAGAAATGCACTTCCGACAATCGAGATGCCGCTTGCAACACAGCATCCAAAGGCTCATCGGCAGCGAAAGTGTTGATGTACGCAACGTTGAAACCGGGGGCAATCGCGAATTGCTGGACTTCCTGTGGCACTACCAACGGGTCTTCCAAGACGAAGGCATCTGCAGACCAAGAACAGAGGATGTCAACCCAATGCTGATTAGTCACAACATTCGTGATGGCACGTCGGGCGAGGAACTTCTGAATCGACAGTGCCCAATCCCAACCGCGTGCAAATGCTGCGCTATGGTGATCCAACACAAACCGTGCACTACTCAGACGACAATATAGATACACAAATAGACCACAAACAAAGGGTGGATTCTGCACAAAGACAACGTCTGGATATTCCGAGAACAACACCTGCAATGTCCGCACCGCCTGCAGAGCATACTTAACCGGTGCGTAGGGTGGATTCTGAAACTTCAAATAGTGGATGAAGTGCACCGTGGCCTCCAGTTCCCTGGCAAGCGACTCGCTCCTTCGACCGTATGGCGCCCAAGCTATGAATGCCCTGCGACTTGCGTTATTACTCATTTCACCAGTATCACCTTACTGGAGTCATCACCACGACGTAACCTATCGGAATCCACCAACCAGAGATATGGTATCAGCGGCGCTGTCTTCGCGTACAAATGGGTATCCTCGACACCCCGCCCCGTATGCCTCTGGAGAACATCAACTAGTCGCAACCGGCAAAGGCCCCATCGGGGCTGAGATAGCCTTCAAACAAGTCTGCTAATTGGGCCGCATTCGTGTGAATGTTGAATTCCTGAACAACCTTTTCTCGCCCGCGTTTCCCCAGCTCTTGACTCAGCTCATCATCTTCGAATATGCGTTGTATCGCATCTGATAAGGCGGACGCATCACCTGGTTGCACCAACAAACCGCTTTGCCCATCTTCAATCAACTCTGGGATGCCGGAGACGTGGGTGGAAACAGTTGGTATCTCCATAGCCATCGCCTCCATCAGTGAAACGGGGATTCCATCCATATCGCCACCTCTAGCTACGATGCAAGGCAAGACAAACGCATCGGCACGCTTGAGGTATTGCTTGAGGTGTTCCTGCAACACCGCTCCTTTTAACTCGACCGTCTCTTTCAGGGCGTATCGGTCAATCAATTGCTCCACAAGTGCTCTCTGGGGGCCATCTCCAATGATTGTGCAATGAAAGGCCACCCCTCGTTCGGCCAGAATCCTGCATGCTTCTACCAGAATTGGCGCTCCCTTTCGTTCGGCCATCTGGGCCACAAATAGAATGAGGGGGATATCATTCGTTGGCTTTGGGTCAGGAGGCGCGAAGTCATCAGGGGACAGACCACAATGCACGACGTGAATCTTCGCCTCCAAACAGCCTCCGGGAAACAAGTGCGTCAGAAACTCCTTGGAGAACTCGGAAATCGCAACAATGAACCGTGCTTCTCGGGCCTTTTCTCCCAGAAGAACTCGATCAATGAAGAAGATGTTGTGGGCTGTAAAACTGAACGTGATGCCAAGCAGACGGGAGAGCACTAAAGCGATAGTGGCGGCGTTGATGGTGAAATGGGCATGGATGTGCTGAACTTGACGCTTTTTCAATTCTGGTGCTAGGTATACCGCTTCAAGGAAATGATAGAACGAGCGAAGCCTGTTCTGACGGCTTTCTTCTTTGCAGTTTAGTATGTATAGAAGTGTGCCCATGTACTTGCCGGGACAGGTGAGAAGGGTGTATAGATGTGCCTTCAAGAACTTGAACCAGGAAATCGGGAAAACGTAAAGGCTTCGTTCAACCAGATGTCGGGATTCCTGAGAGAGCCCCTCCCTATTTGGTCTCCAAATGGCGCATGTCACGACCTTAAAGCCTCTCTCCTCCAATGCCAAGACTTCCCGATAAACGAAAGTCTGCGTCAGGGCAGGAAAGGTCTGCGCAACGTAGGCGATGGATGGGCAACATTCTTGTATCATAGGCCAACCAGTCTAAAAGGATGTACCAACGGCTCGCAAAGCCATTTCGACGGTCACGATCCGACTCAGGAATCCCTCCTGGCGGAACTCCTCAGTACGCGCCTGCTTGAGAAAGCTTGCCAGACCCTCAGCGCCATACAATGCTCCAGAATGCATATGACCATGACTCAGGAGGTCTTCCTGCTCTAAACAGTCTAAGGTCTCGCAACGCCATTGAAGTGAGGGATAGTCTAGCGGATAGGGAGACGGTACCCTGCGGGGGCCGGGCAGCAGGTTTCGTCCCAAGTACTTCCGAGATGCTTTTCGCACCAACTGCTTCGCCAAAAGAGACCAGTACGGGAGGAACTTGTACAAATTGGTCACCCGCATAGGCGACGCAGGCCCCCCGATCTCCGTCTCAAAGCTGGCCAAAACAGGGTTCGCCTTGTCCAGCAACAACCTGACCAGGCGGCTGTGAATGCGCCACTTATAGCGAATAGAAAAAGCCCCTACCATCCCCTCCTTGAAATCCAGCGGCGCGATAGCCCTTTGCTGCCCTATGACCGCACCCATTTGTGTGCCAGTGTGAGCAACTTCGTCAAAGAGTGACACGGCGTCCAATTGCACCGTATTGGGAAAACCAGCATAGCGGTCACCGACAGATCTTAGAAGCGTTTTCAACTCCTCACGAATCCACGCGAGTTGACCAACATCGGCAAAAACCGTGCGATTCACAGAGGTGATGTATTTGAAATCAACCAAACGACCATAGTTTACTTTGGGAGTTCTTCCCGCATTCAGTAACTCAAAGTTCCAGTATGTGCCGCGCCATATTTCGCCCCCCAATCCCCAAATGGACACATTGTGCTCACGCGCCCTCTGTTCCTGATCCCAGAGCACGCTGCTTGACTTCAAGACATCCAGATGACCATCTGTTTTTCCTATCGCACGGGGCAGCCATCCACATCGTATCTTTCCCCAGTCCTCTGGCAGAATATTGTGCTCATAGGCCCAACCCAGCCCTTGCGCAATACGTGAAGAAATGATCACATCAAGAGAGCGTTTCGGCCCACCACAACAAGCTTTGAAAGGCAACTCGACGCGATCCATCAACATCGTAACCAGACGTGAGTCGAATCCGCCGGTCAAGTCCGCCCATACCCTTCCCTCCCTTTCAAGTCCCTGCTTTACAACCTTGGACAAGAGAGCCAATGCGTAATCTGCTGTGTCAGCCAAGGACAGTCGGGTGATCTCATCGTTGACAGTGAACGACCAGTAAACCGACTCCGCGCTGCCAGCAGGCGTCATTTCTAGAATCACCCCACCTGACAGGCGTCTGACCTCTTGCCAGAGCGTATGTGTGCCGTAGATTTCGCCAACTGAAAGGAAGAAGTACACCCCATACTTACTGGGTGTTGCTTGCACGGCTTGGGCTACGGCCAGAGCCGACGTTGACACATATGCCCGGTTTCCTCGCCGGCCGCAAAAAACAGGCATCATGCCCAATGGATCTGACACAACAAGCAGCTTGTCAGCCAGTTTGTCATACACCACCAGTGCGAAGTGTCCGTCCAGATCCTCAAAGACAGCATTTCCACGCTTGAGGTAACCGGTTAACACGTCTCGCAAGTTCCCATCATCAGGGTTGTTCTCGCCATTAAGAACGGTCCCTACTGCCAGCATCCAGGATCCGGTTTGCTCGTCAATCGTAACACCTCGATGCAGTGTAGAACGGGTATCGAATTTCACGGCGACACATTGCCGTCCAGATGTCTCGCAACTGCGCGCTAGGTCCAATTGCTTGTAATCAGCTACATGAGACTTCAGCGCCACAAAGTCCTGGTCTTGGGAGGAAACGGGACACTGTGTGTCAAATACGAGCGCAAATCCAGACATAGATACTCTCCTTATCCGGAAATCACCCTGAAGCTCTCTCCTCGCAGGGTGAAACGCGTAACTCACCGGACTCGACGATAAACGTGCATCACCTGAGACGCTACCTCTGTCCAATCTAGCTGAAGCGCCCTCTCACGACTGCATAAGCCCATCTGTCGTCTCTTGTTCGGTTGGGCCGATAAAGTCATCAAGGCAGAAGCCATTGCCTCAGCATCTTTCAAAGGTGTCAGGATGGCACATGATTCATCCACGTAATCTGGCACACCCCCTACGTCTGTGGCGACCACCGGCAGACCACATGCTATGCCTTCGAGCAAGCTGTTGTTCGCCGTGCAATCCGTCAGAGGCAACAACAGAACATCCGCTGATTGATACAGATCGCGCAGAGTAAGATCGTCCACCCCACTTCTGCAATCAACACCAGGGTAGCCTTGGAGAAGTCGAAAGTTGTCAGGAAAGGTCACGACAATGAATCGAACGACAGTGTGGTCCGCGTTGACTTTACGGATCACCCGGCGCAGTGTATCAAAATCACGCAGCCAGTTACCGACGGTCAGGCACGTAAGCCCACTGCCAATGGGTTTCTCTGCTTGACGCGGGCAAAAGAACTCTGTGTCGACACCATGCGGCACGAAGAATATCCTGTCATCGTCCATATAGGGAGATAGCATCTCGTGTTGGTTGCTCCCGACGATTATCGCCGCGTCTAGTTCTCTAAGGTGCCTGCGCGGACGAAGGATTCCAGAGAAGTAACCCGGCGGCTGATGAAAAGAACAGATCAATCTTGCATCGGCGTCCAGCCAACGCTTGAACGTCCCGGCGAAGCGGTACATGTAATCACCATAGATGAAGTGGAAAATCTGCCCTGGCTGTCGCAGCGCCAACCGTATCATCGCGACCTCAGTACGAAATGATTCAGGTGAGTAGTTATGAACCCCGGCCACCCGCCAGATGAGGCCACCAAAGAGGCGATTGCTGGTCAAGGTCCGCACAATCCCGGGAAACCCATCCGGGCCCACGTTCTGGCTGCTGTCTATGAACTCCTGCAACCTGTGGTATCCGCTATGGATGGCATGGTGTTCTATTGGCACACCAACGAAATATACCATGTTGTCGCTCACCGCTGGATACTCTGATAACGTCGGAAAACTAGGGCGCTACATAGTCAAGCCGAACCGCATCGGCGACGATGTCTCGACCAGATGAGACATCATCCGACATGACAACCGAGCCCTGGCCCTGAAACTCGAAGGTACCCAAGAGATTCCACTGCCCTCCGCGGGTCTGCTGGTTGACTCTTATCGTCGTGGAACCGCCACGGTAGTTGATTGTATATGGCACGTCGGCTGGCCTCCAGCTCCCGTCCCACCACCAGGCGTAGACCTCGTATCTCCCCGGCTGGGGAACAGTAAACGACCAGGTGGCTATATCCTCGCCTGTCCCTGCTTGCCTGTTGTAGTAGTGCGTGGCGCCATAGTGTTGTCCTCCTACCTGCGCATATTGCTGCCAGGGTCCTTGAGAGAAAGAAGTTGAGAACCCAGGATCAGCGTCGTCTACGATGATCTCGTTGGGGTTGGGCGTGGGAAGAGGCGTAGGGCTAGGCATAGGAGTAGGTGTTGGGGGTCGCTCAGGCGCACCTGAATATTCAAAAGCGCCTAGATCTGGGGCCGCACTTATGGGCACAGGATTATCATCGAAATCTCCAGTATACCCGAGAGCAACTCCACCGTCGATGGCTGGACTCCAGCCCTGCAGATGGAAGTCTTTTTCATCCGGGTTGGCAAAAAGCGGGTCGGCGATCTTCTCACCTTGACCTAAGGCGAAACTCGGCATCCCGGCGCTGAGGTAGTATAGGTTGTGGTCATGGGCGAAGCTCGATTCGTTGGATACAGTCCAGAATCCTTCCAAGCAGACTATGTTGTTGCGCATAATAAAGGTATCCTCTGTCGGATCTCCGTTGAAGCCAAAAACTACCCAGCCATTGTCTGCGGTTTCAACAATGGTGTTATGCTCGACCCGGAAGCCCTCCACTTCGCTCGCAAACACCCTGGTCAGATGTATCCAGGAGAAGACGCCATTGTTGAGCGAAACGTTATATGCCACCACGTTGTTCCGGGCCGAACCACCGCCGAGCTCCAGGAAACCCACGCTGTCCTCGACCCAGTTGTGGTGAATGTAATTCCCGTCTATATCATCGCCGAAGAATGAGAAGCCGCCGCCATCCTCGCCATAGTCATAGCTCGGGGCCGCGCAGCGTTCCAGGCGATTGTACGCGATCTCGTTGTGGGAACCGTTACTGTATAGCTTGATCGCTTCCGCGCCGAAGTCATCGTCGCCGCCTGGTGTGCTCTTCACCATGTGTAAATCGTGAATGTAGTTTCGCTGTATGAGGTTTTGGCTACCCTCAATCGTAATGCCTGCGCCTGTGTCGGTGATTTCGACGTCTTGCACTACGTTGTGGTTAGCTCCATACTCAATGTACATGCCGTCCCGATGAGCGTCTTGCACGAGCAGGCTTTCCACAACCACCCAGTCGGCCCTGATCCTCACCGCACGCGTCCAGTTGTCCGGATCGCCGGGATTCGTGATCATCGGTCTAGGACCATCGCCATACGCGGTGAACGTAATGGGGTCGCCCTCCTCGCCCGAATCATCGATAACCAGCGCCCCAGGATAAGCACCCCCGCCGCTCCAACTACAGCCCCGGCGAAAGTGCACCGTGTCGCCAGGCTCGAACTGTGCGGCGTTCACCCGTGCCAGCGTGCGCCAGGCTTGAGCCGGGGATGTGCCTGAATTTGTATCGGAACCTCTGACACTATCAACGAAGTAGCAGCAGTTCTCGCAGTAATTTCTCCCGACGAAAGGGAAATATTGATAGTAGATGCGAGTTCCCTGCACCTGGCCGGAATCCCCAGGCTCTTGAGCAACGGCCGACGGAACCAGATGTAAAGTAGTTTGGCCGATGAAAGCCACCGCCAGGATGAGCATCCCGAAAACGAACAGTCTACCTATAGCCATCAGGCACCTCCTCAACGGCATCCTCGTTGCTGAACTCCCGCCCGTGGCTATCGTCTAGCCCGTTCAGCGTAGGTCACGAACCCTTCGTGAACCATTTCCTAAAATCCTTGAAAACACGACGTACAGTATACGCCAAGTACAGGCCACTTTCAATAGTAGATACTTCCTAGGACCTCAGTACCCCCTATCGGCCGATACCGCTGGCGCCATCAACGAAACGTCGTGCAGCAACGAGGCACCGCCGGAGATGAAACTGTAGCTTGTTGTTAAAGAGCGACTTTCGCCTTAGCCGATAAGCAAAGAGTCTTCAACTGATTCGTCGATCATCCCTCTGTGGGCAATTATTTCTCACTAATCACCTGGTATAACTGCAACACCTGTCGAGCAATAGCAGCCCACGATAACTCACTATTGGTTTCTTCTAGAACCCTTCAGTAGGTGACTCACATCCGAGCGCAAGCGCTTAAGATGTCTACGTATCGAGTCCATCTTGCTCAAAACATCGGTTCCCGATCCTGAAACACGGCATCCAGACGTTGGGCCAGACGCTCCGTGAAAGGAGAGCTAACGCAAGAATCAAGAACCCGTACTCGAACAATTTGTCTTTGCCCATCGATTGGACCATGCCTCACCAGTGTCTGCACAGGCTGACAGGTTGCTAACTCGTGAATTCTTTCTCAGCGACCAGAGAGATCCTGTCGGAGAAAACGTGGAGCTTTCTCAGCGCTTTGGCGAACAAACGGCGCAGCCTCAGGACAGGTATCGCAGAAAGGATTCCTTCAAGGGCCAGCAAGAACCTCAGGTAGAGTATACCCAATCTATTGGTTCTCGCCAATCTGTCAAGTCCCCGACGTACCAAGAGCTCACGCAGTCTTCTGGATATGAAAGCATAGTAGGTGCAACTAAAACCGGCCCCTCTTATCGCCTCGACCAATTCCCGATACGTATACTCCTTTAGATGCATGCCCTTGGGCTCGTCAAGTTTGAAGACCTGTGATATGTCGTGCGGACCGGTGTAGCGATGAGGCGTACTGAATACATATCGCCCTTCTGCCTTCAGTATGCCAAAGATGGCCTTCAGATGAGCACCTAGATCCTCGGGATGCAGGTGCTCAACGACTTGGTTGGACACTACCACATCATATGCTTCACAAGGCTCGAAGCGGTCAAGATGCACGCCGTCCGACGTCCCCCACGATAGGTTCGGGTGTAGCTCTGTCACATGTTTCCGGCCTCGCTCGCGCGTGATCTCAGTACCCTTGCAGTCAAAGCCGTTCTGTGCCAAATAAGATATGAGCTCCCCTTTGCCAGAGCCAATTTCATAAACTGATTTTGGCGGAGGCCCAATTGCTTCTATCCATCTTCCAAATCTTTCGGGAGGTGGTGTTGGGTTGGCTTGACCAATAAGACGATTGAGCCAATCCAATTCAGCGTAGAGACGGGTATAACAGCGCTCAAAAGTGATCCATCGGTTTTCGGGCGTGGACTGCAGGAGTTCCAATGCCAGTTGCCTTTCCAACTCCCAGTGAGCCAGTATCATCTGCTCAGTAACATCTGCGTCGAATGGAATGTTGTAGTTCGCCTTGTAACGTCTGATCAGTTCGTTTCCCCGGGGTTCCATCGGATGTATCTCCTTGCTGAGAGCACCCTGGGCAGTCCGAGGCTTTGTGCAGCGCGAAGCCATCATGAAATCCGTCAATTGTCTGTCCAAAGGACTGCTTCGATTATCTCAAGGCATTGTCTACCGATCCTGCAATAGAGCACTCATACACTGCGCCAACTGTGCTGTCAGGTTCCTTCGCTCGAATCGTTGTAGATCCTCATAGTTCCGGGACAGCATATCGCCCTGCTTGTATCGGTCGTACAGATCCAGAATGGCTCTCTTGATGGCTGCAGGATCGTCAGGTGGTACAACCAACCCTGCTTCCATATTTCGTACCAAATCAGCCGTCGGTCCTTCAGGCACCAGGGCCAGAATGGCCTGTCCTGCCGCCAGATACTCGAAGATCTTTCCCGGGTACGTAAGATCTACGCCAGGCTCATCATTGAGTGTCAGCAACAGAACGTGAGACTTGAGGAGTAGCCCTACACTTTCTTGATGTGCTACATAGCCTGCTGGTTTGACCATCCCTTCGAGGTCCCATTGTTTCACCAGGGCATAGTTCTGCTCTCCAAAGACCCCGGCGAACACGACTTGCACCGCTTCAGCCAACTTTGGATATTCACGGCGCAGATCCCTCAGGGCTTGGAGAAAGGCAGGCGTCGCATTCTTCTTGCTGCCAAACCGCCCCGTATAGGCAATGGTGAACTTGTCGAAGCGAGAGCGATCGGGTTGATCGAAATCCGCGGCGTCGAACCCGTTGGTGATTTCGACAAACTTCTCCTTAGCCAGAGAGGGATACAGATCCTGGAAACTCTGTGCTGTCGCGGCGCAAGTCACGGTGACGCCATCGGCATTCCTGAGTACGAACTCTTCCAAGAACGCGTCTAGCCTCCACCGTAACCCTGATGAGCGGTGATGGTAGACCATATACTGTGTCCAGGGATCTCTGAAGTCGGCGATCCAAGGCTTGCCAGATAGCTTGTGCAGGAAGCAGGCAACAAGGTGACCGGTGAAGGGATCAGTCGACATAATCACATCACACTGCTTCACGACTGTCAGGCCGATCCGTACGGCAGGAGGAAACCAGTAGCAGAGATGATCAGGGACCATCAGCCAGGTCTCACAGAAATCTCTCCAAGCGCGCCTCGCTCCACCGACAGCGCCTGGCGTATCGGGATGATCTGCCTCTGCCTGCACGGCGTGCCTGCTGCCCGGTGAGAACAACCTGCTGACTACTCTTCTCGCGAGATACACAAGGTTGACATCAGGCGCTCTGTATACCGGCAAATCATCCGGCAACTCCTTCGAGAGTGAAGGATCCGCTTCACGTGAGGGAGGATTACTCACCGTCAGGGCAACAGGCTGCCACCCAAACTCGGGCAGGTACGTGGCGAACTTCACCATCCGCTGGACGCCCGATCCTCCCGCTGGGGGAAAGATATAGGCAATTATCAATGCTTTACGCATAGCGTGCCACCCGCATCAACATAGATATCATCGTAGGCCTGATCTTAGGGCATGCCAATAGGTCTGTACCCGTTTACGGTGTGCCTCATGACGGCGACCAACAGCCCATGCGGCTAACTCCTCGCCCAGTAGCCAGGCATAATTTATGAGAAAGAAGAGCCGGATCACGGCAGCCCACCCCGCGCCGAAGTACTTGCGGAAGTAGAGGACTCTGCTGCGATAGAAGTGCGTTCGCACCGGTACTGCAACCCCTTTGGTCGTTCCACCCTGATGATGAATAATCTCACTCAGTGGTAGATAATGGATCTCCCAGCCTGCATCTCGACAGCAATGACACCAATCAACCTCGTCAGAGTACAGGAAGAACTGCTCGTCAAACGGACCAACCTCCTGCCACGTCTCGCGCCGGAGCATGAGGGCTGCCCCCAGGAGCCAATCTACAGACTGGATCTCGTCGTCAGAACGGTCGGATATGTAGTGCATCCGCTCGAACTTGTTGTCGGGAAACCACCGCCAACCAAGGGGAGTCTGGACAAGGGCCGTGGTCACCTGTGGGAAACGGCGGCGCGTTCGCTGAACGGAGCCATCGGGGAAGAGCAGCCGGGGACCCACGACGCCCACGGTTGGGTGTGCATCAAGATATGCCACCATCTGCTGCAAGGCGTCCCCAACGATCTCGGTATCTGGGTTGAGAATGAGCAAGTAGCGCCCACTGGCTTGTCTAATCCCACGGTTGTTGCCACCTGCATAGCCCGGATTCTCCTGGCTGGCAATCAGCTTTACCTGCGGAAACTCCTGCCTGACCATCTGCACGCTATCATCTGATGAAGCATTGTCTACCACAATCACTTCCATAGACAAACCGCCCCGATTGGCCTCGATGGAAGCCAGGCAATGGCGCAGCAACACGCACGCATTCCAATTGACGATGATTATCGATAGAATCACTGTTGAAGCCATTTCAACTATCGCCGAGAGGGAGATCGGATCATTTCGATATCAGCATCATCGGATACTGGCCTAGCCTTGCCATAGTGTGTGGGAAGGTTGACTCAAGCCTGAACAGCAGTTCTAAGAAAAAACGACCGGCAAAACCATTCCCCACGAACTTGGTTGTAAAAGCTTTGCCAACAGAACGCCAGCAGCGGATATCTGTCTCCCAATCGTGCGGAAAAGCTTCCTGGAACCACTGGTAATCATGGGCGTGGAAATAGAGTGGTGGAGGATCAGACCACTCTTGCTTCTCCTGGCTGGCTATTCGTCTGCTGGGTTTCAGGAGCTTTGTGAAAAACGAACGAGTGCCCGGCACCGTTGAGATTAAGCGTCGAACCCTGGCAGCTATCCATTGTCTGCTGAACAGAAATGGAAGTGTCGCGAATAGGCCGGCAGACCAGTTGTAAACAATCACGCAATTCCCACCTTGCTTCAACGTCCTATGAAGCTCAATGATGGTGAGTGCTTGCTCATCCTCTGGAATGTGATATAGAACATGTGCACATACCGTGGTATCAAATGTCCTGTCTCTGAAGGGCAATCTGGTCAAGTCAGCCAATATGTAAGACCCCTGTTCCTTCAGCCTGGATCGTGCCTCTGATAGAGCCTTTGCGGAAAGATCAACACATACGCGCCGCTTATAACCTGCAGAGTACTCTATGTGCTCTGGGTGCGAAATAGCCCCCGAGCCCGCATCGAGAAAGTATTCGCCTTGCGGGTTTATGAACTCTTTCACACGCATATGCACCTTGTGGTGGTAATTGTCCAATACTGGTCGTGTGTCTACGAAGGTTGCGGTATCTTCATAGACTCCATCTTGGTTCTTGTTCCACCCGAAGACATCATAGAATTGCTTCACCGTCTGTTTCTCTTGTCTCATGGCAAGCCCTCCCCAACCTTGCACGCCACCCAGCCACTGCTTCACCAAAGTAACTTGGATATGCTTGACCATCTTCGATGTCCCCACGGACTATACCGCAGATGAGAAGCCTACTCTCGGAGATCAGAATAGCCTGGCTTCTGCCGTATCTTCTTGGCGGGCACACCGGCAATCACAATGTTGGGCTCCAAGAATGACTTACTGACAACCGAGTTAGCACCTATGTGAATTCCGTCAGCGATCTCTATCTTTCCAAAAATCTTACACCCAGGCTCAATTGTTACATCGTTTCCCATTCTGGGCACATTTGTAGGCCCTTCACTTTCTCCAATTACAACGCCAATGTTTATCCTCAAGTTGGAACCAATTCTGGCATAGTCGCTAATGACTATCGGTCCTCTGTGTACGATGCACAGCCCTGGACCAATGACGTTTATGGGTATAGAGAAACCCAACAGTAGTTTCATTCGCTTCAATCTGAACCTCAAATACACCAGGTAAGGTATCCATACCCACGATCTCTTGCAGTTAGTGTAGTACTCAACTTTCCTAAGCAGCCGCTGAAAGCTCCATATGGGATCGAGTATGAACAGCCAGGGTCTTGCGCCATCTCTATACAGCGCGCGGCGGTCAGCTTCCAGGTAGTGCTTGTACTCTTGTCTTGAGCTAATCATACTCGCCCGTGTAGCCTTGGCCTTCCCACTGTGCTTCCCGCGTCAATTTGAGCAACATAGAAAGCTTATCCCATTAGGATAGATGGCCACCTGAGTCGTGTTTACGACGAACTGCAACCTCGAAGCAAATCAGTTTGACCTCACCTAGAATTCAGCACAGTACCCAAGCGTTTCCGGCCCGAGAAACCCTTCCGGTTCAAGCGCATCCGGATACAATCCTCTCTGGCGACGGCCTCCCAGATACTACAAACTAAGCAAGAGTCAAGGCGTTCCGCCCAGCCGTTCACTGGTTGTCCAAAATCGAATGCTAGCGTGATCTACGTATCATTGCAACCTACCCACTCGTGCTCTATGAAGGCAACCGCGTGCTTTGAATTGAACGGCACTCCGCTGCCATACAAGTCCTTCGGATGCATCTTAAATGAATTGACCTTCTCAATCTTATCATGTGGTCTGCGATCCATACTATGAACCGTAGCATCCATAATATACTTACCCGCCAAAAAGGGTAAGTGAGGTATATATAGTACTATGTCTGTCTCCCCTTGTTCGATATGCGGAGCATAACCAGCTTCACGACTATTGAACGCAAACACCAGTCGACCCCAGGCATCCCTCACCTGGATACCTACAAAAACCCGAGTAGCCTCAAGTGCTTCAACCGTGAGCGTGACATAAGCGGCATCTCCCAGCATCAAGTCCGTCACAGGTTCACCGCCCGGCGCACGGCTTGTTTTGCACTCAACAACTCGAACCAGCCCGCTGCCTGTTCTGTCAACGTGATCTCTAAGCGAGTTAGCTGTATGCTGATCAAGCGTCGCAAGGTAACGACTGACCACATCAGATGCCTTACCGGAATAAGACACCCTACCATTATGCAGCAAGATACCAGTATCACACAGATTCAAAACAGCAGTCATGTTATGGCTTACAGACAAAACGGTTCGCCCTGATCTAGCCACATCGTCCATCTTTCCAAGGCACTCCTTTTGGAAAGCGACATCACCTACAGCTAGCACCTCATCCACCAGCATAACTTCCGGCTCAAAGTGAGCAGCTACGGAATGTGTCAAGCATTCTTAGACAACTCTGACGAGAAATTAGTGTCGAACGATTCTGTCCAACTCGGCTGTTCCACCGCCTTCCCCACTGTAGCCAGGTGCTCGGCTGTGTCAAGGGATCGCTG